>Ga0180216_1004008_pt1 | contig 11324 bp, 10 predicted proteins | sample eDN3rd37CBELigMG_FD_128879 | JGI IMG/M metagenome (GOLD analysis project Ga0180216, IMG submission 128879) | Enriched Miracle-Growth compost microbial communities from Emeryville, California, USA - eDNA 3rd pass 37_C BE-Lig MG (version 2)... ...
AGATCAGGCCCCACGAAGCATTGGCCTGGAACCGGCCCAAGGAGGTGCACCTCGGCCTGGCCAGCCCGACCGTCCCGACATTTCAAACCACCGAAAACCTGCCAACTCCTTGACGCGGGACAGTCTCACAGAGCTTCTTCGCGTTGCTCCAAAAGAATGTCCTTAACCGGTGTTCCTGGAATACCCGTGAGGAGCTCCGGATCGCCATCGTCACGTGGATCGAGAGGACCTACCATCGACGCCGTCGGCAAGCCACTCTCGGCCGGTTGACTCCCATCGAATACGAAGCCATCATGACCACACCAGCCAGTCAGGCTGCGTGACCCAACCTGTCACCAGTCCATGCAGCAGTCCCCTCAGCAATCGGGAAGAACGCACCCATCACCAGACTGGACAACCTGCCTGGGCATCACACCTAGTCGCGACGCGGATACCGTTTTCTCCACGACGCCAGTGCCTCGTAGGTTGGATCGGCGGGCCGGGCACCACCAGCGTGGTCTCCGATCCCGGCGATTCTCTTCGTGATGGGATCGAGACGATCCCAGTCATCAATTTTGAACCGTCGGGCGATCCGCCACTCTTCGAACCGCTTTTCAAACTCGTCAATGTATCGACCACCCCGAACGGCGGTCACCGGTCTTCCATCGTCGCCCTCGCGTATATGAATCGATACGAAGTAGGTCTCGCCGTATGCGTTGCTACCGCGTATCTCCAGGTACTGGTTGCCGATAAAGTGCGTGTGACACTTCGCGTCGCCGAAGGTCTCCATGTAATCGGCTAGGCGTGGGCCACCGATCCGCGGCTCGAAGTCGTCGGGTGAGCTGTACCAGAATGCACTTTCGATGAGCTCGCGATCTCGACGATCTACCCCGCGACAGTATCGAACGAGCAAATCCTGTAGCTGGGCACGATCCTCAAGCTCACTGATACGGCGCTCGAGCTTTTCAAGGTCGGAAGTTTTCATCGGGATTCTCCTAGCAAGGACATCAGGTCACGAACGCTCGGAAGGGTTTCCAATGTCCAAAGCTGTGCCAAGAGCTGGTCGAGTCTAGAAGGCGCGATAGGGACACCGGCGAATTCGGCGCACGCGCGGAACTTGTCCTCGACCTGTGCGCGCGACATAGGCCGAGCCGGGTGGCCTAGCAGAGTGTCCACGCGGTTGACGAGTTCGCTCCCGTCGCGAAGACGGATCCGAACCCGCGCCGGTGTTCCTGTGCCAGGCGGGTTTCCGTATGACTCATCGAACTCGTAGCTGACTCGACGACACATCGCCATGACATCGGGGTCATTGAGACTTGATGGTGAGAAGTCGCTTGGTGCGACCTTGGAGCGCGTGATGGCGACCGCCGCGATGTAGGGGAGCGATAGCTTCGCTCCGATCGAAAGTTCCGGACGCCGTTTGATCTCCAGTGGCTCGCACAGGTGGTCGCGACCGAATCGCCCGACGGTTAGAGTGACGTTCTCGACTTGTTCAGCTGAGATCGAATGCGTCTTCACTAGATCCAAGATCGCTTCGATATAGCCGTGCGTCTCTCGATCTGATGGCCACGGCTTTAACGACACGCTTGATGACAGGTTGCGTTGACCGAGGTCGTCGAGAACGCGCGGCCTCGAATATTGGTCCTGGTAGTAGACCGAAAAGAAGATTTCGAGACTGGTGTCACGGACAGCGCGCACTCCCGCTTTTGCGAGGGTCGCAGCAAGGGTACCGTTCCGATTGGTGAAAGCGTCCCTGTAGGAGCGAAGGTCTGATTGCGGGCTGAAGATTCCTTCCGTTACCCCGGAAGCCTGGTGGAGTCCCAGCCCGAATGCGTTCTGTATTTCCGTCTGGTCCAGGCGAAGGATCTTCGAGGCAGCGGTCACGCTGCCCCACAGTCCAAATAGCGTGATCGGTAGAAAGGGGTAGTCCATGTTTGAACTTCCGTCCGGGCCGGCGGCGAGTCGGACCGAAATGTCGTTTCCCGTGGCGACTGCCAAGACGAGCTCGTCGCCGCTGGCGTCCTGCTGTTCTGCCAAGGCAAGCGCGGTCGGTAGCGTATTCGCAGTTGGATGATGCGGCGCCTGGTCAGTGGTGTCATCGAAGTCCAGGGCGTGGGTCAGCGTGCCATTGAGGAATGCCGCTTCAAGCGCGGGTGCTTTAGAACGCGATGCGATGAGGGTGCTCTCCCCATTTCCACCGTTGCGTATAAGCGCGGAGTGAATCCGTTCTTGGCTGTCGCTGTTGGATGTTGCAGCAAGCATGCACGCCAACGTGTCGACGATTGAATGCTTGACCGCCTCCACCTCATCCGCGGTCAGGTCCTGGAACGTCGTGTTGGCCACGTGCTGGGTGATCTGTTTAGTGAGACTCATTGTTCACAATCTCTGGTAGGCGTGTCAGTGAACCCAAGCCTACCGAGCGATCGCCCGGTTACGCTAGTGGTCACATGTCGTTTGCGCTGGAGGTGTCGCGTGCGTGTTATTGGTCTTGAACGCTTCGGCGGGCCGGAGGTGCTCGCTGTCTTCGATGTTCCTGTGCCGAAGCCGGGGCCGGGGGAGGTCGTCATCAGGGTGAAGGCGATCGGTGTCAATCCGACGGACGTCCTTTTTCGGGAGGGACGTCTGCATCCCGCATTACCAACCGGCTTGCCGGCCGTGCCGGGCCGAGATCTTGCGGGGAGCATTGTCTCAGTCGGCTCTGGTGCTGCGCTGCCACTCGGCGCCGCTGTTATGGCAACGATTGATCCGAGGCTTGGTCAAGGGGCTTATGCCGAATACGTTGTGCTCCCTGAACGCTTGGTCGTTCGCATTCCGGTAGGTGTGAGCCTCGAAGAAGCCGCGAGTTTGCCGACCTGTGGCGTCACGGCGTTGCTCGCCCTAGAAGCGCTCCAAGTTTGCGGCGACGATGATGTGATCGCTGTGACTGGTGCAACCGGTGGGGTGGGGGGTTCGGTTCTGCAACTTGCGCGTCAATGCGGCGTGAAGACTATTGCTGTTTGTCGACAAGAGTATGCAACGCGAGCGAGTGACCTTGGTGCTTCGTGGGTGGCGGACGTCAGCCGTGATCCTGTTCGTGAGATCCTCCGGATCGCCCCGGGAGGCATTGCCGGCGTAGTGGATTGCTCAAGCGTAGGACAGTCGCTTGTTCCCGCCATCGCAGATGACGGCGTTTTCGCGATATTGCGTGACCTCACAGTCGTGGTGGAGCGCGGTATTGACCTTCGCCGCATCCGGATCTCCGAATTCGATCCGGTGCATCTATTGGAGCGTGTGGGTGAGGCAGTTGGGGCAGGCGCATTGAAACCACGCGTTGCGCTGGCGTTGCCCTTAGAGCAGGCGCGGCACGCTCACGAACTGTTGGCGCGGGGAGGACTGGACGGACGAATGGTTCTGATCGCGTGACGATGCGTCGGCGAATGGCGCCGGTGAAGCTCCCACGCTATGCTCCCTACCGAACGCACGCTTGGCCAGAGAGGTGATTCAGGATGTCCAGTCGCACTGGAACGAAAGTGGCAGTTGTGGGTGCGGGTTGCGCGGGGCTCGTTGCAGGGCTGTCCGCATCCGAGCGCGGTGCCGAAGTCACGATCTTTGATTCTGGCGATGAGCGAGATGTCGGCGGAAACGCACTGTTCTCGGGCGGACTCTTCCTCTTCGCTCACGACGGCGCGAACGACCTAGAGCCCCTTCTCGCCGAAGGCTTTGGTCCGATCGAGGCCGCTGCCTACTCGAAAAGTGCGTACGTCGACGTCCTCATTCAGATGTCGCAAGGACGTGCCGATGATGCTCTGGTCGACGTCCTCGTAGGTGACTCCTTTGGCGCTCTTCAATGGCTGCGTGACCAAGGGGTCTCTTTCCAGCCGGCGTCGCGGGTCTACGGCACGTTCGAACGCGATGGCGTCACCGTGATACCACCTGGGCCAGCACTTGAGGCCGTGGGAGCCGGTCCGGGGTTGGTGGCTGCGTTATCCAGGGAGCTGGAGCGCCGCGAGATTGCAATCACCTATGGCACCCAAGTCGTCGACTTTGCGGTCGAGGACGGTCGGGTCGTCGGCGTTGTCGATACCCAGGGGGCCACGCATTCGTGTGACGCAGTGGTCTTGACGCCAGGTGGATTCGAGGCCAGCGAGGAGCTTCGGCGCAGATACCTAGGGGACGAGTGGGGTGGCGTCAAGGTCCGCGGGACCCGTCACAATACCGGTCTCCCGTTGGAGGCCGCCTTTCGCCACGGTGCGACTCCTGCTGGGGCACTCGATGCATGTCATTCCATCTCTGTCGACGCGTCTGCCGAAGCGCCGCCTCGTCCTGGAGTCGCGACTCCGGCCCGAATCTCGCGAGGCTTTCGTTTCGGGATCGTCGTGAACGCCGACGGCCACCGATTCTTCGATGAAGGGGCCGACCACTGGACGCGGATCTACTCAAAGATGGGACGAGCCATCTTGCGCCAGCCAGGCAGCGTCGCCTACCACTTCTTCGACGGCAAGGTGCGCGACCACGTCCTTTCGGCGTTGCCTGGGGCTACGTACTTTGAGGCTGACTCCCTGGCTGAAGCGGCACGGTTGGTGGGCATCGACCCTGACGAGTTGGTCTCGACGGTGGACGAGTTCAATCGATCGGTTGACGTCGAGACTCCTTTGGACTTTGACCGCTTGGACGGGCGGTCCGCAGCCGGGTTGAACCCGCCGAAGTCCAACTGGGCCGACACTCTTGATACGCCGCCCTTCCTGGTGTTTCCGGCGGCGTGTGGCATTACGTTCACTCACGGCGGCCTCCGCATCGACCGAGACGGTCGCGTGCTCGGCCAAGATGGTCAAGTCGCTGTCAAGGGGCTTTACGCTGCCGGGGAGATCACGGGTGGCCTCTTCTTCGGGAACTATCCGGGCGGAAGTTCCTTGGTGCGATCAACGGTGTTCGGCCTGCGTGCGAGCCACGCGGCAGTCGCCGATTTCGCTGCCGACGCTTCGTTCTGAGACTGGGAGATCACCATGGCCGACTCGGGCTTCGATACCAACCTTGATCTAGACAACCTCGAGCACATGTCTGCTGCTGAAGCCGATGAGTTGCTTCGCTGGTACGAGGAGGCTCATGGCGACGGTCAAGGTGACTTGACGCCGTTCGTGCCGTTCTTCATCGAGCACAACCCGTCAGCGCTCAAGCTGTACCGGGCATATGCGCAGGCGCTCGATCAGGACGGCGGATTGCCGCAACTGGTGGTCGCTCTCCTATTCCTCCACTACTACATGCTGCGAGGTAACGAGCGTGGAGTTCTGTACGAGGTGGTGGCTGCCCGCGTGTGGGGCGCCACCAAGCGCGAGGTACTCGAGACGATTGAACTGACCTTCGTCGAATCCGGCCCCCTCGGCGGTAACGCCGCCAGCCTGTCGTCCGATTATCTCAAAGACTGGCCAGACGTCGAACCGCGCGCTGTGGAGGGCGTGTGGCCAGAGCACTGGGTGCGCGATGAAGACCCGCGTACGGTCGATGAGGACTCAGCTACATGGGCATTGTTCAATGCCCATGCTCCCAACGCGTTGGACGCCCTCCGGCGGCGCTGGCACTTTGCTCAAGCCGACAAAGAGCTCCCCGACGTGATGCAGACCTTTTACGGCCTGCATTGCGCCGTCGCTGACGGACGCGCTGAGGCTGCGGCGCAAGAGGCAGCGCATGCCTTGCGTCTCGGAGCCCGCCCCAGCGAGATCCTCGAGGTCGTGGGTTTCGGCGCCCTCTACTCAGATCGGCTGAAACTGGAGGAAGTGTGCCGAGCCGTCGGCAGCACCTTCGAACTCGCGCCGCCGGCCTGAAGCGGCCCTACACCCTTTACGTCTATAGAGCAGCGCCCGTCTGAGCAATCTACCCATTGACGCATGAACGGGGGCGGCGCTAACCTAGGAACCGACCGAGCGCCCGCTCGACTATCTCGGAAAGGGCCGACCTGTGGCACAGCAACAGTCCGCGGACGAACACGCGTCGTATCTTGAGGCGGGTCTATGGCGACGTGATGAGACGCTGCAAACCCGTCTGAACCGTCATGCGGTCGACCGAGGCCACGTGCTCGCGGCGGTCGACAACGTCGGTGGGTCGATCACCTACGGCGCCCTCCTTGAACAGTCGATACGAGTCGCGACAGCGCTGCGGGATCGCGGTGTCGAGCGGGGCGACATCGTCGGCGTCCAGATGCCTAACCGGGTCGAGGCCGTGGTGGCCGCAGCGGCGATCGAGAAGATCGGCGCCATCGTGTGCCCCCTCGTCCCGGCATACCGTGAAAACGAGCTCGACTACATCGTGGGCAAGACGCGAATGAAGGCGCTGTTCGTTCCTGGCACGTACCGAGGATTCGCTCACGACCAGCTCGCCTCCGCGCTGGCGGATCGGCACGCGGCGTTGGCGACGATCGTGACCCTGGACGCTCCTCGGGACTCACGCGCGGTCGGTTTCGAGGCGCTGGCGACCAACGGCGAGATGGATCGGCAGCTGGCCACTCCGGATCTGGATCCCGACGACCCCTGCGCGATCCTCTTCACCTCGGGTACTGAGTCGGCGCCTAAGGGCGCATTGCACAGTCACAACACATTGCTGGCCAACGTGCGGGCGCTCTTGAAGATTCTCGACATGGGTCCTGACGACGGTGTCTTCATGGCATCGCCCCTAGGCCATGGCACGGGCTATGGCTTCGGGATCCGATTGGCTGGATACCTCGGCAGCACGCTGTCGCTGCTGGATCGCTGGGATGCGGGTGATGCCGCGCGGATGCTCGCCGAGCACGGTGCCGCATACACCCACGGCGCACTGCCTTTCGTCGAAGATCTGGTCAACCTGCCAGGCGTCGAGGAGTTTGACCTATCCAAGCTGCGGTACTTCGTGACCGGTGGCGCCGCTGTTCCGCCAGCTACCGTGAAGCTCGCATTGGACCGCCTCGGTTGCCAGGTCTTGCGTCTGTACGGGCAGACCGAAGGATTCATGTCGACACTGATCCGTCCGGACGATCCGCTAGAGAAGCTCGTCAACACCGATGGACGCCCGGTGGCCGGCGTGGAGATCCGCGTGTTGGACGATGATGACAAGGACGTGCCGGCGGGGGAATCGGGCCACTGTGTCTACCGCGGCCCGCATATGACCCTGGGCTTCTTCGAGGATGACGAACGCACACAGTCCTCGCTCACGGCGGATGGCTGGTTCAGATCCGGAGACCTCGTCTCGCTCGATGCTGACGGCTACTTGACGGTCACTGGCCGCTCGAAGGAAGTCATCAACCGTGGCGGCTACAAGTACAGCCCTCGCGAGGTGGAGGAGGCGCTCCTCAGTCACCCGGCCATCGAGCGTGTGGCCATCGTACCCGTCAAGGATGGCCGGCTGGTGGAACGGGCCTGCGCGTTCGTCATCGTCAGCGGTGATGACGGTATCGACGTTGCCTCGGTAGGCCAGTTCCTCGACTCGCTCGGCATCGCGTCGTTCAAGTGGCCCGAGCGAGTCGAAGTCGTGGAGGAGTTCCCGATGACGCCCTCCGGAAAGATCCAGAAGTTCCGGCTCGCCGAAAGCATCGGCGCATGAGTCGCTCTCATCAAGTGAAGGCGGTTGCCCCGTGCTGAAGTCGACCCATCGGACCGATCGAGACTTGCGGTACCTCGACTTCGAAGCACGCAATGGCATCGCTACGATCACGCTCAACCGGCCGGAGGCGCTCAACAGCCTGAGCCCTGAGTTGCTCGACGAGCTGGTGCCGCTTCTGGAGGAGCTGCGCGACGACGAGTCGGTGAAGGCGCTGGTGCTTGCCGGGGCGGGGCGTGCGTTCTGCACGGGCGCCGATCTCAAGGCCGTGATTGCGATGTTCGACGAATGGCCGTCCTATGTGCGGTTCCTGTATCGCCTCACCGAGGCGGCCGTGCTGCTGGAGAACCTGCCGTTCCCCACGATCGCCCGGATTCACGGATATGCGCTGGCTGGCGGGCTGGAGTTCCTGCTGTGCTGCGACATGGCGATCGCCGCCGAGGACGCCAAGATCGGCGATCAGCACGCGAACGTCGGACTGATCGCCGGAGCCGGTGGCATCCCGCGTTTGACACGGCGCATCGGCAAGCAGGCAGCACTCGAACTGCTGTATACCGGTGGGTGGCTCAGCGGGACCGAGGCGGCCGAGCGAGGCATCGTGCTCCGTGCGGTGCCCGAGGTCGAGCTCGATGCCGAGATCGACAAGCTGACATCGGTGCTTGCTGCCAAGAGCCGCACTGCGTCGTCCTATCTGAAGCGCGTCGTCAACCGGTCGACCGACCTGCCCTTGGGTACGACGCTGGACGAAGAGCGCGCCGCGCTTCTGGAGTACTTTTCGACGTCCCCACATCCACGCGAGGGAATCTCAGCGTTCCTCGAGAAGCGCCAGCCGGACTTCAGTGAGTGACATGCCGCGTGTGAACCTGGTCGATGGCCTGGTCCGGGACGAGGGCGGCCAGATCGTGTTCCTCGGCTCTCGATGCTCGGCGTGCGGCGAGACCATCTTCCCGGCCTTGCCGGACTGCCCACTGTGCATGGCGCCCGACCTGATGGAACCGCACGACATCCTTGGTCGTGGCACCGTGCTGCGCGCCATCCTCGCCGAGCGCGGACAGGCCGGTGTGCCAGTGCCGTACGTACAGGCCCACGTGCGCCTCGACGAGGGACCTGTCGTGTACTCGACTCTCCAGATCGATCCTGCCTCGGCCGGCTCGGTCACGGGAACGGTGGTCGAAGCCACCATGGCGCACATCAGCACCATCGGAGACCAGGAAAACGTCGGCTGGAAGTTCACTAGGAGCAGCCATGCTGCGTGACGTATATGTGGTCGGGGGCGGACTGCACCCGTTCGGCAAGAGTCCTGAGGCCTCGATGCCGCGACTGGCGCGCAACGCGATCTGGGCGGCCATCGGGGACGCGGGCTGCGCTGCGGGTGAGATCGACTTCGCGGTGGTGGCGAACTGCTATCACGGCTTCTTCACCGGCCAAGCCGATGCCATCGCGCCGATGGTCATCGGGCGCAGCGGTCTGAGTGGCATGCCGATGGTGCACGTGTCCGGTGGTGGTGCGTCCGGCACCGTGGCGGTGCATCAGGCCGCCATGGCGGTGGCGTCGGGCCAGTACGATCTCGCGCTGGCCGTCGGTGTGGAGAAGCTGTACGTGCCAGATGACCCGACGCTCTCGATCTCGGCGATCGGTACGTCCGGTGAGCAGGACATCGCCACCGATCTTGGCCTGACCTGGGTCGGAAGTCTGGGCATGAGCGCTCAGACTCTGATGGATCGCTACGGGTGGACGGCTCGCGACTTCGCGACGGTGACCCACAAGAATCGTGAGCACGCGGTGCCGAACCCGTACGCCGAGCACAGGCAACCGATGTCGGTCGAGGAGATCTTGATGGCACGGCCCGTGGCCGGCCCGCTCACCCGGCCGATGTGTGCCTCGGCGGCAGTCGACGGAGCCGCGGCGATACTGCTGGCCAGCGAGGAGGTGGCGGCACGGCTGGGCGACCGCTCTCACCCCAAGATCGCGGGGCTCGGTGTCGTCGGGGGTCGCTACCTGTCCAACCGTGAGCCCGACGCGCGACCGGGGATGTTGTCCATGGACGAGGCGCCCCGTGCGTTCGCGCGTGCCTACGAGCAGGCCGGCCTCGGTCCAGAAGACCTGGAGATCGTCCAAGTCCACGATGCGGTCGCTCCAGAGGAGATGCTGGCATACCAGGTCATCGGGCTATGTGCTCCCGGTGACGAGGCCAAGCTGCTTCAGTCGGGCGCCACCGCCCTCGGCGGGTCGGTGCCCTTCAACACCGATGGCGGATTGCTCTCCCGGGGACACCCGATCGCGGCAAGCGGCGTCGCGCAGATCGTCGAGAGCATGGTCCAGCTGCGCGGGACGGCGGGTCCGCGGCGTCAAGTCCTCGTGAAGGACGGGAGGCCTCCGCGGGTGGCGGCGGTACAGAACGCTGGTGCTCAAGGAGGTCCGGGTGGCGGCGTCGCGGTGAGCGCGGCGGTCATCATGACGATGGCCACATCGTGGACTGAATAGGCTGATCGCCTGTTGATGGCGGCTTGACCTCCGCCCAGAAGGAGCCTGATGTCCAATCCCTTCGATCTGACCGATCGTGTCGTCATCGTCACTGGAGCATCCTCGGGCTTCGGTGCCAGGTTTGCCCGAGTCCTGCACGACGCGGGCGCGTCGGTGGTGATGGCAGCGCGGCGGGCCGACCGCCTGGAAACCCTCGCCGGGGAGCTTCCGGGCTCGCTCGCGGTGGCTTGCGACGTGACCTCGGATAAGGACTGCCTGGTGCTGGTCCAGACTGCCGTGGATCGTCACGGTCGGATCGATGTGCTGGTCAACAACGCCGGGACCAGTAACATCGCGCAGATCGAGGACGAGACCACAGATCAGTTCCGCTCGGTCGTGGATGTCAACCTGATGGGAACCTACTCGTTGAGCCGGTACGCCGGCCTGCAGATGATCGAGCAGGGCCGCGGGGTCATCGTCAACGTGGCCTCGATCTTCGGCTTGGTCGGGGTGGGGCGGATGCCGCAGGCCAGCTACGCCGCGAGCAAGGCCGCCGTGATCAACCTGACGCGAGAGATGGCTGCTCAGTGGGCGCGCAAGGGCATCCGCGTGAACGCCATCGCGCCCGCCTTCTTTCCGACCGAGCTGACCACGGACCTGTTCGCGACGGACACGGGTGAGGCATGGGTCTCGAGGATGACCCCCATGGGTCGTGGCGGTCACGAAGAGGAACTGGACGGCGCACTGCTCTACCTCGCCTCGGATGCCAGTAGCTACGTCACGGGGACGGTGCTCCCGGTGGACGGCGGCTGGACGGCGGTCTGAAGCCGCAGTCGCGTGTGACCAAATAAACATGAGGAAACCCTCAGGATAAACTTGAGGATGTCCTCATGTTTTGCGACCATGGAGACATGGCTTCGATCAGCACTTCTGACGTCCGCGTCTCATCCTCCGCAACGTCGGCCCAGAACCCCGGAACCCAGCGGTCCGGGGTTCTTCTCGACCGGCTGCGCGACGGTGAACCCTACGCTCTGGCATTCGGTGGTCAGGGTGCGGCGTGGCTCGAACCATTGGCCGAACTGGTGCGCGATCACGCGCTCGAGGCCGATCTGGCAGCGCTCCTGGCCGAGGTCGACGAGCTGCTGGCGCCCGTCGCGGGTGAACTGGTGCGCACGGGCCGTTCGTTCGAGCCACTGGCCTGGGTCGACGCACTTGCGGTGGGGGAGTCGGCCGAGGACGACGAAGCCGTCGCGCCGCCGGCCGGACTGAGCGATCCCGCGGTCTCGATCCCGGGCATCCTGCTCACCCAGATCGCCGGAGTTCGCGCGCTGGCGCAGCTG
>Ga0180216_1004009_pt1 | contig 11321 bp, 11 predicted proteins | sample eDN3rd37CBELigMG_FD_128879 | JGI IMG/M metagenome (GOLD analysis project Ga0180216, IMG submission 128879) | Enriched Miracle-Growth compost microbial communities from Emeryville, California, USA - eDNA 3rd pass 37_C BE-Lig MG (version 2)... ...
AGTGGCCCGGTCGGGCTCTGGTTGCCGAAGCCGACATCGACGATATAAGGGGCCCCCATAAAATCAACGAGCAGGAGCATGTGGGTTTTGGGCCTGATCTCCCCCTCGGGGGCGTTCCAGAGGACCCGCGCCGCCAGCCCCGCCACTGTGAAGCCGAGTTCTCGCAAAACATCGCGGAACAACAGGTTCTGTTCGTAGCAATATCCCCCGCGCCTCTCGTGGACCAGCTTTCGCTGGAGCGAGGCCGGGTCGAGGAGGACCGGCAGCCGCAAGAGCGGGTTGAGGTTCTCGAACGGGATCGACTGGGCGTGCCGAAGCTGGAGCGCCCGGAGGGTTTCGAGCGTCGGCGCGGGGGCGCCGTCGTGGCCAATCCGCTGGAAATAGGCGTCGAGGTCGATCGAAGGAGTCTGTGTCACGCGGGCGGCTCCTCGGGAGTCGTTCCCAGCAACCGTTCGACGGCTAGACCAATGTCGGGCGAGCGCATCAGGGATTCGCCCACCAGGATCGCCGAGACGCCGGCGGCTTGCAACCGCTCCACCTGCGCCCGGTTGTGGATGCCGCTTTCGCTGACCAAAAGCACGTCGGGGGGGATCTGGTCGCGGAGCCGGAGCGTGCGGTCGATGTCGGTCGTGAAGCTGTGCAGGTCGCGATTGTTGACGCCGACCAGGTCGGCCCCCGCGGCCAGAACGCGGGGAAGGTTGGCCGGGTCGTGAAATTCGACCAGAGCCGCCATGCCCAGCGCCCGGGCCCGCTCCAAAAGCCGGGCCATCGTGGCGTCGTCGAGGATCTCGGCGATCAAGAGGATCGCGTCGGCGCCGGCCACGCGGGCCTCGACGACCTGGTATTCGTCGATCAAAAAGTCTTTGCGGAGCAAGGGGATCGCCACCGACGCCCGGATTCGGGCCAGGTACGAGAGGTGCCCTTGAAAATAAGGCGCGTCGGTCAAGACGCTAATGCAGGCCGCGCCGTGGTCTTGGTAGGCTCGGGCGATCGAGACCGGCTCGAAGTCTTCGCGGATCACCTTCACCGACGGGCTGGCCTTTTTCACCTCGGCGATGAGCTGGATCGTCCCCCCGCCGTCGAGCGCGCCGCGGAAATCGCGAACCGGCGGCGCCTCCTCGGCCTGCGCCTCCAGTTCCTCGAGCGGCATCCGCTTCCGCCCCTGCTCCACCTCGCGCCGCTTGGAAACCACGATCTCATCAAGGATGCTTGCGCTCATTGGTGGCTCGCGTGTGGAAGTCGAAAGAGTCTTTTATATGGAAGGGTGGAAATTCAATCGAGGCAAGCCGGGGGGCGCCGTCATTTCCTTGGGCGAGTTTGTCGATTTTGGCGAACGCGCGGTTGGCCCGGAAAAATCGTTGGGAGGGATCCAACGTGCATCTTGCGGAGCGGCCGGGAAAACCGATACATTCGGCCTCGCCGACGTTGCGAAAAAGCATCGCCCAGCAAAGTCGTCTCCGGGGGGTTCGCCGAAGCCCAGCTTAGCGAGTCCCGGGTTTTCTAGCAAACCACGGACGGAACGATGGGCGCTCGCCGTGTCTTCGGGCTCCCCGCGACGATCGCGGGGCCTGGGGAGAAGGGGCGAGTTTGAGCCAGGAGATCAGGATGACCACCATCGCGCGATGTCCCAACCCGTCTTGCGGCCGAGTTTCGCATCTGGGGGCCGATCAACTGGGACGAATCTTCCGGTGCCCTCGGTGTTTGACGAAGCTTCCCACCGGAGCGACCGACTCCGACTCGGGCTGGACGGCCGTTCTCGGCCCCCTGCCCCGCCGCGCCGCGGAGTATTCGACGGCGACCCCGGCCCCGCCGGTGTATCCCGTGGGAACCACGCCGAAACCGACCGGCTCGGCGACGATGGCGGAGGAGGGCTCGGGGGGCGTCGCCGTCTTCGCCAGCGGCGAGAGCCCGGCCCTCGCCAGCGGCGAATTCCACGTCGGCGCCTTCGACGACGATTTCGACGAGTCGCGCGACGACCATCCCGCGGCCGCTTCCGGCTTCGAGTGGAGCGAGAGCGCCCGCAGCGCCTATTCGGCCCCGGCTCTCGGGAGGACCGACGCCACGGGAACCGATCTGGCCGCGCTGCCGGCCCCGCGATGGGAGCCCGACGGGCCGACGGTTGAGACTTCGACCCTCGCGGTGGATCGGGGCCTGAAGCGGTTTCGGATCATGGGGCTTCTGGGCGAGGGGCGGCACGCGGCGGTTTACCGGGCGTTTGACCCGACCCTGGAACGGCAAGTGGCGCTAAAGCTGCTCCGCGAGGGCGGCCCCCGGTCGCCGCGGGCTCACGAGCGGTTTTTGGGCGAGGCGCGGGCTCTGGCCCGGCTGCGGCATCCGGGCATCGTCTCGATCCACGAGGCGGGCCGCGACGGCGACCAGCTTTACCTCGTCCTGGACCTGATCGAAGGGAAGAGCCTGGCCGAAGCCCTGGCCGAGAGCCGGTTCTCCCCCCGCCGAAGCGCCGAGGCGGTCGCCGCGCTGGCCGACGCCCTCGCCTACGCCCACGGCCTCGGGATCGTTCACCGCGACGTCAAGCCGGCCAACATCCGGGTCGACCTGCGGGGGGGCGTTCACCTGATGGATTTCGGGATCGCCTACCGGCCCGACTCCCGCGAAGCCCCCACCCTCCCCGGCGCGATCCTGGGCACCCCCGCCTACATCGCTCCGGAGCGCGTCGAAGGCGAGCGCGGGGAGGTCTTGCCCGCGAGCGACCAGTACAGCCTCGGCGCGGTGCTCTATGAGCTGCTCTGCGGCCGGCCGCCGTTCGAGGGGTCGCCCTCCTACGTCCTCTTCCACGCGGCCAACCACGAGCCCCCCGACCCCCGCGCCCTCGACCGCCGCGCCCCCCGGCCCCTGGTCGACATCTGCCGCAAGGCGATGTCCAAGCGCCCCGAGTCGCGCTACCCATCCTGCGCCGACCTCGCCGCCGACCTCCGCCGCTGGATCCAGGGCGAACGCCCCCAGGCGCGCCGGAGGAGTTGGCTTGGCTGAGAGATGAACCGTCCGTCTTCACCAAAGCGCCCACTCCAAAGATTCGGATGTTACAATTAAGCGGTCCAAGTCGTGACCGATTACCACCTACACGGTTCGCCTGCCGCTCCTCAGGATGAGCTCCCTTTACACTGAACGGCCAGAGCGACACAATGAACAAAAAGTCGTACTGTTCAGACGAATCGGTGCGTGGGCGATGAGCGATCACTCGACGATCGAATGGACCGATGCAACGTGGAACCCTGTCCGGGGCTGCACGAAAATCAGTTCCGGTTGCGCTCGCTGCTACGCCGAGACGTTCGCCGAGCGGTTTCGGGGCGTTCCAGGTCATCCTTACGAGCAAGGTTTCGATCTTCGTTTGGTGCCCCAGAAATTGGCTGAACCACTTCGGTGGTCGAAGCCCAAGACGGTCTTTGTCAACTCGATGAGTGACTTGTTCCATGAGGATGTCTCAGACGACTATATCCACGCCATAGTTCAGGTTATGCAGCGCGCTAACTGGCACACCTATCAGGTTTTGACTAAACGGTCCGAACGGCTTCGCGACCTCCTCGCGACGAGCCTGCGGGACGCCGCCGTCGAGCGGCACATTTGGTGGGGTGTTAGTGTCGAAAATCGTCGACAGGGACTCCCTAGGGTTGACCATCTGCGAGCCACCCCGGCGAAGATGCGCTTCCTCTCGATCGAACCCTTGTTGGAAGACCTCGGCCCCATCGACCTTGAGGGCATCTCCTGGGTTATCGTGGGGGGGGAAAGCGGCAACGGAGCCAGGCCGATGGCGTCAGCTTGGGTCCGCGCGATCCGGAATCAGTGCGAGGCCGCTTCCGTCCCGTTCTTCTTCAAGCAGTGGGGCGGTACCCGTAAAAAGAAGGCGGGGCGTTTATTGGACGGCAAGTATTATGACGAGATGCCGCCCAGCTTTGGCCATCCAATGCCCGAGTTGAGGGAGCGGCAAAAGTTGATCGCTCAAATCGAATCGATGGTGTTGGTGCCGTCTTGAGTTGAACATCGGGGGCTGCGATGCGGCAGAGCTTCGGCGGCGACTGGACCGAGAACAAGCTTGCGCGAGTGGGCGAATATCTGAAAGCCTACAACATCGTCCTCAAGAACCAGAAATTCGTCCTTGAATACATCGACGCTTTCGCCGGAACCGGGTACCGGGAAGTCCGCGAAGAAGGGGGCGGCCACGGCCTGCTGTTCCCCGATTTGGCTGAGCCCAAGGTCCAAGGGTTCCTTGATGGCTCGGCCAGGATCGCTCTAAAGGTCGATCCGTGCTTCGACAAATTCACCTTCATAGAGAAAGATCCGAGAAAAGTCGAAGAGCTTCAGAAGATCAAGAATGAATTCCCAGGCAGGGAGATTCGCATTGAATGCGGGGACGCCAATGAATGGGTCCAAGCTCTCTGCCGCGAAGATTGGAATTACCGTCGAGCGGTCCTCTTCCTCGACCCGTTCGGGATGCAGGTCTCATGGCAAACCTTGAAGGCCGTCGCCAAGACCAAGTGCATCGACGTTTGGCTCCTATTTCCGCTTGGCGTGGCGATCAGTCGCTTGCTCAGACGAGATGGCGCCATTGACGAGGTGTTGTGCAAAAGGCTCGATTCCGTGTTCGGGGATCGCTCTTGGCAGCAAGCCTTCTACAAGGAGGCCTCCCCGACGAAGGGTAAAGTCGTTCAACAATCTCTCTTCGCCGACGCGTATGAGGACGACGAACCAGACTATCCTTGGAAGGCGGACTTCTCGGTGATCGAGGACTACTTCCGGTCGCGTCTTCGCACGATCTTCGCCGGAGTGGCTGAGAAGTCGATTCGGCTGAAGAATTCAAAAAATGTCCCGCTCTACCTGCTGTTCTTCATGGCGGGCAACAAGAAAGGTGCCCCGATCGCCGTGAAGATCGCCGAGTCGATCATGGGCAACCCATGAACTCAACCTGGCCAGGCACTTAACCGGGGTGGCCAGGTTGTTTTAGGTTCTGTGGTACCGGACCAAATCGAATCCCGCGCCTATTCCCGGCGGGCGTAGCCCGCCCGACGGTTGGGCCGTGGCGGATGGCCGATTTCAAACCGACGGCGGTTCACCGGCGGGCGATGCCCGCCCTACGACCTGGCTCCCATAGGGATTTCGTGGAGCGGGCGTCATTGCGCCCCTTAACAAGCCCCGGCCATCGCCGGTGTGCCGACGCCGGCGGGGCTGACGCTTTGGCAGAGGGCGGCGGGACGGCTGCGGGGGAGGTTGAGGGCGGCTTCGTTGGCTTCGTAGAAGGTGGGGGGTTCGTAGGTCCAGCCGCGGGCCATGCGGGCGGCTTCGCGGCGGGCCGTCCAGTTCAGGAGTCGGCCGCCGAAGGTCGCCGCGAGTCGGGCCTTCCAGCCGAATTCGCGGACGAGTTCGCCGACTAGGTGGTCCATCTTGGCCCGGAGCGCCGGCTGTTTGCGGAGGTAGAGCCGGGCCGCGCCGATCAAGGCCGCGTATTCGGTGACGAGCGAGCGCGACTCCCAGGCGATCCGGTCGCGGACGCGGGCGTCGGGGTGGTTTTTGTGGCGGCGCCAGCCCTCCAGCGTCGTCTCGGCGATCCGGGCGACGCTCGGGCCGTTGATCTCGAACTCGCGCGTGAAGGCCCGGACCATGAGTTCCGCCTCGCTGCCGGGGGGCAGATGCGGGTGGCGGTAGTTGAACGCGAGCTGGCCGTGGACGTCGGCCGGGTCGCGCTCTTCGTCGGTGAGGATGCGGCCGGCGGCCGACAGCTCGGCGTGCAGGGCCGTGCCGGGGATCGGCGTATAGAGCATGAACTGGTGGAAGTCGGTCCGATACCGCGCGGCGTGGGCGATTGCTTCGTCAATGTTTTCCAACGTATGGTTCTCAAGGCCGATGATGCTTGAGCCCAGCACGCGAATCCCGTTGCTTCGGAGGTTGTGGACCATCGACATCGTGTCGATGCCCGAGAGCTTCTTGTACGCGCTCTCCTCCCCTTCCAGCCCCATCCAGACCCATGAGATCCCGATTCGGACCAGCTCGTCCATCGTGTACCGCTTCAGGGCGTTGGCCGAGCTGAAGACGTAGAGCGACCAGGGCCGGTTGTGTCGCTCCATCAACTCCAGCACCCGCAGGGCGCGGCGGCGGTTGAGCAGGTAGTTTTCGTCCATCACGAAGAACGACCGCGCCCCCATCGCGACGGATAGGTTCTCCATGATCTCGAAGAGGTCGTCGCCCGACCGGAAGAAGTCGACGCTCTTTCCCTTGCCGCCGAACATGGCCGAGGTCGAGCAGAAGTTGCAGCCCAGCGGGCAGCCGGCCGACGGAATCAAGGTGGCCGCGGTGTCTTCCGGCTTGCCCTGGACGTTCATCCCCATGCATCGCGTGCCGAAGCCCGACATGATCAAGGGGTGCCGCAACGGTTCGCCCACGCGGTCGTTCAGATAGTCGCGAAACCAGGCCACGCCGTCGCCCTTGACGATGTGATCGGCGTCGATCCGGTCGGCCAGGTCGGGCACGTTGGCGATGTGGCCGCCGACGACGATCGTCGCGTTCGGCAGGTGGCGGCGGATCATCCCGCACATGGTTTTCACCTTGAGCTGGTTCGAGATGATGCTGCTGATGCCGACGATGTCGTAATCGCCGTCGCGAATCTCCTCCTCGAACCGCTCCCAGGTCGGGAAGTCGAGAACCACGCAGGGGGCCGACAGGTTGGCCTGCATCAACATCAACCCCCAACTGCGATGGAACATCCGGAGCGAAAACGGCCCCTGCACGCGCGTGACCTGGTTGTGATAAAGCTCCATCGGGTTCATCGCGCGGCTGCCGTGCTCGTCATCTTGCGCGTAGGGGCCGCAGACGCTGACCAACAGAATCTTGGCGCGTCGGCCCAGGGGGTGATGGTGACCAGGGACGGTTGACGGCCGGTCGATCCGGGTGCTCGTGGCGCTCATCGAGACGGACTCCTTGCCCATCGGCGCGCGCTGGGAACGCCGCCGAAATAACTCGCCGAATTCATGGGACGAAGACAGGGAACCACGGAGTCACGGAGGACGCCGAGAGAGAGGCCGAGGAGGGACGGTTCCGTTTTCAACCTTTCAATTCATGACTTCTCAATTCCCGATTCCCTCTCCGGGTCCTCCGTGACTCCGTGGTTCAATTCCGGAAGTTATTTCGGCGGCGTTCCCAGCGCGCGCTGGATGGCTCCTGGCGTTCGAAACAAACACAAGTTGAGCGCGGTCGTCGATCCAGCGACGAATCGACGACCCGCGAACGGGTGGGCCGGATTTGCCCCAAATGGGCGGTTGTCCTAACATGGGACGAGGCCCCCACCCGATTTCGCCCGCCCCGCGAAAAAATCTGGATATTATTGTCCTGGATGGTTCCCGGCCGGAATGGAGGCGGGGGCATGGATTTCGCGGGGCCTCCGTTCGCGAAGGTCGATCCTTTGTTGACCCGTGGGGAGGAACGTCATGCATTACGACTTCATCGCCATCCCCGACAACGAGGTCCCGGTCGCGGCCGACCCGTTGTTTCAACATTTGGCGACCATCTACGCCAGCGAGACCAACAAGACCGTCGGCGTTTGGCGGGCCGTGCCCGACGACCTTTTGGACTTCAAGCCCCACGAGAAGACCAACACGATCCGGGCGATTTTGGCGCATCAGCTTCTTTCCGAGCGTCGATTCTTCGCCCAGTTCGTCGGCTTCGTCGAACCGCCCGCCGAGTCGCTCTTGCCCCCCGGCGACGCCCCCAAGGTCGCCGACTACATCGCCCGGCACATTGAACAGGCGAAGGCCCGCCTCCCCCAGATCGCGGGAGCGTCGGCCGCCTGGTGGATGGAGGAGCAGCCGTTTTTCGAGGGACTCAAGCGCCAACGCATCTGGACCTTTTGGCGACGGGTTCTGCACACCTGCCACCACCGCACCCAGATCCAAACCTGGCTCCGCCTGGCCGGCGCCCACGTCCCGGTCATCTACGGCCCCTCCGGCGACGTTCACCAGGCCGGCGACGACCCCACCTACACCGTCGCCGCCGCGTCCCGAGGAGGGGGATGAGTTGGGAGAAGCCGCCGCCAAGCATCCTTCTCCCCTCGCGGGAGAAGGTGGCCGCGGGCCGGATGAGGGTCATCGGGTTTACGGAAGAAGCGACGGAACGGGGCCGGGAGGGTATTGCCCTCCCGGGAGAAACGCTCGCCGCGCCCGTCCCGAAATCCGACGATCCTCACCCGGCCGTTCCGGCCCGACACCACAAGTGGGGTTCCCCCCTATCCCGGGGGGGAGAGGGGAATTCGCCCCGTAACCGCCGCATGGGCAAGTCGTGCCGAATACTCTTGGACCGCGGGCCGGATGAGGGCCGAAGGCTTTACAGACGCGCCCCGGCAGGCTTAACCTCGATTGTCCAACTCATCGGCAAGGAGGCTTCATCATGCGATTCGTTAAACGCTTCATCGCGCTTGCGATCGTCCTCCCAATCGCCGCGGCGCTCGTCCGGGCCGAAGAGCCGGCGCTCCCAACGCCCCCGCGACAAACCGCGCCCTGGACGCCTCCCGAAACGAATCTCCCCCGATCCCTCGTGGAGGCGGCCCAAACGCTCTTCGATCAAGGGCTCGCCGATCCGAGGGGTTGCGAGTACCGCCGGGTCCGGGTTTGGGCCGGCGACAGTCAGGGGCGCCGGTCGGAAGTCGTCACGACCGGCTGGGTTCTTCACCCCATCCGCTCGCGGAGCCATTTGTAGGCGGCGACGGTGACGATTCCGAAGCCGACGTGCTCGACCACGGGCGCGACGGATTGGGGGAGCTTTTGCCGCCAGACAGGGGGCATCAAGCCGAGGGCCGGCAACCAGCCCGCGTAACCGGCCGCCCAGCACGCGACGCCGAGAATGGCGCCGTCGGTGAGGCTGTTTCCCCCGCGTGGACGGAGCGCGCCGTAGAGCGAGCCGAACGCCAGGCCATAACCAACGGCCAGCGCCCCGGCCGCGGCGGATTCGACCGCGTCGGGAACGCGCCCGCGCGCGGCGTCGGGCGGAACCGATTCGGCCTTCTCGACCATGAACCCGCCCGGATCTTGCCGGATGGAGGGCGTCGTTTGGGGCATCGCCTTCCCGGCGGCGGTCATCAAGCCCTGAAGGGCCAGCGTGCCGGCGAAACCACCGGCCGCGCCCAGCGCGAGGCGGGTTGGGATGCTCGCGTCGGTCATCTCAACGTCTCCTTGATGCGGAGCCACTCGCGCAACCCTTCCGCCGCGTCGCGGGGTTTTTCCAAAAATCATGAAAAATCGAGCCGCCCTCCGCGGATCGTATGAAGTGGGAAGGTCTTGGGAATTATCGCTCTTTGACAATCCGGAAGTGATCGGCTCGCGATGAGGCACGAAAAATTGGTCGAACGAACCCAATTTTCGGGGCGAGCGAGTCGGCGCGAATTGGCCGAACGAACCCAATTTTGAGGCGGGTGATTTGGCGTAAGTTGGAACTCGGTAAAAAGTTGTTCCCGCGGGTGTCCAGTCCGCCAGGTCCGAATGAACCCAAAATTTGGGTCGGGAGGGCGGTGCCCTCCCGGGCATTGGGTCCGGCGGACGGATCGACCGCGGGGAATCCTCGCGCTCAGGCGATCACCCGCGCGTTGAAGCCGGCTTTGTGGAGGTTGTCGAGCAGTTCGTCGGCTTCGAAGTCGCCCGTGACCTCGAATTGGGTCGCGCCCGGTTGGCTGGTGTCGGCGGCGACGCCCCGGGTGGAGTGGACCGCCTTTTGGATCGCGTCGTGGCAGATGTCGCAGCAGTTGTGGATCTGAGAGATCGTCGCCTTCTTGATCCGGCCCTGGGGGAGGTTCGGCTCGTCCCGCATGGTCAGGCTCTTGTTGTCGCTCTCGCCGTGGAACCCAGCGCCGGCGATGGCGTCGAGGGCCTGCTGGATCGACTCGGTGTCGTTGGCCGAGAGGATCACAGTCCCATCGTCGATGCTGCATTCCGCGGAAACCCCGGGGACGCGCGCCGCGGCGTCCTCCACCGCGCTGGTGCAACCTTCGCAGCACAGATGCACGCCGCTGAGAGTCACTCGGGTCTGAACCTGGTTTGACGCCACCATGATCGGCTCCAGCCCTCATCGAGGGAAATGCAAGTGAGGAGGTTTCCGGACGAGGCGTCCGGCCAGCCTCTTTCACATGGTCTTCAAGCGGGATAGGTTCAAGACGTCGGGGCAATCGTCCCGGCCTTTCGACCAATTTCCTTAAAAGCAAAGTCCGTGCCGAGAAGGGCTTTGCTTGTCGGCAACCGCGCTCCAAGCGCTCTTGGAGGGGATTTGGACATGCGTTTGTTTCATGTTTTGGGCGCTGCCGCGCTGGTGGCGCTGGGGATGGGCGCGGGGTGGGCTCGGGCCGACGACCGGCCGCCGAACATCGTCTTTCTGCTCGCTGACGACATGGGCTATGGCGAACTTGGCTGCTACGGCCAGACGAAGATCCGCACGCCCAACATCGACCAACTGGCCAAGGAGGGGATGCGGTTCACCCAGCACTATTCCGGCAGCAACGTCTGCGCGCCGTCGCGGTGCGTGCTGCTCTCGGGCAAGCATCAGGGCCACGCCCACATTCGCGACAACCGCCAGGCGAAGGGGTTCTCCGAGGGGCAGGTTCCGGTCCCCCCCGGCGAGTTGAAGTTGCCGCTGTTGCTCAAGGATCAAGGCTACGTGCTGGGCGATTTCGGCAAGTGGGGGCTGGGGCCGGTCGGCAGCGAGGGAGCGCCCTTGAAGCAGGGGTTCGACCGCTTCTTCGGCTACAACTGTCAGGCGGTCGCCCATAATTATTATCCGACCCACTTATGGGACAATGATGAACACATTGAGATCGGCAATCCTGATTTCCAGGCGCATCAGAAGCTCCCCGCCGACGCCGATCCCGACGACCCGAAAAGCTACGCGAGCTACGTCGGCAAGGTCTACGCCCCCGACCTGATCAACGAGAAGGCCCGCGAGTTCGTCCGCGAAAACCAGGACCGGCCGTTCGTGCTCTACTACTCGACCACCGCGCCTCATCTCGCCCTTCAAGTCCCGGAGGATTCGCTCAACGAGTACGTGGGCCAGTTCGACGAGACGCCCTACAAGGGAGACAAGGGCTACACGCCCCAGCGGTGGCCGCGCGCGGCCTACGCCGCGATGATCACTCGACTTGACCGTGAAGTCGGCAAGCTGCTGGATCTACTGAAGGAGCTGAACCTCGACGAGCGGACCATCGTGGTCTTCGCCAGCGACAACGGCGCGACCTTCGACGTTGGCGGCGTCGACGCCGGCTTCTTCGACAGCACGGGGGGACTTCGGGGACGGAAGGGCTCGTACTACGAGGGAGGCTATCGCGTCCCCTGCATCGTCCG
>Ga0180216_1004014_pt1 | contig 11313 bp, 14 predicted proteins | sample eDN3rd37CBELigMG_FD_128879 | JGI IMG/M metagenome (GOLD analysis project Ga0180216, IMG submission 128879) | Enriched Miracle-Growth compost microbial communities from Emeryville, California, USA - eDNA 3rd pass 37_C BE-Lig MG (version 2)... ...
CCCCTACCAGGCGCACGGCATCATCGACTACAGCTTTTTGCTCGGTGTGCACAAGTCCGACAAGCCACCTCAGGTGTACACGTTTGAGAACCGGCCCGAGACGCCGCTCACGCCGCTCACGCCCAACAGCCAGACGAGCCCGAGCACACCGCAGTCGCCCTCAGGTATCCCCCCGACGGGCCTTGCCATGCTGGGGTCGCATAATGGCCAAACAAGTAATGGCACTCGCTGCGCCCAACACGCACATGCTTCCCGTCGCAGTAGGCACCGACGCCACGGACGACGCGGGGCCCGCCACGGGCGACTCCAACTCGGAAACGCTCAACAACGTGGTGGGCAGCGGCGGCAGCAACACCGCGCCGCTGTTCAAGAGCGCCAGCAGCGGCCATGTCAACGTGCGGCCCACGCCCTCCGCCGCCTCGTCGTCGCCCGCCGAGGCCGAGCGCGGCTCCGCGCACCACAGCCGGCGCAGCAGCCAGTCGGCGTCGCCGCCGGGCCGGCCGCCGCCGATTTCGACGTCGGTCGGCCACGCGTCCAGCCGGTTTGCCAGCCTGCGGCGGTCGAGCAAGACGCTCGCGCGGCTGTTCAGCTTCCGCCGGGCCGACGGGCAGTCCGTGCGCACGCGCTTCAGCGACCTGGACGACTCGCAGCTGCCGACCGGCCAGACCATGTTCCAGCTGGCCCAGGGCGGCTGCCTGTCGGAGCGCGTGTCCGAGGCCGACCGGACGGTCGTCGTCGGCGAGGAGATCCTGTACGTCGGCATCATCCACATCCTCATTCCGTACGAGGCGTTCAAGCAGGGCGAGCACCTGCTCAAGTCGATCATCTCGGACGGCAAGCAGATCTCGGTCGTGCCGCCGGACGAGTACGGCCCCCGCTTCCAAAAGTTTGTATGCTCCCACATTTGCTAGTGCGTTTTTGTGAGCGAATTTTTGCGCACGCGACGAATACTGTATGTACACTGTGATTTTTTGTTGGTCCTGTACAGAACTATGCGCTACATCTTACGTACTAGCGCGCACATCGAGTGGCCGCCCGCGGCGCCCACGCGGGCTGTCGCGTCCGGTGGCACGGCCATGACCAGCGCGGGCGTGGTGTGGTTGTGCAGGTCCCCCACCCCGATGGCGCCGTGCTCGTTCCAGCCCCACGCGACCACTGCGAGCGCGTCAAAGAACGGCGGGACACCCGACCGCTGGTGAGCTTGGGCTGCTTCTTCAGCGCCTGTGTGGGACAACCGCGGTGGGAGCCTTACCGGCATGCGAGCCGTCGTCGTTGCGGCGGAGGGCGACGACGTGCTCCGACCCGCACGCGGCCTACGAGTCCGGCGCACGCAAGGCGACAGCGCATGTGACACCATCAGGCCCCGTATTCTGAATCGCGGCGGCGCACGCCCGGCGTGCCGGGCGCACCTGGACAAACACGCCGGCCACGCCGCCGTCGGCATCGGTGGGATCGCGACCCAGCTGGCCATAATCGCTGCGGCCCCACGTGCGCAGCCGGCCGTCGGCCGCAAGCGCCACGCCGAAATCCCAGCCCGAGCTGAGCGCCGTGGCCGGCATCGTCGCCGCAGGCGGCGAGCACTGCCCACGCCGGTTGTCCCCGATGGCATGGATGGCTCTATCGGCGGTTTCCGTGCGCAGTGGGAGTTGGGTGCCAGCCAGGGGCGTGAGCCTTTGAGCGTGACATCGATAAAGGGCCCCGCTCCCCGCACCCTGGCCGGTCCAGCGCGAAGAGGTGCCGCTGGCCCGCGGCGATGGCGCGCACTGGGCAAGCTAGGCTCCACGGCACGAGCGTGGGCTCGGCCGCCGTGGCGGCGCCGGGGCCGCGGCCGAGCTCGCCGTGGCGGCCCGCGCCCCAGGTGTAGAGGCGGCCCGCGGCGTCGACGGCGGCGGAGAGCGTCATGCCGGCCGCCACGGCCACGATGGGCACCTCGCTGCCAGTTTCGTCGCGGATGGAGACACGCGTCGGCGTGGATGTGCGTGTCCCCACCGACGGCACGCCTGCAGACCCCCACGATGTAACGAATGCGGCGCGCCACGTTTAGAGCGGCTCAATGCTTTCGTACGATTCCGCTCGTGAGGCCTACCGAGCTGGCCGTGCCGGTTGGAGCCCCACGCCCACAGGCGGCCGAGGGCATCGGCGGCGAGCGTGTGCGCCCAGCCGCCAGCCACCGCGACGACAGGCTCCGCGAGCCCGTCGACGGCCGCCAGCAAGGGCGACGATGGCTCGGCCGCCGCGCGGCCTAGCTGGCCGTGCTCGTTCCAGCCGCAGGTCCACAGCCTAGCAGCGCACAGCGGAAGCCGCAAGAAGAAATGGTTAGCGTATTCAGCAGCTACTAGCTTGTCCGTCTCGCGGGCTGTGCTGTGCCGTACCGGCCGTCAGCGTCGAGGACGGCCGTGTGGCCGCCGCCGCCGGTCAGCTGCCGCGGTGGCCGGTCCGCCGGAAACCCGGCCGGCAGCCGCACCGCCCGCGGCCGGTCGGCGTCGTCGCGGTCGCCGGTGCCCAGCTGGCCATGGCTGTTGGCGCCCTGTGGGTCCTCCAGAGCTCTACTATACTATGCGACTCGGCCGTGTGAGCGCTGCAGCCAGGTTCGTCGCGACCGGCGCGCTCTGGGCCGCACCCACGCGTAGATCGTCGTTGCAGTGGGTATTCTGGCCGTGCCTGCCATTGCCTGGCCCGCCGTGCCGCGCGATCAACCGCAGCGGCACAGGGGCAAGGCACCAGCGGCCGCCGCTGCAGGGACGGCACGGGCGTCGGGAGGTTGGCGGCCGGCCGCGGCCGCGGTGGGGCGCCGTCTCAGCGTCTGGCTCACAGTTTGGCGCCAAATGCCAACCCGCATGCCAACCCCGCAGGTCTGCCGGCGTCGCCGCCGACCAATAATAGTGCGTATGAACAGCCCACGCTCCCGCTCCACTCACCCAGCGCCCATGGGTCCAGGCAGGCCCCCTCCTCCCCGCCCCGGGTCCCAAGCGCCGGCCCCAACCAACATGCCAAGGACCAGCCCGCAGCACTCCATAGCACCAAGCCCTCCCGGCAAACGGACAACGGACCGGGCACATTCAGCGACGAAGTCAGACCAACTCGTGCCCCGCAAGTACTGGTACGCGCCGCGGGCGACGGGCGGCGGCGGCGGCGGCGGCGGCGGCGGCGGAAAGGCGCGCGCGCACGTGTGGGCGCCCCCGGGGCCGCGCGCCGCAGGCGAGACCGTGCGTGCTCAGTGTGGGCGCTGTGCTGTGGGCCTATGGGCGGGGGGCGGGGGGCGGTGCATGTGCGACGGCGTGGTGACCGGTCGTCGGCGGGCAGCGACGCTGGCAGAGGGCGCGCACGCCGCGACCGACACCGGGCGAAGCGGCTGGGCGCGCACGGGCCGGGGGACACGGGCACGCCGTGAGGAGAGAGGACGGCATGATGCACACGGCCGGGAGACGGTGGGCGGGGCCAGAAGCAGACGGCGGTGTGACTCGCGGGCTGCGCCGCACGCACAAGGGACCGCCCAGGTTGCGGCGGTTGCGGCGTGTGCGTTGGTGTGCGCCCCTTGGATGGCGCAGCGTTGGACGCGTCGGCGCTCCTACAAGCTTGCGCGCCAAGCGCTAAACGGATTCTGGAGCGGGCCGGACGCCGACTAACCCGGCGCGGCGCCAATGCGCGGGGTGCCGATGCGACCCAGCCTGAACGTGCGCGCTGGACATCCTGAGCCCTTGTTGGAGGCACGGCGGCAGTGCGCGGGAGCTTATCGGAGGGCACAGACGGCCTGTGCCCATTGCGGCAGAGCCAGCCACCATGGCCCAGCTCGCGAGGTACGTGCGCGCGCCGCTCGCTCCCGCTCTCTCGACTCTGCCGGACACAGAGGGCGCTTACCGTGCGGTGTGTCCTTTGTGCGGCTGCCCTATCGCCGGCCGCAGCCTGCTCCCCAAGCCGCGGGAGCAGCCGACGGCCATTGAGGACGATGACGACGTGAAGAGCGTCCAGAACCAGCTGACGGCGCTGAAGAAGACGGTGGTGATCCCGCCGTACGGCCAGCGCCAGAACTGGGTGCCGCGCTCGCTCGAGGACTTTGGGGACGGCGGCGCGTTCCCCGAGATTCACATCCCGCAGTACCCGCTCAACATGGGCCGCCGCAACGAAATGGTGCGCACTCAACGAGCACCGTCACGCGCTGGCGCGCTACTCTGGGCTAACCGCTCGATGCGCGTTGTCGCTGTGGCGGTGCCACAGGGCGGCGGCCCGACGCTGGTGAGCCACGACGCCGTTGTCTTCCAAGGCGTCGCCGCCAAGGTGCGCGCGCACGCAGCGGGCGGATACTGTGCCCCTAGGCACTCCCTTGCTTACGCTGCGCCCCGCGCGCGCTTCGCTGGTCCATTGGCCCGCACGCGTCGCACAGCGCGTGGTGCACAACAAGCTGGCCAACGCGATCGGGCAGGACATTGACGAGGACGACCCGACGCTGGAGCGGCCGAGCGACGACGAGATTCGGCGGACCACCGAGGAGACGCGGCAGGCGCTGGAGAAGATCGTCGCCGGCAAGATCAAGCAGGCGCTGCCGAAGCAGCAGATCGCCAAGCGCGAGGAGGCCCAGTTCATCCGGTACACGCCGGCGCAGCAGGGCGAGGGCCACAACTCGGGCGCGTCGAACCGCATCATCCGCATGGTGGAGATGCCCCAGGACCCGCTGGACCCGCCCAAGTTCCGCGCCAAGCGCATCCCCAAGGGTGCGTTGTCGCGCGGCGCGTGCGAAGCCTAGGAAGGTCGCGTCGCTGACGGCAGCGTCGTGGCTGGCGTTGAGGGGCCGCCGTGGGCGTCAGGGCCGCCGTCGCCGCCGCCGCCGGTGCTGCACTCGCCGCCGCGCAAGGTGTCGGTGAAGGAGCAGAACGAGTGGAAGATCCCGCCGTGCATCTCGAACTGGAAGAACCCGAAGGGTTTCACCATCCCGCTGGACAAGCGCCTGGCGGCCGACGGGCGCGGCTTGCAAGAGGTGCGTGAGCCGCGATGCCCAGGCGGCGGCGGCGGCGACAACGTGGGACAATAACCATTTCTGTGTCTCTCCTTGCGCTCACACTGCCCCCGCTACAGACCACCATCAGCGACAACTTTGCCAAGCTCGCGGAGTCGCTCTACATCGCCGATCGGCAGGCGCGCGAAGAGATCGCCAAGCGCGCGGCCATCCAGAAGAAGCTCGCGGAGAAGGAGAAGGAGGCCAAGGAGGAGAAGCTGCGCCAGCTGGCCGCGCGCGCCCGCGAGGAGCGGTGCGTGAGCCCCTCGGGCCGCCGCGCCGCGTCCAGGGGCTAGAGATCGAAACCTAACGGTGCCTTGACGTCGTCCTGGTGTCTTACCAATGTTAGTGCCGGTGTGATGGCACGGCCGGCCGCCGCCGCCGCCGACCCCGTTGCCCTGTACGCGCTCGTCTTCTGCGTCAGGTCGGTGGGCTGTGATTCACTCACTCACCTTGCGCTCGAGCGTATGTGCGCGCGCGCGCCTTTTGCCGTGCCCAGTGCGGAGGAGGAGGAGGCCGCCCGGCGCGACGAGATCCGGCGCGAGCGGCAGCGCGAGATCGAGCGCGAGCTGCGCATGAACAACATGGGCGCCGAGCAGCGCAGCAAGCTCCAGCGCCGGTGCGTGGTGTGCGGCGTGGCCCCTCGCCGGCGTTGCGGGTGCGTTCTAACGCCACTTCTGGTTCCATTACGTAGTGGCTGCGTCGCCGCCGCCAGGGAGGAGGAGCGCGACATCAGCGAGCGGATTGCGCTGGGCCAGGCGCAGCCGACGATGACGTCGGCGAGCCTGTTCGACGCGCGCCTGTTCAACCAGGCGAGCAACGCGACGCTGAACCTGAACGACGAGGAGGCGTACAACGTGTACGACCGGCCGTTCGTGCCCGGCAGCGGCAACGTGGCGTCGTCGATCTACCGGCCGCGCAAGGACGCCGACCCGGAGCTGGACCCCAGCGCGCTCGAAAAGATCGCGCGGACGGACCGCTTCACCGCCGACCGCGGCTTCCAGGGCGCCGACAAGGCCGAGAAGCGCAACGGCGCGCCGGTCCAGTTCGAGAAGGGCGAGGAGACGGCGGACCCGTTCGGCCTGGACGCGTTCCTGACCGACGCCAAGAAGGGCAAGCGCGGGCTCGACGTCGTCGGCTCGCGCGGCTCCATGGCGGCCAAGTACGTGTGTTCATTCCTGGAAACAGAAGAAGGACGCATAACGCACGCTAACCGTGCCGCCACGGCATCGGGTGATGCTCCTCTCCCCCAGCGCTGGCGGCGTGGACCTGTCGGGTTCGGGAGGCTCGGGCCGGTCGTCGATTGCCTTCCAGGGGACATCATCCGACGACGACCGCGCGGCCAAGCGGAGCCGATACTGAGTGCCCCTGCCCGATCTGTATCTAGTACTAGGACAGACAAACGAAATGTCGTTGTACACAGTATGCGCACGCCCTGTCTCTGCTATGCACTGAACTGGAAATGCGGCGACTCGCCCGATGGCGCAACACCGTTGAACCCGGGCGGGGCCACATGGCCGCGGCAGAATGGATGACGTCATCCAAGTTTTGGCGCGAAACGGCCAGCGGCGGCAGCGGCGGCAGGGCGGCGATGGCGCCGTCGCCGGTGCCCGCGGGCGCGGCGGGCATGGCGGGCGGCGGCCTGGGGCCGGCCAGCGGCCTACGAACATCTCCGCACCACGCAGGAGGCGGCGGCGGCGCCGCCGCGGTCAAGCTGAAGCGCCGCCATCGCCGCGCCGACCTACTCGAGCAGTGGAAGCGGCAGCTGTTTCGGGGCGCCCTGGCCGGTACGCGCCACGCGCCCCGGGCCGGCTGGGCGCTCGGCGGACACCTCAGTGGCTCAAGCTGCCTAGCGTCGCCACGGGTGCGGACGCCCCTGCGGCAGGCAATGCGGACGTGCTGGTCCTGGCGCCGCCGCCCGCGGGCACGTCCTGGGACGCGCAAGACAGCGAGTCGGGCTGGACGGCGCTCCACAAGGCCGTGTACATGGGCAACCTGCGCTTCGGTACGCTGCCCCCGCTCGGCCTTGGCAACCTGGCCGCGGCCGGCCGGCTGACGAACGCCAGGACCGCTCGTCTCGTCGGCGTGGCGCCGCCGAGCAGCGATGGCGCTGCTGTCTCGCGGCGTCAAGGCCAACCTGCTCGACCGCGACGGCTGGACGCCGTTTGACCTGGCCGAGGAGCGCATTCAGCGCAGCCACTATGCGTCGGTGCACAGCGAGCTGTCGACGTGGGGCGCCAACGACAACTTTGTCCTCGGCCACGAGCGCGGCAGCAACCGGTCAGTGCCGGAGAAGGTGGCGAAGCTGTCGAACGACGCGCCGCTGTCCGTGAGCCACGTCGTGTTTGCCAAGTACCACACCGTCATCCTGGCGGAAGGCCAGGTCTTCACGTGTGGCTTTGGGCGGTACGCGATCGCAAAGGACGACCGACGCCGCAAGCCTGGCCCTGGCTGATCGTCGCGGGGCCGGGCTTGCCGCCTCGGTGCCACTTGGCGTCCGCCGCAGCGGCGGCCGGCTGGGCCACGAGACGGACGCGACGCAGATGCAGCCCAAGCCAGTGGCGGCGCTAGCGGGCCACCGCGCAATCGCCATCGCCGCGGCCGTCGATCACACGGTGGTGGTGACCGACGCGAGCGTCGTGTTCACGTTTGGCTCGAACGAGGCACGCCGCCTGGTCGCTTGGACAAAGACGGTCGGCGTGCAAAGGCTCACCCACCCATGTTGCTGCCCGAAGCGGTTCCCGCTGCGTGCCCCAGTTCGGCCAGCTGGGCGTGGATCCGGAGAAGCGCAGCGCCGACGCGTCCGCGAGCCCAACCACCGATCGGACCGCCGCCGGGACTGCGCGCAACACCGGCGGTGGGAGCGGTGCCCCCGTGACGCGGCTCGTGGGCCTGCGCAGCAAGGGCCTCATTGGCTGTGCGGCGGGCAACAAGCATTCAGTCGTCTTTTCGGCCACGGACGTCTTCACGTTTGGCACCAACATAGGCCAGCTGGGCCATCCGCGCACCGAGGCCGTCGTGACCGTGCCGCGGTAGGAACCGCGTTGCACGCGACGGCGCGAGCAGCTATGCGATGCTCACCCGGCACGGCAGGAGGGAAGCGACGCGTTTGCCGTTTTTAAGGCGCATGGGCTTGCTGGACGCTCGGGTGGAGGCCATCGTCGACGTCGCCGCCAATGAGGACGCCACCGTCGTGCTGACCGGCTACGGGTGCGTGTGGGCCCAGGAAGCCTGCGAGCAATGCTGACGCCTGGCTGATGCGAACGGCAAGCGGCGGTGCGTCGCATTGTGGGCATGCCGGTCAGCGCGCACCAAGCGGTGCTGGTGTTTGCCCAGTACGCGTGCCGCCGCGTGCCGCTGGCGTTCCAGCGGTTCCCGCCCGAGCTTGCCGTGCACCGGTGGGAGCCGGCGCCCACGTAGATTCCCAGCGCCGGTCACGATGGCTGATGGGCGGGCCGTCGCACGACGCAATGGTGGGCCGGATGCGCAGGCTTCAAACCCCCTTGGTCACGTCGATCTGTGCCGGGCCCAAGGGCGCCCTCGCCGCGGTCTCGGACCAGGGTGATGTCGTGGCGTGGTCGACGGACCCCAACAGCGTCCCGCGGATCGTGTGGCCCCTGCGGCGGCCGCCGTGCCGCGCCAAGCAGATCAGCCTCGGTGCGCGACCGGCCGCTGTAGCATGGTGGACATGTGGGGCGCGCGCATGCTAATACGTCACGCTGCACGACCCATTCCCCCCACTGGGGGGGACGTCGTGCAGGCGTGGACGAGTTCGCGGTGGTGACCGCGGGCGGCCAGCTCTACGTGGCCGACAGCAACATCAACAGCGCCCCCACCGCGGCGCCGTTGTCGTATTTTCGTCGGGTGCCCTACCTGCATGGCGTCCGCCGGGTGCGTTTCGGCCCCCAGCGTGACCAGCACGGATGAGAACGACCCGGGCGCACTGACCAAGCTTGCCCGGCCGTCTCGGATCTCGGCGGTCGCCGCCCTAGGCGGTGGCGGGCAAGGCCACCTTTGCGGCGATCACGGACGTTCGTCGCCCGCCGTCGCGTCAGCCCGCATGGTCGCACATCGGCGACGACGTCTTGCAGTGGTGGCTCGACGGCGGCGGCGGCGCCGCGCCCGACGACGACCTGTGCGATCTGGAGCTCGTGGTGCCGATGCGCCGCAGCACCAAGGCCGCGCTCGACGCCGGCGCGCCGGCCGCTGCCGCCGGCGCCGCCGCCGCCAAGGCCGCGGCGAGCGCGCCCGAGACGGTGCGCTTCTTTGTGCACCGGCTGGTGGCGGCAGCGCGGTGGCCCCTCTTCTTGGCGCAGCGCACGGCGGGCGCCGGCGGCAAGGTGCGCCGGCAGGACTCGGCCGGCGCGGCAGAGCTGCTGCGCGACTGGGCCGTCACGCCGCGGCCAAAGGGCGGTGAGACGTGGACCTACCGCGGCACGGAGCCCGCCGTCAACAGCGAGACGCTGCGCGTGGTCCTGGGGGCCGCCTACCGCGGCCACTTTGTCGCGCCCGAGGACCGGGGCTTCCGGCGCGAGCTCTCCGTGCTGCTCGCCGCGCTCGGCACGTCGCTCGAAGAGTGTACGTCTCGCGCAAAAAGACTCTTGCGTTTGTGGCGTTCACACTGCTTACCTTGTTGTCGTGCGTGGTCGCGCGGTCGCCTTGTCGCAGTCGAGGGACGCGCGCCGCTGGGCCAGCGCCTGGGGCCGTTTCTCCGGGAGGGCTGGCTCGCCAACGTAAGGGTCACGGCCATGGCGCCGCCCCCGCCACCGCGGCCGGCGCCGCCGCCGTCTGCGACGTCGGCGTTTGAGGCGGACGACGACGACGGCGGCGATGGCGGTGCCACAAACGGCGCAGCCGCCGGCGCCGAGGCCGAGTTGTCGCTGCCCGCGCACGCGCTGGTGCTGGCCGCCCGCTCGCCGTACTTTGCGGCCATGCTGGGCTCCCAGTCCCGCTGGCTCGAGTCGGCGCAGCTGCGCACGGCCGACGTCACGGTGCGGCTGACACACTACCCGGCGCCGGTGGTGCGCGCCGTCTTGCGGTTCCTGTACATCGACGACACCGATCTCTTTGCCGAGCTCGGTGCGCTGCATGATGCCAGGTCACCAAGCGGAGGCGCTCTGGTCACTGACGCGGCTCCGCCGTGGCGCCTGTCGCGATGGATTGCCACAGAGCGCGATGCGGACTTGCGGACGCGCCAGCAGTTTGCCGTGACTGTACTCTGTGCCGCGCACGAGCTCATGCTCCCGAGCCTGCAGGCCGTGACGGAGGGCGTGCTGACCGACCTCGGTCCGCGGATTTCCAAGGCGTGTGTGGCGGCGAGGGAACGACACGCTGACACGTCGGACTGAAGCGGACTGAGAGCATGATGCTGTGGGACGCAGTGACGCTGGATACGGTGGGCGACTTTTTGATCATTGCCGATTCGTACCGTGCGGCTGACCTGCAGGCATACTGCTTTGACCTCGTGGCGCTCAACCTTGGCGCGGTCCTGGAGAGCCGGTACGCGTCCCAGGGCCTCCCCCCGCTGGTCAGGTGGACGAGGCAAAAAAAGAAAAAAAAACTCATCGATGCGCCATTGTCCGTCGTTGCCCGCCACAGGTCGCTGGAGGGCGTGCCGGAGCATGTGCTGGCGCAGCTGGAGGAACACTATCGCGCGCACTACGTGCCGGCCTACGTGCAGGCGTTCCGGATGCCCTACGAGCGTGCGGCTTTGGTGCCCCTCGATGGCGACGGTACGTTACGCCCCCCGTGCCCGCAACATGCCCCGCAGCCGAGCTAACCAGCGCGGTGAAGCCAGCACGCGTCGCCCGAATCTCCCCAGCCCTTCCGGCATCTGAGAGCGAGGCCGAGTCGGAGGCGTCGGACTATGAGGTGATCGATCAGCGGGGGGCGCCGGTGTCCGACGACGAGGCGCCGCCGAGCCCTCGTACGGCTGGCCGGCGCGCGCGCCGACGGTCGTCCGGGGCGTCGCCGTCGCCGTCGCCCTCCGCCGCCCCCGCGGTCGCGCCGATGGTCCAGCTGGAGCCGGTGACGCTGCCGCCGGCGGCCACGTCGGGGTGGGCGCGTGTCAGCGATGTGATGTACGAGATGGCGGCCATGCACCTGCACGAGCTGGCGGATGCCGACGGCTTTGTCCCGGTACGGGGGATCATGGTGGAAGCAGTGTGGCCGGGCGAACTACGTGTCGCTCACCCGTGCACGGCGAATGCCTTGTAGCGCCGTCCGCCACAGGCCCGCTCGCGGCGTGCGCATCACCCAGCCCCAGCTGCTGCCTCAGAGCCGCCGGCCGCCGCCCCCGCGCCCGTTCCGGCTGTCGCGCCGCC
>Ga0180216_1004016_pt1 | contig 11312 bp, 8 predicted proteins | sample eDN3rd37CBELigMG_FD_128879 | JGI IMG/M metagenome (GOLD analysis project Ga0180216, IMG submission 128879) | Enriched Miracle-Growth compost microbial communities from Emeryville, California, USA - eDNA 3rd pass 37_C BE-Lig MG (version 2)... ...
CTCCGCGAGCGGCGAGTCTCCCTCGTACATGAACGCCCCGACATACCCGAAGAGCAGATCGCGGGCGAACGGCGAGGGGGAGGAGGTCGTCGTCTCGACGAGGCGGATGCGCCGCTCGCCGATGCCGCGCGCGATGCGCAGGAGCGCGGGCAGGTCGTAGACGTCCTGCAGCACCTCGCGCAGGGTCTCCAGGATGATGGGGAACGTCGGGTGCTCGCGCGCCACCTCGAGCAGCTGCGCGGATCGCTGACGCTGCTGCCACAGCGGGCTCCGGCGGTTCGGGTTCATCCGCGGCAGGAGCAGGGCGCGGGCGGCGCACTCCCGGAAGCGCGAGGCGAACACCGCCGAGCCGCCGACCTCGTCCGTCACGATCTGCTCGAGCTCGTCGGCGTCGAACACGAACAGCTCCGCGCCGGGCGGCTCGGCCTCGGCATCCGGGACGCGGACGATGATGCCGTCGTCGCTCGCCACCGCCGAGCCGTCGACGCCGAGGCGCTCGCGGACGCGCGCGTTGACGGCGAGCGCCCACGGGGCGTGGACGTGCATGCCGTACGGGGAATGCAGGATCACCCGCCAGTCGCCGACCTCGTCGCGGGAGCGCTCGACGGTGAGGCTGCGGTCGGTGGGGAGGGTGCCGGTCGCCTCGCGCTGCTCGGCGAGGTAGGAGAGCAGGTTCGCCGCCGCCCGCTCGTCGAGCCCCGCCTCGCGGAGCCGCTCCTCGGCCTTCTCCGGCTCGGCGGAGGACACCTCGCGGGAGAACCTGCCGAGCGCCTCGCCGAGCTCGGCGGGACGGCCGAGGCCGTCGCCGTGCCAGAACGGCACCTTGCCCGGCTGCCCGAACGCGGGCACGACGTTGACGCGGTCGTGGGTGATCTCGACGATGCGCCAGCTCGTGGTGCCGAGCGTGAAGACGTCGCCGACGCGGGACTCGTAGACCATCTCCTCGTCGAGCTCGCCGACGCGGGCGTTGCGGGTCTCGCCGGCGATGAAGACGCCGAACAGCCCGCGGTCGGGGATGGTGCCGCCGCTCGTGACCGCGATCCGCTGCGCCCCGGGACGGCCGGTGAGGGTCCCGTGGTCCCGGTCCCACACGACGCGGGGCCGCAGCTCGGCGAACTGGTCCGACGGATAGCGGCCCGCCAGCAGGTCGAGGGTCGCCTCGTAGGCCGAGCGGGGCAGGGTGCGGAACGGCGCGCTGCGACGCAGGGTCTCGAACCAGTCCTCGACGTCGAGCGGACCCAGCGCGCAGGCGGCCACGGTCTGCTGGGCGAGGATGTCGAGCGGGTTCTGCGGCACCGCGATCGCCTCGATCTGTCCCGCCAGCATGCGCTCGGTGACGATCGCCGTGTGCAGGACGTCGCCGCGGTGCTTGGGGAAGAGGGCGGCGCGGCTCACCTCGCCCACCTGGTGGCCCGCGCGGCCGACCCGCTGCAGGCCCGAGGCCGCCGACGGCGGCGCCTCGACCTGGATGACGAGGTCGACGGCGCCCATGTCGATGCCGAGCTCGAGGCTGCTCGTCGCCACGACGCAGCGCAGACGCCCGGACTTCAGCTCGTCCTCCACCTCGGCGCGCTGCTCCTTCGAGACGGAGCCGTGATGCGCCTTCGCGAGCACGGGCGCCGCCCCCGCGGTCGCGCCCGCCTGAGCCATCATCGCGGCGGGAACGGCCGGTTCGGGAAGGTCGATGCCGAGCCGCTCCGCGTAGATCTCGTTGAGGCGGCCGGTGAGCCGCTCGCCGAGGCGCCGCGAGTTGACGAACACGATCGTCGACCGGTGCTCGAGGATGCGGTCGACGATGGCCTCCTCGACGTGGGGCCACACGGACCCGGTCATCTCGGGGGAGGCGGGGGCGCCGGTCCCGGAGCCCGCGAACCAGTCATCCGCCGCGTCGCCGTCGGGCTGCGCGAACGCCGCGTCGTCGGCGCCGGGCGCGGGCGGGGGATTGGTGAGGTCCTCGACGGGGACGACGACCTTCAGGTCGAACGCCTTCGTCGCCCGCGGCGCGACGATCTGGACGGGCTGGCTGCCGCCGAGGAAGCGTGCGACCTCATCGATGGGCCGCACCGTCGCCGACAGTCCGATGCGCTGCGCGGGCGGGGCGTCCTCGCGGTGCTCGCGCCGCAGGGCGTCGAGACGCTCGAGGCTCACCGCGAGGTGCGCGCCCCGCTTGGTGGCCGCCACCGCGTGCACCTCGTCGACGATGACGGTGTGCACGTCGCGCAGGGTCTGCCCGGCCTGACTCGTGAGCATGAGGTAGAGCGACTCGGGCGTGGTGATGAGGATGTCGGGGGGATCGACCACGAGCCGGCGCCGATCGGCCGATGTCGTGTCGCCCGAGCGCACGCCGACGGTGACATCGGGCACCGCCATGCCCAGGCGCCGCGCCGACTGTCCGATCCCCACGAGCGGGGAGCGCAGGTTGCGCTCGACGTCGACGCCGAGCGCCTTCAGCGGCGAGATGTAGAGGATGCGGGTCGACGCGTCGGAGGTCTGCTTCGCGCGGCGTCGCCCCGTCGGAGCCTCGGCGGGCGCGGCCTGCTTGTCGTGGAAGACGCGGTCGATGGCCCACAGGAACGCCGACAGCGTCTTGCCGGATCCGGTCGGGGCGACCACGAGCGCATGTCTGCCCTCGGAGATCGCCTCCCACGCCCCCGCCTGCGCGTCCGTAGGGCGGGCGAACGCGCCGCGGAACCAGTCCTGCGTGGCAGGACCGAAGCGCTCGAGGACGTGATCCACCTGTCCATCTTCGTCGCTGCCCCCGACACGGGGCAGGGGATTCGCGCACGGCGAAGACCGCGCACACGTCCTCGGGTGCTCGCGGCCCCGACGCGAAGTCGGGATCGGGCTCTCCGCGGCGTCCCTCCCGGGCGTGCGGCCCCGGGCCGCATACAGTAGCGGGACACCCTCCGCGCGCGACAGAAGGACAGCCATGCGACGACCCGCCACCCCTGCCGTCACGGCGCTCGTGGCCGCGGCCGCGGTCGCTCTGGTCGCCACGCTGAGCGGCTGCGTGCCCGAGCCCGCGCCCTCGGCCACCGTCACCACGTCCCCGAAGCCGGACCCGACGCTCACCACCCCTCCGACGCTGACCGGCGACGCGGTCGCGCCCGGTGCTCTGCCGCCCGCCGTCTTCGGCGGTCAGTGTCCGACGGCGCTGTCCTCCTCCGACATCGACGACGTGGTCGGCACGGACATGACCCCGTACCGCACCGACACCGAGGCGTCCGTCTCGAACGTGGGCGGGATCACCTGCATGTGGACCGGGACGGATGCCGCGCTCACCGTCACGATCCTCCCCCGCAGCGGGATCGGCGCCGCGCAGCTGTCGGATGCCGCCCGCAGGCAGTTCTTCCAGGACTGCGACCCGGCGCTCTTCTGCTCGTGGGTGTGGGAAGACGACGACCTCTGGGTGTCGGGGACCTTCCAGTTCCTGCCGAACATGTCGCAGTCGACGGTCGACGCGTGGGGCCAGGACCTGGGCGACACCGTCGCGGCCAACTTCGCGGCCGCCCGCGAGGCGCCGTGGGTGCGGGACACGACGGGCTGGTGGCCGGTGCGCGAGTGCTCGCAGGTCGCGTCGGCCGTGGCCGCCGAGCTGAACGCCTCGGTGACGGGGGCGACCGCCACGTATCCGGACCAGCCGGCGCCCGGCGTGGCCCTCGCCGACATCGCCTCGCACCGCACGTGGTGCGCGCTCACCGTGCCCGGGGCATCGATCCCGCTCACGGTCAACCTCTTCGCCGGCGAGGCGTGGTTCGTGCGCGAGGCCGAGGGCGACAAGGCCTTCGACACGCAGGTCGACGGCGTCACGGGGTACCGTCTCGCGAGCTACGACGGCTCGGCGTCGAACTCGTTCAGCTTCACCGACGGTGTCAACCGCGTGCGCATCGACGTGCCCGGCGACGCCCGGGCCTCCGTCGAGGACCTCGCGCGGGCCGTCGCGCGCGCCGCGGCATCCGGCTTCTGAGCGCGGATGCCGCGAGCGCACGCGCGCTGAGGCGACGCCGTCACGTGCGGGCGGCGAGCCCGTCCGCGGTCATCTCCAGCGTCACGTCGACGCCGATCCGCTCCAGGAACGCGTCGTCGTGGCTCACCACGAGCACCGCCCCGCGGTAGGCGGCGAGCGCCTGGACGAGCTGGTCGACGGTGTCGAGGTCCAGATTGTTCGTCGGCTCGTCGAGGATGAGCAGCTGCGGCGGGGGGTCGGCCAGGAGCAGGCGGGCGAGGGCGACGCGGAAGCGCTCGCCGCCCGACAGCGAGCCCAGCGGCCGCTCGACGGTCGCCCCCCGGATGAGGAACCGCGCGAGGCGGTTCCGGAGCTCCGGAACGGGCACGGCGGGGGCAGCGGTCGCCACGTTCTCCTGCACGGAGGCCGCGTCGTCGAGCCCGTCGATGCGCTGCGGGAGGTACCCCACGCGCTCGGTGTGCAGCCGCACAGGGGCGACGCCGACGCCGACCGGGGTCTGCGCCGGGTCGTCCCCGGCCGACGCGGCGGTGCGCACGAGCCGCTCCAGGAGCGATGTCTTGCCGATCCCGTTGGGACCGATGAGCGCCACACGCTCGGGACCCTGCACGATCCAGGGGCCGATCGTCGCGATGCGGCGCCCCGCCGGCACGTCGGGATCGGGCAGGTCGATGCGCACGGTGTCGTCGTCGCGCACGCGGCGCCCGGCGGCGTCGAGCGCCTCGCGGGCCGCGGACTCCCGCGAGGCCATGTCGCCGCGGAGCTTGCCGGCGGACACCTGGGCCGCCATCTTGCGGCCGCCGGCGATGATCTTCGGCACGCGCTTCTCGATCTGCGCCTTGCGGCCCATCGCGGCGCGGTGGGCGAGCTTCGTCTCGGTCTCGATGCGCTCGCGCTTCTCGCGTCGCACGGCCTGCGCGGCGGCGCGCTCGGCCTGGCGCGCGGCCTCCTGCTCGGTGTCGAGCCATTCGCGCCAGGCCGAGTACGGCCCGCCGAACACCGACAGCTCGTTGCCGTACAGCTCGGCGGTGTCGTCGACGAGGTCGAGCAGGGCGACGTCGTGGCTCACGACGACGAGGGCTCCCCGCCAGGCGCGGATCTGGGCGTACAGCCGCGCCCGCGCGTCCCGGTCGAGGTTGTTGGTCGGCTCGTCGAGCAGCGTGACGGGCGCACCGCGCAGCCGGATGCCGGCCACGGCGGCGAGCACCGTCTCGCCCCCGGACAGCTCCCCGATCCGTCGGTCGAGCGCGCCGGCGGGCAGGCCCGCCTCGGCGAGGGCGGCGACGGCGCGTGCCTCGATGTCCCAATCGGTCCCGATCGCGTCGAAGTGCCGCGGGTCGGTGTCGCCGGACTCGAGGGCGCGCAGCGCGCCGAGCGTCTCGGCGACGCCGAGCAGCTCCGTCACGGGACGCGCGACGTCGAGGGTCAGCCGCTGGGGCAGGTAGGCGACATCCGCGGTCGTCGTGATGTGGCCGGATGACGGCGTCAGCTCGCCGGCGATGAGACGCAGGAGCGTCGTCTTGCCGGAGCCGTTGCGGCCGACCAGTCCGGTGCGTCCCGCGCCGAACGCGCCGGAGACGTCGGAGACGGCGATGGTCCCGTCCGGCCAGGCGAAGCTCACGCGGTCGAGCGTGATGGTGGGTGTGGACGTGTGGGCAGGCATGGTCCTCCTTCGGTGTCGGGGTGCGCGGACACCGAAGCCGGACGACCGGAGAAGAGCCGGGGAGGGACGGGATCGGGTCAGCGCGCGAACGGCTGCGGGTGCAGCGGTCCAGCCATGAGTGCGCGACCCGTCGAGGACATCGACGATCAGCGCATCACAGCGCGATGGCGACGATCTCCGTCATTTCATTCCTCACGCTCGGGACAGGGACCGAGCCAGCCTAGGGGCGCGCCTCTCGGCCCGCAACCCCTGCCGCGGGGTGAGGGAATCGGCGAGGTCAGATGTAGACGCGGGGGACGAGCGGGGAGACCCGCACGATGATCTCCTCGCCGACGGTGCCGATCGCCTCCGCCAGAGTGGTCACCGACGGCTCGCCCAGGGTGCCCGGACCGAACACCGCGACCTCGTCGCCGACGGCGGCGCCGGGCCACGTCGCGACGGTGAGGGTCGTCTCGCGGACGGCCAGAAGGGCCCGCGCGCCGCCGGGCGTGCCCACCTCGACCCGGCCGGCCAGCGTCGAGGGCAGGCCGTCGAGGGAGCCGTACGCCACCTCGACCGCGTCGTCGCCCACGCGGACGACCGGCGCGAGCAGGGTCGCCGCGGGGACGATGCCCTCGATGTCCGCGCCCCCGGTGGAGCGGATGCCGTAGCTGAACGCCCCGAACCGTACGAGGTCGTGGCGGAACTCCGCGCGCGCGAAGCCCGCGGCGCTCGCGGCGAGGTGCAGCACCTCGGGGGAGAGACCGGCCGCGCGGGCCGTCTCGACCGCGGCGAGGAACTCGGCACGGGCCTGGTCGTCGGTCTCGTCGCTCGTCTCGGCGATGTGGCTCCAGATCCCCACGACGCGGATGGCGCCCTGCGCCTCGAGCGCGGTCGCGCGCGCCACGACGGCGCCCCAGTCCTCCGGACGGATGCCGTTGCGGTGCAGACCCGTGTCGATCTTGAGGTGCACGAGCGCGGGGCCGTCGCCTCGCTCGGCGGCGACCGCGGCGACCTCGTCGAGATAGCCGGCGTCTCCGACGCCGAGCTCGATGGCGGCGTCGAGCGCCGTCGCGATCTCGGTGCGGCCCACCGTGACCCACGAGAACACCCGCGCGTCCGGGCCCGCGGCGGCGCGCGCCCGTACGCCCATGCGCACGTCGAAGGCGCCGAACCATTCGACGCCGTGCGCGGCGGCGGCCGCGACGACGCGATCGATGCCGTGCCCGTAGGCGTCGTTCTTCACCACGAGCATGAACTGCGCCGGGGCGATCCGGGCGCGCAGGGTGTCGATGTCGGCGAGGAGGCGCCGCAGGTCCACCCGCATCACGGCGGCGCTCATGCGGCATCCTCCGTCGTCTCGCGCAGCGAGAGGCTCGCCGTGCGCAGTCCGAGGGCGCACACGATCTCGGCGCCCGTGAGTCCCGTCGCGCGCTCCCACTCGCCGAGGGCCTCGCGCGCGGGACCGTGCCCGCCGAAGTAGACGACCTCGTCGCCGGGGCGCACCGGTGCGTCGCCGACGTCGACGACGCACACATCCATCGCGACGCGGCCCACGATGGGATGACGCACGCCGCCGATCTCGACCGACACCCGGTTGCCGAGGCCGCGCAGGACCCCCTGCCCGAACCCGCCCGAGACGAGCGCGATGCGGGTGTCCGCGACGGCGATGTGCGTGTAGTTGTAGGACACGCCCTCCCCGGCGAGCAGGCGCTTGGACGACAGCACGGACCCGGTCAGCCGCAGCGCGGGTGCTCCGTCACCGCCCGGAAGCCCGTACAGCGTGCGGCTGTCGAGGGAGGGCGTCTCGTCCACCGCGGTCAGTCCCGCCGCCGCGACGGCATCCGCCGCCTCCGGGTCGATGCGCACGCGGCGCCCGCCCGCGGACGCGAAGGCGGAGGCGACGACGTCGACACCGTGGCCGAGCGCGTCGCGGCGCAGGTCGGCGACGCCGTCCGGATCGAGGCGCAGCGCGCGGCGGGCGTTGTCGATGAGCGCGGGGCGCGAGATCCAGGCGCGCAGCGGTCCGATGTCGGTCATGAGGGTTCCGTGTCCAGACGGGCCCGGACGTGACGACGCCGCCGCGTCGGGGAGCATGCCCCTCGGCGGCGCGCGCTCACGTCAGGCGTCGACGAGCTCGTTCTCGACGACGCGGTAGTGGTTGATGCGACGCTCGGCCGAGCGGCCGAGGTCGTCCGAGATGATGACGCGCTGCAGCCAGCGGTCGGTGCCGTCGTAGCGGGGCTCGAACGGCGTGCGCGCGTGCATGACGCGACGGTTGTCGAACAGGAGGATGTCGCCCTCGCGCAGCGTCACGTACAGGCCCGCGTTGTCGGCGCCGTCGTGGAACGCCTTGAGCGCGGCCGCGGCCTCGTCGTCGCCGGCCACCGCGGCGGCGCAGTCCATGTCGATGCGGACGAAGCGCTTGCCGTCCTCGCCGTAGAGCGCCGGGCCCTGCACGCCGTCCTCGGGGCGACCGGTGCCGCCCGAGGCCTTGTCGATGCCGTGCATGAAGCGGGGCTGGCGCAGCACCGCCTCCTGCTCGGGGGTGAGGGGGATGCGGTCGACCGGGGCGAGCGCGGTCTGCACGCGCTCGTCGCCGCGGACGCAGAACAGGCCCACGAACTGCGGGTGCGCGTCGTCGAAGGCGTCCTCGGAGTGCCAGTCGAGCAGGCTCCGGCTGCCGGTGCCGACGGCGTCGTACTCGTGACCCTTGACGGGCGTGACGTTCTGGATGATCTGGCCGCGGTGCTGGCGCGCGAACGCGAACACCTCACCGGCGAACGAGGCGAACGCGAGCAGCGCGGCCTCGGTCGCGGGGTCGCGGTCCGACCGCTCCTCGAACGCGGCCGCGTCCTGCGGGCTCTCGCCCATGACCTCCTGGTCGACGGTCAGACCGTGGAAGAGGATCCCGCCGTCCGGCACCTCGGCGCGTGCGAACTGCTGGATGAGCTCGACGGTCTCGGGGTCTGCGGCGGCGAGCGCGGCCTTCGCGTCGGCGAGGAGCGCCTCGAACGCGTCGTCGTCGCGGTAGATGCCGCGGCGTCCGCGTGCGACCTCCGCGAAGATGGCGGCCACCTCGGGCTTGATCTGCCGTTCGATCACGTTTCTTCCTCTCCACCCGTGCTTTCGACGCCGGGGTCAGCTCAGGCGAGTATACCCAGTGAGGGCGCGGGATCCCCGTAGGAAGTTAGTATCCCCTAACCCTGCGCCAGCTGCTTGTCGAGGAAAGTGCTGACGTCCGCCAGCTCCTGTTCGGAGACGCTGTGGGTGAGGCCTTCATAGACACGGCCGCTGAGCGTGCTGTGCTCGGGCAGCCACAGCGTGGTGTGCTCCACGAGAGGGGCGGGGATCACGTCGTCGCGCGTGCCGCGGCCCCAGAACACCGGCGGGCGGAGGTCGGCGAGCTCGGCGTCGCGCGGGAGGTCGCCGGGGGTCGCGTAGCCGCTGAGGTTGACGACGAACGAGAAGCGCTCGGGCTCCAGACGCAGCGCCTGCAGTGCGACGGCGGCGCCCTGGGAGAAGCCGAGCAGCCCGACCGACGCGGCGGGCGCGTGCTCGTCGAGCCACGCGTGGAGCGCGGCGGCCGCGGCGGTGACGGGGGCGGCATCGTGGCTGTCGGCGCCGTCGAGCGGGTACCACGAGAATCCCGGCGCGGGCCACGGCGGAGACAACGGCGCGCGCGGCGCGGCGAGGACGAAGTCGTCCGGCAGGAAGCCGGCGAGGCCGAAGAGATCCTTCTCGTCGGCGCCGTAGCCGTGCAGCAGGACGAGCAGCGGGCGGTCGGCGGCCGGTTCGGCCGACCACAGGACCGCCTGGGGGTCGAGGCGCGGATCGGTCACGGCCCCCATCCTGGCAGGAGGATCCGACGGCGCGAAGAGCCCGTGCGGTAGAACTGGATCATGTCCGTTCGCACGCCCGACCCCGAGCCCGCCGACGAGGACCCCTTCGGTGCGCCGCGCGGCGATGCGTCCAATCCCGCCTGGCTGAGCGACATCGAGCTGGCCGAGGCGCGACGCCGGCTGCCCATGCTGTACGTCGAGGGCGTCCCCGTGCGCGTCGACGGCGTCGGCCAGGTGACCGAGGTCGGCATCCTCCTGCGCGCGACCCCTCTGGGCGAGATCGTGCGCACGATCGTGAGCGGCCGCGTGCGGTACGGGGAGACCGTGCGCGACGCCCTCTTCCGGCACCTCGAGAACGATCTCGGGCCCATGGCGTTCCCGCTGCTGCCGCCGCAGCCGAACCCGTTCACCGTCGCCGAGTACTTCCCCATTCCCGGGGTGAGCGCGTTCCACGACGACCGGCAGCACGCCGTGTCGCTGGCCTTCGTGGTCCCCGTGACGGGCACGTGCGAGCCGCGCCAGGACGCGCTCGAGGTGACGTGGATGTCCCCCGAGGAGGCGGCATCGGACGCCCTCGCCGCGGAGATGGAGGGTGGCCGGGGCACCCTCGTGCGACTCGCCCTCGCGAGCGTCGGGGCGCTGCGCTAGGTGTTCTTCCCCGTGAGGTTGTGAACGCGGTCGGCTGGGGTTGATCCTCCGAGGGCGGTGTGGGGTCTGTGGTGATTGTAGTGATGGAGCCAGGTCTCGTAGGCGTCTTCGCGTTCGGCTTCGGAGCGATAGGCGCGGGCGTAGGCCCATTCAGCGGCCAGGGTTCGATTGAAGCGCTCGACCTTCCCGTTCGTCTGGGGTCGGAACGGGCGGGTGCGTCGGTGTTTGATCGTCTCGCCGAGGGCAGCAGCGAAAGCGTGGGAGCGATAGCAGGCACCGTTGTCGGTCATCACACTGGTGACGGTGATGCCGTGCTCGGCGAAGAACGCTCGGGCGCGGACCCAGAACGCGGCGGCGGTTTCCTTGCGTTCATCGGGGAGGCGTTCGGAGTAGGCCAATCGGGTGCAATCGTCGACGGCGTGGTGGAGGAACACGTAGCCGCGCGACGGGGATGCGCCCTGTCGGGCGGCGTGTGTTCGGGCGACGCCGGCGCGGCGGTCCTGCTTCGATCCGCGGCCATGGACGCGCCAGCCGCCGCCGTCCGGGATGACGCCGAGTTTCTTGATGTCGACATGGACGAGCTCGCCCGGGGTCTGCTTCTCATAGCGTTCCGGTTTCTGCTTGCGGACCGGAAGGCCGGTGGCCTGGTCGAGGTGGTGCAGCAGCGGCATCCGGTAGCGGGCCAGGACGCGCCCGACCGTGGAACGCGGAACGCCAAGGTGGTAGCCGATCCGGTGCGGCCCCCACCGCCTCGTGAACCGGAGCGCGACGATGCGTCGCTCCAACCGTCTTGGCAACTGTGATGGCATCGATCGTGGTCGGGAGCTGCGATCGCTCAGCGGCAGCCCGGCCCGATAGCGGCGCGCCCATCGCGACGCCGTCGCCGGCGACACCTGGAACCGTTCCGCGGCTCTTCTGACGGCCCAGCCATCATCAACGATCGAGGAAGCGAGCCGACGACGCCCTTCCGGCGTCAAAGGCGCGTTAGCGTGAGTCACGAAGACCTCCGTGGAATCCGATGTGAGGGTGGTACCCACATCGTCCCGGAGGTCTTCGCCTATCTCACACGTTCACAACCTGCCGGGGAAGAACAGCTAGGCCGCTCCCCCGCACGCCGCATCCGGCAGGATTGCGCCGACATCTGTCGGTGCACCTGCCGGATGCGGCGTTCTGCCGTCCTTACGCTGGAGTCATGACCGACGCGTTCGCCTACTTC
>Ga0180216_1004017_pt1 | contig 11311 bp, 4 predicted proteins | sample eDN3rd37CBELigMG_FD_128879 | JGI IMG/M metagenome (GOLD analysis project Ga0180216, IMG submission 128879) | Enriched Miracle-Growth compost microbial communities from Emeryville, California, USA - eDNA 3rd pass 37_C BE-Lig MG (version 2)... ...
CGGCCTTGGGGAGCTTGAGAGCCGATCTCAGGGCAGCGCCCTGGACCGCGCCGATCACCGGCGAGAGGGAAGCCATGGCAAAAAGGTAGCCGGTCGCTCTGAGGTGCCGACACGAATCATCCGGTCCCCCACCGGGACGTGAGAAAAAACCTCTCGCACCCCCTTGTGTGGGTTGCGATGATCCCGTACGATCGAACACATGTTCGAGTAGTCGAGCGAGATCCGGGGGGATTCGACCGTGACAGCACAGCCCGTGGCATTGCCGCACCCGCTGACAGCGGGTGTCGAGGCGATCGAGGCTGCGCTCGACTCGATGTCGGTCCACGGCTGGGACGGCCTGGACGACACCGTCCTCAAGGACGTCGCCGAGCGGCTCATGCGGGTCGAGGCCCGGGTGCGGGCGCACTCAGCCGCCGTCACGCGCGTCATCGACGAGTCCGGGCTGGCTCAACGTTCCGGAGCCTCGTCCACCGGTGCGCTGTTGGCCGGGTCGTTCGGCGGCGACCGCGCAGCGGGTGATCGGCTCGCCCGCACCGGCAAGCTGCTGGCCGAAGTCGGTCGGGTCGAACAGGCGCTGGCCGACGGCGTCGTGAGCGAACGTCAGGCCAAGGCCATCGCCGGCGCCATCGCGTCGCTGCCGGGCGACGTGTCCGAGGCCCAACGCACCCGGTGCCAGGACGTGCTGATCCAGGACGCCCAGAAGCTGACCGCCAAGGACCTCGAGCGGCGCGCCCAGCGCGTCACCGACGTGTTCAAGCCGCCTGCCGAGGCCGACGCCGACGAGAACGCCAATCTCGAGCAGCGCGAGCGCCGCGCGTGGGCCAAGTCGTCCTTCGAGATGTGGGACAACCGAGACGGCACGCACTCGGGCAAGTTCACGCTGCCCGAGGCCCAGGCCGACATGCTGCGCACCGCCGTCGACGCCATCAGTGCGCCGCGACGCAACCACCTGCACGAGCGCCCCGACGGCACCGATCGTCTCGGCCGCGCGTTCGCCGAGCTGGTCAGCCACCTGCCCACCGACGGTCTGCCCGACGGCGGCGCCAGCGGCGCCACCCTGGTCGTCCGGTTCGACTACGACACGCTGGTCAAGGGCATCAAGCCCGCCACGCTGTCCACCGGAACGCGCCTCTCGGCCGGCGAGGCCCGACTGATGGCGTGCCGCCTCGGCGTCATCCCCGAAGTGTTCGGCGGCAAGTCCGTGCCGCTCGACCAGGGCCGCGCCAAGCGACTCTTCACCCCGGCCCAGAAGCTGGCCATCACGGCCCGCGACCGCGGGTGCAGCGCGCCCTGGTGCGACAAACCGCCCGAGTGGACCGAAGTGCACCACTACCGAAGGCCCTGGGCCCAAGGCGGGTCCACCGATCTCGACGACGGCACCTTGGTGTGCAGCTCGGACCACCGCCGTCTACACGAAGAAGGCTGGCAGCTGCGTCTTCACGACGACGTCATCGAGTGGCGCCACCGTGACCGACAACCCGAGTGGAGAAGCAATCCACGCTGGCGAGCCGACCGGACCTGATGACCCTGCACGTCACGAGGTCCGAGACGGTGCTGCGGTGCTCTGGCCCGGGCCATACCCAGGATTGGCCCGGGCCAGAGCTCGATCAGGAACGTCGGTGACTTCGCGCGGCGGCCACCAGCACGCCACCGAGGATCAGCAGTCCCCAGCCGGCCAGCAGGTGACTCAGGCCCAGCGAGTTGCCCGTGTCGGGGAGATCGGCTTCGATCGGCGCCACGGGGGTCGACGTGCACTGCACGTCGTCGTCACCACATGCGGTCACGTCGACGTCGACACCGTTGTTGGCAACTGCGTTGATCAGCACGCCGTTTCCACCGGCGGCTCCCGCCTTGACCTTCACGGTGTAGACGACCGTCGTCACCTGCTCGCCGGTCAGGGTGCCGCTGATGCGCAGCAGGTTGCCGTCACGCTCCACCAGCAGGCCACCGTCGTCCACCACGGCGCCGAAGGTGGCATCGTCCAACACGTTGTCCAGGTGGTCCACCAGGTCGACAGCCGCATCGTTGAGCCCGATGTTGGTGACCTGCAGCGTGTACGTCACGGTGTCACCATCCTCGACCTCCCCATCGGCGTCGACGGACTTGACGACGTCGATCTCACCCGACACCAGGTTCGCCGTGCACGGTACGGCACCGCTCGGATCGCACGCGCCGTTGTCGGGCGCCTGTTGGCCGTCGGCCAGCAAGAAGTTCGACAACGTGTCGTCGCCTCGCTCGGCCCGCGGCCTCACCTGGACGGTGTAGCTGACGGACTCGCTCTCGCCCGGTTCCAGAGTTCCGGTGATCTCGAAGTTGCCATCAGCGTCGACAGTCGCCGTCAGCAGTCCGCCGTCGACGTCCGGGCCTGCGACGAGCGTCGCGTCATCCAGCACACCGGACAGATCGTCCAGGTAGTCGACCGGGGCGTCGACGTAACCGACGTTCTCGAAGGTCAACGTGTACTCCAGCTGTTGACCGGCGTCCACGACAGTCCCCGAGTCCGGGTCGACCGACTTGGTGACGGCCAGCTCCGGCTCGGCGATGACGACCGGCACCTCCACCAGGTTCGACGGCGGCGACGTCACCTCATCAGGCGTTGATCCACCCGGAGGCGTGGGCGGCGTGTAGTCGGCCGTCGCCGAGTTCTGCACCGACCCGTTCTCCGCGTCCTCGGCGTCCACGACGTAGGTCGCGGTGAAGGTCGCCGAGCCGCCGACCGCGATCGTCGCCACCGAGGCCGGCGCAACGACCGAGAGTCCCGAGAGCGCGTCGTCGATGCTCACGTCGTAGGCGATGCCCGGACCGTCGTTGAAGACCTCGAAGGTGTACGTGATCGTGTCCCCCTCGTCGACCTCGCCCGGCGTGATCGCATCGGTCGTCAGGGCAGCCGACTTCACGACCCGCAGTGCCGGCACGTCCGGAGTCGCCAGTGCGCGACAGCCGGTTGCCGTGTTGTTCAGCGGCTCCGGGTCGTACAGCGGTCCGTCGACGGACGCCGGGAAGCACAAGCTGGTACCCGTGACGTCGTCCGCGATGTCGATCGGCAACGACAAGGCGCTCACGGCGTTCAACGCCAGCTCGCGCGGGTCACCGTCGCCGTCGACCGGGTGACACGTCAACGATGCAGCACCAGCCACCGGAGCGGTACCGCCGCCGACGACCTCGCACGACCAGCCGTCGACGTCCAGATCCGTGACGGTCACGCCCGATGGGATCGACACCGAGACCGACGCGGGTGCGCTCGCGCTGCCACCGAGGTTGGTGATCGCGTAGTCGAGCGTGCGCGTGGTGTCGGCGTACAGGTCGCTCGTGTCCGACAACGTGATCCGCAGATCGGCCTCCGCCAGCTGCAGACACACGGCTCGCGGCTCGGTCGGCAGGGTCTGCGACGAGTCGACCGCAGCGGTGTTGCACGCCTGGCGGTCTGCCGAGGCATCACCGGAGACCGCCGTCGTCAGCACCAGCGACACCGATCCGCCGGCGGCGAGGGTCGGAACAGCCATCCGCACGGCGCGCTTGCCGACCGGGTCCGGGCCCCAGTCGTCGATCGTGCCCGCCACGAACGGGTTCACCTCGGGACGGTCGGGGTTCGTCGACGCCGAGTACTGCACGTCCAGGCCCGGGGTGACCGAGGCCACCGACTGCAGCGTCATCGAGAACTGCGAACCGCGCGGGCTCGCGCTCGCCAGCAGGCTGGTGTCGCCCACGTGCGGCAGCACGTCGTACGCCACGACGTCGGTCAGTCCTGCAGTGCCGTCGTTCGTCAAGGTGATGCGGTACTTCACGTCGTCGGCGTTGGTCGGCACGATCTGGACCTGGTCCGGGTCCGAGACCCAGGCGCAGCCGTCGGCCGCGCCTGCGTCGGGGACGCAGATCTCCTTGACCGCAGTCAGCAAGGACACAGCAGTCACCGTCAACGGTGCGCTGGCCGCTGCCGCGAACTCCTCGGTGTCGTTGCCGTCGCTGTCGACGTCACCGGCGTCGACCGCCGCCAGCGCCGTGTTGAAGGTGTTGGCCGTCGGGGACGTGTTGTACGCCTGGTTGATCGCGTCGGACAGGGTGCCACTGGCATCACCGGCCCACACCGTGGCCACGGCGCCGTTCGTCGCCGTCGAGGCTGCCGTGGTCGGCGTCGCCTTGACGGTGAGTGTCGGCCAGTTCTCCGTGCCGGACGTGCTCGGCGCGATCAACGACGGCCAGGTGGCGACCACGACCTGACGGGGGACACCTGCCACGGTCTTGGTCTGGTAGTCGAACGTCACACCCGCCGGAGCCCCCGCGCCCATCACCGCCGAGCCGGGAACGATGTCCCAGCCTGCGGGAGCGAGGAACACCGTCTGCGGGCGAATCTGCGTGCCCGGCCAGATCTCGCCCGTGGCGCCGCGCATCTCGAACGTCACCTGCGTGCCCGGGCTCAACGTCCCGCCGCCGTCGACCACCGGGGCTCCGGTGAACGCGGCGCCGATGTTCGGCACAGCAGCGGTGTACTGCGCAGCGTGCTGCACCGTCGTCGACAGCGGCAACGTCAGTTCTTCGCGATCGGTGATGTCGGTCCACGGTTCGTAGATCTCCGGCTCCCCCGCGCCACCGAAGCCGGGGTACGTCATCTGCACCGTCGCGGTGTTCAAACGTCGTTCGTCCAGCTTCGCCGCAGCCCCGGAGTCGGCACGGAAGTACATGTTGAAGTTCGCCCACGACTCGGTCGAGTCCGAGGGCTGAACGCGGCCCGGAGCGATCTCGTCGGTCGTCACGCGCACGCCCGTGAACCAGGTGCCGGCAGCGGCGTCGAAGTTCGTGTTCGCGACCAGGTTCTGCGTGCCCGTCGTCGTCGTGGTGCCGTCCGTGGCCGTCCACTCCACCGTCGCATCGATCGTAGACCGCAAACGGTAGACCTTGATGTGGTCGTGCGAGATCGCGTTGTCCTCGATCACTGCGACACCGGGCACGTTGCCGCGGTTGCTGATCGCGATCTGCCAGTACGCGTTGGTGCGGTCCGCGACGCCCGGGCCGGGCACGTTCAACGCGCTCACCCAGTACGGGGAGTTCGTGATCGCTCCGTCCAGACGTGAGGTCTGGCTCGCCGGGAGTCGCTTGTCGGCGTACAGGTTGCCGAAGGCGTCCCAGCAGGCCACGTCCATGCTCTTGGCCTGGCTGGCCGTCTTCGTCGTGCGGTCCGCGTCCAGGTAGGTGACAGAAGCGTCCAGCTCACCTTGGACGGACGTGGCGAAGTTACACCCGGTCGCGTCGGCGTCGTCGAAGTTCGCACCGTCGAAGTTCAAGGTCACCACGCGTGCACGCCACACGGCAACGGTGTCGGCGTCTGCGGCGTCGTTGCGCGGGCCGGTGGCCGACCCGTTGAAACCGCCGATCGCATTCAGACCCCAGCCACCACGGGCGGCGTACACCGGATCGGACGCCGTACCGATCTGCCACGTGATCGTGTTGGTCGCGGTGTCGATCTGGGCCGTCGGATCGATCTGACCCGCACGCGTCACGTTGACGATCGTCGCCTCGGCGGGCGCCTTGTACGTCACGGTGTAGTTGCCGGCGGCATTCACCGCCGCCGAACCCGTCACGTTGGCTCCCGAGCCGTAGACCATGTTGCCCGGATTCATCGTCAGGGGAATCGCGACGTCCTCGCCGACACGCACGCTGCTCGGCATCCAGGCATTGATCGTCGGGCCGCTCGGCACACCGATGTTCCATCGCACCGCCGACGCGTCGTTGGTCACCGACCCCGTCGCCGTCTCCGACGAGATCGTCGCAGCCATCTGGATCTGGAAGCCGTCAGGGTAGAACGCGCCGTTCGGCACGTCGTTCCCCGAGTCGTTGCCCGGCGTCGAGTACTGCCGCTCGATGCGATACGTCACCGTGAACGTGCCCGCGTCGCCTGCAGCCAGGTCGCCCAGACTAATCGTCCTGCCGGTGCTGTCCGATCCGCCCATCGTGCCGCCGGCCGCCGGAGGGGTCCAGTCGTCATACGTCAACAGGTGACGCCCCGCCGGCAGCACGCCGTACGGATCGGGTTGCAACGGCGACAACTGCACCTGGGCGCCCTCACACGCTGCCGTGCCGCACGAGTACTGCACCTCGTAGGTGATGCGGTTGCTGTACTGGCCGTCGCCGATCGATGTGATGGTCGAGGAGTCAGCCGCATTCATGGGCCGGATCTGCACGTCGAGGACACCGTCACCGGCGGCGACGGCCGGCGAAGCGCCCAACCAGGCAGTCGACGCCACCAACGTGACGACGAGCAGACCGACGGTCGAACGGAACGAGCGAGCACGCCGGGGGCGCGTTCGAAAGAGACGGGGCGACTGCATCTGAAGTCCTTCAGAAAAACGGGAGTAGACGTGCGAAAGCACCGCGCCAGATGCGCGGTGCACTCCCATTCAACGACCCACGAACGGCGGTCGACACCATCCCGCCGGGTATTCACCCACCGATTCACCCGCTCGGATCGAGACGGGGCGCACCGGTCAGAGGTCCGACAACAGGCCCAGGCTGCGTGCTTCGCGGACCAGGTCGCCGCGCGTGTGGACCCCGAGCTTGGAGTACAACGACCGCACCTGCGTCTTGACGGTGTTCGGCGAGACGACCAACCGCTTGGCCACCTGGGCCAGCGTCACGCCCTCGGCGAGGATCTCCAGCACCGCGCGCTCGCGCGGACTGATCGACACCAGCTCCAGCGACTCCGGATAGATCGGGGCGATGCCCTTCAGGTCCAGCTGCGCCACCAGAGCGTCCAGGCCCGAGACGTGCGGGGCAAGCTCGTGCAGCAGACGTCGAGGAACCGTCGCCAACGCCCGCAGATCGCGGTGCTCGATGACGCGGTCCAGAGCGCGCTTCATCACCACGATCGCGGACTCAGCATCATCGAGTGCCATGGCGGCGGCCGCATCGATCAGCAACAGTTCGGTACGCGCGTTGACCCACAACGACCCGTCCAACGCGAGTCCGGCCTCGTGGCGTGCAGCCGCGAAGTCGCCCGTCACCAGCTGCAGCCGTGCCGACGACACCTGGCCGAAACCGGTCCCGGCAAGCCGGGCCAGCTCGGTCGCGGCCCGCGTGGCATGGCCGGCCGCCAACATCGCATCGGCCCGCGCGGACGACCACAGCAGAGGGTGGATCCCTGCCTCGAGGGCCCCATCGTTCATCCGAGCGGCGTCGTCGAGCGCGTCGAGTGCGTCGTGCGGGTCGCCCCACGTGACGAGCCGACGTGCGTTGGCGAACTGGACGTACGACCAGAACTCATCGACGTTCAACATCGCCTGCTCAAGACTTCCGGCGTGCTGCGTCGCCTGCTCGCGCTCCAGCTCGCCGACGGCCAGCAACAGCCGGGCGACGTTCGCGGTGACCTCGATGTACGGATCGACCCACAGCCCGAGAGGCTCGCGACTGTCGAACTCCTCCAGCCAACGGCGCGCCTCGGCGCTCTCCCCGCGCATCGCAGCGCACGCGGCGAGCTTGCCTGCCAGGTCCAGCGCCGTGAACCCGACCTCGTCGGCGCGGTGAGCCAACCAGCCGCTGCGGTACAGCCGATTGGCTTCGGCCAGGTCGCCGGCCAACGCGTACGTGATGCCGGACTGCAGGTACCAGAAGGCGCAGAACTCGCGGACGTGTCCGTGCGTGACACGCATCGCCGCGTCCGCGATCGGGCGGCCGCGATCGGCGATCTCTCGGGCCTCGTCGTGCCGGTGCTGCAGACGCCGCCCGGTCATGGCGACCATCGCACGACGCAACATCGACCTGGCTTCACCGGTCCGGCACACCTCACGGATGCGTTCTGGATCGCTCGGCAGGTCGACCGGCGCCTCGCCGAGCGGGAGCATCCCGATGTACTCGGCTCGATGCCACGTGCCCGGCCACCGTCGGATCGTCTCCAACGGCATCGCGTACAGCACTCGCTGGGTCAACGGGCGGTAGGCGGAGTAGACGAGCCGGTACCCCCACCCGTCCAGGATCCGCCCGCAGGCGTCCCAGTCCTTGAGCTCCCAGCGCGCCCGCAGGCCGCAGTCGAGCAGGCCGGTCGCCTCGCGGACCGTGGCCGCGCGGTTGAGGATCTCCGTACGTCGGTCGTCGCCGAGTCGCTCCAGCACCAGCTCGCGAAGGTCGGGGGCGAGGTTCAGGCAGTCCAATCCGTCGATGACGGTGGTGGTGCACCACCCGGCGTCGATCAGCCGGGCCGAGACGCGTGTCACCGGCAAGCCTTCGGTGTTGAGCTCTCGCACGGCCGCCGAACCGACGACAGCGATGTACTCGACAACAGGCAGTGAGTCGTCGTCGAGTGATTCGTAGGCACGTTCGACCGCTGCCCAGCGCGCACTGGCGGCGCCGTCCACAGGCCGTTTCATCATCGCTCCTCGGGCGAGGACATCAATCCCGTCGCCACCATATGATTCAAGCCCGGCGCACGTGTCACAGGTGTTCGCGTCATCCACTCGTACGCGGTTCCGTCACACAGGCTCTGTCCAGGAAAAGCCTTCGAACCGCAGTCGAAGTCTGGCAGGGGACGACAGCCTGTCACCGGAGCGTGGAAGCAAACGCTTCGGATTCACCCGCTGATTCACCCGTTCAGGTGGGCCTGCGCCGCGCCGCCACTGTCCACGGCAACGTGCACAAGGCGATCAGCGCCACCGCTGCGCCCACGCTGTAGAGCGCGAAGTAGTTCTGCGAGCTGTCTCCCACGACGTCACCGTCACCCCACGCCAAGATGGCCGGCGCGAGGGCCGGCGCCAGCGACTGCGGCAGCGTGCGCGCGATGTTGAAGACCCCGAGAAGCTGTCCGGCGGTGCCGGGCGGGACGACGCGCAGCACCAGTGCCAGGTCGACCGCGTAGTAGCACCCGATCGCGACGGCGACCAGGACCGTCGCCACGACGTACGCCTGCAGGTCGTCGCCGATCGCCTTCACCACACTGCCGGCGGCCAGCAGCACCATTGCGGTCACGATGAACGGGAGGTAGGAGCGGTTGCGGGCGATTCGCCCGGCCACCACCGAGGCGACAGCGCTGAGTATCGCGGCAGCAGCCGCCGTGCCCGCCACCCACGTCGCCGCACGTTCCTCACCGAGCTCGACGCGGCGGATCAGGAAGAACAGGCCGAAGGCCGTGACGAAGCTGTAGGCGAGCTGGCCCAGCAGCCGCTGGAGCCAGATCAGCCAGAACTGGTGTTGCCTGCGCAGTGACAGGCGTTGCTTCTCCGCGGCGGCGACCGGCACGTCGGCGTAGCGACGCAACACCACGAACGCGACCGCCGCGACAACGACGGCGAGCGCCGGCAACGGCAGCACCAGGGCCGGAACATTCTTCGGCAGCACCGTGGCCAGGCCCATGGCCACCACGACCGAGAGCACTGCGGACGCGCCGAACAAGCCCGAGACGTGCGACCGATCGCGATCGTCGGTGTGATCCCCGATCAGCCCGTACAGCGTCGCGAAGGTGGAGTTGTACGCGAGCTGAGCGGCACACCAGGCCAGCGTCAGCTCGGTCACCGATGACGCCTGCGTCACCCACAGCAGTGCCGCCATCCCCGCGACGTTGCCGCCCAGGATCCAGCCGGCCCGTCCCGCACCGCGGCGGCGGGTCCTGTCGCTGGCCCAGCCCCAGATCGGCGCGGCGATCATCGCGCTGGCCGCACCGCACGCCGTCACGATCGCGAGTGCCTTCTCATCGACCATGCCGTGATCGATCCGGCGCACCGCGATGGCCAGGGCCAGCAGCAGTGGCACCGCCAACGAGCCCAGCGACACGATCTCGACGAGCATGATCGCGGCCACCGGTCCACGAGTCAGCCGTTCGCGAACACCTGTCTCGACCGTCGTCACGCACGCAGGCTAGCGGCACCGGAAGATCGCACGTCGCCTGCCCCGAATGTCCGACCCGGCCCGGAACATCGAGCGTGCGCACCTGACTTTCGACGTTCAACTGGCGTTCACCTTCGGGCGCCACACTGGGCGGGTGGAGATGAGCACCGACCTGGCTGTGCCGACGGATCTGGAGACCCCGGAGTCGCCGGACGAGTTCGACGTCGACCCGCCGTTCGACCCGGCTGTCGGTGAGCTGCCCGCGGATCGCTTCCTGGACCGCGAGCTCAGCTGGACGGCGTTCAACGCCCGCGTGCTCGAGCTGGCGCTCGACGAGAACCAGCCGTTGCTCGAACGCGTGCGGTTCATGGCGATCTTCGCCAGCAACCTCGACGAGTTCTTCATGGTCCGCATCGCCGGCCTGAAACGGCGGATCGCTGCCGGCGTCGCGGTGCCGTCCGCCAGCGGGCTGAGCCCGCGCGACGTGCTGTCGCGCAGCCTGCAGACCAGCCGCGAGCTGATGGAACGTCACGCCGGGGCGTTCCACTCCTCGATTCTTCCCGCGCTCGACGAAGCCTCGATCCACCTGGTGCGCTGGGACGCGCTCACCGCCGACGAGCAGGGCGCCATCAGCCAGACGTACCGCGAGCGCGTGTTCCCGGTGCTCACCCCGCTCGCGGTCGACCCGGCCCACCCGTTCCCGTACATCTCGGGGCTGTCGCTGAACCTGGCCATCATGATGCGCAACCCCGCGACGGGCGCCGAGCACTTCGCGCGGGTCAAGGTGCCGCCCATCATCAACCGGTGGATGCCGGCCGACGCCGGTCGCTACGTCCCGCTCGAGGACGTCATCGCCGCCCACCTCGACCTGCTGTTCCCCGGCATGGAGATCTTGGGCCACCACGCGTTCCGGGTCACCCGCAACGAGGACCTCGAGGTCGAGGAGGACGACGCCGAGAACCTGCTCAAGGCGCTCGAGCAGGAGCTGCTGCGCCGCAAGTTCGGGCCGCCGGTGCGCCTGGAGGTCGAGGACTCGATGGATCCCGGCGTGCTGGACCTGCTGGTCTCCGAGCTGGGCGTGCGCTCCGAGGAAGTCGTGCGCATGCGCGGACCTCTCGACCTGACCAGCCTCAACGAGATCGCCGACATCGACCGACCCGAGCTGCACTTCGAGCCGTTCGTGCCGGGCACCCACGAGCACCTCGCGGAGGTCGAGACCGCGTCGCCGGCCGACATGTTCGGTGCCCTGCGAAAGCGTGACGTGCTCGTCCACCACCCGTACGACTCGTTCGCGACCAGCGTCCAGCGGTTCATCGAGCAGGCGGCCCGCGACCCGCACGTGCTCGCGATCAAGCAGACGCTGTACCGCACATCGGGCGACTCGCCCATCATCGACTCGTTGATCGACGCGGCCCGCTCGGGCAAGCAGGTGCTGGTGCTGGTCGAGATCAAGGCCCGGTTCGACGAGCAGGCCAACATCCGGTGGGCCCGCAAGCTCGAGAAGGCC
>Ga0180216_1004019_pt1 | contig 11307 bp, 8 predicted proteins | sample eDN3rd37CBELigMG_FD_128879 | JGI IMG/M metagenome (GOLD analysis project Ga0180216, IMG submission 128879) | Enriched Miracle-Growth compost microbial communities from Emeryville, California, USA - eDNA 3rd pass 37_C BE-Lig MG (version 2)... ...
AGCGGCGCAATGAACTGCTCGACCTTCTCGGCCGGGATACCCGGCACGATGCGAGCCAGCTCCTCGGGTGTGACGGCGGGCGGCGCAGGGGTCGTCTCAGCGACAAGCTCGACCACCTCGGTCGCCTTTGCCGAGTCGGTCTCCTCTTCATCGTCCGTGACGGTCCAACCGTCGGCGGCCAGGGAGTCGAAGTCGAGCGCCCGGAGAAGGTCGCGGGGCTCCTGGAAGCGGGTAGGCGCAGAGGTGGTGGGTGCGGTGTCGGCATGGGCGGAGGAGGTACCGATACCGATCGCGGCGGTGAGGACGGCCGCGGTGGCTACCGCGGCACGGAAACGGCGTAATGATGAAACGGACAAGGGTCGTGCTCCAAGATTCGCCGAAGCTGGGTTCGGCCTTCGAACGGGGCCGCGGGCATAACCGGCGGGATCGTTACCACCGCACGGAGCGCCAACACGCGACCATAAGGTCACAACCAGGTAACGTCGCAGGTCGAGAGGTTTTCAAGCGATAGTGGCCGACGCCACCTGAACCATCGAAAGTGATGCGTGACACACTCGAAAGTCGATCATTGCGGCGCTCGCATCCGCCCGACCCGGCGAGAACCCGCCGCACCAGCACCTGGCCGATCCCGCCGCTCGCCCACCGACGACCGACGGTCGATCCCAGAATTGGTTGTGCGGCAACACTATCCATCAATCGGGCGTAGGCGCCGAGTGCTCGTTCCACAGATGATCGAATCGAGGCCGCGGCGGGTCGCCCCCTCGAGAACAGACCGGTCCGATTCGGCCGCGGAGACGAACACCCCGACCTGGGTCGTAATCTTTTCGTGTCCGACGACACACCTCGATAACGCGTGGCCGCGACCCCTGCCGAGACCGCCCGTGTTCACTGTGCAACGGTCCGGACAGGAAGTACCGACCGGTATGTTCCTGCAGGTCGAAGGACGCGATTGTCCGGTCGTCACCTTTCGCGGTTCACGTCGAACACATCCGGACCTCCGGGCTCGGTCGCTGCACGCAATTGCGAGAATGCGGCACGCGACCGTTCGACCGGCGGTACGAAACGACGGATGAGGAATTCATGACTGCCGACGACCACCCCTGTGTCCTTCGACTCCACGACGTCAGCGTCGTACGCCAGGGCCGGGCACTCGTCGCCCACGTCGATCTCGACATCCGTGCCGGCGAACAGTGGGCACTGCTGGGACCGAACGGCGCCGGAAAGTCCACATTGCTCGCCCTGTGCGGCGCGCAACTGCATCCGACCACGGGCACGGTGCACGTCCTCGGCCACCGGCTCGGACGAGTGGACATGCGTGAACTGCGCACACATATCGGACATGTGGATCCCCGTACGCGGATCGACCCCTACAGCACCGTGCGTGAGGCGGTACTGACCGGTCTGTACGCCGCGACCGCATTGCCACGACGCGCTGCCCCCTCGACCCTCGAACAGCAGAAGGCCGAGGACCTGATCACCGTCCTCGGTCTGGGTGCGATCACCGACAGCCCCTGGTCGGTGTTGTCACAAGGAGAACGGGGCCGAGCGTTGATCGCGCGGGCTCTCGTCACCGACCCGGACCTGCTCCTTCTCGACGAACCGACCACCGGTCTCGACCTGGCCGCCCGCGAGATCCTGCTGAGTGTGCTCGCCGAACTACGGCAACTCCGACCCGAACTGTCCTCGATCCTCGTCACCCACCACCTCGAGGAACTCCCCACGTCCACGAGCCATGCGCTCGTCCTCGCTCACGGCACGGTCGTCGGCCGCGGACGCGTCGAGGACACGTTGACCTCCGAGACGATCACGCGCGCCTTCGGGCATCCGATCGTCCTCGAGCGGCGCGCCGGACGGTGGACCGCCACCGGAGCAGTCGACGCACACAGCAACTGACTCCACTCCGGTCCAGGAGCCTTATTTGCTGATGCGGCAGAGGATCTCGCCGTGGACCGGTGCGAACCAGCCGTCCCGGTCGGCCGCCCGGATGTGCCAGCCCGCCGAGATGCGAGCGAGATCGTCACCGGTCGCGAACCCCAATTCGAGGGCCCGGTCGGCGTAGTTGGATTTCAGGACCCTCACCCGCGGTGGGCCGACAACAACCAGGCCGGGAGCATCGAGCGACCCTTGTCGTCGTGCTGCCACACGGCAGCCTCCTCGTCGCCGAGCAATGCGTGGATGAAGGCCGGCCGCACGTCGTCGACGGTCCAGAATTCGGCGACCGCATCACGCAACTCGTCGTCCGTCACCGGGTTGGGTCCCTGACCTTCCTCCGGGAAGGCATCCTTCGCGAAGGCCAGGACGAAGAAGGACGCGCTCGGAGCAGCGGCACGGGTGACGGCACTCAGGTAGGCGCGGCGCCGGTCCACGGGCAGCGAATGGAACAGGGTGCTGTCGACGATCGTCGCGAACCGGCCGTCGAAACCCGTGAACGAGCTGATGTCGGCCACCTGGAAGGTCGCGGTCGTCAGGCCCCGCTCCGCCGCCGCGGCCCGAGCGGCCTCGATGGCTGTGGGCGACAGATCGAGACCGACCACGGTGTATCCCTGTGCCGCCAGACGGAGGGAGGTCTCGGCATGCCCACAGCCTGCGTCCAGCACGTCGCTGCGGAATCTGCCCTCGTCGATCAATCGGGCGATCTCGGGCTGGGGTTCGCCGATGTTCCACGGCACGGGGCCCGAAAACCCTTCGGCGACGCCCCGGTAGATGTCGTCCCACGGTGCAACCTGGCCGTCCTCGGTCATGGATCCGACGGTACGCCCGCGGCCGGATCCGTCACACCGATTCGAAGTTCGGCACGGATAACCGGTTCACTCGGCCGGGATTGTGAGGAAGGATCGACAAGCGCCACCGCTCGAGAGGGGAACTCACTCGTGACCGAAACTGCCGCATCTGCACCCGCCGGCCCCGGCCGGGAACGTCAGGGGGTCGTGTACCGCAACGGCGCGCTGGGCCGACGTCCCGTCGTCCCCACGTCCTTCGGCGACCTCGAACGCGCCGCGCGACGCGCGAGTTCGAAGCGGGCCTGGGCGTATGTCGCGGGCGGTGCCGGCGAGGGACGCACGATGCGCAACAATCGGCGTGCGTTCGACCGATGGGCGATCGTCCCGCGCATGGCCCACGGAGTCACCGAACGCGACCTGAGTACGACCGTGGCAGGCACGTCGCTGTCCTCACCGCTATTGCTGGCACCGATCGGCGCGGGAGCATTGATGGCCGCGGACAGCGACCTGGCGATCGCGCGGGCGGCCGCCGCGACCGGCGTGCCGTACATCTTCTCCAATCAGGGCTGCAATTCCATGGAGGACTGCGCTGCCGCAATGGGCTCTGCGTCCCGCTGGTTCCAGCTGTACTGGAGTTCGGACGAGGATCTCGTCGACAGCCTGCTGCAACGGGCCGAAGCGGCAGGCGCCGAGGCCGTCGTCGTCACCCTCGACACGACGATGCTGGGATGGCGTCCGCAAGATCTGAATCTCGGGTCGTTGCCGTTCGCACGCGGCGAGGGCATCGCCCAGTACACCTCGGATCCCCGCTTCCTCGACATCGTCCGGCAGCGGATCGACGCCGCCCGCGACACGCTGACGGAGCGACCCGATGTCACGTTCGGCGCCATCCGCACACTGCTGTCGATGACCCGTAACCATCCGGGCCGATTCCTCGACAACCTTCGCTCCCCCGTCCCGCGCGCCGCCGCGGAGACCTTCCTCGACATCTACTCCAATCCGGGACTGAGCTGGGAGCATCTGGCGACGTTGCGTGATCGGACGCGACTTCCCATCGTGCTCAAGGGAATTCTGCATCCCGACGATGCGTGTCGCGCCGTCGACCTCGGCGTCGACGCGATCGTGGTGTCGAACCACGGTGGACGTCAGGTCGACGGATCGATCGCCTCACTCGATGCCCTGGTCGACATCCGCACCGCGATCGGTCGCGAGCCGACCGTGCTGCTGGACAGCGGTATCCGCAGTGGCGCCGACGTCTTCGTCGCGCTCGCGCTCGGTGCGGACGCCGTGCTGCTCGGCCGGCCCTACATGTACGGCTTGGCGATCGCGGGTCGGCAGGGCGTCGAGGAGGTGGTCCGCAACGTGATCGCCGAGTTCGATCTCACCATGGCGTTGACCGGTGCCCGTTCGGTCGCCGATATCGACGAACGGTTCGTCCGGCCGAATCCCTCCTTCTGAAACGGCATCAGGCCTTGCGCGCACGCACCTTGCGGTAAGGGGTCTCGTCGATTCGCGTGGTGATCTCGGCGACCATCCTGTCGTACGACTCGTTCTTGCGGGCGATGCCGATGAGCCGCTTGGTGGTGCTCGCGGCGGCGCGGAGGTTCATCGGGCGCCCCTCGATGCCGTACATCAGGCGCGCCCACTCCGGCAGGAGCGACAGCATGCCGTCCTGCACGACGACGAAGGTGAGCACCTTCACCGGATTACCCCACAGGTTCGGCTTCCGGAGCGCGTGTGTCACCTCGGCGGCGGCGAGCGACAGCGACAACCAGTGGCGCTGCTCGTCGACGTACGCCTCGAGGTCGGCGCGGGTGGCGGGCAGGCGGGCCGGGTCTGCGCCGACGAGCTCTGCGGCGATGTGCTGTTCGACGACGAACTTGTCCTGTTCGGCGGGGGTCAGGTCGAGACCGAATGCCTCCGCACCACGCAGCAGCGCGAACGCGAGAGCGTTGTGGGTCCAGTCGATCCAGGCGGGCTCGTCTGCGCGCAGCGTCGTGCCGGTGTGCGGGTCGTCCCAGACGGCGTGCGCGTGCATGCGGCGCACCGACGCAGCCGCGGCATCCGCATGGGCCTTGTCACCGAACATGACCGTGTCGAGATAGCGACCGGTGCGTTCGTCCCTGCCCTTCGGATCGACGTACGCGGCCGACGCGTGTTCAAACAACCGCATCATGCCTGGATTGAGTGCCTGCAACAGCAGGCCCGCCATGCCGGCGACGCGAGAGTACGGATCGGCGTACACCTTCCACGAGACGGAGCCGGGGCCGAAGTAGCCGTCGTCTTCACGCGGCGCGTTCTGGGCAGGGTGGGGGGTGGTTGCGGTCACGGGTGGGGGCTCCTTCAGCACCGGGGGAAGTGCATGTCGGGAGAATGTTATTTCCGTATGCGAAGTTTCGCGCGCCACGCGCGCCCGTCACCACACATTCACCCCTCGAGATCACCTCATGTCCGCAGGTACGACAGGGCCGACCGGGCGGCGTGGTACCCGCACATGCCGTGCGCCCCGGCACCCGGTGGAGTCGCCGCGGAACACAGGTAGACACCGGGAACGCCGGTCGCGTAGGGATCGAGTGCCGGGCGGGGACGGAGCACGAGCTGCACCGCACTGTTCGCCCCGGTGACGATGTCCCCGCCCACGTAGTTCGCGTTGTGGACGGACATTTCTGTCGTCGTCCGCACGTGCACGGCACGGATCGTGTCGCGGAAGCCCGGGGCGAACCGTTCGATCTGGGCGGTGATCGTCTCCGTTGCGTCGCCGGTATACCCGTGCGGGACGTGCGCGTAGGCGTAGAGCGGGTTCAGGTTCCCGGCGGAGCGCGACGGGTCGGCGAGGAACTGCTGGCCGACCAGGACGTAGGGACGATCGGGCATGATCCCCCGGTTCACCTGACGTTCGGCCTCCGCCGTCTCGGCGTACGAACCGCAGACGTGGACGGTGCCGGCGCGTCGGGACGGTTCGTGCTGCCAGGGCACGGTGCCCTCGACGGCGTACTCGACCTTGAACGCCCCGGGCCCGTGCCTGTACCGACGGTAGGCGCGGGCGGTGCGGCGAGGCAGCCTGTCGCCGACAATCCGCACGGCGTCGGCGGGTGAGGTGTCGAGGAGCACCAGATCGGGGTTGCCGAGTTCGTCGAGGGACTCCACGCGCACCCCGGTTTCGACGGTGCCGCCGTTCTTCTCGATCAGCGAGGCCATCGCTGCAGCGATGGCGCGCGATCCTCCTTGCGCGACCGGCCACCCGTAGGCATGCGCGGCCGTGCCCAGCGCGATGCCGATGGCCGACGACATCGGCGAGCCGAAGGGCCGCAGGGCGTGGGCCGCCACGCCACCGAAGAGGGCGCGCGCCTCGGGTGTGGACCAGGCGCGTGCGAGCACGTCGGCGGGCATCGCGGCGAACATCCCGAATCCGGCGAGCAGCACCGGATGGACGGGTACGTGCAGCATCGGGCGCAGGAAGTCCTCGGTGATGCCGCCGAATCGTTCGGTCAGTGCGCCGAAGATCCGGCGCCACCTGGTCCCGTCGGTCCCGAGTTCCGTGGCGGTGTCGTCCACGGATCGGTAGGCCGCGCCACCACGTCCGCCGTCGAGCGGGTGGGTGTACTGCACCTCGGGCCACGACCAGGTCAGTCCGTGTTCCGCGAGGTCGTACTTCCGGCTGAAGGGTGTGTCCACGGCCAGCGGGTGGAAGCCGCTGCATTCGTCGTGGAGCAGGCCCGGCAGGGTCAGTTCGCTGCTGCGCGTGCCGCCACCGATCGTCTCGGCTGCCTCGAGCACTCGTACCCGTACGCCCTCGGAGGAGAGGACGACGGCGGCAGCGAGCCCGTTGGGCCCGCTGCCGACTATCACCGCGTCGGTCATGCTCCAACCTTGACACGATCGGACCGGACCTGAGGGTGGAGGTAGGTCGTCCCGGCCGGTTCGTAACCGGCCATCCGCCAGGTGACAGTATGCGGGATCGGACCGTCGGGCAGCCACGGCTGCGCCGAGACCGCGTCCTCGATGTGATAGTGACCGCGTTCGACGACACCGAGCGCCGCGTCGATCACCTTGTAATCCAGCGTCTTCCGATGGATCGGTTGGGATTCGATCCACACGATGACACATTCTCCCGGTTCGAACCGGCACCGTTCCTGCACCGCGCTGATGGTCTGCTCGTTGTGCAGGTGACCGTCACCGAACTGCCAGCCCACCAGGGTCGTGCAGGTGAACTCGCCTTCGCGGATGCGGTAGTTCTCGAGCTTGTCGAGGTGCCGCATCATCAGCGACATCAATCCACGGCCCTGGCTGTGCATGGTGCGCCATGCGACGGCCTTCTGCATGAAGATCTCGGCGACCTCCTTGCCGAACGCCCCGCTCAACTGGTCGATCTGGTTCTCGTTGAACTTGGTCAGGTTCTCGTTGAGCTTGTTCTCCGCCTCGTCACCACGGAAGGCCCACAGGGCCGACGCCCAGTTGCCGGCGTACTGACGCATCGACGGCAGGAAGGAGACGAGGTCGGGGCGCAGGTTGCCGAGGATCGGGAACAGCAGGAAGGCGACGAGGATCGGCGCGAGGATCCAGACAGAGCTCACGTCGCCCACTCCGTAGCCGGCGCCGGCGGGGAATCCACCGAAGAGCCAGACCGCCGCGAACATGTAGAAGACGTTCCATTCGAGCGGGACCGCCAGCGGGAAGGTCGAGGTGATGAAGATGTGGAACATGACCATGCCGATGATGGCGAGCCAGGTGATCGTCGTATTCGTGGAGAACAGCAGCACCAGTGGGACGACGAGTTCGACGACGGTGCCGCAGACGTGGGCGAGGAACCAGCTGACCTTCGACGGACGCAGGTCCTGGGGGAAGTTGCGGTAGAGCGAGCGCTTGAACCGCTTCGAGGTGATCCACGGAGTGTTGCTGAGCATCGGCGGGATCACGTTGGTGAAGTGGTGGCCGAACTTGGATACGCCCGCGCCGAACCACACGGTGACCAGCGCGATCTTGGCGGCCAGGATCATGTCGACGTGGTTGCTGAAGATGCCGAAGAAGAACATGACGGCGACGTACTGTTCCGAGCGTGCGGCCAGAAAGACCACCCGGTCGCGCAGGCCCATGACGACGATGAGGCCAACGTAGGTCAGCAGCGCCCACTGCGGGAGCAACCCGACCTCGCTTCCCGGAAGGGCGGAGGTCGTCACGCCGGGCCCGAGCAACAGGAACAGCAGGGTGGCCAAGAGCGCGAAGTAGATCGCGACGTCGACGACGGTGCGGTGGTCACCGCGGGTGAACGGCACCACCTTGGGCCAGGGTGGGAGCCGCAGGGTGCCGCGGCGGGTCCAGTAGCGCCAGCCACCGGTGAAAGGCTTGAACTTGAACGCCAGCGGGCCGGAGGACGAGGCGTAGCCGGTGATCTCGAACAGGATGGTCCACACCATCAGCTTCTGGTAGACGATCGGCTCGCCCCACCAGCCTGCGAGGTCGGTGAAGCCCAGTCCGGGGGTGGTGAGTCCGACGACCGCCATCCCGCCGAGAACGTAGAAGATCAACTTGTAGACGTAGAGCATGTGCATCTGCTTGGGGCTGCCGAAACCGTATTCGGCCCAGTGGGTCGCCAGCACCCGCATGCGCTCCATGAAGGGCATGTCGTCGTAGGTGGCCGGGTCGACCGGTGGCATGTCTGCCGTTTTGAATCCCATTGCGACTCCTGAAGGTGGGCAGGGTTCATCACCGCGAGGGGCGCTCGCGTCGAGGTAGGACGAGGGATGGGGTCAGGCGTGTTGCAGCGTTCGCCTGAGCGAGGGTTTGTCGATCTTGCCGACTGGGTTCTTCGGTAGTGCCTCGAGGATGTCGATCCGCTCGGGCACCTTCGCGCGCATCAAGTGCCGTCGGCAGTGTTCGAGGAGATCCTCGGCGGTCGTCGCCGCATCCGGGTACAGCACCACGTAGGCGACGGGAACTTCACCGAGGACCGGGTCGGGCCGCCCGACGACCGCGGCTTCGAGGACGTCGTCGATCGAGGTCAGGACGGTTTCTATCTCCTTGGGGTAGATGTTCTCGCCGCCGCGGATGATCATGTCCTTGACGCGGTCGACGATGCGCAGATAGCCGTCCTCGTCCAGGATCCCGATGTCTCCGGTGTGGAGCCAGCCGTCACGGACGGTCTCGGCGGTCGCGTCGGGGCGATCCAGGTAGCCGCGCATGACGGTGGGTCCCGCGATGACCACTTCCCCTGTCTCGCCGGGCGCCAACAGTTCACCGTCCGGCGACATGATCGCGATCCGCTGCCCGGGTAGGGCCGGCCCAACGGTTCCGAGCTTGCGGACGCCGTCGACGGGATTGCAGGCGGATGCGCAGGTCGCCTCGGTGAGTCCGTATCCCTCGACCATGACGAACCCGAAACGGTCGTGGCACCGCTGCAGCAGTTCCTTCGAGACCGGAGCCGCGCCGCACACCACGAACCGCAGCGACGAGGTGTCGGGGCGGACGGTGTCGGGCAGCGCGGCGAGCATCGCGTAGATTGCGGGTACAGCGGAAAAGTATGTGGGGCGGACCTTTTCCACGTGGTCGAAGAATCGACTCGCGGAGAACGATCCGATCACACTGAGCTGTCCGTGCGAGCGCCAGACCGCCAGTGCGCTCACCATGATCGCGTTGACGTGGAACAGCGGCAGGACGAGCATGCAGTGGTCTTCGGCGGTGAGACGGAAGTGCTGCGCCATCGTCGACGACATGGCCTCGGCGTTGTCGTGATCGAGCATCACGCCCTTCGGTCGGCCGGTGGACCCGCTGGTGTAGATGACCAGGCCCAGTTCGTCGCCGCGCAGGGCCACGGGTTCGGGTCCGTCGCCCTCACCGGCGAGATCGTCCGCCGCGATGCTGGGTCGACCTCCGTCGGGTGCGTCGACCGAGGCGTTGACCACGAGAACAGCGCCGGAGTCCGAGATCTGATAGGACGCTTCCGATTCCGTGAACGCCGGATTGACGGGTGTCGCGGCAGCACCGAGACGCCACGCCGCGAGCATCGCGACGAGCAGTTCGACGCGGTTCGGCAGCATGATCGCGACGATGTCTCCCGCGCCGACGCCGTGTCGCGCGAACTGCGCTGCGACAGCGCGGGTTCGGTCGTCGAGCTGGGCGTAGGTGAGTTCGAACCTGTCGTCCCGGACCGCCGTGCGAGAGCGATCCTCGGTGGGGACGTTCCAGGGGAGAAAGGGAAAGCGGGAGACGGGCATCTACAGCTCCTCGGTCCGACGAGCACGTATCGGTTGTGATGCACGACACTATGCGGTCGGACCGAACCAGGACACGTCCCCGCAAAACCAACTTCCACGCTGCCGTTGTCGATTCTGCACAAAAAATCGGCTCAGCGACCGGACGAGCGCTTCTCCTTGGGCAGCAGAACGGGTCGTCCGAGCACATGACAGACGTGCAGAGCCAGCTCGAGATCCAATCGGTTCTCGGAGATCGGCCGTCCCCGTTCGTCCTCCGCCTTCTGCAGTCGGTACTTCACGGTGTTCCGGTGGAGGACGAGTTCCTCGGAGGTCTGCACATAGCTTCCGCCCGTCCGCAGGAACACCCGCGTCGTGTCCCGCAGACGCTCCGCGGTAGGGCTGTCGATCGCGAGTCGGCCCAGCGTATCGGCGACGAATCGCCTGGTCGTCGCGAGGTCACGTGCCAACACCGCAGTCGCGGACATGCCATCCTCGCCGTAGTACACCGCTCGGCTGTGCGGAACGGTCGCAGTGCTCGCGACGATCCGCACAGCCTCGGCCTGCTCATGGCTCCGCCGGAACCCCGCGACCTCGACCCCCGGCTTCCCGAATGCCACACGCAGCCCGGGGACGGCCTGCACAGCCGCCCGAAGGCGTGGCACGTCGACGACCGCACCACCCGCCGTCGCCGTCCACAACCAGGCCGTGCGCCGATCCACCGGAACGAACAAGGGTGACCCTCCCCCACCGGCCGCGGCGGTGAGTGGCTCCGCTGCCGCCGCGAGGGTGGGCGTCTGGTCTGCGCCCTGGGCAGGACCTTCGATCCACGCGATCGCACCGAGGTGGGTTCCGTCGAGCCGGTAGCCCGTCTTCGTCGCGAAGTCCTCGGTATCGAAGGCGCCGCCGCTCAACACCTGCTCCACCAGCGCCGACGTCACGTTCTCGGACTGCTGGACCAGCACCCGCTGTTCTTCTTCGTGTGCGTCGAGCAAGACGCGCGTCATCCAGTCCACGTACTTGTGCATCCACCCGGCGAAATGGTGGAGCAGTTCGAGTTTCAGGTCGGGGGCACAATCGAGCTGCTGGATCTCCGCGAACATCTGGTTGAACAGGTCGTCGGAGCCGATGTGGTAGGCCCGGCGCAGCGCCGCCGCAGGAACGCCGTGCCGCGCGAGCCTCACCGCATACTCCGTCGCAGCGGTGATCGGCTGGATGCGATCGAGCGGGATGTCGTTGCTGATCATGTGCAGGATGGTGGCGACGTTGCCTTCTACGCTCGCCCGCAACATGTCGGTCAGTTCGGACTCGCCGAGATTCTCGACGGCCGACTCGATAGCCGCGTCCATACTCGCGACGATCTCGTCGGACCGCCGTTGCAACCGCTCGCCGACCACCAC
>Ga0180216_1004022_pt1 | contig 11306 bp, 9 predicted proteins | sample eDN3rd37CBELigMG_FD_128879 | JGI IMG/M metagenome (GOLD analysis project Ga0180216, IMG submission 128879) | Enriched Miracle-Growth compost microbial communities from Emeryville, California, USA - eDNA 3rd pass 37_C BE-Lig MG (version 2)... ...
AGCCGGGAGCGGCCGAAGCCTTCCCGTCCCCTATCACTCTCTCCTACCGGCCCACCTTCACGACCGCCCTGCGCCGCTGCTCGGCCCGGTAGGCTGCCGCCAGGTCCGGCATCTCCCGGTGCGCCTCCGCCATAGCGGCTTGCCGATACGCCCCCAAGATGGCCCGGATGGCATCCACACGGGACCCATCCGCGTCCACCACGCCGTCCGTGAGCTGGCTCCGGTAGAGCGGTGAGCGGATCAGCGCGGAAAGGCGTTCGGCAAGGGTCTGCCCGCCAATCCTCAGGGTCCCCGTGAGTTCCTGATAGCGGTCATAAGCCGTGCGCCCGGTGCGCGGCGAAAGGAAGTCCCGCATGTCCACCGACCCGAACTCAGGGGACGGCGGGCGGATGGACGTCCCGTGAATGATGAGCTGGCGGGCCAATTCATCATGGAGGGTGTCCTGCGGGGTCATGCGCCATTCCGGCGTGTTCGGCTGCTGCCCCGCGCCGTGGGTGGTTGTGGCGATGGGCGACAGCCACTCAGGCCCCCATCCCGGCGCCGCGTAGACCGGCTCGCCCAGGATGTTGCGAACCGGGTCCACGTCGAGGGAGAGACCCGGCGTGCGAGCGCGAAGGGCATCCGCCAGGGAGCGCACCTCCCTCATGAGCGGATCGTCCTTCATCTGCTGGTTCAGGAAGGACGGAACGAAGCTGCCAGCCAGGCCATAGAGGAACCGTTCGCCGCGCTTTTCGGGTTCCGCGAGGGCGCCCAAGGCCCGCGTGAGGCCGGACAGGTAGGTCTTGTTCTGGAGCTGCCGCGCCAGGGCGACCGTCATGTCCGTGGCGAGCTGCCCGTACTCGCGCTCGCCCACGAAGCCTGCCACCTCGGCCACATCGGCGGCGATCCCGAAGAACATTCCGAACGGGTCCGTGCGGTCGAAGGCCCGGTAAGCCACCGAGCCATCTTCCTGCTGAACGCGGACCGAGTAGGGCCGCCATCCGGTCTGCTCCAGGGCACGCCGGGCCTGCGGATCAGCGGGGCCACCGCCGGTCAGGTCGCCCTGCGCGGCGTGGACCAACGCCGTTCCCCACATCGCCGCCCCGGTTGCCGCCTTGGCGGCTGCCCGGCCTGATGCCTCCACGCCGTTCTTCCCGGTGAGGTCGTCGTAATACTGCTTCCGCATCAGGTTGAGGCCAGGGGTTCGGTCCCAGGTGAACCGCACGATGTTCGTGGGCGTGCGGATGAACGGCAGGATCATCGTCAGCATCGGGTGGTTAGCCGATGCCTTCTGAAGGGTCTCACCGAAGGTCCGCCCGCCGCTCCAGGTGGCTGCCTGGAGATCGGCGGTGAACGTCACCTCTCGCGCGGCTTCCAGGTGCCGCCGGTCGGTGGCCCGGCCGAGGGCATCGAACTTGCCGTCCAGCGCCTTCGCCACGTGCCTGCCGAGCCGTTCGGGGTCCGCTCCATACCGTAGGAAGCCCTCCCGCAGGCTCTCCGCCCGGATGCGGGCGCGATAGTTGAGCTGCTTGAAAAGCTCGTCCTCGGCCATCAGGAGGCGAGAGGGCAGCCGGACCAGCTTCCCCAGGCCCTCCGTTACCAGCCCCGACACCGGATCAATGCTGGAGGCGGGGGAGGCATTGCCGATGCTGCGGGCGGTGAAGGCGTCCCGCACCTCCACCGTCATGTGCCCCGGATCAATGAGGGTGTCGCCCTGGCGGAGGGCCTTGCCCGCCATGCGGAAGGCATCCTTTAGGGAGGCCGCGAGGCCGGCATACTGGAGCGCCCCCTCGGCAAACTCCTGCCGCCCTTCCTTGGAAGCCACCCGGAAGGCCCCGGCGATCATCCGCTCCGCCGGCTGGAGGGCCGTGGTGAGGGTGTTCGACAGCACGTTGGCGGCGTGCGTCTTGGCGCCCGACAGAACGGAGTTGATCCAGTATTCGTTCACCGCGCTCATGGCGTTCCGCAGCCAGCCGCCCCGGGTGGCACGGGTGAAGGCCCCGAGGTCCCCTTCGGTGGTCAGGATGCGCGAGGCCATCCGCCGCACGGCCTCCTCGCCACCGTCAAAGAACCCATCCGCGCCGTGCTTCAGGAGCGCCGGGTCAATCCGCGCCGGCAGCCGCATGGAATTGAGCGCTCGCGCGACGTTGGTCTGAAGGCCCTTGTAGGCGGCCGTGACGTTGGCCCCGAGTTCCACATGGCGTTGGAACTGGCTTATCAGCTCGACACGGGAGGCATAGCCCCCGAGGTTGGCTCCGGTCGGATCGTTCACCGCCTCGGCCAGCTTCAGGGTCTTGTCGTGGACCGTCGCGAGCATGTCGCGGTAGACCGCCAGCTCCGCGTCGAGGTTCTGCGTGGTGCCGTGGATGGACGACATGCGCTGCCAGAACAGGTCCGGGTCGTCGCCCAGGACATCCGCCATCTTGTCGGCGGTCTTGCGCACCTCCTCGAAGGTCCGCACGGGCTGGAAGGCGTCCCCGCTGGAGCCCCCGATGGCGTCCGCGAACTTCTCCCGATAGACCACGCGGAGGGAGTTCATGACGGCCGCGATGTCCTCACCGTTCTCGATGAGGTCCGTGCGGATGCCCGAGATGCTCCGCCCCTGCCCGTAGCCCGTCTCGCGGAGGACCTGAGCCTCCACGTTGCGGAGGCCCGAGGCGTCCACGTCAATCAGCTTGGGGGCCGGCTTTTTGCCGCCCATCGGGTCGGCGGTCGGGTTGTCCCCGAGGGCGGAGCGGTCCACCCCGCTCTCCGGTACAGTAGGCTGCACTTTTGGTGCGGCCCCATCAGCGGCAGCCTCCGGGCGCGGCTCCATAGGTGAAGTGGGCTGCACTTTTGGCTCGCCCTCCGCTGCGGGCCGTGCGTTGTCCCGCGCCAAGCTCTCCACCGGGTCCTCGGGTGCCGGGGCCTTCCCCTCCAGGTCCGCCGCCGCCTGCGTGATGGCCTCCGTATCGCCCCTCCTGGCGCCTCTCAGGAGCTTCAGGCCGTGCAGGAGACCATCCATAGCGGCGCCGATCCCGAGGCCCTCCACGGCGTTCTTGAAGCGCCCTTCGGCCTCGCTGTCGTTGGGGTCCGCCGCGAGGTACTGCGTCACCGGATTGGAGAGCGCCGGGTATTCCTCCACGAGGTTCGAGAGGCGCTCCTCGTGCGGGTCGAAGGCCACGAAGTCCGCGATGGCGCCCTGCGCGGCGGCGCCTGCCACGCGCCCCATGGTGGCCGCCTCCATGCCTACAGCGGCCCGGCCGAGGTTCACCGCCGAGCCGGCCATCTTCAGGACCCGCCCGGCCGGGATCAGGCCCGCCACGAATTGCGACACGCCCTTCACCAGGCCGCCCGTGACGGTGGTCGCCTCGGGGGAAACGCTATCCGCCACGGGGTCCGCCGGGTTGCGGTCCATGAACTCCTGAGAGACAAGGCCGGCGGCCCCCACGAGGGAGCGGAGACCACTGGCGGCGCTGTCCACGGCGGCGGTGACACCACGCGCGAGCTGCGCGGGTGCCTCCTGGATGCCGCCCCACACGTCCGCCGCAACCCGCGTGGGAAGCGAGGCGGCGGCCCGTGCGCGGTCCTGCTGGTCCGCCTCGGCGGCGTAGGACTGGAGGAGCTGCAAGTCCTCCGGGGAGAGTTCAGGCTGCGGCTGCGGGGCCGTAACGGTCGCCGTCATGGCTCCGCTCATATCAGCCCATCCCCGCGACACCGCCGCCACTCGGGGCAGGCGTTATGGTGAGCTGGCGGGATAGCCAGTTGCCGGTTTGGCTAAGGGTCTGCTGCGTGTTCTGTTGGGTCATCGCGTTGTAGCTGCTGAAGCCGCTCTGCACGGCGTTCGACATCCCTGTGATGAGCTGGCCGGTGTTCGGGCCTGCGACCGGGGCGGCCGGGTTGATCGGATTGACGGGCGTGGGCTGGCGGATTTGCGCCTGAGGTGCGTAGGTCTTGAGCGCCAGGTTGGCGAGCTGCTGGTCTCCCTGAGCGTCCGCCGCGACGATGGCCTGATTGATGGCTCGGATGGACGAGCTGCGGTTCATGGCCTGCACGTTCAGCGCCTCGCCCTCTTGCCGCGTCACGTCGTTGATGATGGCCTCGACGGAGTTCCCCTCGACGCCCCGGTCCGTGGCCTCCATCTTGGCCCGCGCGACGGTGCCGGTGCGGCGCGTCTCGGCGGCCTGCAAGATGGTCGCCATGTCCTCCTCGGCCTGCCGGATGAGGAGCTGCCCGGTGGCCGCGAGGGTGTTCTTCTCGATGGCCTCGGCGGCGCGGCCGTAGTTCGTGACTTGGCGGTTCCACTCGCCTTCGGCCCACGCGAGCATGTCGTTCGCGTAGGCGATATCCTGCTCCCACACGTCGTTCTGATACTGCATGGTGTCGAGCCGGAACTGCTCGTTCTGCGCTTGGACGACGCGGTTGTAGGTGGCCTGCTTCTTCGAGGCGGAGTTCTGCTGCGAGTAGCTAAGGGCGGTCCCGCCGGCCGCGACCGCTACGCCCGCCGCCGCAATCGTGATGGCGTCACACATGACAGGACCCGCTCACTCGGCGGTGCCCTCACCAGGGCTATCGAGCTTCGGAGCGTTCTTCGCGTAGCCCTTCTCCGTGTAGAGGTTCGACCGACAGAGGTTGCAGGGGTTGCCGTCGCGATAGCGGACGTTCTTCCCCCACCCGAGGTCGAGGATCAGGCGAGCGATTGTCTCGGGCCGTCCCTTGCCAGCACGGTAGACTTGCGCCTGAACGTAAATGTTCCCTTTGCCGTTACCGTGCGTGAACCACTGATCCGACACCCCCAACGCCATGAGGCGGTCGAAGTCGGCCGCGTCAGCTTGGAAGAGCTGCCCCTTCCTGCCCGATACGAGGATGATTTCTTCTCCGTCCTCGCAGAGAAGGCGTTCCGGGACGCGGCGTGCCCGCTGCCGTGAGGTGCGCTGGGGGCGCGGAAAAGGGTTCGCGCCGGGCGGCTGCCCTGCGTCGTTGCTGTGCATCTGAGTTGTTCCTTGAATGGATGCGCGAAAGCGCCCGCAGCGGACCCGTGGAGGGACCGGACGGCAGCTTCGGCGTGGGTTGTCGGGGTGCCGCAGAGGAGCGGCGGAGGGTTCCCCCTGGATCAGGCAGGGGGGGGGTTGAGACGCAGCGCGGGCAGCGAGGCCGGGCTTACTGCATAGCCGAACAAAGATGGCGGCCTGCCGGGGGCAAGACACCATGGAACTCGTTTATGGGGAGAGCGGACGTAATTCCCGCAGAGGTGGTCTACCGCTGCTGCTCGGGACGGCGGTGGCGAACTTGCCTCCCGAAAAGTGAAGTGGGCTGCACTTTTGGCGGGGCCATCTGGAGGAGGTCCGCACGCGAACCTGCCCTCGCTTCATTCCTGACGAGGCTTCCAGGTGAGGGCGTGCGGGGTGGGTCTACTCGAAGGGAGGCTTACTTCAGGGCGCTATCGCCCCGTGTCGGGCCTTCTGGCTCTTATAACTTACGACCGAACTCTCTGCCGCTAGGACGGAGGACAGGGTGTCGTCCCTCCAGAGGGCCGAGGACCGCCCCCTCCCCTATGCAACAATCAATGAATAGGAGAATGGGAGGGGAGAGTGGAAGTGTCCCTGGGGAGGGCGGACCTAATTGCGGCGTTAGAGGGCGGACGTAATTCCAAAATAGTCGTAGTCTGCCTGCACTTTTGCCGAAAACGCTACGTCTCTGCTCGCTGCCTCGTTACGATGAGAGCATGACGACAGAAAATGACGCCGGCATCACCAAGCTGATGGCTGCGTATAAGCACGTTAGCTGCGCGATCCGTCTAACCTTTGACGGAGAGGATGCGGTCCCGATCTACACGTTGGCGCACGCGGGCTTCACCGTGCTGAAGGACCTCCTAAAGCACAGGGCACCTGCTCGGAACCCCTTCGCCAAGGTACCGAAGGCTGTGTGGGACGCATTGGGGGAGATACCAAACGCCCTGAAGCACGCCGACCGGGACCCAGATGCAATCGTCAAATATTCTTCAGAATACCTAAGCGCGTGCGCCGACCTGTCCATCAATTCCTGCAATAATTTGGCTACGCGGCTGGGCCAAGAGCTGACGCCAGAAATGAAAGCCCACCAATACTGGCTCCTCATTGCCCGACCGGCCGAGTATATGCTCGCCCCTGTCTCAGCCGAGGGGGGAGATGCCGTGCTGGACACTTTCCACGCAAACATCCGCTCCCATCAGCTCAAATCCTGGGAGGAGAAGCGCGACATCGCCCGCTACGTCCTCGGCCGATACCGGGATGATCCTCAAATGGTAGCCGTCCCTCTCCTGCCCGCGCCGGATAGGCAGGCACCTCCGCGCTAGTCGTAGAAGCGAAAAGGGAAAGCCCTTCCCTCTCCCTCCCTAAGTGCAGCGGCCTGCACTTTTGGGCCACGTTCGGACCCATACAGGGCCGCTCGTGCGCCCTTCGCAAGCCTCGATGAGCTTCCGGTACTCCTCCTTCAGGGCGGCCTGGAGGTCGCCTGCGGTTCTACGGTCGAGGATGCCTTCGGTGATGGCGAGGCGGAGATGGCAAGCCGGGAGGTGCGGAGTTGAGGGCGCGTTGAAGGGTTCGCCCTTGGAGGCGGCTTGCGCCGCTCGGGTGGCGTTCATGGGGTCCTATGGGTTGTTTGGGGGTGCCCTCGTCGGTGGGAGAGAACGGTATGTGGGGCGGCCGGCGGCTGCATAGGTAAGACAACATACAGACAGCCAAGGCGGGGGCACGGTCGCAAGACCCCACGAGGAGGGCGGATGTAACCGCCGCCCGAGTGCCGAGATGCACGATCAGAGAGGAGAGGCATTGATGGGAGGCGGGGGAACGTCCCCTCCAACTGCAAACATCAATGGAGAATGGGAGAGGAGTAGGGGGCGTGGGTCGGCAGCTTCCCCTGGGAGGGTGGACCTAATTGCCGCGATAGAGGGCGGACGTAATTGCCGGTTACCTGCCGTACGAGGGGGAGAGGAAAGTGAAGTCCACTTCACTTACAGCTTTCATTGGCCAGCATTACAGCACCCAAGCTGCCCGCCACTACCCGTGCTTTTTGCTGCTCCACAGCTTGATACCGTCAAGCAGTGAGTGCCCGCTGAGGAGGGCGGTAAGCGGAAAGACGCCCGCCATAGCAGGAACTCCACAGGAAGAAAGCAGAACGGTGCCGGCACAGAGAAGCCCCGTGCGAAAGCCGAAATCAACAACGACCTTGGCGTTTTGTTCTAACCAGCCCTCGACAGCATCAGAAACGTGCTGAACCATCCGTGCTGCGCGAGACAGCTCTTGCTTGCGGGCCGCAGCATCGTTGGATGTCTCAATGGCAGCAATTGCCTGTCCGATGCCATGCAACCCGGCAGCCAACTGCCGCAGGAACTCTACATATCGCTGATGCGCATCAAGGGCCGCTGCGTCGTTCGGCTTACTTCCCTCTATCTCCTCAATCTGTTCGGTTACTGAGGTAGACAAGGCAAGCGCCATCGCGGCAAGGTCTCTTGGGCGCTCCGAAATCCGCTGCTCCACAGATGCGATCAGAGCCGCAGAGCCATCGGACGTTCGTGTAGACGCTACCGTCCGCTCAGGCGGCTCAGGCGCAGAACGTTCTTCTTCTGGAACATCAGAGTTCCGGACCAACTTGCCCCGCTGAACATGGTAAAAGCGAAAGGCTGGCTGCTTCGCAAGGGGACGAAAAATAGTCGCGCCGTCAAATAAAGTGTCTTCGTCCGCTGCGCAGTCGTCGAACAACGTGCCTTCGTTAAAATGCGCCCCTCGGAAGTCAGCCCCTCGCAGGTCAGCTCCAGTGAGGTCAGCCTTCGAGAAATGAGACCTGGCGAATACACCTCGGCGCAGGTCCGACCCTCGAAAATCTACCTGCGTCAGCGCGGTGGACTTCAGCTCTACTGATGAAAGATTTGCTCCCGGCGCCTTGAAATAGTGCAACCTCGCACCAGTAAGGACCGACCCGGACAAATTCGCCCGTTCGGCATTCGCCTTTTGCAGATATGCGCCCGTGAGGTCCCGCTCCGAGATATCTAATTCCGCAAGGTCGGCGTCGCGGAAATCACCCTGCGCGAGGTCGTGGCTGCCCCGCCGAAGCCGCTCCAGGTCGTCGTTATCTGCCATCTTCCGTCTCGCAGCGGGACTTATTGGTCAGACCACCAATCTTCCCGAAAAACAGGAGGGGGAGAACGTGAGGGGGAGCATGAGGGGGAGGGCGGAGAGCTACCCACCTTTAGGGCGTTGAAAAAGCGGGGCTTTTTAGCCCCGCCCTCTCATCCTTAGCGCGAGTAGAACTCGACGACCAGGTTCGGCTCCATCTGCACGGGATAGGGCACATCCGAGAGCTTCGGGGCCCGCAGGAAGCGGCCCTTCATCTGGCGGTGGTCGACCTCGATGTACTCGGGCACGTCGCGCTCGCCGCTCTGCGCGGCGTCGAGCACGACGACCAGCTGCTTCGACTTCTCCTTCACCTCGATCACGTCATCATCGCGCACGAGGTAGGAGGGGATGTTCACCCGCTTGCCGTTCACGGTGATATGGCCATGGTTGATGAACTGGCGGGCGGCGAAGGGGGTCATCGCCAGCTTCATGCGATAGACCACGGCGTCCAGGCGGCGCTCCAGCAGCTCGATCAGGTTCTCGGAGGTGTCGCCCTTGCGGCGCACGGCCTCCTCATAATACTTGCGGAACTGCTTCTCGCCGATATTGCCGTAATAGCCCTTCAGCTTCTGCTTGGCCATCAGCTGCACACCGAAGTCAGTCGGCTTCGACTTGCGGCGCTGGCCGTGCTGGCCCGGGCCATACTCGCGCTTGGCGACCGGGGACTTGGCACGGCCCCACAGGTTCACGCCCAGGCGGCGATTGATCTTGTACTTGCTTTCCGCGCGCTTCGTCATGCGGCGGGCTCCTTTTGCTTGCGCGACGATGTCGCTGTTGTCCCGGTAGTCCCGAGGCGAGCATGCCAAGGGCGGGGCGCACGACGGGCGTGCGTCCGCTTTCCCGGAAGGAGGCGCGCCTTTACCGCCCTGCAACACGGCTTGTCAAACCCCTCCGCCTGCCCCTACTCCGCTTCCCCATGGTGACGCGCGCGGAAATCCTGGTGCTGGGGCTGACGGCCGGGGTGATAGGCAGCCTGGTCGGCGGACTGATGCTCGGCATCGGCCTGGGCCTGGTGGTCAACAATGTCCATGCCGGCTGGGTTCTGGTACTGCCCGCGGCACCAATTGGCGGCGGCATCGGCTATCTCCTGGCCCGGCGCCTCGCGCGGCAGCTCGAGGAGTAGTCCCCTTCCCGGCAACCCCGGGCGGCATGGCGGGTTTGGGCCGCAGGCACTGCATGTCCTGGCGCACCGCGCCTGGGGAAGGGTCCGCCCACACTTCCTTCCGGTGCATCCATCGTCCGCGCGCCACCGGCGCTCGGCTGAACCGGCCGAGGGGCACGGCCTCGCCGCACCTGCCGAACCCAGGAGGCCTGCCGCCATGACCACCCCTGCCGAAGCACCCACCTGTGCCCTGGCGCTGTCCGGCGGCATCGCGCTGGGCGCCTTCCAGGCCGGCGCCTATGCGGCCTTGCACGCGGCGGGGCGGGAGCCCAGCTGGCTGGTCGGCGTCTCGAGCGGCGCCGTCAACGCCGCGCTGATCGCCGGCAACCCGCCCGAGCGCCGGGTGGAGCGGCTGCGGCAGTTCTGGGCGGGGGCGGAACGCGAGCCGATGCCGCTCACCGCCTTCTGGCTCGGCTCCCCTCTCACCGGCCCATTCCGGCGCATGGAAAGCACGCTCGGGGCACTGCAGGCCCATTTCTTCGGCTGTCCGGGCATCTTCCGGCCGCGCCTGGGGCTGCCGGGTGCCGGCGCCCTTGACGTGCCGGCTCTCTACGATCTTTCGCCCTTGCGGGCGCGGCTCACCGCGCTGGTGGACTTCGACCGGCTCAACAGCGGCGAGCCCCGCTTCAGCCTCGCCGCGACCGACATCCTCTCCGGCGAGCGCGTCACCTTCGACACCGCCCGGGGCGACCGCATCGGGCCGGAGCATCTTCTGGCCTCGGGCGCGCTGCTGCCGCTCTTCCCGCCCATGGAGCTCGGCGGCCGGCTGCTCGGCGACGGCGGCCTTAGCGGTAACCTGCCGCTGGACATCGTCCTCGACGCACCGCGGGAGGAGGCCCTGCTCTGCTTCGCGGTGGAACTCTTCGCGCGGCAGGGCAGCCGCCCGCAGGGTCTTTCCGCCGGGGCCGCCCGCGCGCTCGACCTCCTCTTCGGCAACCAGAGCCGCCAAATGGTGGAGGCGCGCCGGCGCGAGCACCACCTGCGCTCGGCCCTTGCCAGGCTCGCCCATCGCCTGCCCGCGGAGCTGCGGAAGGATCCGGAGATCGCAGCCCTGCTGGCCGAGCGGCCTTCCGCACCTGCCACCATCCTCTGCCTCGGCTATCGCGCCGCGTCGGACGAGACCGAGGCCGACAAGCCCTTCGACTTCTCCCGCACGACACTGGAACAACGATGGAAGCGCGGCGAGACCACCATGCGCGCCGCCCTGCGGCGGCTGGGCAGCCTGCCAGCCGCGGCGGGGCTGGACATCCATGAGGTGGAGGAAAGGCCGGGGGAATGAATTCCCCCAGGCCCCCTTCTTCGAATTTCCCGCGCTGACGGCCTGCGGAGCCCCAAACTGACAGAAAGAAGATGGGGGCTCGGGGGAATTCCTTCCCCCCAACCTTTTTCAGCCGTCACACATCCCCAATGGAAAAGGGGGGCTTTCGCCCCCCTTCGAACCCCGAAGCCTGCAAGGCCTCAGGCCGCGATCTGCAGCGCCTCGGATTGGCGACGCACCATCTCCTGGTAAGGGCCGGGGCGGCGCATCAGCAGGTCGGGCGCGCCATCCTGCACGATCTGGCCGCTCTCCATCACCACGATGCGGTCGAAGTTCGTCAGAGTGGCCAGGCGGTGGGCGATGGCGATCACCGTGCGGCCCACCATCAGCCGGTCCAGCGCCGCCTGCACCTCGGCCTCCGACTCGCTGTCCAGGGCGGAGGTCGCCTCGTCCAGCAGCAGGATCGGCGCGTCCTTCAGCAGCGCGCGGGCAATGGCGAGGCGCTGCCGCTGGCCGCCCGAGAGCTTGGCGCCGCGGTCGCCCACGATGGTGTCGAAGCCCTCCGGCAGTGCCTCGATGAAGTCGCGGCAGCGGGCGGCCTCGGCGGCGGCCAGCACCTCCTCGTCGGTGGCGTCGGGCCGGGCGTAGCGGATGTTCTCCATCACCGAGCGGTGGAACAGCGAGACATCCTGCGGCACCACGGCGATCATGTCGGCCAGGCTCTCGCGGGTCGCCTCGGCGATGTTCTCACCATCGATCAGCACGGCGCCACCCT
>Ga0180216_1004025_pt1 | contig 11304 bp, 14 predicted proteins | sample eDN3rd37CBELigMG_FD_128879 | JGI IMG/M metagenome (GOLD analysis project Ga0180216, IMG submission 128879) | Enriched Miracle-Growth compost microbial communities from Emeryville, California, USA - eDNA 3rd pass 37_C BE-Lig MG (version 2)... ...
AGTAGCGCAGCGTACGGTTTAGGTACGTGAGCAACGGAGTTTTCGCTAGGGCTCCATATTCGCCGCCGAGTTCACTACAACGCGTTACATCGTCATCAAAGTCGGACGATTGAACCTACCACTTTTAAGGGTTGGCTATGAATTGTACGGAGACCTGTTCCGGCCGCACCTCAAGCTCTTCAATCACCTGTGCGATAATTTCAGCTGCTTGCTTTTTCTCAAGCGTATCACTTGTAACGACAACCTTATATTTGTCATTCACCTCTTGAGAAATAATGGCGATATCATACGTATCCTTTAAGTCGCTTTCAAGCTGAGTAATTTTCTCCATCTTTTGCTCCAGCATTGCCATTTCTTCAAGTGCTTCTAGTGAGCGATCAGTATCAGCTGATACATCCGCAAGAACTGACATAATTTGATTGTCCTTTTCCTGAAGCTGGTTTTCACGCTTTGTCATCAGCTCGCTAATCTTGCTGTTGTTATTGAAGTAGCCTTCCGCTTCTAGCTGGCTAAGCACATCTTGATCTACATCACTAATTGTATAATTGCCGCTATCCTCTGTACCACTTGCTACCGTTGAGTTGATATCCAGTGGTGAATTCACCTTAGCTGTATTTTCCATATGTGTCGCATCCGTTAGCTTCTCATCACTGCCAATGTCTTGCGTGAATAAGTAATACGCCGATAAAATAACCATTAAGCTGAGCATGGAAACTAGCCAAATTGTTTGTCTTTTTGTGTTCATAGAGAACCCTCCATTAATTTAATTATTGTTTACTCGGCACTACGGAGATCCGAGTTGGAACAACATTCATTCCCTTTTCTACTGCTTGTATAATCAATTTCCGTACAGCAGCATCTTCAGCTCCTTCAGCTACAATGAGCACTCCGCGAATACGAGGATTAATGACTTTTGTTATGAGCGGCTGCTGACCATCACTTGCTTGATACAGCACGACCTGCCCATCAGAGGTGACAGTCGTAATATGTCGTTTCCCGCCATTGCGATCAGTTTCGTCGGTTGTATTTTCACTGCTGCTCATGTTGCGCTCCACAACCTTCTCTTCTGTTGATTCCACAGTGATCATGACATCAACTCTGCCGACACCGACCATTTTTTCAAGCATCTCCTTCAACCGTTCTTCTAGTGTTGTCTCGATGCTCTCAAATGGACTGCTGCTTGATGATTGTCCACTTTTGAAAACCTCCTCGCTGCTCAGTGCAGGATCAGGCAAGGTGTCCATCGTTTCAATGCGCTTGAAGGGGAGGTAGGATTGAATGAGCATGAAAAAAATCCCGACGGCCCCGACAATAATAAGCATCCGTACTACAGTGATACGCTTTTTCCCGCCAGGTCCTCCACCGATTATTTTTTCAAAACTGGAATACCAATTACTCACAATTTGCTCTCCTCCTCATTTATACTGTGCTGCTAGCTTGCTTGTACGAAAACATGATCCACTTTTACATTCCATCCAGCTGTAATAATTTGTCGAATTTCATGTGCTTGTACGTTAAATAGCGCACTTAGCTGTTCATTATTCAGACCATCCTGCAATACTTGTTCGGATGAAGCTGCAGAATTGTGGTCTGCTTCTTGCTCATTCAGTTCTACACTAACAACTGGAATGGATACCTCGTTAATTGCATCTACAATGACTTCTTCTTTCTCTGAATCTCGTTGCTCTGCATGTTCCTGCTGATCTGCTGTCATCTTCAGCTTGACCGTAACAGAAGCGATATGCGGTACTTGTTGTCCGTCAAGCTTCTTATCCCAGCCAAACTCGAGATTAACCGCTTCTACCTTGGCTTCTGTCTTCGTCCTAATTTCCTGTAGAATGGCTTGCTCTAGACTTGAGCGTGTCATATCAACTGCAGCCTCTTGTCTCACTTCCTTTAGCTGTTCTGCTTGCTTTGTAATTTCGTCAATGGAGGGGATTGCTCGCTCCCTTGATGCCAGTGACTTTTCCCATAGAGAGAAGCTTGCCGTAAGCTTATCGTGAAAGTCACTTTGGAATATTTGTAAAATAGGATTAAGCATCGTCAGCATGAGAATGAGACCCACTACCAGTCTAGAGTAGCGCAGCATCTTACTATTAGGCAGGACAAGCTCTACAACAATTGCAAGCAAGACGACAACAACGATACTCGATAGCCATTCACCTAGCCAAGCTAACACATTCTCCTCACCTCCTTAACGAATCATGACTGTTGCATTTCCTGCTGTAATAATGATAGTAATAGCTAAGAAAAACATTAGACTTACTGCAGCTAAGGCAGCGAACACATATAGCATCGTTTTACCTATCGTTTGCAGACATGCCGCAATGGGCGAGTCTCCTAGCGGCTGCATGATGGCTCCAGATAAATGATAGATTAAGGCCAGCGCCACAATTTTTATCGCTGGAAAAGCACAGATGACGAGTAATATCGTTACGCCAGCTATACCCACCGCATTTTTTGCGACAAGTGATGCAGATATAATCGTATCTGCAGCATCAGAGAACATTTTTCCGACGACCGGAACAAAATTACCTGTCACGAATTTCGCCGTTCTGAGTGCGACGCCGTCTGTTATTGAGCTTGTTGCGCCTTGGACAGATATGACACCTAGAAATACCGTTAACAATATACCAAGCACGGTAACTGCGATATTTCTTAGCATATTCGCAAGCTGAGTAAGCTTAAATCGATCCGTTATAGCACTGACGATATGAAGCACCGCCGAAAAGAATAGCAAGGGAAACACGACGAGATAGATCAATGATCCGACCATGTGAATCATAAAGATGATGAGCGGATGCATAACGGACACTGTAACCACTCCACCCATCGAAGCGAGCAGCGTCAGTAGAAGCGGTACCATCGCAAGCATAAAGGTGATCATCTTCTCGATTGCTTCCTTCGCGAAATCCATTGCCACCATAAAGCTGTTAATGGCGATCGTTACGAGTACGATAAAAATGATCGAGTAGGCGATTTTACTAATCGACTTCTTCTCAAAGGCTGACTGCAGCGTCTCCAGCATCATACTGAATATGGAGAGCATGACGATAATGAGTAAAAGCTTACCGTTATAAATAATTTCCTCTAGAAAAAACCTGATAAAGCCTTTAATAATCCCCCAGCCACTGAAGGCACTCTGCTGATCGTCCGTAAACATCATGTCCGTAATAGACGGCAGCTCCTGTCCTGGAAAATACTGCGCATATTCTCTACCAAGGTCATTCCAATATTGCTCGATGGAGTCAGTTTCAAGCGCGTCTACCTGCTGTTGAATCCACTTGCTGCTCATATCCTGTGCCCCTTCCGCTTCGGGAGAGGAAGCTTCAGCAGCAACGGTTGGCCATTGCAGCAAAATAAACAATAGGAGGAGGCTTTTCCAGATCAACTGCTTCATTTACAACCTCCTAGCTGCTTCCGAGCGGCAGAAGCGAAAGCAAAGTTTCGATAATGACATTGATAATTGGAATAGCCAGCACGAGTATAAAAATTTTACCGGCGAATTCAATTTTGGAAGCGATGCTTTCCTGCCCAGCATCTCGCACCATTTGTGCGCCGAACTCTGCCACATAGGCAATACCGATGATTTTCAATATTGTTTTCAGATAAACATCAGGGATGCCTGATCGATTGGCGAGCTCATTAATGACTTCAATGACTGCACCGATCTTTCCGATGACGAGTAGAAATAAAAAGACACCAGTAAATAGTGTAATAAGAAATGCAAACTGCGGCTTTTGCTCTCTGACGATAATGACGAGCAGCGCAGCGATTATGCCTATGCCTACGATTTGGATGATTTCCACTGCATTCACCTACTGGAATAAAAAGATCGATTTTATCTCCTGAAAAAGCTGAGCAATGACATCTATGACCATAAATATTCCGATCACAAAGCCTAGTAACGTAATCCAATGAGCAATATCTTCCTTACCCATCTGCTTCAACACCGTATGCATGATCGCAATAATAATTCCAACGCCGGCAATTTGAAATATTGCTGTAATCTCCATATTTACCCTCCAACCCTCTATACCATCAAGATGACGATTAATATCGCGCCCAATGTACCAAGGCTTCGCCACATATTGGCGTAACGCTGCTGCTCCATCACTGCCTGCTCCTCTTCACTCTTCAATTGAAGCTGTGCAAGCTGTAGATGCTTCTGCTGATCCTCAGCATCGCTCATCCCAAGCACCGTCCCCATTCTAAGCAACACATCCTTTTCACGCTGCCTCAGAGCGGTATGCCCCCATACGTTTTCTATGGTTTGCTGCCAGGCTTCCTGCATCGATAGCTCCTTGGAGTCCTCGAGAAGCTGAGCGGTCTCCGTAAAAATTTTACTTAGCGGCTGTTCCATTCCTTCACTGCTTTTAATAAGGGCCGTCGGTAAAAAGGTTTGTCCATAATTAATTTCTGTTTCAAGCCTTTGCAGTGAGTAGATAAGTAGACGAAGCTGCTTGCTTCGATTTACATAGGATGCTGCTTGTACAAATCCTATCGCTGTACCTGCTAATATAATGAGTACAGCACCGAAAAGCTTAAGCATGACTGAGGTCTGTACGATCATTCGGCATGATACGCATGCAATTCACCTCGCTTTTCTAAGAGCCTGCTTTCTTCGTTAATGAGAAAAATCCATGGTTTTGCCGATTCTGCTCCAGCATTCGATCGACAGATATGATCCGGTGCATAAAGCCTTGTTCATTACGCTTTAGCTCGACAACGCTGCCAAATGCTCTTTCCTGGAGCAGCGTTCTAATTTCACTTCGACCAAACGCTTCTTGAATATTGTAGGCATGAGCTGTAGCGATAACCTTTACACCGCAATGTGCTGCCTCGCGAATGGCGACAGCATCCTCAACTCTCCCGATCTCATCCACAATGATTACCTCAGGAGACATGGAACGCAGGAGCATCATCATTCCTTCTGCTTTTGGACATGCATCCATCACGTCTGTTCTTGGACCGACGTCAAAGGAAGGAATCCCTCTGACGCAAGCTGCAATTTCTGAGCGTTCATCTACAATCGCCACCTTCATCGCATGCTTTCGATAATCTCCATAGCTTAACGCTCTGGTCAGATCTCGCAGAAGCGTCGTCTTCCCTTGCTGTGGAGGCGAAATAATAAGTGTGGATTGCAAGCTATCAGAGGGGCCTCCGAATAGCTTAGGTAGTAGCTGCTTAGATGCACCAAGAACCTCTCTCGCTATTCGTATATTAAAACCACCGATATCTCGGATGCCTCGAACATGCCCACCCTCCAAAATCGTTCGGCCTGCAATACCAATCCGATGACCTCCCGCAATGGTGATGTAGCCTCTTCGCAGCTCCTCCTCCATTGCGTATAGGGAGTAATTCGTAATTCTCTCAAGAAGCTTTCGGCATTGCTCTTGTGTTGGATGATAGGCTTGTCTAGAATCGAGTACCGTTTTCCCCTTCTCTGTAACATAATGAAAGCTGCCGTGATGTGAAATTTCTAATGGGCGATTCTCTCGAATTCTAATTTCCTCCAAGCTATTTTTAATATGCTGCGATAGCTGATTGACAATAGTCTTCAATTCATATGGCAAAATGTGAATGATATGGTCTAGCATAGCTCGGAGTCACTCCTTGAATTTTGCTGTTGACGATACCAGTCTATGCTTGTCTTTCCGAAAATATCCCAAAATTTTATTGAATGATAGCTTACTAGATGAAAATTACAGCTCTCGCAAAATGAGCACCTGCCTAGCTTTATTTGCATAACGTACTTAATGTATCCAAGAAAGAAGGTCTACGTATGCGAGTTCAGGTCATTTCGAATGCAAGCAACGTGCATCAAGCACAATTAATTGGAAAAACTGCAATTGTTATTGATGTGATGAGAACGGCGTCAACGATCATCGCTGCTATAGAGGCTGGTGCCAGGTGCGTACTGCCGGTAGAGACCATTATGGAGGCAAAAGCAATTGCGAAGAGTAGTGATCTATTAGGGGGAGAACGGTTCTGTAAGCGTATCTCCGGATTTGATCTTGGAAATTCACCAAACGAATATCGCAATTCTATTGTATGCGATAAACGTATCATTCTTACGACAACGGATGGAACACGAGCGATTGTCCGCTCGATGCGTGCAGCAGAATTGTTTATTGCTAGCTTAACGAACGCAGATGCATGTATCGATGCTGCTATGCAAACGGAAAGAGATCTTGTTTTAATATGTGCAGGTAGTCAGGATCAATTTACTTTGGAGGATGGTTTTTGTGCGGGGGCATTAATTGCTAAGCTACAGAAGGATTATTCAAATAGCCCGCTTAGCATGAATGATTTTGGGTATGCCATGCTATCACTATATGAGCATACAAAGCACCAACAAACAACTACGCTGAGGAACGGTTTTTCTGGAAAGCATTTGCAAGCCATCGGTTTAGAAGCTGACATTAACGATTGTATCCAGATCAATCGAACAACGGTTGTTCCATATCTTCATAACGGTGTCATTGTTTCATATCCAGTTAACACTTAAAAGTTAATTTCGAAAACAAAAAACCCGTCCTCTACTAGGAAAGCTCCCTAGCATGGACGGGTCTTTGTATAATGAACAAATGATTACCGACGTTCAGAAGGACCGCCAACGAATACTTGCTCATTGGCATCAAGGCCATATGCTGAGTGTAATGCAACGACAACCTCGTTAAGTTTGTCGGATGCGATCACACAAGATACTTTAATTTCAGATGTACTTACCATATTAATACTTACACCTAGTGAAGAAATAGTAGAGAACATTTTAGCCGCAACGCCAGGATTGCTGACCATACCTGCTCCAACAATGGATACTTTTACTAGATTACCCTCAGAGATTACTTCCTGATAAGGCACCTTATCTTTTAGGCCCTCAATGACAGTCAATGCATTTTCCTTCACATCTCCAGCTACTGTAAACGCAAAGTCAGCTTTACCGTTTTGCACACCGCTTTGTACAATAATATCAACATCAATGCCATTATCAGCAAGTGCACCAAACACGTTGGCAAGTACACCAGGAATATCTTCAACGCCAATGATTGTAATTCTTGCTACGTTTTTCTCAAAGGCTATGCCACGAACCGCTACGCCCTGTTCCATAACCGCTTCCTCCTTCACGCTAGTACCTACGTTGTTCGTAAAGCTTGAACGAACGACCAATTGAACATTATGATGCTTTGCATACTCTACTGCACGTGGATGCAGCACTGCCGCACCAAGATGGGCAAGCTCAAGCATTTCATCATAAGAGATCTCATTAAGCTTACGTGCATTTTTAACGACGCGTGGGTCAGTTGTATATACACCATCAACATCGGTATAAATTTCACACAGATCTGCACCAATAGCTGCAGCAAGAGCAACAGCCGTTGTATCAGAGCCACCACGACCTAAAGTAGTAATTTCTCGATCTTCACTAGCACCCTGAAAACCAGCTACAACAGCAACATGACCAGAATCTAGCGCGCTAATTAAGCGATCAGGCTGTATATCGGCAATCTTAGCTTTGCCGTGCACTGAATCTGTTTTCATACCTGCTTGCCAACCAGTGAAGGACATCGCCTTGCCACCAGCAGCTTGTATTGTCATAGACAATAACGCAATTGAAATTTGCTCACCCACTGTTAAAAGCATATCCATTTCACGAGCCGTTGGATTTGGATTTAACGTTTTTGATTGATCAATTAGATCATCTGTCGTATCTCCCATAGCAGATACAACTACAACAATTTTATTACCTTCCTGTTGTCTATCAATGATTCGTTGTGCAACACGTTGCATTCTCTCTGGTGTTCCTACAGAACTACCACCGAATTTCATCACGATCAAAGACAAAGCTGCTCACTCCCAACCTTGACATATGCATACGGTTATATATTATATCACCCATTGCTGCAAAAGAATACTGCTACATATAAAAAAGCCGCTTGAGTTGTTCAAGCAGCTTCTAGATCATTTAAGCACGTGAGATGTATTTACCTTCACGTGTATCGATCAGTAATACATCGTCTTCGTTAATGAACAATGGAACTTGAACGTTAAGACCTGTTTCTACCTTCGCGTTTTTCGTAGCACCCTGTGCAGTGTTGCCTTTAACACCAGGTTCAGTCTCGATAACTTTCAACTCAACGTTGTTAGGCAGTTGGATACCAAGAATTTCACCTTGATAGCTTGTAATATTAACGTTCATATTTTCCTTCAAGAAGTTAAGCTCCCATTCAAGCTGTTCTTCCGATAGAGTAAACTGATCGTAAGTTTCGTTATCCATAAATGTATATTCATTACCAGCGCTGTACAAATATTGAACTTCACGATTTTCAATCATTGCGCGGCTCAATGTTTCACCAGCACGGAATGTTTTTTCCACTGTGTTACCGTTACGAAGATTTTTAAGTTTAGAGCGTACAAACGCTGCACCTTTACCAGGCTTTACGTGCTGAAACTCTAATACTGTAAAAATGTCTCCATCAAATTCAATTGTCAAACCCGTTTTAAAATCGTTTACTGAAATCATTAATGATTCCCTCCTGAGAATAAGTTCCAAATCACAGAAGAATAAGCTCTTTCGGCGATGAGGTTAATATTTGATTGCCGGTTTGAGTAATTACGATATCATCCTCGATTCTCACTCCACCAAAACCAGGGAGATAAATACCAGGCTCTACTGTAACCGTCATTCCGGGTGTTAACAATGTATCACTCAAGCGAGATAGCCGCGGTGCTTCATGGATTTCCATCCCTATACCGTGACCTGTACTATGTCCAAATCGATCACCATAACCGTAGTTTGTAATGATGTCTCTGCAACATGCATCTGCTTCTAGCCCTGTCATGCCTGCCTTGATATGTTCAAGTGCATAAAGCTGTGCCTCAAGTACAATATTATAAATCTCGAGGTGCTTCTGCGTGGGTTGGCCTACGAAAACAGTTCTCGTAATATCAGAGCAATAGCCTTTATAATATGCGCCAAAATCAAGCTTTACGAATTCATTATTGCCAATTACACGTTCACTCGCAACACCGTGAGGTAAGGCCGAACGCTCTCCAGAGGCAACAATCGTATCAAATGACGTGCTTGTCGCACCATTAGCGCGCATAAACATTTCGATTTCAAGAGCAATATCCAACTCTCTTACGCCCGGTTTTATGTAGTTTAAGATATGGGCGAAGGTTTGATCAGCAAGTGTAGCTGCTTCTTGAATAACGCTAATTTCCTGATCATCTTTAATCTCACGAAGCTGCTCCACAAGACCTGAAGTTCCGACTAGCTCCACTCCATGAAAAGCTGCTTCATAGCGTTTATACTGAGCGAAGGAAACGATATCCTGCTCAAACGCAACACGAGTAATACCATGCTTACCGAATAAGCTTTTCAGCTCATCGAAAGGCTGCGTTGCATATATACTTACCTGGAAGCCAGCTGCCTGATCTACCGCTTGTGTTTCGTAGCGAAAGTCAGTCAGCAAATAGCTTTGCTCTAAAGTAATAAGCAAAGTGCCTGCCGAGCCGGTAAATCCGCTTAAATAGCGGCGATTGATGGGGCTGTCGATGATGATTGCTTCAAGCTGCTTTTCCGAAAGCATTTGTTGCAGCTTCTCTACTCTATTCATTATCATCTTAATCCCTTCTTTCGAATAACTTCAATTCTACTGCTCAAGCTGAGCAATTAGTGCTTGTAGCGCTAACCAATAACCTGTTGGCCCAAATCCTGCAATTTGTCCAATTGCAATCGGAGCAACAACGGAATGGTGTCTGAAGGCCTCTCTTTTATGTATATTCGAAAGGTGTACCTCTACTACGGGAAGTGATACTGCTTGAAGTGCATCCCGAATCGCATAGCTATAATGCGTCCAAGCACCAGGATTAATAATAATTCCGGCTGCTTGACCATGTGCAGCGTGTATACGATCGATCATTTCACCTTCATGATTAGTTTGGAAAAAGTTAAGCTGCACGCCTAGCTCCTTAGCCTTTTGCGTCAGCATTTCTTCAATTGCAGAAAGCGATTGACTGCCGTAAACGCCTGGCTCGCGAATGCCCAGCATATTCAAATTCGGTCCATTAAGCACTTCGATTCGATGCATGTCCAGCACCTCCCAACTTGCATATCTTAGCTCATACGATAAGCCTTTGACATTTTACCACAATCCATGCAGTTTGAGAAGTGCAAGTTCAAGCTTACGTAGAGCTAGCAGGCTCACGTGAAGCTTCATCTGTAAATTCGAAAGCTATCGAATAGCCTATGAACATCCCCCAAATAATAAAGAAGCAAAAATCTGTTGCGGCGATTGTAAATGTAACGTTCGTTGTGAGCTTCGTAAAGCCAAGTATAGGCCCAAGACCGAAAAGCAATCCCCACCATCCAAGTCCATACCATATACCAGGCCATGGTCCTTCCAGCGTTCTAAAGAACCACATATAAATAAATGATGCAAGCATCGAAAAGATGATAAAGGATATCGTACCAACCGTATGAGCGAATGGCGTATTCAGCTGATCTTCTGCAATCCACATCTTAATTAGAAATGCTGCAGGCTGGTTGGTGAAATTACAATAGTACGCAATTAGCCTTAAAGCTCCCCATATGAGTCCTGCAAAAAAACCGATTTTCAAGGCAAATGGAAGCGGCTTTGTCACACCTGTTTGCTGCAAATTTTTAAAGATAAATTTATTCATTACGAATATGGCCTCCCTTCATTCTTATAGCAAGCTGTAATGGTAGTATAAACAAGATGCGCTAGCCTTATCCGTGTCGTTGGCTTTCCATCTGCCATAAAATCAAGTACAATAAAGCTATAGAAGCGAAAGCAAGCATTAAGGGGAAGGAGATTTATACTTGTCAGACAATTCTCGTAATATATATGGTGGTCAAGCTGTTATTGAAGGGGTTATGTTCGCCGGAAAAACAGTCAACGTTACTGCTGTTCGACGCAAAAATAATGAAATAGAATATCTCGAAGTACCTAAAACGACGATACCTTGGGTACAAAAGCTCAAAAAGATACCTTTAGTACGAGGTGTCGTAGGCATAGTTGAATCCAGTGCGAAGGGCTCCGTGCATCTTAACTTCTCTGCAGATAAATACGCTGAGGACGAGATGGAGGATATGACCGAGGAGGAACGCAACAAGGAGCTTGAGAAGGCAAAGAAAAAAGAAGGAAAATGGGATTTGACGATGATTTTCAGCGTAGCTGCCATCGGGGTGCTTTCCTTTATTTTCGGTAAGCTGATTTTCACTGCAGCACCTGCTGCGGTAGAGGAGCTGCTATTCAGTAATCTTTTTACGAATAA
>Ga0180216_1004027_pt1 | contig 11303 bp, 13 predicted proteins | sample eDN3rd37CBELigMG_FD_128879 | JGI IMG/M metagenome (GOLD analysis project Ga0180216, IMG submission 128879) | Enriched Miracle-Growth compost microbial communities from Emeryville, California, USA - eDNA 3rd pass 37_C BE-Lig MG (version 2)... ...
CTGCAGCGGAGACACGAGGAGTTGCTCGAACGTGCCGAGCTCCTGCTCCCGCGCCACCGACATACCGACCACCATCAGAACGATCGACATCGGCAGGGTCGCAATGAGGATCGGGACCATGGCCATCCGATAGTCGCGGTTCGGATTGTACCAGGAGCGATCGACGAGTTCCGTCGGCTGCGACACGTCCCGGCCCATACGCCAATCCTCGCTGAACCGGGCAATGATCGATGCGATGTAGTTGTTGACGATCTGCGCGCTGTTCGACTTCCGGCCATCGAGCAGGATCTGGACGTTGGGGCTTTCGCCGGCCGCCAGCAACCGCGAGAAATCCTGTCCGATGTGCACCACCGCCATTACCTGTTGCGCGTCGATCGCAGCTTCGGCCGCCTTCCCGCTCGGATAGAGGCGGATCTCGGAGAAGGCAGAGGCCCGCTCGAAGCGGCTGACGAGTTGCACCGATGCCATCCCCCAGTCGTCGTTGATCACGCCGACGGGCGCGTTCGAGACCTCGAGCGTTGCCGCATAAGCAAAAAGAAAGAGCTGCAGGATCGGCGGAAAGATGAACGAGGCGCGCGCTTTCGGATCACGGAAGGCTGCGAGCAGCTCCTTCACGATCAGGGCGGCAAGACGCGTGAGCATGATTAATCCAGCCTCTGACGCGACGTGAGAATTGTCAGTGCGAACAGAATGACGCTCATCAGCACGAGCACACCGGCGGCCGGAAGCAGCACGGCGGGGATGTCACCGGCGAGCAGGATCGTGTTGAGGCCGCGCACGTAGTAGGCAGCAGGCACGATCTTCGCAATCACCCGCAGTATTGCGGGCATGCTTGCGACCTCGAACAGGAAACCCGAAAGATAAACGCCGGGAAGAAAGGCGACCAGCATAGCGAGCTGGCTCGCGAGAAACTGCGTGCGCGCCACCGTCGAGATCAGCAATCCGATGCCGAGCGCGACCAGGAGGAACACGCCCGTAAACGCGATCAGCGTGACGATCGATCCACGGAGCGGTATTCCAAAAATGAAAATCGATGTGACCACGCACACCGCCATCGCGCACATGCCGAGCATGAAATTCGGCACCACCTTGCCGATGACGAACTCGAACGTCGTCACGGGCGTCGCGAGCAGCGCTTCCATCGTGCCGCGCTCCCACTCGCGTGAGACGACCAGCGCCGTCAGCAGGGAGCCGATCATCATCATGATCAGCGAGATCGACCCGGGAACGAGAAAGCGTCGGCTTTCGAGCTCGGGGTTGAACCAAAACCGTGGATCGACCGTAATCTGCCCGGCGCCCGGCTCGCTCCGTCCGAGCGCGCGCTGCGATTGCCAGACCTGCCACGCACCGGTCACATAGCCCGTGGCGAGACCCGACGTATTGGGATCGCTGCCATCGGTGATCACCTGGATGCCGGCCGTGTCGCCGCGTGCGAGGCGTTCGGAGAAATCGCCTGCGAGAACGATGATCCCGTTGATACGACCTGCCGCCAGCTCGTCAACGAACGCTTGCCGGTGCGAGCCGCGCCGCACATCGAAATAGGGGGAATCCGCCAGTGAGGCGACGAAGCTTGTCGTGTCGGGCGTCGGCTGCTCGACCACCAGCCCGACTTTCAGTCGCGTCGTATCGAACGAGATGCCGAAGCCGAACAGAAAGAGCAGCAGCGCCGGCAACACGAAGGCCACGACCAGACTCGACGGGTCGCGCACCACCTGGAGCGCCTCCTTGCGGATCAGTGCGCGTATCCGCCGCAAGCTCCTGGCGAACGCAGACTTCTCGCCGCCGCTTTGGCTCATGCTGCCGCCTGTGCGTTGTCCTGCTCGCGTGCCTCGATGAGCCGGATGAACGCATCCTCGAGCGTCGGGTTCGGAAGCGCATCGGACTTCACCGACGCCTGCAACGCCTCCGGCGTATCGACCGCGATGCACGTCCCGCGGTTGATCAACGCAACGCGATCGCAGTACTCGGCTTCATCCATGAAGTGCGTCGTCACCATCACGGTCACGCCACGCCCCACCATCGCATTGATGAAGCCCCAGAACTCGCGTCGCGTCAGCGGATCGACGCCCGAGGTCGGCTCGTCGAGAAACAGCACCGGCGGCTCGTGCATGATGGCCGCGGCGAGAGCGAGACGCTGCTTGAAGCCGAGTGGCAATCCGCCGGCGTTGACGTCGAGATGCGGCTCGAGATCGAAAGCCGCGACGACGCGCTTCACCGCATCCCGCTTGCGCTGCCCCCACAGACCATAGGCGCCCGCGAAGAACTCGAGGTTCTGCTGCACCGAGAGATCGCCGTAGAGCGAAAACTTCTGCGCCATGTAGCCGAGACGCCCGCGCGCCTGAGCGGGTGCCGAGTAGAGATCGAAGCCATCCACTTGCGCCGTTCCTGATGTGGGCCGGAGCAATCCGCACATCATCTTGAAGGTCGTCGACTTGCCGGCTCCATTCGGGCCGAGCAATCCGAAGATCTCGCCGCGCCGGATTTCGAAGCTGATGTCGTCGGCCGCCGTGAAATCCCCGAACCGACGCGTCAAACTCACAGCTTTCACTGGAGGAACGTCGCCATGGAGTGCGCGGGGACGCGCGTCGAGCTTCAGGGAGCGCTTCGGTTGCCCGCCCAGCATCGCAACGAACGCATCCTCGAAGCGCGGCGCGACGGGCTCGACCGAGATTGCATCTCCGCCGCCGAATTGACCGGCGTCGGGCGCAGAAGCGCCATCGGCCATGACAAGCCGGACCGCTTCGCCCTGCATCACGCCATCGACGACATCGGAGCGTCGGATAGCTTCGGCCAGAAGCGCTCGCCTCTCCGAGCCCGCCCCGCGAACGTGAAAGACACGCCCCGCCATCGTCTGCGTCATTGCCGTCGGAGCGCCCTGGAACAAGGCCTTCCCCTCGTTCAGCACAACGACCTCGGCGCAATTCTCCGCCTCGTCCAGATAAGCCGTGCTCCAGGCAACGCCGACTCCGCTGTCAACCAACTCGTAAACCATGCGCCACAACTCCCGGCGCGAGATCGGGTCGACACCGACGCTCGGCTCGTCGAGCAGTAGAAGCCGCGGCGACTTCAGCATCGCACACGCAAGACCAAGCTTTTGCTTCATGCCGCCGGACAGCTTGCCGGCCAACCGTTCGGTGAAGCGGGCCAGATCCGTGAACGCCAGCAACCGCTCGAAGGTCGCTTGCCGATCGCGATCCGCAACACCCTTGAGATCGGCATAAAGCGCGAGGTTTTCCATCACGGACAGATCCTCGTAGAGGCCGAAGCGTTGCGGCATGTAGCCGATCATCTCACGCATGGCCGACCGGTCGCGTATGGTGTCGAAATTCGCCACCGTGATCCGCCCCCGGGACGGGGCGAGCAGGCCCGCGATGAGCCGCATCAAGGTCGTCTTGCCGGCGCCGTCAGGTCCAACCAGCCCCGTGACCTGCCCGGCCTTGATCACGGTCGAAAGCTCCGCGATCGCAGGCGCACCTTCGCCGAATTGCTTGCTCGCATTCTCGATCGAGACGAGCGGCGCCGTCATGACCGGCGCCCGCTGACGCGCGTCGAGCTGGTCGTGTCTCCGTTTGGCTCCTTGAGATGAATCGACACCGGCATGCCCTGCCGCAGCACGCCTTTCGGATCTTCGACGACGATACGTATCCGGTAGACGAGCGCAGTTCTGAGCTCCCGCGTCTCGACTGTCTTCGGCGTGAATTCGGCCGTTGTCGAGATGAAGCCGATGTGCCCCTCGATCGGCGGCACACCCGGCGTGTCGGTCGTTACGGTCACGCGCTGACCCGGCCTCACGCGGCCAAGGTCGACCTCGGATACGTATGTGCGCACCCAAACCGGCGACGTCAGGCTCAGGACGACGACGGTCTCCGCGGCATTGACGATCGCTCCCGCTTCCTGGACGCGTGTGAGAACGACGCCCGCGTTCGGAGCTGTCAACTCGGCGTCTGCAAGCTGCCGCTCAGCGATTTGCAGTGCGGCCTCGGCGCCGTCGAGTTGTGCTCGGGCTGCTGCGATATCCTCCGTGCGAAATCCCGCCTTCATCAATCCCAGTGCCGCGCGCGCCGAATTGAGCTGCGCGGTCGCCTGCCGGTCCGCGGCAAGCGCATCATCGTAGGCTTTCCGCGTACCGGTCGATGTATCCAGCAGCGTCTTGGCCCGATCGAGCGCAATCTTTGCGTTGGTCAGCGTCGCCTCGCGCTCGGCGACGACGGCTTCGGCCTGCGCGATTTCCTCCGGACGATTGCCGGCTTCGAGCTTTGCCAGATTGGCCTTGATCTGATCGCGCTGCGCTTTCAGTTGCGCGATCGAATCCTCGAAGTACACCTTATCGAGGCTGGCGAGCCGCTGTCCGGCTATCACGGTTGCACCCTCGTCGACGTCGAGCGCTGCAATGCGTCCGCCGACTTTGAAGCCGAGATTGACCTGCCGGATCTCGACGTTGCCTTGCAGCTCCAACGGGCCGGCTCCGGTGTCCCGGTGAGCCCACCACCAGACAAGGCCCGCCACGCCGGCCGCAACGATGACGAGTATCGCAATGCGGGCTGCTTTATTCGACATGGCTTACGCCTTTCGCACTGGCATCCGATCGGAAACGAGAAGACGCCGGTGCGCCTCCAGCAGCCCTTCGACATCGAGCGGCTGAAATTTCGAAAAAAGCCCGTCCCACACGATCGCCAGTATCAGCGGTGCGACGACGAGTTGCGGAAACCGCGCAAGATCATCCGAAGGCAGCTCCCCGCGCCCGTAGGCCCGTCGCACAACCCGTTGCATGATGGCGACGCCTTTCGAGAGCACCTCGCGATGATACATTTCAGCGATCCTTGGAAAGCGGTGACCTTCGGTAATGACGAGGCGCAGGATATCGCACCGCCGAGTCCCGAGGATTTCTTTGCGCAGGAACTCGAGCAACTTGCCGAGCAGGGTTTCGAAAGGCAGCGATGCATCGCCCATCATCGCCTCAGCCTCGCCAAGCAAAGGCGTCAGCGCCGTCAGCAGGATCTGCTCAAAGAGATCTTCCTTGTCCTTGAAGAAAAGATAGATCGTGCCCTTTGCCACGCCGGCCCGTACCGCCACGTCGTCGAGACGCGCCGCCGCGAAACCCTTGGCAGCAAACACATCGATCGCGGCATCCAGTATGGCTTGGCGCCGCTGCTCGGACGCCTCTCGACGTTTGCTCGCGGAACTCGGCTTGCTCGCCCTTGCCATTGGGACCCATCAACGCCAGCGAAATGTCACGGCACCATATTTATGACTGACCGGCCAGTCAATACAAGATACGCGAGGCGCCGTCGCTGGTCGTCCGATCCAACGTCTGCGGGCGCCGAAAGATCCGGTGCAAGGCTCGCGTCGCTTTCGCGATCGCCTTTACCTACCCATCGGTTAACGCGCTGATCATCTGCGTTGTCCGCAGCCATTTCGCTCTTCCTTGGTGGGGAAGCGCCGGATCCACCTGCGAAATGAACACGCTTTAGCATACCCGCAGTGTCCCCGGCGGAACGCTCAACCTCGCGCCACCGCCTTCATGGCCGGTTCCGCGAACGGCATGTCGGCCAGCTCGGAGAGAGAGATCGGCTTGACGGGCGGACGCACCCGCAGATGCCCGACAGTGGCCGGGGCCGTATCGTTCGCGTCGGCGATCAGCTCCGTCAGCGTAAGACTGCACATCCGCCCCTGACATGGCCCCATCCCGGTGCGCATGAAGGCTTTGAGCTGGTTGGGGCCCGTACATCCAAGCCGCGCAGCCGTCCTCACCTCGCCCGCGGTCACCTCCTCGCAGCGACAGACGATCGTCTCATCGACCGGAACCCGCATCGCTTTGGGCGGATCGAACAGCACATCGAGAAACGGTCGCGACCGTTGCTCACGTTGCAAGCGTTGGCGGAAAACCTGCGGGTCCCGGACGGCGCGTCCCAAATCGCGCGCGATGGCCAAACCCGCAAGACGTCCCCGCCACTCCGCGGCCGCCGCGCCCGCAATTCCGGCTCCGTCGCCTGCTATGAAGATGCCTTCAACCGAGGAGCGCCCGTCTTCCTGCAATGCGGGGCACCAGCAATGCTGTCGATCGTCCCAATCATGAGCGACGCCCGCCGCCATGGCGAGGTTGGTGTTGGGCACGACACCCTGATGCAGCAGCAGATTGTTGACCGAGATCGTATCTGTGGCGCCACCGCCCGTCGAATACGTAACGGATTGCAGCGCGTCATCGCCGCTGGCCGCAAGCGACGTGACATGCCGCACGACGCGAACCTGGCGCTCGACCTCGCGTTTCAGCGCCAACCCCTTTGCGAGCAAGGGCGACAAGACAAACCCAGCCACGTGCGGCAGGGCCTTCATCAGATTACCGGATGGCGTCGTATCGAGTATCGCTTCGATCGTCGCGCCGGCCCGGAGGATCTGGGCTGCGAGCAGCAACAACAGCGGCCCCGTTCCGACCAGCACCGTCTTGCCGGTAGGCAGCAGGCCCGACGACTTCAGCATGGTCTGGGCAGCCCCCGCCGTCATGACGCCCGGCAAGGTCCATCCCGGAATCGGAAACGGCCGCTCCATCGCGCCGGTTGCGATCACCACCCGACGCGCCTTCAACAGTCGCGAGACGCCCGAGATCGAGATGCCGAGCTGCAATTCCGGATCGAGGCTCCAAACTGTCGCCCCCTGCACGATGGTTACACCGCTCGCCTTCGCCTCCACGACAAGCGCCATGCCGGACCAGTAGTCGTTGCCGAGTATACCGCGGTCGCTCACGGGCGTGGTGGTGATGCCACGGTAGATCTGTCCGCCGGGGCCGGCATTCTCATCGGCCAGGAGCACGTCGAGGCCGGCGTGCGCAGCTTCCGAGGCCGCGGCGAGACCAGCCGGGCCGGCGCCGACGACGATTACGTCGTAGACCGCCTTCAGGTCCCGCCCGCTCACGCCCCGATCTCCCGCCTGCCCTTGATCGTGTCGATCTGCATGCCGTCGCGCACCGGAACGAGGCAGCCTTGCCGGTTGGCGACACCATCGACAGTCACGATGCACTCGAAGCAAACGCCCATCATGCAGTAGGGCGCGCGTGGCGATTGGCTGACCGTCGAGAGGTGCGTCGGCGAGATGCCAGCCGCAAGTAGCGCCGCGGCGATGCTATCGCCGGCGTACGCCTCGATCTCGCGGCCATCGACTTTGAATACGACCCGCTTTGCGTCGGCGTCAGGCAACCTCTTGAACATCGAACCTCCTTGCACTGAAAGCACTGACTTCTTCCGCAAGCCGTCCGGCATGAATCATCGGTGCAAGCGTCAGGGCATGACCGGCCGCCAGAGTCACCCCGGAATGACACGTGACGACAAAGGCACCGGGATGCGTTTCGGATTGCTCGTAGATCGGGAATCCGTCGGCCGGCATCACGCGGATGCCGCGCCACGACCTGACGACGTTCAGCTTACCGAGCAGCGGGAATGTTCGAACTGCGCGCGAGGCGATGACGGAGCTGATTTCCAGATTGAGCCCGGCAGGATCGGTGCCCTCTTCCTTGCTGTCGCCCAGCATCACCGTGCCTTCATCAGTCTGGCGGATCGTCACGACCGGGTACTTCAGGAACGGCTTCACGCGCTCGGTGACGACGATCTGCCCACGCTCGGGCTTCATCGGCGCCTTGAGGCCGACCATGGGCGCAAGGTGCCGGTTCGCGTTGCCGGCTGCGAGCACCACCTTACCGGCGGTGACTGTGCGGCTCCCGGCCCGCACTCGGAAAGCACGGCCGCCACGGTCGATCGCGCTGACGGCATGTCCCGGCAAATAGGTCGCTCCCTGGCCGGCAATCGCGGCATGCAGGGCACGGAACAGCTTCAACGAATTCACGTGGCCGTCGAGCGGACAATAGCTGCCGCCAACCACGTCCGGTCCGATCTCGGGGAGATACTTCATCACCTGGTCGCGGCGCAGGATCTCGGTCGGGTACTGCGCGACACCCGCCTGATTGTGGAACCGCTTCAGCGTATTCGCACGACGCTCGAGCTCCTCCTCGCTCAGTGCGATGTGAAAGCCACCCGGTTGCTGGAGGTGGACGTCGAGCTTGACCTCGCGCTTCAGCTCGTCGGCGAGTGTCGGCCACTTCTTGGCGGATGCGACCGTCCAGCCGGCGTACTCGGGCATGCCCAGCCCCTTGGACTGCACCCAGACGAGCGCGAAGTTCGCGCGAGAGGCGCGAATGGCCATGTCGCCTTCGTCGAGCACGACGACCCGGCTGCCGACCCGCCCCAAGCCATAGGCGATCGCCGCGCCAACGAGACCTCCGCCGACAACGGCAACGTCGAAATCGTCGCTGCGGAGTGCGTTGCTCATGTCCCGTCCTTTCCGCAGCCCGATGCGGGCGCCGCCAAGCCATACAGCGGAGCGATGGCCGTCGATGACATGTGACGCCGCCGGCAAAGAGAAGCCAACAGAAATCAGAAAGGAGAGCCCCGAGATGCACGTCGAGGACATCGATGCCGCCGCCAAGGCCGCCCCCGAGCCCAGGTCCAGATGTCCTGCCGCTTCAGGGCTACCGCCATCAGCTCCGGGAACTGATCGGGTGTGCAGCGAACACGGGACAGCCGAGTGCCGCCAGCAAGAGCGTCGCGGTGAAGCTATTCTTCAATTCATACCGCGAGAGCGCGAGGCGATCGAAGATGTCGGTGAAGCGTTCCTTCAGATCTCGTAGGCGGCATCGAAGAAATCTCGCTCCAACGCCACAGCGCGCAGGAAGAAGTCCTTGCTGACCTCCGGTTCGCTCGGCCCGACGCGGTCGAGCTCGGCGCGCAGGAAGGCGACGAACGCGCGAAAATCCGGATTGTCGTGCAGCGTCACCCATTCCGCGTGCACGAAGTTCGACGGCAGCGGCGTCGGTGCCTTCACGGCCCAGTCGAGATAGAGCCATTCGGCAACGTTGAGAACGGAGAGCGCCGCGGCGTACGACCGGGTCGCCGCCGCCTCGCGCATGATCGCCTTGAAGCCGGCCGTCGGCTTCGTATCTGGTGTTCCGGTGCGCTGCTGCTCCGTGACGCCGAGAGCCTCGAACGAGCGCAGGAAGTATGTGTTTTCCTCACCGGATACCATGCCGGTGAACCGGCCGAAGCGCAGGCGGGCCTCGAAGCTGTCGGCTGTTGCCATCGCGGCCCCGAGCAGGATCAGGAAACTATCGAGAAAGCGATGATCCTGGATCAGGTAGCCGGCCATCACGCGATCCGGGATCGTGCCGGCGAACAGCTCTTTGACGAAGCGATGCCCGACGGCTCCGGTCCAGGTCGGCTCGCTGGCACGGCGGAGAGTTTCGGTGAAGCGTTCGGTCATGGCGATCGTCCTCATTGGAAGACATCAGGTTTTGTGGGGCTGGCTCGGAATGTCGCCGAGCGTTACTGCATAGGCTTGCAGCGCCACGTCGCGCACGCCAAAGCTCATGGCGACGTCCGTCTTATCGAGGCTGTCGAGGTCGAACCAGCGCGCGTCAAGCGCGTCGTCACCGGGATACGCTATAGCGGGCTCGACCTCAATCAAGCCCTTCACTGCTAATTTTGGCGTTCCAACGAACAAACAGCCATATTGAACAGGCGACGAAGGCTTTGCGGACATGGCACAGAATATCTACGACAATCCCGAATTCTTCGCGGGCTACAGCCAGTTGCCCCGGCAGATCCACGGGCTGGACGGCGCTCCCGAATGGCCTGCCGTCCAGACGATGCTGCCCGACCTGACCGGCAAGCGCGTCGCCGATCTCGGATGCGGCTTCGGCTGGGCCTCGCGCTGGATGCGGGAGCAGGGGGCGGCCTTGGTGCTCGGCTTCGATCTGTCACAGAACATGATCGCACGGGCGAGAGCTGATTCGGTCGATCCGGCCATTGAATATCGCATCGCGGATATCGAGACGCTGGACCTGTCCGGGGCGGCATTCGAGCTGATCTACAGCGCCCTCACCTTTCACTATGTCGAGGATTTTGGACGGCTGATCAGCATGGTCCACAAAGCGCTGACTCCCGGAGGCGATCTTGTCTTCACCATCGAGCATCCGATCTACATGGCAGCGGCACATCCGCATTGGATATTGGACGAAGGCGGCCGCAAGACCTGGCCAGTGAATGGCTACTCGGTCGAAGGCGAAAGGCGCACGGACTGGTTCGCCAAGGGTGTCGTGAAGTATCATCGCACGCTCGCCACGACGCTCAACGCGCTGATCGGGACGGGTCTCGAACTGCGTCGGATCGAAGAGTTCGCGCCAACTCGCGATCAGATCGAGCTTATGCCTGCACTGGCCGAAGAGCTTGAGCGCCCAATGATGCTCCTGGTCTCGGCCCACAAGCCCGAAGCGAAATGAGGATCATTTCAGAGGGCTATGGCGTCGACATAGTTCTCCGTCTCGTTGCTCTCGGCCCGCCAATTCGCGGCGCTCTCGGGTATCCATTTCCCGTCCATGCTGGCCGTGTAGAACAGTTGCAACGGAAGAATGCGGAAGCGGCGTCGCTGCCGCTCCCGCACCGATCCACCACGAGGTGCAGGAGGCGATACCTCCAGCAACCAAGGCGCCGCGCGCCCTGGGGCTGTCAGTCATCGTCCTCGACGGAAACCTGCTCGCCCGTCTCCGGATGGAAGCGGATCTCCTGCCAGCGGCCGTCGCGGTTGCGGGCCTTCACCTCGTAGCAGCCGTTGTCGATCTCGATCTTGCGCACCTCGAGGCCGAGCCCGGTCGCCCGCTCGCGGATCTGCTGCTCGCTCATCCAGCGCTCGACCGGTACGTTGGGGCAGCGATGGTCGTCATCTGCCTGCGCTGCAGAAACCGCTGCAACGGAGGCGAACATGGCGGCGAGAAGGGTTGTCTTCATGGGATGCTCCTTTGCAAAACGAGACGAACGTGAGTGCCCGCCTCGTTGGATGGCATCCTTAGGCGCAAGCTGCTGAGCGATGGCTGACGGCAAATGTCAGCCAAATTTCAGCTTGCTGCGGCTAGTATCGACCCATGATCAAGGGCCGGCTCTGGACATTCCTGCTTCTCTGTGTGATCGCGCTGGCACCCGTGCCGGGGCATGCCGATGACGATGACAAGATTATGGATCGGCTGCGCGCGGCGGTCTCCCGCGGCGCGGCATTGCCCCTCTCGACGCTCCAGGAGCGGCTGAGCAAGACTTTCCCAGGCCAGATCGTGGGCGTCGAGGTCGAGGACAAAAAGGGCCGCTTCATCTACGAGTTCAAGGTGTTGCAGGCGAACGGGCGGCTGCTGGAGATCGAGATGGATGCCGCCACGGCCGAGGTGCTCGAGGTCGAGAACGACTGATGCGCATTCTGCTGATAGAGGACGATCC
>Ga0180216_1004029_pt1 | contig 11299 bp, 12 predicted proteins | sample eDN3rd37CBELigMG_FD_128879 | JGI IMG/M metagenome (GOLD analysis project Ga0180216, IMG submission 128879) | Enriched Miracle-Growth compost microbial communities from Emeryville, California, USA - eDNA 3rd pass 37_C BE-Lig MG (version 2)... ...
GCTCCTCGTTCCCTAGCTTCATGCTATGCTCTCGGTCCTGAAAGCCAAACCTTTTGAACTTTTATTGGAAGATGAGGTCAAAAAGCTTGGCTTTGATGACGATGTAGTGTTTCATAGCATATTCGGCATCGATCATAGCATTCATTGGGAGCCAATCTTTTGAACGATTATAGTAACGAGGTCTCAAAGCTTTTATTGAAATAAAGACTTCTATTGGAAGGGTGTGAGCAAAGTGACAGAGGATACAAATCAATCCGCACAACCAGAGAAAAAGGAAAAAAGATCATTAACGCTCAACGTTGTGAGCAATAAGAAACATAGAGGTTTTGGTGCTGGTTCTATCGATCTTAGCGATGTAGCGTGTGTCATCATTGATGAAGGTGTCGCTTATTTAGACGTAGGAGCGATGCATGCTAAAAGCAAAATCGAACGTGGTATTAAATTTACTCCGAATAAAGAAGATACACCGAACGGTCGTCCATGCTGGGTTGTTTGGGTAGCTGTTGAACGATCAGAGGAAGGCGCATATTATGCTGGTGCTACCTCCTGTGAGATGCTGATTGACAGTGAAGCAAGACGTGGATGGAAAATTCTTGCCGATCATGTGAATCGATTGGATGCTGCGATTAAGCGTCGCTATATGCTTGATAATATTGGACCTATCGAAAAAGCAGCACTCCGCAAGCTGCTAATGGAGCATAATCTGGAATGGTGGGAGCATTCCCCAGAGGAGCTAAAAACGTTACTCGCTGACTAATGTTAATCGTTAATCTTCTTGTGTGAAAAGAAGCTGTAGCACGCAGCTGCTTAGAGCACGAGAAGATTTTTTTATTTTTTTACAAAATGCGCAGTGGTCACTGTGTTGAGATTCGTCTATTCATGTGGAGAGGAGGGAGAGCGAGATTACTGAGCAGGAATGGATCAACAAAATCTATACAGGTGGTGCTGCAGCCTATAAGGATTTTGTAAAAGCATATTACGAGCATGTATATCGAACAGCCTATGCGGTGCTCCATCATCATCAGGATGCAGAAGACGTAACACAGGAAGTGTTCGTTCAAATTTATCGCGCTCTCCCCGAATACCGTAATCAAGGGCTAAAGACTTGGATCACGCGCATAACGGTAAATCGCGCGATTGATATGCGTCGAAAGCTCGCACGGCAGAAGGTGACGGTCGCACAGGATGAGCAATGGATAGAAGAGCATGCACAGCAAGCGGATTCTACTATACTCTCTACGGAGCAAGCCATCATGCTGCAGGAGCGCAAGGTCTTCATTCAGGAAGAGCTGGACCGCATGCCGGAGCATTATAAGGATGTCATTCATTCGTTTTATATTGATGAGAAATCATATGAGGAAATAGCAAGTGAGCTTCAACTTGAGAAGAAATCAGTCGAATCTAGATTATACCGCGCGAGATTATGGCTAAAACGGCATTGGCGAAGGGAGGACTTTGAATGAAGGAAGAAAAACTGCATATTACAGATCTAGAAATGCAAGGGTATGTACAAAACAAGCTGTCACAGGTGGATCGTCAGCGTGTGGAGCTCGAAATTCAGCTATGCGATGCTTGTCTTGAACGGTTTATTCATTGGACGAGTGTCGAGGTGCCACAATATCTCCCTTCGGCTGAACAGGCTGCGGAGCATATCCTATTTGCCATTGAGGCTGAACAAAAACCGAAGAAACATAGATGGATTCAACGTCCGCTAGCTCAAGTTGCGGTCGCTGCATCTATAACCGTGCTACTAGTTGGTACTGGGGTTATAGGTGCCATCTCAAGCTCTATGGTTCAGCTGGAGCAAGGTATAGAGCAGCCACTTACTGAACAGTCGGATCAAGTCCTCATACCGCAATCCGAGCGATGGCTTGATAAAGCGACTCAATGGCTACATCAAATACAGGAACGTAGATTTGAATAATTCTACATTCTATAAATATAGGAGAGTGAATAGGTTGGAGGCAAAAAGTCCGTTAGTTGCGTTTTTACTGTCGTTTATACCTGGAGTCGGACATTTGTATATCGGACGCATCATCCGTTTTTTATTTTACGCGGGAGGTTTTTTTGGGCCACTCGGGTTCATGTTCTTGTTATTAATAACCGATGGTAACGTTTACGGCAATGACATCGCTGTAGGTTTAGTTATTTCCTTTATATTCGCTTGCTTGAATATGCTCGATATGATCATTACGATCGCCAATGGAAAGCATCGCGCATTTCAACCACAGGCTGTCGTTCAGAATGGAATCGTAATCGAACCAGATCCGTTGCACGTCGTTGAGCAGCAGGAAAAAACAAAGATGATGATGCTGTCTATACTGCCAGGTCTTGGACATATGTATATGGGGTTGATGCAGCGCGGAATTACACTGATGATTACGTTTATTGGTGGCTTTGGCGTCGTATTATTTGTTGCTACAGTCCTTAGAACACCAAGTATATTAGTGCTGTGGCTGGCACTGCCGATTATTTGGATCTACAGCATGTTCGACGCGATGTCGTTGTTAGCTCGCAAGCAAAGAGGCGAGCTGCTTGAGGATCAGTCATTGTTCGCACATGTTGAAGAGCATCTAGCGAGCGGCAAGAAAAATCGAGCAACTGCAATGATCCTATCGATTTTCCCTGGTGCAGGTCATTTATATCTTGGCTTGCAGCAACGAGGCTTGCAGCTAATGGGATTATTTTTAATCAGTATATTTGTAATGGATCAGCTTCGCTTAACATTGTTTCTATTCTTACTTCCACTGCTATGGTGCTTTGCATTCTTCGATGTGATGGTTCAGCTAAGAAAGCTAAGCGAGCATGGATTGCAGGATGAGCCGTTTGTAGCCTCCTTTATGCCATATCAACGCTGGATTGGTGCAGGGTTGCTGCTCGTAGGTATTTACTATTTGCTTGATCGAATCGCACAGCAGGTGATTCAACCTAGATTTCATGAGCTGTGGAGACAATATGTTGAGTTTAAGTATATGATTCCGACGATCGTCATTGCATTTATCCTAATACTGCTTGGCATTAAGCTTTTATTTGGTACCAATGCATCGAACAAAGAGCGCTATAGGAGGGAGGACTAATGGAACAGGTGGTGACATCCATGACGAATGGACTGCAGGAGAAGGCTAGAGATGATCATAGAATATGGAGAATAGGAACCTATTCTATGGGATTAACCTTGATTGGTATTGGTGTAGCTTTTGCTGCTTCCCTATGGCAAACTACATCTGCTTATCAGCTGCTGCTGTGGCTGGCGCCGGTCGTCTTTATTATGCTTGGTATTGAGCTAATCGTCGTGCACTCTGAACGCTTTTTGAAGAAATATAAGCTTCAGTATAACTGGGTGGCGGTGTGGTTTGTTGGCTGTATTGGTGCAGGAGCACTCATGCTTGCTGCGCTAATGTCGAGTGGGCTGTTAGGGGAAGTCAATGAAGCCTTTCATGTGAAGGAGAGACATGCTTTTATTGAAGAAAGTGTCCAGTTCCCTGAGCAGCATATTGAAAAGATCGTAATAAAAGGTTCACTTGGCTATGAGCTTGAGCAACAAGCAGGACTTCAGGATATCACGTTGCTTGGCACTGTACGGTATGAAGCAGAGAAGCCTGTACCGCTGACCGAACAGAAGCTGCTTCGTACAAGTCAAGTAGGCGAGGTGCTGTATGTGTTTATACAGCCGCTTGAATATGAAAGCAATCGCTTTGCCAATTCAGGGATTAGAAGTCAGCTTGTATTGAATGTGCCAGAGCATATCGTAGTTGAGGAAGCATAAGATCGGGAAGATATCATTCAAATTTCCCATATAAATAATGAAGTGACTCAAAGCTGCAGTTATTGCCCTAGAGTTGCTTCTTTTTTTCGTATAACGCGAAGTTGTACTTTTTACGCCTTCATTTATAATAACTTTATAAGACGTACATACAGGGAAGGAAGCTATCATGAATATACTAGCTTCTCACGGAGCAGCAGATGAACGGGTACTTGTATATGAAACAAATACGCTATTTGACGAGATAGGAAGCTTTCGTGTGCTGCAATTTGCCGATGATGCGGTGCAGGGGGCGATAGATTTACAGCAGCCAGACCGTATCCTCTTTGAATATCCTCGAGCATTGATTCATCTGATAGAGCATAACAGTACAAAAGAAAATAACGGCGGCGACGATATTTTTATTATTGGTCATGGTATTGGTACCTTATCGAGCTATTTCGCTGACAGCAACTGCGTGACTGCAGAGATCAGTGAAACGGTAGTGAAGCTAAGTCAGCAGCACTTTGGCTGGAAGGGGAGTCCTATATTGATTGGTGATGGACGATTGCTGCTAGAGCAGGAGCAGCGCCTTTTTGATTGTATTGTATTAGATGCCTTTACTAGCAAAGGTAATCCTCAGCATTTGTCAACGGTGCAGTTTTTTGATATGGCACGAGCGAAGCTTAAGCGTCAAGGCACATTACTAATTAATGTAACAAATAAAGGGAAGCTTGATGTTAGAAGCAATGCAATCTATAACACATTGCAGGTTGTCTTTCCGCATACATATGCTTTTACACTGCAAGCTGCAGAAGAACGTGACATACGCAACAGCATACTGATTGGCAGTAACCATCCAATTCGTTACCGCCTACGCAGCATGGCAGGATTCGCACCCTATCAACCTGAATCAGGGTATGTGATGTACGATTAGCTACTAGTCTTCTACAAAATAGATGATATGAATATGAAGGGAGACGAACATGATGAAATCAGATATTAACGCTATTATCGAAATACTTGATCAAAGAACAGAGCCAGTATCGCTTTTCCCAAGCAAAACGTGGAATCCTTCATTGGAACCAAGAATTGAAGCGCTAAACGAATGGGGAAGCAGTACAGAAATAATAACCATCATCGCTGCTCTTCATCTGCGCAACGAAAGCTTAAGCCTATCTCATTCCTATGCTCAGCAGATCGAGCACGATATGACAGGAGCTTACTGGCACGGCATTATGCATCGAATGGAATCCGACTACTCTAACGCGAGATACTGGTTCTGGCAAGCCTCCCGTCACCCCGTTATGCAGCAGGTTCAGCAGCGTGTATCCGAGTGGCTCCAGCAGCATTGGCGAGGGCAGGTTAATGAATTGCGCAGCAATACGATATTGCAATCCTTTCAAAATGGAGGCTGGAGCAGTGAGCAATTTATTGAGCTAGTGAAGCTAAGTTCAACGCTTGATGATGAAGCTAAACAGCTTCTAACGATGATTCAAGCGATAGAGATGGATGCTTTGTTCCAATACTCGCTAGAGGTGTTAAGTACATAACAGATTAAGACGACGATATCATTGAATATATGTAATATGAAAAAAGCTCCCCTGATGTAGCAGGATATGAAAAATCCTGACTAACGTAGGGGAGCTTTTTAATGGAGTGAATTCTCCATCTGTTATAATGAGTTCGCTTATACAGCAACCTGGTTGTAAGTCATAATCCAGATTGATCCGATGACGATTGTCAACAGAAGCAATATAGCAAAAATCAATGAAATAGAGTTGTAGCGCGGCTTATCCTCTTCGCGAATATGCATGAAGAATAGAAGCTGTACTAGAAACTGTAGCACTGCGGTTACGAGAATAATAACAATCGTCGTGCTCTTGTTAAACATATCGTTCATGACCGCAACGAGCGGAATGATCGTTAGAACAATGGATAACACAAAACCGATAATATACGATTTTAGTGAACCATGTGTATGGCCTGTTTCTTCATGAGAATGGTTTTGAGATGCCATACTACATCACCTCCATAAGGTAGACGATGGAAAAGACGAAGATCCACACTGCATCCAAGAAGTGCCAATACAAGCTGATAATGTTGACCTTACGCTTCGTCACCGGTGTAATGCCGCGTTTTGCGATTTGGAAAATAATCGCCGTCATCCATACGATACCAATAGATACGTGGAGACCATGCGTACCTACAAGTGTAAAGAATGCTGACCAATAAGCACTTGTGCCGATGTTAGCACCCTCATGAACGAGATGAATAAATTCATTTACTTCAAGGTAGATAAAGGATAAGCCGAGCAATGCGGAAACAGCTAGCCATAGAATAAGTCCTTTTTTATCTCCTTTATTCATGGATAGCAGCGCCAATCCACTTGTAAAGCTACTTGTTAATAGGATGAACGTAGAAACAATAATCCCGTTCATTTCGATAAGCTCGGCACCAATTGGTCCACTTGCTGTATTGCCGCGCAATACAACGAATGTGGCAAACAATGTTGCGAACAATATAACGTCAGTAATCATGAAGAGCCAGAAGCCAAACTGCTTTAGCGACTCTTGATCGTGATGACCATGATCATGTGAATGAGCATTTGCTTGTGACATTAATTAGCCCCCCTTGCAGCAGCGGCTTCAATACGTTCGATTTCATCAACCTGTACATAGTAGTCATCGTTGTAATTGAAGGAACGTGCAAGCATAGATACGGCAACGCCGACTAGACCAAGTACAACCATCCATGTCCAGTCCCATACAAAGCCGAAACCTGCGATGAACCAGAAGCCGGACATAATAATTGGGATGCCCGAGTTTTTAGGCATATGAATCGGTTCAAGAGGTGCATTATCTGCAGCGATAACTTCTGCTGGATCTGCTTCGCCTCTCTCACGACGTTGTTGTTTTTCCCACCAGTCATCTTGTGCAACGACTTTTGGAGTACGTGCAAAGTTGTAGAATGGCGCAGGAGAAGGAATAGACCACTCAAGTGTACGTCCTTGGCCCCAGTTGTCGCCAGTGTTTTCTTTCTTCATAAAGCGAATGCTGTGCGCGATTTGCCATACTTGGAAGATAAATGCGATACCCATTAGGAAAGCACCGATCGTTGAAACAACGTTAAGCGGCTGCCAGCCCATATCGAAATTATACTCATTAAAGCGACGAGTCATACCCATTAGACCAAGTGCGTATTGCGGCATGAAGCACACATAGAAACCGATATTCCAGAACCAGAATGCCCATTTGCCTAAGCCTTCATGCAGCTTGAAGCCGAACATTTTTGGCCACCAGTAGTAAAGACCTGCAAAGTAACCGAAGACTACACCACCGATTAGTACTTGGTGGAAGTGAGCGATCAAGAAGTAGCTGTTATGGAACTGGAAGTCAGCAGGTGCTACGGAAAGCATAACCCCTGTCATACCACCCACAACGAAACACGGAATAAATGCGACTGCCCACATCATAGGTGTAGGGAAGGATAGCTTACCGCGATACATCGTAAACAGCCAGTTAAACACTTTAACCCCGGTAGGGATTGCGATAATCATCGTTGTAACCGCGAAGAACGCATTAACGTTTGCTCCAGAACCCATTGTGAAGAAGTGATGGGCCCAAGTAAAGAAGGAGAAGAAGCTAATGGACATTAGCGCGAATACCATAGACTTGTAACCAAAGATTTTCTTTTTCGAGAAGGTTGCAACAACCTCTGAGAAAATACCGAATGCAGGCAAGACGACAATATATACCTCTGGGTGACCCCACATCCAGATCAAGTTAAGATACATCATTGGGTTACCGCCGGCGTCAACTGTAAAGAAGTGTGCGCCAACATAGCGGTCTAAGAACAATAGGAATAATGTAACTGTAAGAATTGGGAATGCGAACATAATGGTTACGGATGAAGCAAGAACAGACCAAGAGAACATTGGCATTTTCATTAGCTTCATGCCAGGTGCACGCATTTTAAGAATCGTTACGACAAAGTTGATACCGGATGCTAGAGAACCTACACCGGATATCTGAATACCCCAAATATAGAAATCCTGTCCTACCCCAGGGCTACCTGTAAGTTCAGATAATGGTGGATATGCTAGCCAACCAGCGTCTGGTGAACCACCAATAACGAAGGAAAGGTTGAACAGCATTGCACCTGCGAAGAACATCCAGAAGCTGAATGAGTTTAGGAATGGAAACGCAACGTCGCGCGCACCGATTTGCAATGGAACGATAATATTGAACAAACCGAACATTAATGGCATCGCCATAAATAGAATCATAATAACGCCGTGCGTAGTGAAGATCTGATTGTAGTGATCTGCGTGCAAGAACTCTAGCTCAGGTGCTGCGAGCTGAACACGCATCAATAATGCGTCAACGCCACCACGGAAAAGCATCAGGATAGAACAGATGATATACATAATACCAATCTTTTTATGATCGACAGATGTTAACCATTCTGACCATAGCCAACGCCATTTTTTGAAGTACGTCAGTACGAATACGATGGCAACCATCGCCAAAGCAATCGATACTTGAGCACCCAGAATCATTGGGTCGCCCGTGACGAAAAACTCCGATGCAAACTCTTTAATCGTTTCAAACATCGAATTTGAGCTCCTTTCCTTATCTCCAATTAGTGATGCTGATGCTCAGAAGCTTCAGCGTCTTCGGATGTTGTAACATGGTGTGCGTGCGCACCTTTTTCGCCTTCTTCAACGTACTGCATCATAATGTCATAGAATACGTTGTCTGGGAAGCTGGAGAATTGAGCAACCTCATGTGTACCCTTCTCTTTCAGCTTAACTACGTCTTCTTCCGTTAGGGCAGCTTCAGTAGCCTTCACATCTTCAACCCATGCATCGAATTCCTCTTGAGAGGTTACGTTAGCAGTGAAGGTCATTTGTGCAAAGTGCTCACCAGTAAAGTTGGCGCCTGAGCCGTAATAGCTGCCTTCCTCATCTGCTAGAAGATGTAGTGTCATGGCCATTCCGCTCATTGTATATAATTGACCACCTAAACTAGGAATCCAGAATGAGTTCATTGCCATATCTGATGTCAGCTTGAAACGAACGGGTGTATCGACAGGCATTTGAACATAGTTAATCGTTGCAACACCTTGTTCAGGATAAGTGAACAACCATTTCCAGTCGAGTGAAGTGACTTGAATTTCGATAGGCTCCTTATCCGATTGAATAGCTGTTGATGGCTCTAGCTTATACGTATAGTTAACCGTAACAATTGCTAGAATGATGATTGCGATAATTGGAATACCCCACCACGTGAGCTCCAATTTAGTGCTGTGCTCCCAATTAGGCTTATAGGAAGCTTTGCTGTTAGGGCGTTCTCTGTACCGCCACACAATGACTGCTGTAATAATAAAAACAGGTATCGCAATCGCAGTACATATCGCCACTGTAATTAGGATCAAGTCCTTTTGAGCTGAGGCGATTGGACCTTTAGGATCTAGTACTAAGTATTTTTCGTTGCTACATCCGGTCAAGATTAGTAACAATGTGACACTTAGCATAGCCGACAGCTTTCGAAAAACAGGTCTCATGAAAGTTTCACTCCTTGAATTATTTAACTTACGTCTTAAGATAACAAATAATCGATAAAAAGACTCTATGGTTTGCGATTCCGTAAATAATTCGTCTTATATTCGTCAAAGATCTTTCACTTGATCGACATAACATATACTTATCTTTGTAAAACAGTGGTAAAAGGCCAAAAAAATAAGGAAGCAAAGCATCCTCGACTACCGAAGACGCGTTGCTTCCTTATTTAAAGGTTACGAAATGAATTAGTTGGATTTTATATCACTTTGCGATGCTTGATGTGAGGCACGCTTGTGCACAAGGGCGATTGCAGTGCCTATTACGTAAATGTGAACGCTGCCTACTAGGAAACCAATACCGATCATTAGCCCCCAATTGCGATCATTAAACTCTGTAATATTAGCCAAACACAATACAACACCAATGCCTAATACGAGCCAGGCAATGATCGTCATAATTTTGACGAGCTTCGATGCATCAGGTTGTTCTGTCATTACGTTACGTATATTCATTGATTTTGTGTTGGAATTCATACCAATCACACTCCTTAGTAAGGATGTAAAGGTTTACTTAGTCTTAATATATCACAAAGTCGTCACAATGTTCAAATACTTTTCACATTTTAATCAAAATTTGGACAAACATTTAGTTTTGATTAGCGCATCCACCATTTTTTAACTTGTTCCCACCAATTGCGGTAGCTTTTGTGTTCATTCATTTCTATAGAAGGCTGTGGAGCAGCTTCCTCATCGCTAGTCAGCTCCTCATCAGCTGATTCGCAATATTGGGTTGGTTCTGTGCCTGCAAGAAAGTATTCTAATGTGTCCGAAGGACAAGCCTCAGATGCTAATAATCCTGTTTCTTCATCTATATATACCGAAACGATATTTTCTGGAATCGGAAACATTTTTGGAGGAATCGAATGTAGCGCGTTCTCCATGAAATTCGCGAATATTGGTGCAGCTCGATGAGACTCTGCTACCGTTAAGTAACGATCCTTATCATATCCGACCCAGACAGCAGTGCTCAGCTCTGGCGTATAGCCAATCATCCATGCATCAACTGGGGTCGTTCCGCTTTTTCCAGCGACTGGTCGATGAAGGATAGACTGAACGCGGTGTGCGGTCCCTCCAGGCTCAAAAACATCCTCTAATAAAGAGGTCATTAAAAAGGCTTCCTCTTCACTTATCGCAACCGTTGGCTCGTAGTTAGCCTCGTATATCGTCTTACCACTTTTATTGACAACCTTTAGAATAGAGATCGGCTTGTTGTATACACCTTGATTGGCAAACACACCGTAGGCTGATGCAAGCTCAAGTGGACTGATTGGAGACGTGCCTAGAGCAAGTGAAGGTACTGCCTCTAGTGGCGAGCGGATACCAAGCTTTCTTGTTGTTTCGATGACCGCTTCTATTCCGACCTGCATCATCGTGCTTACCGCATATATATTATCAGAGCTCGCAATCGCCTTGCGTAAAGTAATATAGTCATTGACGTACTTATCACCGTAGTTTTGCGGCTCATATGTTTTCCTTCCATCATCGTAAGTAAAGACGGTAGGCTCACTTTTGAAGGCTGAGCGAACGGTCAGCTCGTGCTGCCTGAGTGCCGTAATATATAAAAACGGCTTAAACGTAGAGCCTGGCTGTCTAGTTGTAGCGATCGCTCGATTGTACTGATTGTTTTCGTAGCTTCTTCCACCAACCATCGCTTTAATATGCCCATTACGCGGATCAATCGCCACAAGTGCAGCCTGCTGCTCGCTGCTTGCTGGCAATCCATTAATAATCTGTTGCTCGGAAATGCGCTGCATCTCATTGTCTAGCGTCGTATATATCGTTACTCCACCCTCATAAAGCAGCTGCTCATCGATTCCAAGCTCGTGAATCGCTGTTTGAATGACGTAATCTTTAAAATAAGAAGCATCAGTTTCATGAACTAAGTTTTCATCCTCAGTTGCCGTAAAGCTTAAAACTTGTAGATAGGCTTCC
>Ga0180216_1004030_pt1 | contig 11298 bp, 10 predicted proteins | sample eDN3rd37CBELigMG_FD_128879 | JGI IMG/M metagenome (GOLD analysis project Ga0180216, IMG submission 128879) | Enriched Miracle-Growth compost microbial communities from Emeryville, California, USA - eDNA 3rd pass 37_C BE-Lig MG (version 2)... ...
CCACGCGCCGGGCACGATCTCCACGACCTCGACCAGCAGGGTGTCGCCAGGCTCGGCACCGTCGATGGCGACGGGACCGCTGAGGGCATGACCGCCCAGCTCCGTGCCGGGACCGGCGGCGCGCTCGACGCGGCCCGCTGCTTCGAGGATGGCGGCCAGCTCGGGGTCGAGGTCCCCGGCGAGGCTGGCGATGGCGTCGCGGTCGGCACGCCCCTGCGAGGCCTCCCGGGTGGCGAAGGTGCAGGTGTCGCCGGGAGCGAGGGTGAGACGCGGGAGCAGGGAGGCGTCCCAGCAGGTATGGATGGCATCGTGGCCGAGGTGGTGGGCGGTCGGGTCGGGCATGGTGGGCTCCGTGGTGGGGCGGAGGGTTCGGGTGCGATGCCTCCCATTCTGCCTTACGGGTGGAAGCGTGCGTCGCCATGCCCGCCCGGCCAGGCTCCCGAACGTCCCGCATCGACCATGCGACCCTCCCGCAGGGGCCGACCTCGTGTCGACCCGCCCGCACCTCGATCGGTGATCCCCTCGCTCGACGAGTCATCCGACCCGGCGGGGTGGACCTGCGAGGCAGTGGTCCACCCGGTGGTCGCCTTGCGACCACATCCATCCCGCCATTCGGTCACACCATGATAGGTCTTCCTCCCGAATCGCTTCGGGCGCGTGCGTCATCCCCGGCGAGGGTCTCCGCCTCCCCCCGACCGCGACGCCGACGGACCGACCTGGGGGCGACTGTGGGAGGAGTGTGTGGGACGCGTGCATGGGCGGCCCACCGCCCCGGCCGGAGACTGGGAACCGGGGCCCAGCCCGACGGTCGGGACACCGGAGCCCCGGACAAGGAGGACCCGAATGGCGCTCGACAACGCCACGCCACCCGCTTCCACCCCATCCCCGGTCCTGCGCGCCGCCGGCGAGGGCAGACAGCTGCGGGTGATCACCGACCTGGTGACCATCAAGGCCACGGAGCGAGATACCGGCGAGACATTCTGCCTGTTCGAGCGGGAGACCCCGCCCGAAGGCGGCGTCCCCACCCACACCCAGCGCTATGAGGACGAGACGTTCTACGTGCTGGAGGGCCGGTACGCCTTCCTCATCGGCGAACAGCTGACCGAGCTCGGCCCCGGCGGCTACGCCTACGTGCCGCGCGGAACACCCCACGGCTACACGAACATCGGCGACGCGGCGGCGCGGCTGCTGGTGTTCGTCACCCCGGGCGGCGTCCAGGAACAGTTCGTCGACGAGATCGGCGACGACCCCGCCCGACCGGCATGGCAGCCGAACATGGCCAAGGTGCTGGCCGTGGCGGCGAAGTACGGCGTGGAATTCGAGAGAGCGGAGGACGCACGAAAACACTAGACATTTTCACGTAGTGTTCCCTCCACGATTCTACGTACCGGCACGGCACACGGATTACGTAAAAGTGCGGATGTGTACGTGCCTGCCGACCGGCATACTGCAAATCGCGCCGGACATGGCGCCCCCGCGAGTGCGGCAGGCGACCATGACGGCCTCCGAAGAGCGATCCCGACGACCCGGACGCGCATGCGACCAGCGCGCCGGGCAGGGATGCGAGGCGATGCGAGCCAGGCATCGCCTCGGTCGCGGGCGCCGACGACAGGTGCCCATCGTTCCCGCTGGGGCCGCCCCTCCCTTCAGGGTGGCCCTGCCAGGGTCCCGATAGTCGCCGCGCGAGCAGCGTTGCCGCCGGCACAGCGATCATCCACCAATCACACCTCCAAAGGAGTCCCCACATGAGTTTCGCCACTCTGGCGTCGACGTCGTCGCGCCCTGTCGCCCCTGCCAGCAATCGCCTCGACGCGCTTCGCGCCCGCGTCGCCGGTGACGTCATCACCGCTCGGAGCATCGAGTACGACGAGGCCCGCGACACCCTCTACGGGCGAGATCGCTTCCCGTTCGCGGTGGTCCGGGTGGCCAGTTCCGAGGACGTCGCCGCCACGGTCGAGTTCGCACGCGAGCATTCCCTCCCTCTGACCGTCCGCAGTGGCGGGCACAGCCTCGCCGGCTACGGCGTCGCCGACGACGCCATTGTCGTCGACTTCTCCGCCATGAAGCGGGTCATCGTCGATCCGATCACCCGCACGGCCCGCGTCCAGGCAGGCGCGACCTCCGGCGACCTGGCCGGTCCCGCCGCCGAGCACGGTCTCGCCCTCTCGACCGGCGACACGCACTCGGTCGGCATGGGTGGGCTCACCACCGGCGGCGGTATCGGCTTCATGGTCCGCCGCCACGGGCTGGCGATCGACAACCTGCTCTCGGCGCGCGTCGTCACGGCCAACGGCGAGATCGTCACCGCCAGCGCGACCTCGCACCCCGATCTCTTCTGGGCGATCCGCGGTGGCGGTGGCAATGTCGGCATCATCACCGAGTTCGAGTTCCAGCTGGCCGAGGTGCCGCAGATCCTCGGTGGTGCCCTGATCCTGCCGGCCAGCCGCGAGGTGCTCCGGGGCTACCTGGAGTACACCCCCGACGCCCCGGAGGACCTCACCACCATCGCGAACCTGATGCACCTGCCGCCACTTCCCTTCGTGGCGCCGGAACGGGTCGGTGAGGTGGTGCTGCTGGTGCTGGTCACCTGGACCGGCGACGTCGAGGCGGGCCAGGAGGCCCTCGCGCCGCTGCGGGCGCTGGCCGAGCCGGTCGCGGACCTGATCAGCCCGATGCCGTACCCGGCGATGTACCAGCTCACGGCCGAGCAGGCCGTCAAGCATGGCGCGTCGATCCGGATGATGTTCGCCGACGACCTGAGCGACGCGTCGCTCGACGCAATGCTGGCGGCGGTGGAGCGGTCGAGCTCGCCGATGAGCCTGGTGCAGCTGCGCGGTCTCGGCGGTGCCTACGGGCGGGTTGCCTCCGACGCGACCGCCTTCGCCCATCGCGAGCGGCGGCTGTTCGTCGCGATCATCAACATCTGGCCGGACCTGACGGAGGATCGAACGCCGCACGAGGCGTGGACCCAGGCGCTCTGGGAGACGATCCGGCCGGAAGGCAAGGGCGTCTACGTGAACTTCCTCGAGAACGAGGGGGCGGCGCGCGTGCACGAAGCCTACCCGGGCGCGACCTACGAGCGGCTGCAGGCGATCAAGGCGAAGTACGACCCGGAGAATCTGTTCCGGTTCAACCAGAACGTGGCGCCCCGCTAGCGAGGCGCGGACCGGCGGCCCGAGCGTCGGGTCGCCGGCATCGACCGACAACGCTGCCGCAGTGGCGCGAGCAGCAGGACGAAGGAGTCAGCGATGAACGCATATCTCGTGAACGAGCAGGTTGATACGACACGCGACGTCGCCGTCGTGGTGCCGACGCGACAGCGCGATGAGCAGACGGTGGTGCGGGTGATCGTCCTGCACGAGTCGACGGACGGCGACGGGAAGGTCACCTACACCAGCAGCGAGACCCCGGTCGCGGTGGACCGATTCCGGGACGCGCTGGAGGACGCGACCTGGGAGGACGCCGCCTGGTACTAGGGAGCTCCTCGAAGAGGTTGAGCCGTAGGGGCGGACCTGCCGGAGGCAGTTGTCCGCCCGGTGGTCGCGAAGCGACCACATCAATCAGCTTGTCTCATCTGACGACCGCTGTAGGAATCTTCCCTCTCGACGGCGCAGCACCCGACACTCGGAGTCCGGAACACCTGGTGGGCATCGCACTTCGCGTACGGACCGGGCTTGTCCCTCCCGTACAGCCCCCAGGAGAACCCGCCGTGCGCCCCTCACATCGTCGTGAGGGGCGCTCGTGACTTCAGGCGCGGCGGGCCGGCGCAAGACCGGCCGGTCTGCTCCCCGGGCATCCCGGCTACGGGAGGTTGTCGGTGAGGAAGCGGATCCAGTTGCCGTGCATGACCTTGGCGATGTCCTCGTCCGAGAAGCCCCGCCCGGAGAGCAGGTCGGCGACACGCTGGAGATCGGCGATGGTGTCGAGATCCTTCGGGGTCTGCTCGGTGCCGTAGCCACCGTCGAGGTCGCTGCCGATGGCCGCGTGGTCGGCATTGCCGGCGAGCTGGCAGATGTGGTCGATGTGGTGCGCGAGGGCCTCCATGGTGAGCCGCTCGGGCATGGTCACACCGCGAACCCACCCCGGCTCCAGCATCCAGGCGTCGCAGACGACGCCGATGACCGCACCCCGCTCGAGCAGTCGCCGGATCATCTCGTCGCTGATCTGGCGATCACCGGGCACGAGGGCACGACAGTTGGAGTGGCTGGCGAGGACGGGACCGTGGAAGCGGTCGAGTGCGTCGTTGAAGCTCTCGTCGGTCAGGTGGGAGACGTCGAGGATCATGCCGAGACGATCCATCTCGGCGACGAGGGCGCGCCCCTTCTGGGTGAGCGGACCGGCGCTGTCGGTGCCGAAGGCATAGGCGCTGGGACCGTAGTGGGCGAGACCGACCACGCGCAGGCCGGCGTCCCACCAGAGCTCCGCCTGCTCCGGGGTGACGATCGGGTCCGCTCCCTCCATCAGGAGCACGATGCCGATCGGGGCGCCGTCGCGCAGGGTCTCCTCGTTGACGGCCGCGAGGTGTCGCGCGAGATCCTCGCGGGTCTCGATGACGGTCAGGACGCCCTCGCGCTCGAACTGCCGGTACAGGGCGAGCTCGCCCTGGCAGTGGGCGAAGGCGATCTCGTGGGTGCGGAAGTCGAGCGGGCTGGAGCCGTTCGGGTTGACGCGTCCGAGCACGGTGGCGAGGCAGAGCCCCACACCACCGCGGCGCATGTCGGGGAAGCCGACGGTGCCGACGGCGCGTCCCTTGCCGGTCATGCCGGCTTCGAGCTGGCGCGTCTCGTGGGCGCTGAGGGTGAGGTCACGGTTCCAGACCAGCGCATTCATGGCGAGGTCGAGATGGGCATCGACGATGAACATGAGGATCCTCCCTGATTGGCTCGAGTGGTTTCCGCGTCATCATCGGGCCGGGGAGTCGGACGGGCAAGAGGGGCTCACCCGCGACGAACGTGCAATTCCGGACTTCCCATAATCCATTATCCGAAGGTATTGCGCCGTGTCCACATGGTCCCTAGAATGACGGCGGGACTCAACCTCAGGAAACGCAGGGAAAATGATGAAGGAGCGCGTATGAACGCCAGGCGATTCGCCCTTACTTTCGGTGTTGCCGCCGCTCTCATTGGCAGCGGTTCCGCCGCCGCGTTGCAGGAGGCGACGCCCGAGGCGGGCGGGCCACCGCTGCCGGAAGGGTGCACGGTCGTCGCCGCCGAGCTGGTCAACCCACGCTACGTCGCGGCAGCGGACGACGGCACGATCTATGTTTCGGAAGCGGGAACCGGTGGCGACGAGCTGGTGCAGCCACCCAGTGATCCCTCCGCCACGCCTGAGCCCGCCGTGGATGCCGGCCCCCCGGGCACGCGCGGCACGACGGGGCAGGTGTCGGCGATCGCGCCGGACGGCACCAGGACGGTGGTGGCGAGCGGGCTGCCCTCCTACTCGATGGGCATCGAGACGATCGGTCCCGCCGGGCTCACCATCGCGCCCGACGGCACGCTTCTCCTCGCGAACGGTGGCGCCGGTCCGGCGACGGCCTTTACCGAGGCCCTGCCGAACGAGAACTCGGTGCTCAGCATCGATCCTGCGACCGGTGAGGTCACGCTGCTGGCCGATATCGGCGCCTACGAGCGCGCGAACAACCCCGACCCGTTCAACATCGACTCCAACCTCTACGGCATCGACGTCGCCAGCGACGGCACGATCTACGTGAATGACGCCGGCGGCAACACCACCTACAGCATCCCGGCCGGTGGCGGCGAGCCGACCGTCGTGGCCGTGCAGCCCGGTCTGCCGCTGCCGGAGGGCTTCGAGGCGCCTCCGGGCGGCAACCCCGGACGTGACGGCCTGCTGGAGCTCGACCCGGTTCCGACCGGTGTGCTCGCGGTGAACGGCTCCGTGATCGTCGGTCTGCTGAGTGGTGGGCCCTTCCCGCCGGGCGCGGCGAAGGTCGTGAGCGTGGCCTCCGATGGCACCATCTCCGATGTCGCCACCGGCCTGACGATGGTGGTCGACGTGACCGCCGGTCCCGACGGCCACCTCTACGCCACACAGATCTCGACGGACTTCCTCGGCGAGATGCCGGCGCCGGGCAACGTGGTGCGGCTGCTCGAGGACGGCACGCAGGAGGTCGTGGTTGACGGCCTGATGCTGCCGAACGGCATCGACTTCGACGCGAACGGCAACCTCCTGGTCGTGGTCGGCAGCGTGTCGCCCACGGGTGAGCCGATGGGTCAGGTGCTCAGCTGCGAGGGGATCGCCGCCTCCGCTGCGGACTCGAGCGAGGAGGTGACCATCGCCCTGCGCGATGTCTTCTTTCGATCCTGGTGAGATCACGATCCCGGCGAACACGGATGTGACGCTGCGGCTCGTCAACGAGGGCAACGCGACGCACAACCTCACCATCGATGGCCCGGGCATCATCTCGGAGATGGTGCCGGGAGGTGAATCGACCGAGCTGGTCGTCAACCTCCCGCCGGGGACGTACTCGATCGGGTGCGACGTGCCTGGACATCGCATCGCGGGGATGACCGGCGTGCTGCACGTCAGGTAGTCCCTCGCGGAGCCACACGCACACAGGGCCCGGTGGATGCGATCCACCGGGCCCTGTGCCGCCCATCGCGATGATGCGGTCGCGGCCGGCTCATCGCCGCCCCCGACGATTACGCCTTGTTGAGCTCCGCGAGGACGCGATCCGGAGTGAACGGGATGTCGAACAGCCGGATCCCCGCGAGGTCGTAGAGCGCGTTCGCGATCGCCGCCGTCGAGGGCGCCACCGCCGGCTCGCCGATCCCGCCCATGGGGTCGGTCTTGTCCTCGACGAACACGACATCGACAGACGGCGCCTCGCGCATGGTGATCGGGGCGTAGTCCGCGAAGGTCGGGTTGGTCACCCTGCCGTTCTCGAAGGTGATGATCTCCCGCAGCGTCGCGCTGGTGCCGAGCACCACCGATCCCTCGACCTGGTGCGTGGCCGCCTCCGGGTTGACCACGAGCCCGCAGTCGATCGCGACGTCCACGTGGCGGACCCGGATCTCGCCGGTCCCCTCGTCGAGCTCGACCCGCGCGACCTCGGCGACGTAGGTGTTCGCGTCGAAGCCGAGCGCAACCCCGATGCCCTGACCGGTCGGGCCCACACCCGGGGTCCAGCCGGCCTTCTCGACGGCTGCCTCGAGCACCGCCGCCATCCGGCTGTTGTCCCCGAGGTGGTTGAGCCGGAAGGTGACCGGGTCGAGCCCGGCACGCTCCGCGAGCATGTCCATCGTCACCTCGCGCGCCCAGGTGTTGGTGGTCGCGCCATTGACGCGCCAGAAGTAGGGCGGCAGCGGCGAGTCGGACTGGTGCCAGACGGTTCGCGCCGTGACGCTGTAGATCTCGAGGATGTCGGCGCTCCAGTCGGCCGCCGCCGGGTTGGCGTTGTCCGAGCCCTCCGGGAAGTAGGACGCGCTGTAGAGGTCGTACCGCCAGCCCGAGATGTTGCCGTCTCCGTCGACCCCCGAGACGATGTTCACGAGCATGGCCGGTCGGTACTGCCCGTGGGAGAACTCCTCATGGCGGGTCCAGACGAGCTTGACCGGTCGCCCGAACGCCTGCGAGAGACGGGCGGCCTCGGTCTCCGCCATCGGCAGGACCTTGCTGCCGAACGCGCCACCGGGATACTGCGGGGTCACGACAACCGACTCGACATCGCGTCCGAGCACCTCCGCGACGCCGGCGCGCACGCCGAAGGGATCCTGCGTCGAGCTCCAGACATCGACCCGATCGTCGGTGACGCTGACCAGCGCCGAGCGCGGCTCGATCGGCGCGTGGTTGACGTACGGCGCCCGGAAGGTGACCTCCAGCGGGTCACTGATCGCCTCGGCGATGTCGACGCTGTCCGCCGGGCTGGTGGTGTCTCCAAGCTTCTCGCCCTCGCGCGCCGTCTCCAGCAGCAGGTCGAAGATGGTCTCGTGCGTCGTCGCGGTCGCGGGCTCCTCCCAGGTGGCCTCCACGGCGGCGATCGCCGCCTCGGCCTGCTGCAGCGTCTCGGCCGCGAGCCCGGCGAAGTCGCCGTCCCGGAAGGTCCCGACGACACCCTCCATCGCCTCCGCCTCGGAGAAATCGACATCGACGAGGGTCGCGCCGAAGGCGGGCGGCCGCACGATCTTGCCCCAGACCATGCCGTCGGCAACGGCGTCGATGCCGAACGCCGCCGAGCCGTCCACCTTGGTCTCGACGTCCGGTCGCGGGATCGACTGCCCCAGGACGGTGAACCTGTCGGGCGACTTCAGCTCCACCTCCGGGTCGAGCTCGCGGGCCGCGCTCTTGCCGGCGGCGAGCTCGGCGTACGGGATCTCGATGCCACTGTGGTCGGTGGCGACGACCTTGCCGTTTTCGAGCACGAAGCCGGACGCGTCCCGACCCGTCTGCTCGGCGGCGAGCTCGAACAGCCACTCGCGCATCGCGGCGCCCGCCTGGCGGATGCGCGGCCCGGTGAGCCGCGTGCTCAGGGAGCCGAAGGTGCCGAGATCGAATGGCGCCTCATCGGTCTGGCCCATGACGACCTGGATCGCCTCGAAGGGGAGCGAGAGCTCCTCGGCGGCAAGCTGGGCGAATCCGGTGCGGATGCCCTGGCCGAACTCGACCTTGCCCGTGAGCAGGGTCACGGTACCGTCCTCGTTGACGCGCAGGTAGGCGTCGACCTCCATCGGGAAGGGCGACTGCTGGGCCTGCGGCGCGGGTGTGGCCTCCGGCGTGGCACCCGCCTCGGGCGAGCCGATCGGCGTCGCGTTGCCGGGGGTCGCCTCCTGCGCGGCGGCACGGCTCGACCAGAAGATGGTGAGGCCGGCGGCACCCGCCGACTGCACGAAGCGGCGACGGGAGATGGCGGTGTTGGCGTTCCTGTCCTGAATAGCCATGGATGTTCCCCCTAGTCCCGGTTGCCGGCGGCCAGCTTCACGGCCTGGCGGATGCGGTTGTAGGTGCCGCAGCGACAGAGGTTGCCGCTCATCGCCTCGGTGATCTCGTCGTCGGTCGGGTTGGGATTCGCCTCCAGCAGCGCCGCGGCGGTCATGATCTGGCCGGACTGGCAGTAGCCGCACTGGGGAGCCTGCGCCTCGATCCACGCCTCCTGCAGCGGGTGGCGGGCGTCCTCATTGCCGAGCCCCTCGATGGTGGTGACCGCCTGATCACCGACCTCCTTCACCGGCAGCACGCAGGAGCGGACGGCGACGCCGTCGAGGTGCACCGTGCAGGCACCGCACTGGGACATGCCACAGCCGAACTTGGTGCCGGTGAGGCCCAGCTCGTTGCGCAGCACCCAGAGCAGCGGCGTGTTCTCATCGACGTCGACGGTGTGCTCCGTCCCGTTCACGTTGAGCGTCAAACTGGCCATGGAAAGTGGAACCCCTGACGGGCGCGCCGGCTCCGGCTGCCACCCATGCGTTGGAAAACGTCGTCGCCGCGGCCGCCGACCGGGGTGGTCCGCGAGCCGCGAGACATTTCGGACACAACGCGGCGTATCGTATCAGAGGGTCTGCCACATCTGGGCTATGTCGGTGCGCCCGTCCGCCGCAGATCATGCAGTGATGCCGAATTCTCCGGGCGAGGTGGCGCCGGGCTCCGCCTGCGCTCGGTACGGTCGGACCCTTGACCGGTCCGGCCTCGCAGGTCATAAGTGGGCATCGACCCGGCTGCAGCGGCAGGAGGAGCACATGGGCAACCGACTCGAGGGCAAGGCGGCGCTGGTCGTCGGCGGGGCCGGCGGAATCGGCGCCGCCACGGCGAGACTGTTCCGGGAGGAGGGCGCATCCGTCGCGATCATCGATCTCGAACCACAGCAGGTCGAGATCGCCGCGCGGGAGATCGGCGAGGACGTTGTCGCGGTCAGCGCGGACATCTCCAGCGAGCCGGAAGCCGCCCGCGCGGTGGGCGAGGCGGTCGAACGGCTGGGACGGCTGGACGTCCTCGCCAACGTCGCCGCGATCCGCTGCTACGGTCCGATCACCGAAGCGACCCCCGAGTCCTGGGAGGCGATCATCGGGGTGAACCTGCTGGGCACGGCCTACTGCTGCAAGTTCGCCATCCCGGCGATGGCGCGCTCCGGCGGCGGGAGCATCGTCAACGTCTCGTCCTCGAATGCCATGGTGGGCAGGGGCATGATGGGGCAGTACGACGCCACGAAGGGCGCGCTGCTGTCCCTGACGCGCTCGCTCGCCTGCGACCACGTTGCCGATGGCATCCGCGTCAACGCGGTGTCGCCCGGACCGACCCTGACACCGTTTCATGTGCGACGACGCATGGCGGATACCGGCGAGAGCTACGAGGAGGCGGAAGCGGCCATCCGGGCGGCCGGGGCGCCGCACACCTTGCTGGGCCGCCAGGCGGAGCCCATCGAGATCGCGCGGGCGATCCTGTTCCTGGCGAGCGACGAGTCGTCGTACATCACCGGCATCAACCTGCAGGTGGATGGTGGTCTGAAGGGCCTGCGAAGCTGAGTCAGCCAACGCGGCGCTGCTCGATCGTCTCATCGGCGGTGAGCTTGAGGATCAGCGCGCCATCCTGGTACCGATCGACATCGAAGAGGTTCAGCGCGTAGACCTTCGGAAAGAAAAGGCCATCCTCGACCAGCAGCTCGTGGATATCCGCCTGCGTGACGGTCCCGAGCCGCTCGCCATCGGCCGAGACGACGGGCACCCCGATGGGGATGTCCCAGCTTGCGTCCGGTGTCGACAACGCTGTCATCGGTCACTCCTCTCGTTGGTCCGACGCTCGCGTTGCGCCGAGGCAACTGCCTCGAATGAGCTACCTGGCACGCAGGGGACGTGCCATCGCCTCCCGGCGCCCGCCTCACCACCGTGCACCGATGTGCTCCGTGAACGTCACCGTAACGACTTGACCATGCGCGTGCTCGCCCGTATGGTCGATACACCGCGCTCGTCATCGCGCCTGGCCAGCCACAACCCAACCGCTCTTCGCACACCGCCGGTGGGGTTCGCGTCCCCGGAAAGGAGGTGCCAGAGGCAGGTCGCTCGGCCTCCCATCCACGACGTTCATCGTTTCTCAACCACCTGGCCGCTCCGCCAGGATATGACGGTCTCGAGCGACCCCACGGTCGACGACAGCGAACGCAGCATGGGCAGGAGGAATCACATGAGCAGGACGACGCGTCGACACTTCGTCGGCGCCGCCGCGGTTGTCGCCGCCGCGATCGCCGACTCGATGCCGTCGGTCGCGGCACGCACCGGACGCATCGAGGCACCCGCGCTGATCTCGGCTCAGGACGCGCCGGTGGAGATCGTCTTCGCGAACATCTGGGGCGCC
>Ga0180216_1004031_pt1 | contig 11295 bp, 10 predicted proteins | sample eDN3rd37CBELigMG_FD_128879 | JGI IMG/M metagenome (GOLD analysis project Ga0180216, IMG submission 128879) | Enriched Miracle-Growth compost microbial communities from Emeryville, California, USA - eDNA 3rd pass 37_C BE-Lig MG (version 2)... ...
CGCAGGAAGAAAAGGCTGAGCGGTCGGGTACGTCTTTGGCGATGGCATGGCACAACTCGCTTGGGCTGCAATTTGCCACGGTGGGCTGCAGGAGGAACGCCACGGTTGGAAAGAACGCCTCAGTAGTACAGTTGCACGCTGCGCTCCATCGCTGGAGAAAACGGCCCGCAGTGCCTGTGAAGCAGCGATTCCATCGTGGGAATAGGGCAATGCTCCTAACAAAAAAGGCCGCAGTAACGCCTGTACGTTACTGCGGCCTTGGTAGCGGTCTTCAGCAGGTGTTGGTGGAGTCGCTTTTAAGAACGGCCCTACAAAGCCTCCTGTTCTCAGCCGTTCGGCAGTTATTGCTGCGGCACGGGCTGCGGCGTGGTCGTATTCTGGCGCGGAGCCGGCTGGGCGGCCGGTTCGCCTTCATCCAGGTCGATCGTCACGCGGAAGGTCGATTCAACCGTCTTGCCGGTGGCCGGCTTGCCGGTCACGCCGACGACCACGTCGCCTTCCTTAGCGTTCGGGCTGGCCAGAATCCGGAGCTTCTGCTCGGTCTGGTTTTTGTTCAGCGTGAACTCGCTGGGCGTGATGGTAATGCCTTGCGGCGCCTTGAGGGTCACGGCCACGTCCTGGTTGAAGGCATCGCCCGCGTTGAGCTCAATGCTGGTTTCCGTGGCTTCGTCCTGGGCGGCGTTCACGCCATCGGGCAGTTGCAGGGTAAAGGTGTGTTCGTCCAGATCCGCGTCTCCGGTCCGGGCGTCGGTGCGATCCGTGGTCCGTCCCATGTGATCGGTGGTGTCAGGGCTTTGGCCGCTCATGGTGCGAGCACCGGGCTCAGCGCCGGGACCGCCTTCGTCGGTCTCCTTGTCGCAACCAACGGTCAGAGCCGTCACCACAAACAAACATCCCATCCAGCCAAAGAACGATGTCTTCATAACCAGTCTCCCTCGTAGCACGAAATAGGGTTTTTGCATACTGGGCGAAGGCGAGATCCACCGACCAGGGACGCGATCCGTGACGTTTGTGAGCGGGATGCGGCCAACATGGTTGGTATCCAGGCAGCGACTTGCGATGCCGCCCAGATGCGGAAGCACGCGGCACGGACGACCGCCCGGTGCTCCTGTTACGTTTGGAGTCAGGATCGCCCTGCCTCACCATGCCGTGATGGGGAGCAAGTGCCATGCCACATTGCCGCGATGCGATGTTTACAAGCGCCGTATGAACCACGGCGGTTTGACGCAGCGGGGGCGTGAGTTGCGTCGCGGCAGCAATTACAATCGTCGCTGGTTCACGGACGCCCGACGGCTCAAATCGCGCCGTGGGCATCCAGCCACAACAGGTACTGGCACAGCCCCAACCCCTTCGCACACGAAAGAGTGATTGCCATGACAACCCTTTGGGCAACGGCGGCTTCGCCACGCCGCGCATCCCGTTACCTGGCAGCGCTACTGGCGGTGGTCGCAGCCTTGGCCCCGCTGAGTGTATCCCTGGCCCAGGCCGAAGAATCGTCTGCACTGCCGAAGGCTGCCATCGACGGCACAGGCCCCGGCTGGCGCACGCTGGGCAAAGACGACTTCGTGAACGTGAATTGCAACGACGACACGTGGAGCTTTGAGGATGGCCTGATCAAGTGCACCGGCCAGCCGGTCGGCGTCATGCGCACCACGAAGAAATACACGAACTTCGAACTGGTGGTGCAGTGGCGGCATCTCAAGCCGGCCGGCAACTCCGGCGTGTTTGTTTGGGTGCCGGAGCAATCGCTGGAAGGTTTGCAGCCGGGCCGGCTGCCGCACGGGATCGAGGTCCAGATCCTCGATCACGCTTACAAGACGAACTATGAGAAGAACAGCGGCAAAACAGCCGACTGGTTCACCACCAACGGCGACGTGTTCGCCGTCGGCAGTTCGAAGATGAAGCCCTTCCCGCCGCTCTCGCCCAACGGCAGCCGCAGCTTCCCGCGCAAGAACCTCAGCAAGGGCTCGCCGGAGTGGAACCACTACTACATTCGCGCGATCAACGGCGAAGTGCGGTTGTGGGTGAACGGCGAAGAGGTTTCCGGCGGTAGCGGCTGCGACCCGGCCACCGGCTACTTGTGCCTGGAGTCGGAAGGCTCGCCCATCGAGTTCAAAGAGGTTCGCATTCGCGAACTGCCGTAAGCGCTAATCGCGCGGCTGCGCTGGTTGAAACCGCTGCATTGCGGCGGCGCGGCGAGCAACGGTATCCATCGAGCAAACGCCCCGGTCGTTATGCGGCCGGGGCGTCTTTGTTATCGGCCGTGCCTTGCGAGCTGCCGGGGGCGGCCGATGCGGCATCGCCATAACCGAACTGCTGGATGTATCGCGCCCAGCGCTGGGTCACCTGGGCACGCAGTTCGTCGGTGATCTCGTAGCGGTTGGTCTTGTAATCCCCGGTTTCTTCCAGATACCGCTCCAGGGCAGGAATCGCCGGCTCAAAGTCGCCCAGGTCCAGTTGCTGGTAGATCGCCCGCAATTGGCCGACCGGGTCGGCGACCAGGTCCTCGTAGCGAACCTCGTAGAACTGCCGTTCATTGAGCAGATGGCGGTCGCCTTCAAAGGCGTCGTACATCCGGATGAACGTGTTGAATACGTACTCTTCCAGCCCTTGGTAATTGGGACGCTGGAGCCCTTCAGCCTGGTACATCTTCTTCCAGAGATTGACTGTCGAGGCGTACACGGTGTACGGATCGCGGACAATGTGGATGAAGCGGGCGTCCGGGAACAGGTCCAGCAGCACGCGAACCCGGGCTGTGTGCGTGGGGGATTTGAGAATGAGCCGCTTGTCGGAGCGGCCAAACGTCAGGTGCCGCATGAACCGCAGCAGCGTCTGCTGCCAGCGTGCAACGGCAGCCGGCGGCACCTGTTTCAGGTCGAGATATTCTTGAAACTGCGGCGGATGATTGGGGAAGGCAATCGTCCAATAGGGCGAAGGCTGTCCCAGGGCACACAGGGCAAACTCGTCTTCCTGCGGCCGCTTCCAGCCCATGGCCATGTTGTCCATTGGCCGCTGCTTGGGCATCAAGAAGCCGAACAGCCGCGTGGCCACCCACTCCGAAATCAAGAAATGGTTGGGGGCGAAACACTGGTAGCTGTTGGGATAGATGTGCCGGTCGTCGAGCACCATCAGCTCGTGCAGCAGCGTGGTGCCGCTGCGCCAGTGGCCAATGATGAAGACCGGCGGCTTCTCAATCTTGGCCCGGCTGAGCGGCAAGCCCAATAGTAGCCACTGCACGCCACGCAGCAACGAATGGAAGATGCTGAAACAGGTGATAATGAATGCCGCGGGCACCATGTGCCAGCCGACGGCAAAACGGTTCCTGAACAGCAGCCGCATCCAGGCAAAGAACTCAAACCCATGCCAGATCTTGGCATGGTACCAGCGATCCACGTAGCCGGTAGGTTTCTTGTCCGGTTGGGCTGGTTTGGACATGGCGGTGAGAATTACGGGGGGCGAAGCGAGTGGGCGGTGGGGCCGACCGCGGGGGCGGTCGATCCTGGCACCGTGGCCATTGGGCCGGGAGCATCGGTAACAGGCAACCCAGCTAACGGGTGGTGCAAAACACTGCGAAACGATGCCAGCCGCGCCAGCCGGTAAGGGGCACGCCGGACTTGTAGCCGGCGACGCACCACGCGTCGCCCGCCACCGGCAAACGCGGCCAATGGCGGCGCAACTCGCACAGTCCTATCGTAATGATCCGCGCGGGTCCTCGGTAGTATAGGGCATTTGCTGGGCGCGAACCGTGCGCTGCGACGTTGCTTGCCACGAATCGCGGAGGAGCGTCGCCACGTCAGCCCCCCCCATCTGCCCGGTCACCCGCCGCACCGCCACCCCGTCGCTGGTCAGAAACTGCAGCGTGGGGAACGACTGCACGCGGAACTGTTGGCACAACTGAGGGGCTGTTTCCAGTTCGACATGAACGCATACATATTGCGTCAGCGGCTCCTGGGCGACTGGTTCGCGCAGGGCGTGCTGCAGCATGTAACGGCAACAGGGGCAATCGCGATTGGTGAACAGCACCAACAGCGGGCGGCCTTGCTCGCGGGCGATCCGGCGGGCCTCGGCGTAGTCGTACAGGAACTCGGGGCCAGAAGGCGGCTTCGCGCGCGCGGCGCGGGGCGGAGCTTCCTGATCGCAGCCCGCCGCTGCCAACGCTAGCATCACCGTGAGGCCAAGCAGCCCCGCCGCAGTGAAACGATGTTGGCCCTGTTTCCTTAGCATGCCGGCTGTTCCCGAGTATGTTGTGTGGCGTACCCCCTATATCGCACCAGTAGGTCCACAACTTGAACGCGACTAGCCGCGCCGTGCAGGCAGCAACGCTGTCAGTGACAGTGCCGGCCGCCCGCCCGAGGTGCCGCCACCGGCCAGCCAGCGCTTTGGCAACACACGTCTTGCTTTGCCTCCCGCGCCGATGGTACATTCCGGCCCCCATCGCGCCGGCAGGGGCCCGGAGCGAGCGGGATTGGGGGGATCGGCCGCTAATTCATCCCAGGCTCCCTGCCGGAGACGATAAGGTGAACGCGAGCCGACTTGCGACAGGGAGGTCGCTCTCGTGCTGTCATCTTGGCCCATTCGCAACAAGCTCTTGCTAGGGCTGGTATTGCTACTGGCAATTGTGGGCACGCTCTCCTGGAGCGGGTTCCACGGCCTGTACGAATACCGCAGCCTGCTCAAGAGTTTGTTCCGCGTCGCCGAACTGCCGCTGGCAACGGAGCTCAACCAGAAGGTGAGCGACCTGCGGGTGGCAGCGCTGCGCAAACCGCGGCCGGGCATCGACATTGTGCAGGGATCGCACACGCTAAGCTGGCAGCTTGCCCGGGCCGAGTTTCTACAACGGCTCGACGCGGTGGAAGACACCGTCGACGAATACGAAAAGCAGCTCGATAACAACAGCAAGCAGGAATTCTTCATTGGCGACGACCGGCAGGAACGCCAGACGCTCGCCAAGATCAAACAACTGCTGCGTGCCGTGGCCGATTCGGCCATTGCATGGGAAGACCGCGAACAGTCGCTGCAACTCGAAGAACAACTGGCCCAACTGCAACGCCTGGTGGGTGAACTGCCCGGCTACTTGCAGGAGCGGATGAACCAGTTCCCCGAGCAGGTGCGCGACCGCTATCGCGCGCGGCTCACGCTGGTCTGGACGACCAGCGCAGGCTGCCTGGCGGTGCTGTTTGCGTTCTGCTGGCTGGCGTACCGCTGGATTCTCCGCCCGCTGCGGCTGTTGATCAAAGGCGCTCGCAAGGTGGCGGGCGGACAATTCCACTACCGGATTCATCTGGATACGCACGATGAAATTGCCGAGCTGGCTGCCGCGATGAACGGCATGACCAGCCGCTTCCAGGCGATTCGCGACGATCTTGACCGCCAGGTCACGGACCGGACCCGGCAGGTAGTGCGCGCTGAGCAGCTTGCCAGCGTCGGCTACCTGGCGGCGGGCGTGGCGCACGATATCAGCACGCCGCTGGAGCTGATCGTGCGCGCGGCCGACGCCCTGGATGAAACCATGGACAGCGAAGACATCTCGCCCGAGGAGCGGCGCGAGCTGTTGCTGAAACACCTGGTCGAGATTCAAACCCAGGCGTTCTGCTGCAAAGGCATCACGGAAAACCTGCTGGACTTTTCGCGTGCCAGCGACGCCCAACGCAAGCCCACCGAATTGCGCGAGATCCTGCAAAGCGTGGTCGATCTGGCGAGCCACCTGGGCAAGAACCAGGGCAAGTGCGTGGTGCTGCTGCCTGGGCCCTCGGTCTACGCGGCCGTGAACGTGCAACAAATCAAACAGGTCGCCGTCAATTTAGTGGTGAACGCCCTGGAGCGGGCGGAAGCCGGCGGCACCGTCGAAGTCAGCCTGCGTGCCGTAGGCGAAGAGGTCGAGTTGGTCGTGGCCGACGATGGCCCTGGCCTCAGCGATGACGAGCTGGAGCAGTTGTTCGAACCCAACACGGGTTCGCGCCGCGCCGGCTGCGGCATCGGCCTGGGGCTCTCGATCTCGGCCAGTATCATTGAAGATCATGGCGGGCGAATCACCGCGATTAGTCCCGGCCCCGGTGCCGGAACGCGGCTGCGCGTTTGCCTGCCGTTGCCCCCTGCCTCGAAGGAGATCGAACATCGCTACCAAGCCGCCTAAGCGACTGAAGCTGTTGTTCGCCGACGACGAACGGTCCCTCCAGGAGCTGATGAGCCTCGAACTGCCGCGGATGGGGCACGAGGTCACCGTCTGCCCCGACGGTCTGACGGCCGTGGCCGCGCTGGAGAGGAACACCTACGACTGCATCCTGGTCGACCTGGACATGCCCGGCCTGAACGGCATCGAGGTCATCGCCAAGGCGAAGGACCTCTCGCCGGACACCGAGGCCGTGGTCCTGACCGGCAAGTCGTCGCTGGAAAGCGCCATTGCCGCGCTGCGCTACGGGGCGTTCGATTACCTCACCAAGCCTTGCAAGCTGGTGGAGCTGGAATCGCTGCTGCGCCGCGTGGCCGACAAACGCGAGCTGACCAACAAGTACCGGGCTCTCAAGCACCAGCTTGAAAAGGTGCAGGGCTCGTCGCAACTGGTCGGCAAGAGCGCGGCCATGGCCAAGGTCCGCGAGCTGATCGCCAAGGTGGCGCCCACCAACAGCACCGTGCTGGTGCTGGGCGAAACCGGTACCGGTAAGGAACTGGTTGCCCGGGCGCTGCACGACCAGAGCTTGCGGAAGGACATGCCGTTCGTGGCGGTTAACTGCGGCGCGCTGCCGGAAAGCCTGATCGAAAGCGAGCTGTTCGGGCACCGCAAGGGCGCGTTCACCGGCGCCGATGAGCATCGTATCGGCCTGTTCGAAGTGGCCGACGGCGGCACCATCTTCCTCGACGAAATTGGCGAGCTGCCCAAGGGCATGCAGGCCAAGCTGTTGCGCGTGCTCGAGAGCGGCGAGATTCGCCGGGTGGGCGAGAACCAGTCGTTCACTGTCGACGTGCGGGTGATCTGCGCCACGCACCGCAATCTGGAAGAGATGGTTGCCAACGGCGACTTCCGCGAAGACTTGATGTTCCGCATCAACACCTTCGAGATTCATCTGCCTGCCCTGCGGAACCGCAAGGAGGACATCATCCCGCTGGCAGAGCATCTGCTGCGACGGTGCCGTCCGACGCTGAAGCCGGGCGACAAGCTGTTCTCGGACGAAGCGGTGCGCATCCTCGAAGATCACATCTGGCCCGGCAATGTCCGCGAACTGGCCAACGTGGTCGAGCACGCCGGCATCCTGGGCGGCGATGGACCGATCACCGCCGAACACCTGCCCGGCAAGTTCGACACGCGGCGGCTCAATGCGCCGCGGGTCAAGTTCTTCGGGCCGATCACGCTTCGCGAGATCGAAATGGAAGCGATTCAGTACGCCCTGGAACGTCACGACGGTAACAAGCCCAAGGCGGCCGACGAATTGGGCGTGAGCCTCAAGACGCTCTACAACAAGCTGAACGCCAGCGCGAACCTGGAGAAAACGGCCTAACAGCCGGCGCATTTAGCTACAACAATCGACGGCTCTGCCCTGCCACGTGCTGCGGGGCGGAGCCGTTTTTTGCGCGCTGTCGGAAAGGGCCAGCAGCCTGCGCCGGTACAGCGCAGCTACAGCCGGGCACGCCGTCCACTGCCACTGGCACTGCCTGCGAGGGGAGACTACTACCACGCGCGGCGGATCGACTAGAATCAGGGCTTGGGACCGCGGCCGCCGAGAAGCCGGTCCCCGATCAGCAACCAGGGGGGAACGCATGCCCAAGTTCATCATCGAACGCGATCTGCCGGGTGCGGGCCAGCTATCTCCGGCACAACTGACGCAAACGGCGCAAACGTCGTGCTCCGTGCTCAAGGACCTGGGCCCGGAGATCCAGTGGCTGGAGAGCTACGTAACCGACGACAAGATTTACTGCGTCTATATTGCTCCCAGCGCGGACATCATTGCGGAGCACGCCCGGCGCGGCGGCTTCCCTGCCAATAAGATTTCGCAGGTGCGGTCGGTCATCGACCCAACCACGGCCGAATCGGCTTGAATCGCGGCCAACCAGGTGGCACAAATCATTGTTTGCCCGCGATTAACGTCCTACGATGACAACGGGGGCACCGGACAGTTTGCCGGTCGCGGTGGGCGCTGCCACCGCAGGGCTCTCCCCGGCTGGTTCGCTATCACCCACCACCTTGTGAAGTTACCCGTATGGTGATCAAGTTTACCTGTCCGTGTGACAAGAACCGCCGGATGCAGGTGCCCGACGACCGGGGTGGCAAAAATGCCAAGTGCCCTGAGTGCGGTTTGCCGTTTGTGATTCCGCGGCCCGATCCGACCGTGCCGGAAGGTACGCTGCTGAAGGCCCAGGAATTGCTGGAGTTCTTGTGTCCCAACGAGCAGTGCCCCAAGCAACTGCTGCAAGCCCCGGCCAGTATGGCGGGCCGTCGTGGGCAATGTCCCCACTGCGGAACCAAGTTCCGCGTGCCGCGGCCTGAGGATCTGCACGACGGCGGCGACGAGGGCCAAACCATGGCCGAGGCCGCCGGCGATTCCGGGGCACAGGATAGTGCCGATACCTTCGGGCGTGCCGTGGCTGAAGCCCGGGCGACCGAACTTGTCGACGATGTGGAGGAGATCGAAGAAGTCGAGGAAGCCGACGCCGTGGCCGAGCCTGCCGAACCGGCGAGCCCTGCGAGCGACTCCAAGGCTGGCAGTGCCCCCAAACTCGATTTCCAGTTCCTCCAAGAGCCGAACGCAGACGAAGCATCCATGCACGGCAGCAATTACATTCCGCCCATGGCCGAGAACGAGCATCCCATGGCCGCCCTGTTTGAACGGATTTGGGACGAGTCGGACCGCGAAGCCATTGTCGAACTGCGGCTTTCCACCGGCGAAATGATTACCCCCGTCCACTACGCGCACGACTTCTCGCGCGGCCAGCACGGGATCTTCGGGCTGATCGATCGCGACGGCAAACACGTGCTCGAGGTCATTCCCTGGGAGAACGTTGCCCGAGTGACCGTGCGCGGACTCAGCGAGTTGCCACCCACGTTGTTCGACGTGCCGAACGGTTAATCGCTGCGGCGGCACGCGGAGCAGCCTAAGCGATGGCGCCATGGAAACAACCGTGCGCACGGGCTGGCCAAAACTCGCAATAAGGATGATGCACCATGTGTGGCCGGTTTACGCTTCGCACGCCGGCGGCCGAAGTCGCCCGGCACTTCCGTCTGCCCGACGTGCCCGACCTGGACGCCCGGTATAACATTGCGCCCTCGCAAGATATCCCCGTGATTCGGCCCGGCCAGGAGCGGCAACGCGAACTGGTCTTTTGCCGCTGGGGCTTGGTGCCGTTCTTTGCGAAAGACCCAAGCGCGGGCCGCCAGCCGATCAATGCCCGGTGCGAAACCGTGGCGACTAGCCCAATGTTTCGGGCTGCGATCCGCCGACGCCGCTGCCTGATTCCGGCTGACGGGTTCTACGAATGGAAACGCGTCGGCAGCAAGAAGCAGCCGTTCTATATCCGGCTCAAGAGCAATGAGCCGTTCGCGTTTGCCGGCATCTGGGAACGCTGGGGCGAGAACGACGAGCTGCAAACGTGCGCCCTGCTGACCACCGACGCCAACGAGCTGATGCAGCCGATCCACGACCGGATGCCGGTGCTGCTTCCGCCCGATGCGTATGAGCTGTGGCTCGATCCCGAGGTGGAAGACATCACCCGGATCAAGCATCTGTTCGAGCCTTACCCGGCCGGCGAAATGGAAGCTTACGCGGTCAGCACCGATGTGAACCGGCCGACGCATGATGCTCCCGATTGCATTCAGCCGGCCGATCATCAGCGCGAGCTGTTTTGAACGCGGCGGCAATTCAATAGGTGAGCACTGGCTTAGAGCGGCGGCGTTCTTGCCGGGCAACGAGCCATTGGTGCAGCAGAAACAGCCCGATCGGAATGGCAGGCCAGGTGAACCATGCCCACATGCGTTGCCACCGCGGCAGGGCTTTGCCGACTTCCATCTCGGCGGTGACTTCCACCGTGCCGTGGCGGCCCATCACGGTCACGTAAACCTGCCAGCGGCCCGCGAACGGCAATTCCAATAGTGCCGCTTTGAAGAGCTTATTGGTTGCGGCTTCTTCCGTGGCGGCAGCCGAGCGGCGCGCGACCACCGGCCCCACGGATTGCACCTTCACGTCGATGGCGGCGTCCGCAAGGTGCAGCCCTGTTTCGGCATCCTGCACCATCACGCTAATATCGACCGGCCCGGCTCGCAACGGTGCCGGTTCCGCGAACACGGCAATGCGATAGCCGTCTACTTCGCGCATGGTGAGCGGGATGCCGCCATCGGCCCACGATACCTGCGGGCAGACGATGGCCAGCACCACCGACCAGGCGGCAATGAGCAACCAGCGATTATGCTGGTGCGGGGCAGCAGTGTTTGGGGGGAAGGCCACGTTCCTCCTTGGATTGATCACTGATGGCAGCATGCTAACCGGCAATTAGCCGGAGAGCGTGCCTCGCATCTCCATCGGTTGAAACACCGTCCACACGCCCACGGCGAATAGCAGCAGCATCAACAGCGCCCAAGGCAGCACCACGGCGGCAGCCTGGCGACGGGTGAGCGATTCCGAGGCGGCCGTCCGCCAGCAAACATACAGCGAAGTCAACAGGCCCAGGTCGAGCAGGACCAGTTCCAGTTGGATGAGCCAGTCGCCTGCCGGGCGGCAGCAACTGAGCGTCCAGTCCACGGGGCCGCTGGACATCCAATGCCACTGGGCGGCAAACCGCTGCGTGGCCGGCCAGATCGTGTCGAAGCTGGTCAAAAAGTGGAACAAGTAATGCGCCAGCCACATGCCCAGCCCTAGCGGCACGAGCGCCGGAGCAAACCGGGCCACCGTGGCGGCGATACTGCGTTTGCTTTGCGCCGCCCAGCGCGACGCCGCGGCCACTGCGAGCGTGGCCGCCGCAGGTAACAGCAGCAAGGCCAACGCATAGAAAACACTGGCCGACAGCCAGCGGGCCTGGACGCCAATTGCCTTTTCAATGGACCGTTCCCAGGCAACCACCGGGGCCACCATGCCGGCCGCATTAGCAAACGCTCCAAACACCAGGAGCAGGATCAGTACCGCAACGTCGGTCCGCAGCAGGTGCCGCGGACCAGCTTTCGCGGCTGGCGACGTTGTCTTGCCGTTCAATTCGCCTGCCGAAGCCACGAGTGCGGCCGCCGGCACGCCGACAAACAAGCCGACGTTTTCGTGCGGACACGCCCTCGCGCAATCCAGACAGAATGTGCAGTCGAAATTGTCGCGCTTGCGCGGA
>Ga0180216_1004032_pt1 | contig 11292 bp, 9 predicted proteins | sample eDN3rd37CBELigMG_FD_128879 | JGI IMG/M metagenome (GOLD analysis project Ga0180216, IMG submission 128879) | Enriched Miracle-Growth compost microbial communities from Emeryville, California, USA - eDNA 3rd pass 37_C BE-Lig MG (version 2)... ...
CCGCCTTCCTCTTCGTGCATTTCGGATTCGGCCGGCATGTTCATACGGGACGAGTAGGACACGGGGGTTCCTCCTTATGCTGTGGTGAATGGCCGCCGGCACGCGAAACCATGCGTTCCGGCGAACTTGCCAGGGATACACGCCTTCCAGCCCGGCACTGGGTACAAAGCCAGCCCGACCACGCAAGGCCGGCCGCTTCGGCCAGAAGTGGACATGCAGCTTACGTGCCAAGGCAGGGCAGGGCGCGAAAGCTCCCAGCGGGACTCGCCCTGTACGAAGGCACCACCCGGCACGGCGGTGACAGCGGCCACGCCAAACTGGCGTAGGAGGAACCAGCAAGAAAGATCGCGAGGGGGCCGGGGCAGCGTGCCGGCCGCGTCAGCGGGCGAACCGACTACGTCACGCCCCCACAAAGCTGCCCAGCAGCCAAATGAACAGGGTAACGATGACGACCGTGAGCGTGTTCAAGGTGACGCCGGCCATAACCATGTCGCGCATACGGATACACCCGGAGGCATACACGATCGCATTGGGCGGCGTGGCCACCGGCAACATGAACGCGCAACTGGCCGCCAGTGTAGCTGGCACCATCAGCACAGCCGGAGGTACGCCCAACTCGTTGGCCGCGCCCGCCAGGATCGGCAGAATCATCTGCACGCTGGCCAGGTTGCTGGTGACTTCGGTGAGCCAGGTCATGCCAAACGCCATCACTGCCGCCATGCCCAGGGGCGGCAGTCCTTCGACCGTTCCGGCCAGTTTCTGCCCGACGTAAGTCGAGAGCCCCGAGCTTTGCATCGATTCGGCCAGCGCCATCCCGCCGCCAAACAGCAGCAGAATCCCCCAAGGCACGCGCGCCGTGGCTTGCCAGGTGAGCAGCGGACGCCGCTCTTTTCCGCCCGCCGGCAGCATGAAGCACAACAGCCCCATGAAGATGGCGACCGTACTGTCGTCGACGCCAAAGCCTTTGGCATCCAGGCCCAGGGCAGGCCCCCAGCCCCAGTCTTCGATCGGCTCGCGGAAAATCCACAGCAGAGCTGTGGCGGCGAAGATGCCCGCCATCCGCCACTCCGATGTCCGCATCGGTCCCAGGCTTGCCAGTTCCTTGGCAATGACGTCGTGACCGCCCATGATGCCGGTCCGCTGCACGCGAAACAGCCAGATCAGCGTGAGCCAGCACACCAGCAGGAACGTGGCCGAGAGTGGCACGGCCAGCATCATCCAGCCGCCAAAGGAGATCTCTGGCAGATCGGGATACGTTTCGCTGTAGAAACTGCGGAAGAAAATATTGGGCGGCGTACCGATCAAGGTAGCCATCCCGCCGATGCTGGCCGCGTAGGCGATGCTGAGCATGAGTGCGGCCCCAAAGCCGTGCGGAGCCTTCCCGTCGGGCGACGCCCGATCGGCTTGCAGCACGACGCTGGTGGCGATCGGCAGCATCATCAGCGCGGTGGCCGTGTTCGAAAGCCACATCGAGAGCAGCCCAGTCGCGAGCATGAACCCCAGCACGATCAGCCGGGGGTTATCGCCCATCAGTTTGACGATCTGCAGGGCCACGCGGCGGTGCAGGCCGCTTTCTTCGATGGCCAGGGCGACCAGAAACCCGCCCAAAAATAAAAAGATCATCCGGTCGCCGTAGGAAACGGCCGTTTGGGCCGGCGTGGCGATTCCCAGGGCGGGAAACAGGGCCAGCGGTATCAGGGCGGTGGCGGCCAGAGGCAGGGCCTCGGTCATCCACCAGGCGGCCATCAGGGCGGTAACGCCGGCCATGCGATTGAGGCCCGGTTCGCCGCTGCCCAGCGGCTGCCAGCCAATCAGCCAGACGGCCAGGATCACGCCGATCACGAGCCCAATCTTCGCGGCCGGCGGCCGGTCCACCGCCGGCGCGTGCCCCGGGCCAGAGGCTCGCTCAGCTTGGGTCGGGGCGGAGGTCTCGTCAGTCACTGCGGCAGGCTCTCAAAGCGTGGGCAGGGCAGGGGGCGAGCAACCAGAAGGCGGCATGATAGCACGCCCGGCGGGCCACGCCCACATTCGGTTCAAGCGCAAAAACCGGATTGTAACGACTTTTTGCCTGCTTCTGTGGCCGGTCACCGCACGATGGGGCCGGCTATGCCCGGCTTGCGCCGCCGCACCGGAGGTTTAGAAATAGCCACAAGTTCGGCCAAATTCCCCAATCCAAAAACTTCACCTGCGCATAGTGGCAACTTATACTGGCATTCGAACGATGGCTTGCCCTGGCCATTTTGTCGCCCGATATGCGGCACCGCAGGCGGTGCCTGGCAGCGGGGCCAATTGCCTGGAGCAGGCGCTCAATGGCGCCGTTAGCCCATATCAGTACAGCGGTTACTGCTACCGAGCATTTCCCCAAGCCGCCTAGTTCCGAACCGTTCGCGAGCCCTTTGCTATGCCAGTACGCCAGATCCGTTGGGTGCCGGGTGCCTGCTCGATGCTGTGCGGATGGGCCATTGCCGCCGCGGGGCTGCTATCCCCGGCTGCCGCCCAAGAGCCTGCCGACAACGCCGCGGCCAGCAATGCGCAGGGTTTTCGCGCGATCGCCCCGGGCGTCATTCACACCATCTACCCGGACAACGATCCGGAAGAAACCGTCAGCCGGCACGATATTGTCGAGCTGCTGAACGTGAACCCCAAGTTTGGCGAGCGCGACGGGGTTTCGCCCAACTTGGCCAGTAACGTCCGCTATACCCACAACGTGTGGGGGCTGGAGTTCCGTTTCAAGCCGGTGCGGCTGATCGAGGTCAATGTGCCCAATCCTGACGGGCACCTGGAGCGCAAGCTCATCTGGTACCTGGTGTACAACGTGAAGAACACCAGCGGCGAGCCGGTGACGTTCGTCCCGCGGATGTATCTGCGGTCGCACGATTCGAAGGTCCGCCAATGGGTGCCCGACACGCTTAATCCGCTTGCGGTCAAGGCGATCAACCAGCGTGAGGATCCCAACCGCAAAATGTATGACAGCGTAACGATTTCCGAGCAGCCGATCCCGCCAGCCGAGGAAGGCGCCGATAACGAAGTGTGGGGGATCGCCACCTTCGAAGGCGTGGACCCCGAGTCCGACGAGTTCTCCATCTACATCCAGGGCCTGACCAACGCCTACAAGATGGAGATCGACGACGGCAAGCGTAAGTACCGCCGCAAGACGCTTAAAATCAACTTTTGGCGGCCCGGCGACGAATTCTTCCCCGATGAGCGCGAAATCCGCTACGGCGTGCCCGGCGAGGTTGACTACGAGTGGGTCTATATGTAACTTTAGTAGCTTCCCTGCCTTGGGTTAGATGCTAGCGGTAGGCGGGCGGCTCTGGTCCCTAAAACCAGCCGCAGCGTTTTTCGCGTTTTTGGGCCAGGCCACCAGCGCGGCGCGCCCCATGTTCCGCAGCTAGCCGGCACCCTGGCTGCGAGGGGGAGATTGAAGCCATTCCCCCTGAAACCGCGCCAGCCGCGCCCCGGCCGCCAGCCGCAGGCAGTCACCGAACAACAGCACGAGGAGATCGCAGTCATGGCACATAAGAAGGGTCAAGGCTCCAGCCGCAACGGTCGCGATTCGAACGCTCAGCGCCGTGGCGTGAAGAAGTATGGCGGCGAGCTGGTGAAGCCCGGCAACATCATCGTCCGCCAGGTTGGCAACAGCTTCCACCCCGGCCGTGGCGTGGGCCAAGGAAACGACTTCACCCTGTTCGCCCTGATCGAAGGCTATGTGAAGTTCGATCGCGGCGGCCGCCGGGTGAGCGTCGTCGACTCGCGCAATTAGGTTACGAGGGCCGCGGCCAGCGGCCGGCCGGTAAACGCCGCTTCCTGGCGTGGCGCCGGCTGAGCTGGCACCGCCAGCATGGCCCCCGTACCGTCCAATGCATACATTCGCCCACGGGATGGCCAACGCCATCCCGTTTTCTTTGGTAGCCCCGCGGCTATGATTGCGCGGAGCGTGGCGGCCTGCGAGGCCCAGAACGAAACCTACGGCACGCCGGGCCTGCTTTCGCGTTCGTTATCTTTCCTTGGGAATTGTGTTGGCATGTTTGTCGATCGCGTCGAAATCGAGGTAGAAGCCGGCCGTGGCGGCGACGGTTGCCTGAGCTTTCGCCGCGAAAAGTATGTCCCCAAGGGTGGCCCCGATGGCGGCGATGGCGGCCGCGGGGGCAGCATCATTCTGCGGGCCGAAGAAGGCGTCAACAGCCTCGCCCAGTTGACCATGAAGCGCCGCTGGACGGCCGAAAACGGTCAGCCCGGCCAGGGCTCCAACAAACACGGCCGCGACGCCAAGGACGTGGTGCTGCTCGTTTCGCCGGGCACCGTGGTCCGCGATGCCGAAGGCGGCTTTATCATCAAAGACCTGGCCAAGCCGGGCGACGAAGTCGTGGTTGCCCGCGGCGGCAAAGGCGGCAAGGGCAACACCCGCTTCAAGAGTGCCACCAATCGGGCTCCGCGTCAGACCACGCCCGGCGAAGAAGGCGAACGCCGCACGCTTATTCTCGAGTTGAAAGTGATTGCCGACGTGGGGCTGATCGGTAAGCCCAACGCCGGCAAAAGCACGCTGCTCAGCCGGCTATCGCGGGCACGGCCCCAGATCGCCGATTACCCCTTCACCACCAAATACCCGAACCTCGGCCGGGTCGATATCGACATCCACCGCTCGTTCGTCTTGGCCGATATCCCGGGCCTGGTCGAAGGGGCCCACGCCGGCATCGGGCTGGGGCACGAGTTCCTTCGCCACGTTCAGCGGGCTGGCATCCTGATCCACTTGGTAGAGCCGATGCCGATGGACGGCACCGAGCCGCTGGAGAATTACCGGGCCATTCGCGACGAGCTGCGGCAGTATGATGCCAGCCTGGTCGAACGGCCCGAAGTGGTCGTCGTTACCAAGGCCGACCTGCCCGACGCCGAAACCATTCGCCAGCAACTTCAAGATACGCTTCAGAAGGAAGTGCTGTTGATTTCGGCCGTCACCGGGCAAGGCTTCAACGTGTTGCTACAGCGGGTCGCCCAGCTCCTGGAAGAGCGCGACAATCCCCAGTAGGTCGCGGCGTCTGCGCCGCGGCCAGCACGGTCTTTGTTGGGCGAAAGGCCGCACGCGCTGGGGGCCTTGTCCGCCGGGTACTCGGAGGAAGTGCGATATATGCCCCTGAAACGTCTGGTCGTCGGATTCGCTTCCAGTCGCGAGCAGGCCGATACGGCCGCCGAGGCACTTCGCCTCATGGGGTTGGCCGCTCGCGTGACTGAACGCACGGGCGAAGCGGGCGCCCCCTTCGCCGTGGCCTATTACGCCCGTAACGGCCGCGAAGCTGCCCGCATGGAGCAGGTGTTTGAAACGCTCCAGATCGAAGGCGAGGTGATGTATGAGCCTCTGCCCGACGACCATCGCTTGATTCGCATCTACGGCACACACCACCGGCCCGGGACCGCCGATCTTCTGGCCAACCTGCTGGAACGGGCAGGGCTGCATGTGGTGCGTGGTCCCAACGAACTGTTCGTGCCGCGTAGCCAGGAAGCCGATGCCCTCAACGTGATTCGGCAGTTTGAACAGTCGCTGCCCGAGAAGCGCCGCAGCCTGTTCGACCTGCTGGGCGAGGATTCAACCATCGAGGACAGCGAGCCGGGCCAGGATGCCGAGTCGGCGGCGGCTCTCGAAGAAACGGCGTTCACCGATTGGGAGAACATCGCCCTGGTGCCTAACCAGGTGCCGCAATCGGATGCCGCGACGGCTGGCCCCGCCGTTGGCCACTTGCCCGAGGCTTGGCCGTGCTGCCCCAGTTGCAGCCGCCCGCGTGAAACGAGCTGCCCGATGTGCGGCGAAACCGGCTACCACTTTCCGGCTGCCGAACTGGTACCCGAGGAGTTTACCAACCGTCGCCCCGTGCCGGCCGAACTGGCCGAGGCTCCCTGGCCGGTGTTGTGCCCCGTGTGCGACTGGCTGTTCGAGCCGCAGTTCTATCGCCGCTGCCCATGGTGCGGGCACGACTTCGGCCAAGGACGCGAGATTGCCATCCAGCCCCGCAAAGTTGTTGAGCCGCTGAATCCGCGGATCGTGCTGGGCCTGGTCCTAACGGTCGCCGTGGTCGTCGGCATCCTGGTGTACCTGGTGGTGGTGTCTCGGCCGCACGGCCCCAGGATACGGCCGGTTCGTGTCGAACCCATGGGAGTGCGCATCGTCACGGCGCACCATGCGGAACCAGCACCTTCTCTTAACCAGGGCAGGGGAGCCAACAGCCGCAGGCGCTAATGCAGAGCCGTTTCATCTTGAGACTGCTTGGAACGGTTCTGGACCACGTCGGGCGAGCTGTGATCGACATCGCCCCTGATCGTCGGCAAGACGCCGCCCAGCAGCCGCCCCAAGGGAGCCGTGCTTTCAAAACGCATCAGCACGATGCGGGCAACGGCCATGATCGGCACGGCCAGGACCATGCCGATGGGGCCCCATAGCAATCCCCAGAACGCCAGCGACAACAGGATAGTAACCGGGTGCAGGTCGAGGCCTTCGCCCACCAGCTTGGGCTGGACCGTGTTGCCGATGATGATCTGCAACGCCCCCGGGATCGCCACCACGCCGACGATCTCTGCCACGCTGTCGTACTGGCCGACGGCGATCGGCAGCGGGGCCAGGGTAGCAATGACCGAACCGATGGAAGGGACGAACGTCAGCAGAAACGCGATCAGCCCAAACACAGGGGCGAGTTCCAGGCCGAACCAGGCCAGGATGCCCCACACCAACAGGCCCATCATCGCGGCCAACAGCACCATGGTCCCCAGGTACCGGCGAATCCGCACGTCGATCTCGTTGTAGAAGCCGCGGCGAACCAGGTGCGGATTCCGCCCGGCCAGCAGGAACGTGACGAACACTACGACCAAAAAACTCTGCACCAGCACGTTGAGTGCGGTGCCAAAGGTCTGCGAAATGAGGCCCGGCAGTTGGTTTCGCAGAGTATCGACCAGGCCGCGTTCATCGAGGTCGATGCCGATCCGTTCCACGGTTTCAATCGACCGCCGCATCAGTACAGCGAAGTTATCACTGTACTTGCCGGCCGTGGCGATCACTTGCTGACTGGCCAGGGTTAGCATCGCGGCGACCAACGTGTGCGCGATCAACACCAGCACCAGGGCCACCACCACGGCCACCGCTTGAGGAAACCGCAGCTTGACCACCTGGTAATCGACCAGCGGCGCTACCAGTGAGGCGATGAAGATCGCCAGCACAAACGGCACCATCACGTCCTTGGTGAAGTACAAAGCCGCCGACGCAGCGACGGTTGCCAAAATCATCAGCGAGCCTGTCACCAGCCACGCTTGTTCGTTTCGCAAGTTCGACATCGGAACTCTCGCTGCCTTGCGACCGGCCCGCCAAGAGGTTGCATTGTCGCCGTCCCCGGTGTTTCATCAAGTCTAGTTCGTCGCTGAGACGCCGCCGCAGGGGTTACCGGCAGTACCGGCGGACAGTAGCAGCGACACCATCCTCCACCATCAACCGACTAGCCATGCCGACGCTCTGTTCTACCTGGATTTTCGAGGCTCAGCATAGAGTGAGTCGTACTGCGCCGGTTTGCTGGCTTCGTACGGTCCTAGGGCTGATTGCGGTCATGGTGATCGTTCCATGCTTGGTTGCCCCGGCAATCGCGGCCGAACCACAACTGCCGCCGCTCCCCAAGGCGGCCCCGGCACCCAAGGACAATCCCACTACGGACGAGAAGGTGGCGCTTGGCAAGCAGCTGTTCTTCGACAAGCGGCTGTCGGGCGATAACACCATGAGCTGCGCAAGCTGCCATCAACCTGACCGCGGCTTTGCCGACGGGCTGGCGCGCTCACGCGGCGCAGGCGGCAAACAACTGGACCGCAACACGCCGACCGTGCTGAACGCCGCGCTGTTCGAAAAACTGTTCTGGGACGGCAGAGCATCGACGCTGGAGGAGCAGGCCCTCCAGCCCATCACAAACCCGGACGAAATGAACCAGGATCTCGACGCGCTCGAGCAAGAACTAGCCGCCGTGCCTGGCTATGTGAAGCAGTTTCAAGCGTTGTTCGGGACCGGCGTGACGCGGCAAGGCATCGCCCAGGCGCTGGCGGCCTTTCAGCGGACGCTGCTCAGCGGCCCTTCGCCGGTGGATCGCTACCTGGCCGGCGATGCATCGGCCCTCTCGCCGCAAGCCCGGCGCGGCTTGGAACTGTTTCTGGGCGATGCCGGCTGTGTTCGGTGTCACCATGGCCCGCTACTGAGCGACGGCAAGTTTTACCGCGTAGGCCCGACATTCGAAGACCGTGGTCTAGCGACGGTGAGCGGCGTCAAAAATGATGTCTACAAGTTTCGGACTCCGTCGCTTCGCAACGTGGCTGAGACCGCGCCCTACATGCACGATGGCTCGCTGGCCACGCTGACCGATGTGGTCACGTACTACTATCGCGGCATCCCATTCACCGCCCCGGGCGGACATGCCCCCGATGTCGCGCCGCTCTCGGATCGCAGCTTTGACGAGATCCCGGCCCTGGTGGCGTTTCTCGAAGCGCTCAGTGGCGAAGTGCCCAAGATCGAGCCGCCCACACTGCCGTAAGCAGCCAGATGGTTTTGGCTCGGCTTGCGGCATCGATGGAACAGATGTGCCGCGATGTGCGCGCATAAAAAAAGATCATGGCAGGTCGATCCGTCGAACTGCCATGATCTCTATCCTGAAACGGGACCCGAAGGCCCCGCCCTCCCGGCAACTTCAGCGTTGCAATGATAGTATCGTCCGTAGCGTGCGAGTCACTCCAGATGAATCGTCCGAGATTCGCCGAAGAGCCCTGAAATGCCGTAAATAACAGGGCTTACATCTCTGACGGTTCGTGCGCGACGAACGGCAAGGGCCGAACATCCACCCAATCATGGGGGCCGCCTTGAAGAGGCGCATCATCATCGGCGCATGCGCAGAAGCATGGCCAGCCACCTACTGGTAATCAGTCGCGCAGCAGATGCGCCAAGCGTTAAGCGGCCGTGCGCTTCTCGCTTGAGGAGCTGTAGGCGACGGTGGAAGTTTCCAGAGGCTCAGGCGTGAAGTTAACCTCGGCACCTGGGCATACCGTGGTTCCTTCTTCCTCAAGCTCGCCGTCAGCTTTCCTGGTCTGATACTCGCGATAGGCTTCCACCACCTCGTACGGCTCGCCTTGCATCCGAAGCTGGCCACGGTGGAGCCAGATGGCCCGATTGCACAGGTTCTGGATCGCAGTCAAATCGTGGCTGACCAGCACCACCAACTCGGCCCGATCGCAAAGTTCGTGGATGCGTCTCTTGGCCTTGGATTGAAACGCGAGGTCGCCGGCGGACAGCGATTCGTCGACCAGCAAAATCTCAGGCTCGACGGCCGTGGCGACCGAAAACGCCAGGCGGACCAGCATGCCCGCCGAATAATGGCGGATCGGCCCATTGAGGAAGTCGCCCAGTTCGCTGAACTCGGCAATTTCCGCGGCCTTGGCGCGGATACTCTTGGGCGTTTCGCCTTGCAGCAGCCCACGGAACCGGATGTTCTCCCAGCCGTTGGAGTCCATTTCGAAGCCCACGTTGATGTCAAACAGCGAGCTGATGCGGCCGTTGACAACCACGCGGCCCGAGGTCACCGGGTACACGCCGGCCAGCAGCTTGAGAAAGGTGCTTTTGCCGGCGCCGTTATGTCCCACGACGCCCAACCGCGTGCCGGCATCAATGTTGAGATTGATGTCCTGCAGGGCGCGGACTTTGATCGGGGGATTCTTCGAGCGACGGAACAACTGCTTGATGACGTAGTCCTTGAATCCCATGCCGGCAAGCCGCCGCATGTGGAACGTGAGCGAAGCGTTCTCCAAGCGAATATAAGCCATGGGATGACACCGTCGATTACAGTTGTCGCCGTGTTGCGTTCGCCTGCTGCCCCCCGGCAGTGGCGCTGGCGGTCGTTGCACCAGGTCAGGATCGGTCGAACCGGCCGACCGGCTTAGAGTTTGAAAATCAGCGTCCGCTGCCGACTGAAAAACACCGCATAGGCGATCAGGCAAACCAGGCCAATGGTGCCGCAGGCCACGCCAAACCGCCACAAGCTGGGCATCTGGCCGTACAGGATCGGAACACGCAGCAGCTCCAAGGCATTGGCCAAGGGGTTGATATCGATCAGCCAGTCCATCTTGCGCTGGGCCAGCAGTTCCTTGGTGTAGATCACCGGCGTCATGTAGAACACGATGCTCAGGCCCACTTCAGCCAGGTGCTGCGTGTCGGGGAAGTAGACATTCGCCACGCTGGCAATCATCGCCAGGGAAAGCCCCAGCACGAAGATCATCAGCAATACCGGCACGATCACAGGCAAGGCCGGCAAGTTACTGAACCCGATCAGCACCCACACACTCAGAATGCTAACGCCCAGCGACAGCAGGAAATGGAACCCGCTCCCCAGGACGACGCGCAGCGGATAGATCAGCATCGGCTGCGGTTGCTGGCGGATATAGGCTTCCGACATCTGGAAGGCCCGGCAGCCTTGCAACACGCAGTTGGAAATGAACTGCCAGAACGACAAACCGATCAGCAGGTACGCGCCGTAGGTCTTGACGTCGATGCCGAACATGGTGCTGAACACCACGCAGAGCACGCAGGTCATGGCCAGCGGCTGCAACAGCGACCAGCCCATCCCCAGCGCCGAACGCCGGTACCGGCTGCGCAGGTCCATGCGTACCAGCGACATCCAGAAATAGCGTGAGCGCCAAATGCCGCTCAGGTATTCCGAGGCCCTGATCCTGGTGTCGGGCGAGTTCACCACTTCCATGTCGGTGGCACTTCGTCTGGCAAGGGGGTATGTCGAAACAACTGTTGTTTCTATATCGTGTAATAGTGCGGGCGGATCGTAGTTGAAATCTGCCCTGCCAGGCAAGAGCTATGTTGCGTCATCCGCAGTCGATGCTGGCAGCAGCCCGCGAAACACGTCGCCCAACCACGATGAAAGCCGGCTATTGCTAGCACCGACAGAAGGCCAGCTCAAGGGCGATTCATGGGCCGTGCGCCCTCGGGAACCATGGGCCGGTTGGCTTGTTGAGCCTCGATTTGCCGCACCGCGCGGTCCGCAGCTAGCCGGGCTTTCCGCAGCGGCTCGGTGGTGGCAGGCAACCGGCGGCCGCGCTGAAGGGTTGGCATGATGCGGCTGTCGGCCCGGCCGATCCGTGCTAGCGCTTCCGCTGATAGCACGTAATAGGGAAGCCCCTCGCCGTTTAATTCCTTCTCGGCCTGGATCAATAACGGGGCCAGCAAACCGATCGCTTCCTCGCTGCCGATTTGGCCCAATGCCCGAATGGCCTCGCTGCGGA
>Ga0180216_1004033_pt1 | contig 11290 bp, 11 predicted proteins | sample eDN3rd37CBELigMG_FD_128879 | JGI IMG/M metagenome (GOLD analysis project Ga0180216, IMG submission 128879) | Enriched Miracle-Growth compost microbial communities from Emeryville, California, USA - eDNA 3rd pass 37_C BE-Lig MG (version 2)... ...
CCCCCATGACCGCTCTCGGCGTCTATATTGGCAACAGCACCGCTGACCTCGCCAAGTTCTCCTCCTGGCTGGGCGACAAGCCGGATTATGTCCATGGCGTGGTCGGCTACTCCAACTGGACGGATTACACCTCCTCGGCCAACTGGCAGGTGAACCTCTGGAAGCCGACCGGCGTGGACGTGCAGTGGTCGATCCCGATCATCAGCAAGGAAGGCAACCTCGGCACCGCGGCCAGCGGGGCGTACAACCAGTACTACAAGAGCGTTGCCGAGACCCTGCTGAAGGGGACGCCGGGCGACGGCCCGATCATGGTCCGCACCGGCTGGGAGGCCAACGGCGACTGGTTCTTCTGGAACGCGATCGGCAAGGAGGAAGCCTTCAAGGGCGCCTTCCGCCAGATGGCGAGCACCTTCAAGCAGGTCTCCGACCGCTTCCAGTTCGAGTGGAACATCAACCACGCGAACGGCGGCATCGACCCCGCCAAGATCTACCCGGGCGACGAGTATGTCGACGTCATCGGCATGGACTTCTACTACAAGCCCGAATACCAGGGCAGCGACCCGGTCAAGGCGTTCAACCAGATCCGCGATGAGAAGTACGGCCTGCAGTGGCTGGAGAACTTCGCCGCCGCGCATGGCAAGCCGACCGCCTATTCCGAGTGGGGCGTGACCGGCAACAACGCCGCGCCCTTCGTGCAGCTCGCCAAGCAGTGGTTCGACAGCCACAACGTCGTCCTGCAGAGCTACTGGGACTCGGACTCCGCCTATCCCGGCAAGCTGTCCGACGGCACCGACGCGAACACTGGCGCCGCCTTCAAGTCCGCCTTCAAGGACTGGGGCTCGGGCGACATGACCTGGACGGACTTCGGTGGCGGGGCCAGCGCGCCGCCGCCGGCGCCGGAGGACGTGCCGGACGTGCCCACCCAGAATGGTGGCGATGCGACCGCCGGCAAGCCGCCCGGGGCGGATGACCCGGTCGTTCCGACGGCCCCGACCACGCCGACGAGCCCGGCGCCGACCGCGCCCTCCAACAACGGCGCGCCCGCGCTCAGCGCCACACCGACCAAGGAAATCGGCGGCAGCAGCGCGAAGGAGACGATCAGCGGCACTTCCGGCCACGACAAGATCTATGGCGGCGGCGGCGACACCCTGAAGGGCGCCGCCGGCGACGACACCTATGTCATCACCACCGGTGACGTGGTCGTCGAGCAGGCCGGGCAGGGCATCGACACGATCGAGACCTGGCTCAACAACTATGTCCTGCCCGCCAATGTGGAGAACCTGGTGCTGACCGGCACCGGCTGGAACACGCTCACCGGCAACGGGCTGGCCAACCGCCTGACCGGCAACAATGCCCCCAACACGCTGAACGGCAAGGCCGGCAACGACTGGCTCACCGGCGGCGGCGGCAACGACACCTTCGTCATCGCCAAGGGCGAGGGCAACGACACCATCACCGACTTCAGCGTCAGCTCCGGCGACGTCATCAAGCTCGACGGCTTCGCCTTCAAGGACTTCGCCGCGGTGAAGGCGGCCTCCGTCCAGTCCGGCGCCGACGTGGTGATCAACCTCGGCGACGGGCAGAGCCTGACCCTGCTCGGCACCAAGCTCAGCGGCCTCGCCGCCGACGACTTCTCGCTGGTCAACATCAAGGCCCCGGTCGCGACGGCCCCGGCCCCGACGGCTCCGACCACCCCGACGAACCCCGCGCCGACGGCGCCCGCCACCAATGACGGCCATCTGCCGGACAGCGCGGCACCGACCAAGTGGTTCTTCGGCACGGGCAGGGCCGAGACGCTGAGCGGTACCTCGGGGCACGACGCCTTCAAGGGCGAAGGCGGCGGCGATACGCTGAAGGGTGGCTTCGGCGACGACACCTACACGGTGTACTCGGCCAACGACAAGGTGGTCGAACTCGCCGGCCAGGGCATCGACACGGTGGAGACCTGGCTGTCCAGCTACACCCTGACCGACAATGTCGAGAACCTGGTGATCAACGGCACGTCCTGGACCATCGCGACGGGCAACGCCCTGGCCAACCAGATCACCGGCAACAGCGCGCAGAACACGATCGACGGCCGGGGCGGCAACGACGTCCTGACCGGCGGCGGCGGCAACGACACCTTCGTCATCGCCAAGGGCATGGGCCACGACTTCATCACCGACTTCCAGGGCGCCGGCAAGGCCGGCGGCGATATCCTGAAGCTGACGGGCTTCGGCGCCGGCGCCACCATCACCCACGAGGAGGGCAACCTCTTCGCCATCCACGCCGCCGACGGCGCGATCGACCATGTGACGCTGCAGGGTGTGACCAGCCTCGTCGCCGGCGACTACGTCTTCGGCTGAGGCCTGCCCGGGGGGGCAGGGAAGGGGCGGAGGGCCATCCTCCGCCCCTTCGAATCTTCGTGGTTTGGCATCGAGGTCTCTCGTCCGGCGTCTCGCCCGCCGGCGGCAGTTTGCAGGCGCGCTCAGACGAAAACGATGTCGCCCGCCTGAAGGTGATGAACGCCCATGAGCTTGATCTCGCCGGTCTCGTAGATGGCGTTGAAGGTGAGCAGGAGGCCATCCGCCGTGGCGGCCATCTGCACGCCATCCGCATTCACCGCATAGCCGCTCAGATCGATGCGGTCGACGCCCGGACGGAAATCGAGAATGGTGTCGCGCCCCTCGTTGGCATCGCCGCCCGCCTCGGACAGGTAGCCATAGCCGAAGGCGAAGATGTCCCGGCCGGCGCCGCCGCTCATGGTATCGGCACCGCGGCCACTCTGGATCACGTCGTTGCCGGCACCCCCGGAGAGGGTATCGTTTCCGCTACCGCCATAAAGCCAGTCGTTGCCGTCGCCGCCGAAAATGATGTCGTCGCCGCCGCCGCCCTGGATCACGTCCCGCCCGGCGCCGCCATGGAGGCGATCGGCGCCATCCTGCGAAGCCAGCACATCTGCATTGCCGGACGACGCGCCGCCGACGCCATAGCCCATGATCAGGTCATCGCCCGCGCCGCCAAATACGGTATCCCGACCATAGCCGGCATAGATGGTGTCCCCGCCGGAGCCCGCCTCGATGTGGTTGTTACCCGGCGTGCCGAGATGATCCTCTAGTCCGTCGCCATAGATCGCGTCGGCAGCTGTGTGGGACGAGAACCGGAACACGTCATTATTTGCAGTGCCGTAGAAGGTCGCCATAACTGTCACTTTCTGCGCCGGAGGAGAGCAGGGCGAGTATCTTTCGGGTGCCCCGTGTGGGTTGTAGATAGAAGAAATCTACAACCGACTGAAATGAAGATAATTTGCGGCGCAAAATGCTGTTCTATTAAGGAAGTATTAATATCTGCTCCGAACTTGTGCGGACCGGAAGCGAAAATCTTAAATCTTCAGTGCGGCCATTTGCCAGACCCGAAAGAGGGCGGCGACTATGGACCGGCGACAGCAACATCAGGATCCAAGTATGCAGCCGGAACCATGTGCGATGCGCCTTGATGATGGAGAGGGTACGCCCGGCTGTCTGGCCGGGCAGTTGAAGAAGGTCCGGATGGCATCGAGGAGGACGGCGATGCTCTCAGGCAACTCGCAGTGGGTGAACTCGCGGCGGCACTGCCGCCACTGTGGGCCGACGTGGAATATCCCCGCGGCGGCTTGACTTCGTTCCTCCTCTCGAGAGGAGGGGGGGATGTTGATGAACGAGGCTGGAGTGATCCGGGCTTCCGTACCTGACGAGGCGCCGGCAGGAGCGGATGCGGACGCCGGCAGCGCTCATCCCCTGCAAAGCCGCTGAGGACCGCCTCAGTTCCGTGTGCCACACAGAAGAGCCGGCACCGGCGCCATGCCACCGTGAGCGTAACGCCGAACGCCGAGAAATCCGGCCATGCTCGCATTGGATGTTCTTCGTGGAGCTCACGCAATTTGGAGTTGCGGAATGGGATGGATTGCCCCTCTTCTGACAAGGCAAATGTAGACGGGAAGCCTGCTATGACACAGGACCAGAACGTCGCAGCTCCGCTCCCGGTCGCCGATGATGAGGATTTCCGGGCGGCACAAAAGATCATCCAGGATGCTGAAGAGACGCTCCGTAGCATTGCTGCGGAGAGTCTTACCCTGCCCCAATCGTCAGAGACCGTCTCGGGACTGGGCGACCGGTTCGAATGGACGCGACTGGGTAAGTTGGCAGCGCCATCTACGCCGCCCTGAACCGCCGCGGCGAATTCGCTCCCGGTGCCCGCAGAGACAAGCCGAGCGGAGGCAGTTCAGGCGAGCGTAAGGGTCGGCAGTCTGGTAAACACGGTATTGTCAGAGAAGTTTATAAACTAAAGGTTGATAGACTTATTTCTCGGCGGAATCTTGGCGGCGAACCAAATAATTTCTTCCGCTTCTGAGGACCGTTGCTTTCCGATGCCGATCCGGTTCTTCGATCTCAAGCCCCAGGTGGGCAAGCTTGGCAACCCTGCTTGGCGGAATAGCACGCATCGGGAGATCTGCAGGATCGCCGCCCACTCAGCGGGCCGCGCACGAATCTGGGCCGCCGGCGCATTCACCCTGGCGCTCACCCGCATGGGAAATCAGGCTGGACCTTCCGCATGGCTTTCACCCGATCTGGTAACTGCTCACGAGACGGACTTTCTGCTGGAGACGGGGCCTCTCCCGGAGGGCGTGGTGTTGGTGCCGGACACGGACCGGCCGGGGGAGTGGCGGGCGCTGAACGCGCCGCTACCGGCCGGGCGGATCCGATGGCTTGGCGGCTCTAGACAGGGCTGCGATAACCCTGCGGCGTTTTGGTCGTTGGCCTGAGATGCGGATGCTGAGCGATGGCGAGTGGGCGCGGCCGAAGGCGGCGCTGGAGACGGGGAGGTCCGGCGTGCGACGGCCTTTTCCGGACCAGCGGCGGATGGTTGAGGCGGTGATCCGGCGCCAGGGCAACGGCGCCGAATGGCGCGCGGGGCCGCCGCACCCCGCGGTACTCGTCGCACACTATGGCCTAGTCGAGTCGTTCAACAGCCGGGTCGGCAGTAAGGTGCTCGGTATTACCATCTGGTGCCACCAGGACTTCGAGGCACTGCTCCGGGGCTTCGACGCCGTCGACAGCCCCCGCCGCCAGCGCGTCCTTGGCGGCAAAACGCCCTAGCAGGTCGTCGCCCCGCGCCTCAAAGCACGGCGCAAGTTCGCCCGCGGCACGCCCGGGGGGCGTGCCGGGCCTGAACACATCGCCACAGCTCGCCTCCGCTGAAGCCGCCAAGTTGATGTCTCACAACTGGACAGTTAGGTGATGGCCCAGAACAACCCGCTGCCCGACTTCTTCTACCACCTCGCCGAAGCCCATGCTGCCTTGCAGGCCGTGAACGATTTCGACATCGATTCATTCGATCAGGCCAGTCAGGTGGAGTGGGAGAAGCTGCGGGAGGAGCAGTCCGCAATGGCGGCGGCCCTGTCCGCTATGTACAGAGGCACGGCGACACCCTCCTGAAGGCGCTTGCTGATCTTGAGAGCAACAGGAAGAGCATGCAGTCCGGGCGCACACTTCGGACTGACGCCGCGGCGCGACTAGGGGGGCGAGACGGGCCGGAGGAGCCAGATCAGCAAGCAGGGTGATGGTTTCGCCTGCCAAGTCCTCTATGAAGCAACCAATATCCTGCTCACCCGGACAGACCGCTGGTCCTCGCTCAAGGTCCGAGGCATGGGGGATGGCACAGCGCTCGGGTATGCGCCGTGCCAAGGTGTCCATTGCCCGCCCGCTCGCTGTCATGTTGCGGGGCACATGGCGCCACGGCACAGAGTTCCGCTGGAGTAAGAAGGCGGCCATGGCGTAGCCGCGTACCCCTCGGCCTCAGCATCCGACGTCCCTTCGCGGGGACGCAGCAGGTGAGATCGCAACAGCGCCGATGCCGGTATCCGCCGAGCCTGCAGGCCAGACTGGGCCACCCTGCCTGTCTGGTCTTAGCTTGTGGTGGCTCCGCGCCGACCACGAGCAGATCATCTTGAAGCTTCCCGGATCAGCTTGCGTTCTGGTTTGCTGAGGGTTCAGCTACTATTCCCCGAGGCCGGCTGGGGGAAACCACTCGACCTGATTGAAGGGCATTAGAAGCCGAAGGATGCACCAATGTCCAAATCGAGGCGAGGAAATCTGCATCTGCTTTCGCTGAGGGGCTCCGTCCAGGCCATCTGGCGTAAACTCCAGGCTCTTGCGAAGTGCATCAACGACACGAGCCACGGCACTTTGGAGCGCTCCAGATCTGAGCGGCTCGAGGTGGTTCTAGCGGGCATGACCGATGGCGTGATGATGCTGGACGCCGATCTGCGCCTCGTCGCGTGGAACTCACATTTCGCGGAATTCACGGGTGTCCCGGAAGGGATGTTGCGGGTTGGATTGCCCATGGCAGACATTCTGCGCGCTCAGGCCGCTGCCGGGGAGTTCGGCGATGTTGAGGTGGAGAAGGAGGTCGCTCGGCGCCTGGCGCTCCTGCGGGCCGGGGGCAGTTCCGGAATGGTTGAGCGCACGAGGCCGAATGGGCGCGTCATGGAACTGCGCCGCAATCCTCTCCCGGATGGTGGGTTCGTTACGCTCTATACTGACGTGACTGCGCGCAGGCAGGCCGAGGAGCAACTCCGGCAGGCGCAGAAGATGGAGGCTGTCGGGCATCTCACGGGCGGGGTGGCCCATGATTTCAACAATCTCCTCATGATCATCCTAGGGAACCTTGATAAGGCAGAGCGGGCGCTCGATGGCCCCGACCTGCAAAAGGCCCGCCGCGGAATTGAGGTGGCGCGAGGTGGTGCGCGGCGCGCCGCCTTCCTCACACAACGCCTTCTGGCATTCTCGCGCCGTCAGCCCCGCGAGCCCCAGCCTGTCGACGTGAATGCGCTCATCCCGGAGCTTTCCGCTCTCATCCGTCAATCGGCCGCGAGCAATATCGCGATTGAGTTTGTGCTCATGGATGGCCCCTGCACGACCTTGGTTGATCCAAACCAGCTCGAGATCGCTCTGCTGAATCTGGTGATCAACGCACGGGACGCGATGCCGAAGGGGGGAGCGGTAACCATCGAGACCGCGAAAGTCACGCGCACCACTGCGGCCGGACCGGTATCGATCCCGGTCCCGGGCAACGAGTTCGTACAAATCACTGTAAAGGATACGGGCTTTGGTATGCCCCGCGAAGTGGCCGCGCGTGCCTGCGAACCCTTCTTCACGACAAAGGGGGCCGGAAAGGGTACGGGGCTGGGGCTGTATCAGGTTGTTGACTTCGCTACCCAGGCCGGCGGCCATGTGAAGATCGACACTGAGCCGGGGATCGGGACGGCGGTGACCATCTATCTCCCCCACCTAGCGCTCGAGGGCGCGGCCGAGACCTCCCCCTCCCAGCCGATGGATGCCAGCTGCTTTGCAGGAAGGGGCGAGAAAATCCTCGTGGTGGAGAATGAGCCGGACATCCTGGCCTACACGACCGAGGGGCTCGAGGCACTGGGTTACCACGTCCTCGCCGCGCAGGATGCCTCATCCGCCTTGACGATCCTGGAAGCCACGCCGGACATCGCCATTCTGTTCACGGACCTTGGGCTGCCTGGCATAGACGGGCGTCAGCTCGCCCGGGAGGCGACACGGCGGTGGCCCCAGCTGTCGATCCTCTACACCTCCGGCGGCCCGGAGAGTGCATCTTCAGGCGATTGTGGGCCCAGCTCGGAGAATGACTGCATCACCAAACCCTATGAACTCGTCAGACTGGCGCGAGCGGTTCGCGCGGTACTCGAGGCGCGCCTGACCGCACGAGCGTCCGACCCGGGCTAGAGGCATTGGCAAGTTGTTGGTGAGATGATTGTGCGAGATCGAGCCGCACGACGGCTGGAAGGTTTATGCCGCCGATTGGACACACGGACGCTTCGAAATACCTCGCAGTTGAGACGCTGAGCTGATTCACCGGCCCCGATGAGTGGAGGCAGTGGCGATGCCGGGCAGCCGGCTTCTTCGACGTCGACGAGCGGTATGCTGCCTTGTCGGGGGCGGACGATCCGCTGGAGCGGCTTGCGGCCGTCGTGGACTTCGAGATCTTCGCCATGCCGGATGCGGCGCTGGCTAGATCGGACCGCAGTTGCGGCGGGCACCCGCCCTACGATGCGGTGCTGATGTTCTGCATCCTGGTGCTGCAGGCCTGCAGACCCCCTACAGCCTGTCCGGCAAACAGGCGGCGTTCCAGTTGCGGGACCGGCTGTCCTCCATGCGCTTTGCGGGCCTTGGCCTGCACCAGGTGGTGCCCGATGCCAAGACGATCTGGCTCTGTCGCGAGCAGCTCAAGCAGGCCGGTGCCATCGACGGACTGTTCCGCCGTTTTTGACGAGGTGCTGGCCAGTCAGAGCTATCTGGCCATGGGCAGACAGATCATTAACGCCAGCCTGATCGCTGCGCCGCGCCAGAAGCTCACCTTGGAGAAGGCTACCCTCCACGAGGACGGCGCGATCACCCTCGACAGCGGCGCGGTGGCCGAGGTCGAGGTCCGGCGTTTCGAGGTGGATGCATCCGGACGCGTTGTGCTGATGGCGCAGGTGCAGTCGCGCGCCGCCGCATGGCCCGCAGACTGCGGTTGGAGGTCCAGGCAGAAGGGGACGGAACCTCGGCGCTGCTCGGGGCCATGAGCGCGGCGCCGGGCGAGATGGCCGATGCTCTGGCGGAGATGCTACGCGCGGCCGTGCCCAAGCGGGTGACGTGCGGCTTCTCGAGCGCGGCAACTGCCATCCGCGAGCTAGGAGGATGGGCTGTCGCGGCTTCGGATGCGCCGCAGCCGTAACGACATGCGAGCCAGTCGAAGGTAAGTTGCCGCGGTCGATCCACGCCATGGCCGCCGTTGCGCCGAATGCTCCGACGTGCTCCTGAGACATCGCTTTATGCTACGGTGAAGACCTACCTGGAGAGGCTTGGCTATGTGGCCAAGGGGAAGGTGTGCGGCTGCGACGTCGTGGCGGTGCGACCGGGAAAGCCTCCTCTCCTCGTCGTCACCGAGCTCAAGATGGGCTTCACGCTGGAGTTCCTCCCGCACGGCATTCCGCCAGCGTGGCCCAGCCACCTCATCCGGCCAGAGCCGGAGAAAGTGACAATGTCCGATGCGCGTGCCGGGCGCCAGCACCGCTGAAAAAAGGGCGGCGCGAAACTCAGGATCACCGCGGCGAAGCAGGACGGCAGGCGGGGCGGCATCTCTTGCGGGGACGCAACCATTCTACCCGCTCAGTCCGCTCCGCTGCCTCGTGCTCAAGCCAAGCCCAGATCCTTGAGGACACCCTCCGTGTCTGACTGGTCCTTGGCGATAAAGCGCTCCAGTTCCGGGCCGGTCAGGAAGGCGTCATCCCAGCCCCGCGTCTTCATGGTCTCCTTCCAAGCCGGTGTCTCATGCAGAGCCGTAGCAAAATCCACCAGTGCGCGGCGCGCCCGCTCCGGTGCATCCGGTGCTGCGAATACCCCACGCCAGTTGGTGGCCGTAACGTCGTAGCCGCTCTCCTGCAAGGTCGGCACATCGGGATGCAGCCGGCGGGTCCCGCTGGTGGCGAGGGCACGCACGCGACCCGTGGCCACTTGTTCCGAGAACTCGCCCCAGCCCGCGATCGCCGCCTTCACCTGTGCGCCGATCACCGCGGCCTGCGTCGCACCACCGCCGGGAAAAGACACGAACTGCGCCTCGAGTGGCTTGCGGCCCAGTGCCTTGAACAACAGGCACAGGATGATGTGGTCCACCGTGCCGCCGCCTGCTCCGGCGATGGGAATGCCACGGGGCTCCTTCCGTAATGCCTCGGCGAGTTGGCGGATGTCCTTGAACTCGCTCTCGGCGGGCACAACGAGGACGCCGGCCTCCTCGGTAAGCCGCGCGACGGGCACAACATCTTTCAGGCTGACCGGTGACTTGGAGGCGATGGCGGCGCCGACGACATTGGCGCCGGAGACCATCAGGCTATCGCCCTTGCCGCGCCGGGTGGCGACAAAGCGCGCCAGCCCGACCGTGCCGGCGCCCCCCGGCATGTTCTCGAACTGAAACCGCCCGACCAGGCCAGCCTGCACGGCGACATGCTCAACGGCGCGCCCCAGCCCGTCCCACCCGCCGCCCGGAGCGGCAGGGATCATGACGTTGAGGCTGGGCAGGGCTTCGGCGGCCAGGGCTTGCCGCCAGCCCGGCAGGAAGGGTAGGGCGGTGGCCGCGGCGAGCAGGCGACGACGTTGCATGGACATGTTCCTCGGTTTGTGGCCCCTGGCCGGTCTTGCGCCGGCCTGTCCGGGGCCTGGGAAAAGGCGTCAGGCGGGGTAGAGCACCCTCCCTTCCATCAGACGACGGGCGGTGCGGTAGACCACGGCCTCCTCGGCCACGAGCGTGTCGCCTTCCAGGCGGGTTCGCGCCGTGACAGGCAGGATGCCGGAGGGGTGGGCGACACGGAGATCCGCCTCCGCGTCGCGCGGGCGCGACAGGCGCTGCACCAGGCTGCCTGGAATGCGAGCGGCGACGGCCAGGCACATGGCGCCGGTCAGTGGCGTCGCCTTATGCGGCTGCCCGGCCGAGATCATGCGCACCAGCACATCCATCTCCTGTGCCGGCAGGATGCTGCCATCGGCGGCTTCAGTATCCGTGGGCGGTGCGAGCAGCGCCACCTGAGGCAGGTTCCTCAGCGTGTTGCGCGCTTCCTCACGATCGCGGACCAAGCCCATGGCCAGAGCGGCGGCAATGCGCACATCCTCGAACCGCGCCAGCAGCTCCGGACGACTCAGAGCCGACGGGCTCTCCGTGCCGGAGAGGCCCACCGCTGCCGCCGCAAGGAAGACGACAGGATTGGCCGCATCCACCAGGGAAGCCTCGACGACCCCCAGTCCCGACACCTCCAGCCGGTCCAGCGCCTGGCCGCTGGGCAGCAGCCTGCCAGTGGCGGCGCCGCCAGGGGCGAGGAAGGCCAGGCGGATTGGTGCGGCGGTGCCGGCAACGCCTTGCAGCGCGAAGTCGCCGTGCGTCGCCAGCCGCCCTTCCTCCAGCGGAAACTGCGCAACGATGATCTTGCCGGTGTTGGTGTTGTGAATGCGCACCGTGGCGGTGTCGCCGCTGGTCGCGACCAACCCTTCCTCCACCGCGAAGGGCCCGACGGCAGAGGAGATATTGCCGCAATTGCCGCGATAGCCCACCACCGGTGCATCCACCTGCACCTGAGCAAAGGTGTAGTCCACATCGGCATCATTCCGCGTCGGGGGGCCGATCACGGCGATCTTGGACAGAGAGGAAATGCCGCCGCCCATGCCATCGAGCTGCCGCCCGTTCGGATCGGGGCTGCCGAGGGCGGCGAGGAAGA
>Ga0180216_1004035_pt1 | contig 11289 bp, 8 predicted proteins | sample eDN3rd37CBELigMG_FD_128879 | JGI IMG/M metagenome (GOLD analysis project Ga0180216, IMG submission 128879) | Enriched Miracle-Growth compost microbial communities from Emeryville, California, USA - eDNA 3rd pass 37_C BE-Lig MG (version 2)... ...
GCCCGGCTCAAATCCAGTCCGACCACCAGCCGCGCGCCGCCCGCCGCCGCGACCCGAAGATACCGGCCCATCCCGCAACCGCCGTCCAGAACCGTCTTGCCCGCCAGGTCGGCCTCGCGCAGCCCCGTGCGGTTGGCGAACGTCGCTCGGTCCTCCTCGTCCCGGATAATCCGAAACCGGTTCCACTGAAGACCATAGACCGACTTGGCGCGCGTCTGGTCCGAGGCTGGGGCGGGGGATGCGGGCATGGCGGGCGGTTTCGATAAGATAAAGAGGGGTTCGGTGTCACCGTTGCCCGCGGGCGTCCCACTGGTCTTCCGCGGCGCTTCGGCGCAGGTAGTTTGGTTCGAGGGCCCAGGGATCGCGGGACGGCTCGGTCTCGTCGACGCGCCGGGTCAGCGCCAGCAGCGCTCGACCGGAGAGCCGATTTAAGTCCAAATCCAACGCGACGACGCCCGGCGGCAACAACGCGCGGATCGAATCGGAGCCGAGCCCCGGGCCGACGACCCACGAGCCGGGCTCCAGGCTCGCCGGCCAGGCGCCGCAGGGCTCGATGCGGGTGGGGCCGGGGCGGTCGAGCGGCGCGCCCGGCTCGGTTCGCCGGAAGTCGGCTCGGTAGACGTCGCCCCGCTGGGCGTCGCCGACGACGTGGATTTTGAGCGCCTCGGCCGGCGCGCCGAGCGCGAACGCCTCCAGACTGTCGAACCCCGCGACCCGCGCTCCGACCGCGTGGGCGAGCGTCCGGGCGGCCGTCAGGCCGATTCGGATCCCGGTGTACGAGCCCGGCCCCAATCCAACGCCCACCAAATCGAGGTCGCGCGGCCCCACCCCAGCGCGGCGCAAGAGATCGCGAACGCCGGGGATCAGGTCGCGACCGTGCCGCCGCGAGCCGTCGCAAACGGACTCCAGGACGAGTTCCGAACCGATCGCCAGTCCCAGAATGGCGTGGTCGCCCGAGGTGTCGAGAGCCAGGACGTTCATGAATCAAGCCGCCGCCGGTCCAAGCGCGCCCGGGAACCCCGCGCCCTCGATCGCCCTGAACCCATGATTCGAGGATGGCGATTTTCCCTTTCGGACGCAACCATCCGTCGCCGTCGATCACGCCCGGGGCAAGCGGAAACCGCCTGATTTGGTCGACGGAACCAAATCTTCGCGCTTTGGATCGCGATTTGCTTGCCGACTTCGATGCCCCGCCTCGAGTTTCTCCCTTGAATCGGATTGGTTTTGGCCGATCGACGTCTAGAATAAAGGTTGGAGCGGCGTCATTCAGGGTGGAGAGCTCGTTGTGGGCGGCCGCTCGACGGGGCCCGGCTCTCGTCCCGACGGGGGCGGCGTCACGACGGCGCGGCGGCGGGCGTTTAAAGAGCGAAGCGTCCCCGCGCTGGTTCTCGCTGGATGGAATCGGACGGGGCTCGCCGCGGCGCGCTCTACCTTTATGTCGGCAAGTTGGTACGATGGCGGAATCGTCCGCGTCCTAATTTCCGCGGGGCGTGTTAAGTCGGACGACCGAACGCTTCCCACGTGATCTTCCTCCCCACGTTCTGAGGATACCCTTCGGTGCGCCGCGCGATCATTAGCGATATACACGGGAACCTGGAGGCTCTCGACACGGTCCTGGGCGACATTGAAACCCAGGAGGTGGATGAGATTTATTGCCTGGGCGACATCATTGGTTACGGCCCCAACCCACGCGAGTGCATTGACCGCGTGATGGAGCACTGCCAGGTCACGCTGCTGGGCAACCACGATCAAGGCGCCATGTTCGACCCCGACGGCTTCAACGTCGGCGCCGAGCGGGCCATCTTCTGGACGCGCGGCCAACTGGAAAGCCCCTCGGATCGGGCCGGCAACGAACGGCGCTGGGAGTTCCTGGGCGAGCTTCCCCGCACGCACAAGCAGCCGCCGTTCCTCTTCGTCCACGGCTCGCCGCGCAACCCGCTGAGCGAATACGTCTTCCCCGACGACATCTACGACCACCGCCGGATGGAGCGGATCTTTCAACTCATCGACCGCTATTGCTTCCAGGGCCACACCCACGTTCCGGGCGTCTTCACCGAGCACTTCCAGTTCTTCGGCCCCGAGGAGATCGACCACGAGTACGCGCTCGGGGAGGGGAAGCTGATGATCAACGTCGGCTCGGTCGGCCAGCCGCGCGATGGCGACCCGCGAGCCTGCTACGTCATCCTCGAAGAGGGCGGCCCCGACGGCCAATCCCCCCACATCACCTACCGCCGCGTCGCCTACGATTTCGAGACCACCATCCGAAAGATCCACGCGATCCCCGAACTTGATTCCTACCTGGGCGACCGGCTAAGGCAGGGGAGATAGCGGAGGGTCATCCTCGGCCGGCCGAATTCCCCTCTTCCGCGGGAGCGAGTGGCCTGAAGGGCCGGGTGAGGGGGGCGACTTTCCCGGGAGGGTACCGCCCTCCCGACTCCGTTACGGCGCTCTCGCCGTAAAGCCCATCGACCCTCATCCGCCTACGGTCGGTCGCCTTATCCCGCGGGGGCGCTCTGTCGAAAACCCTCTGGAGCGGGCATGCGCCTCCCTTCTCCCCTCGCGGAGAAGGGGCGCGACCGAAGGCCGGCGGGTATTCCCTTCTTCCGCAAGGGGAGAAGGATGATTGGCCGCGGCTCCTCCAAATCTCCTCTCACGCGTCTCGGGCCAGGCGAAAGCCGGTGAATTGCCAGCGGGCTTCGGGGGGGAAGAAGTTGCGGTAGGTCGCGCGGACGTGCGAACCGGGCGTCGCGCAGGAGCCGCCCCGCAGCACGAACTGGTTGCACATGAATTTACCGTTGTATTCGCCGATGGCGCCCGCGGCGGGACGGAAGCCGGGGTAGGGGGTGTAGGGGCTGCCGGTCCACTCCCAGACATCGCCGAAAAGCTGGGCGGGGACGTTGCGCCTGGTCGTCGACGGATCGAGCGGCGCGGGGTGGAACCGCTCCGATTCCAGGAATCCGCCCTTCTGAGAGACGCCGTCGGCGGTCGCGGCGATCTCCCATTCGGCCTCGGTCGGCAGCCGCGCGCCGGCCCACCGGGCGTAGGCGTCGGCCTCGTAATAGCTAACGTGGCAGACCGGCTCGTCCAGGTCCAGGTCGAGCATTCCGGCCAGGGTGAAGACCCGCCAGCGGTCCCCCTCCATCCTCCAGTACAGAGGCGCCGCCCAGTGGTTGCGGGAGACCGCCGCCCAGCCGTCGGAGAGCCAGAACTCCGGCCGCGCGTATCCATCATCGCTCATGAACGCGAGGTACTCGCGATTGGTCACCAGGCGGTTGGCCAGCTCGAAGGCGTGAACGAAGCGCTTGTGCCGCGGGCCCTCGTTATCATAGGCGAATCCCGATCCTTCGATGTGGCCGATCTCGCGAACGCCCTCGCCGTGGGCGGTCCATCCCGCGGGCTCCCGGTCGCCGCGGGGGCGCGCCTGGGCCGCCGCGCGCGGCTGGTAGACGGGACCGAGCGGGTTGAAGGACAGGGCGTGTTTAATGTCGGTCAGAAGCAATTCCTGATGCTGCTGCTCGTGATTTAGCCCCAGGATCATGACGCCGCGGATCCGGTCGATCATCTCGTCGTCGACCTGATCCAGGAAGGATCGAACGCGGTCATCGACCTCGGCCCGGTAGCGAGCGACCTCGGCGACGGTCGGCCGCGTCATGAGGCCGCGGCGGTCGCGCGCGATCCGCTCGCCGATGGCGTTGTAATAGGAGTTGAAGAGATACGAATATTTCGGATCGACGGGCGCGTATTCGGCCTGGGTCGAGAGAACGAACGTCTCGAAGAACCAGGTCGTGTGCGCCATGTGCCACTTGGTCGGGCTGGCCTCGGCCATCGACTGAACGACGCAGTCCTCCACCTCAAGCGGGGCGCGGAGGGCCTCGGTGGTTTGGCGGACCCGTCGATACGCCTCCCACAAGCCGTCTCGCCCCAGCGCCGAGGCGGGGTTCGAAGGATCGACGACCGTTGACATGACGGCATCTCCCTTTTGATCGGTGGAGCAAGGCGCGCGACGCTCGCCGTCCCCGGCGAGGCCAGTTCGACTCATGGTAAACGGACGGCCGCCCACCTCCCAACCAAAAAGTTGGGGCGCCGCTCCCGCCCCGCCGTTCAAGCCGCCGGCCGGGGCCGGATCCGCTTCCGGGGCTGTGGGGCGGGGCGGGAGGGGGGCGACATCCGGCGCGGGGCCATCTGGGGACGGACCGCGGGAGCGCCCGACGCGGGCGACCGCATCGCCCCTCCGCCGATCATGGGACGTTGCGAAAACGACCGGCCGCCGGTCATCGGAGCCGAAGCGGCCGCGGCGTTGGGCCGACGCATCGCCCCCGACCGCGCTGGTCCACTCATCAGCGGCGACGCGCCGGGCTGGAAGCGAGGTTGCGCCGGTTGTGGCCGGGGCCGCGATTCCAGCCGCGGCTGAGGCCGCCGCGCCGGCTGTTGTTGCGGCTGGGGCCGCGATTGCAGTTGTGGTTGGAGCCGCGGCCCAAGTTGTTGCTGTCGGGCCTGTGGTTGGAATTGCGGCCGCGGTTGTTGTTGCGGCCGGGGCTGTTGTTGTGGCCGAAGTTGCGGCTGTTGTTGCGGCCGGGGCTGTTGCTGCGGTCGAAGTTGCGGTTGTTGCTGCGGTCGCGGTCGCTCCGGGTTCGCGGGGCGCTGGGACGCGGCTTCGCGGCGCGCGTTCAGCATGTCGGCCCGCGCCTGGGCCGCTTGCGGGTCAAACCGTTGGGGAGCCGGGCGCGACGGAGCGGGCGTCGGTCCTCCCGCCTGAAGGCCGGGCCGCTGGGGCCGATTTGGGTTCGACCGATCGGCCGGCGCGGCGATCGGCGATCGGGGCATCGCGAAGGGTCGGGCCCGCGGCGCGTCCGCGGCCTGGGCCAACTCTCGCGGACGGGGGCCGCCGGGCGCTCCCGCCATGGGGCGGTTGGGCCCGAGGCCGGGACCAGGACCAGGACCGGGTCGGGGCGCCGCCTGCATCTCGCGGCCGGCTCGTTGCGTCCGGAACTCCGCCAGCCGAACCGACCGCTCGCGCAGTTGTTGGCGAGACTCGGCGCTGATCCGCTCCAGGCGGAGGCCGTCCGGCCCGCCCTGGCGCGAGGCGACCTGCGTGATCGAACGGCCCAGCTCGCGGTGAGCCATCGCGGCGCGGCCCCCCTGGTTCACCACGGTGATGTTCCGGTTGATGTTGATGTTGTTCTGGACGATCCGGGTTTGCTCGATGTAGGTGCGCGGGGGCCGCATCGCGATGTTGTCGCGCCGCAGCGCGTAGCCGGCCCGTTGAGCCGCCACCCAGCCGGGGTTCCTCGGCGCGTGGACCGCGGAATAGTAGGTGAACAGCGGGTCATAAAACACCGGCCGCCGGGGCCCGGAAACGTGGGTGAACGAGAACCAGGGGAAGATCCCGACCGACAGGAAGCTGCGATCGTAGAAGTCGCCGAAGACGTAATGGTTGTACCGCGGCTGAACGAACAGGTTGGCCATCAGCCCCGGCGTGGCGATGGTGATCATCGGCGTGAAGACGTAGGCCGGGCGCAGGTAGACCGGCCGAGCGTAGTAGACCGGGGCGAAGAGCAGGCCGCGGTTGACCAGGGGAAGATCCCAGTAGCCGTCGACGAACAGATAGCCCCCGGGCGTCCAGAGGTATTGCGCGGGCACCCAAACCCAGTTCGGCCGCGCGACGGTCCAAAAGCCCGGCCGCCAGACGTAGCGGGTGTGCCGCCAGCGCCAGCAGCCGGGGCTCCAGAAGACGTTGCCCGAGGGGCTGGGGACGTTCGGCCCAACCTCCAGGCTGGCCGGCGGCGCGGGAAGATAGGTCGTCTGCCCTTGCGCCGCGGGCGCGGACTGGGCCTGGAGATTTTGCTCCGCCTCGACCGGGATCCAGGCGCCGGGCACCCACTGATGGCCCTGTTCGGTCTGGTTCCAGTAGCCGGGAACCCATTGCCGCCCCGGAGGAGGCTCGCGCCAGACGCCGCTGATCCAGACGAAGTCCTCGCGCGACTGGTCCCAGCTCCAGTAGCCGGGAATCCACTGGACGTTCTCGCCGGCCGGCTTCTGGTCGGGCGGCATCTCCTCGACGGGATCGGGCGGAGCCTTGGGAACGATCAGGCCGGGTTCGGGGTCGTTGACCACCGGCGCGGCGAACGCCTCGTGAACCGGCCCCTGGGTCAAAACCTGGACGTCGCCGTCGGGGTCGAGCGCGGGATCGTCGCCCGCGCCGGGGTCGGACGCCCACGCCGCGGCGTGAATCGACGCCAGCCCGACCACCCAAACCAACCCCAGCGTCCAGCCGACGCCCGGCCTTCGGCGAAGGCCCCGCGCAAAGATTGAGCGTTCCATCCGTGCCCTCCCGGTGGCAATGTCATGGAGAAGGGAATCGACGTGGCGGCGCCTCGTTGAGCCGCTCCGAGGATTATATGGGCAACCGCGCGGCGACCATGCCGCGCGACGTCTTATTTTATACGGCGATCTGCGATTCGTCGGCCCGAATTCACGCCGCGAGGGGGTCGATCTGGAACTCGCGGGCGGCGATGGAGACGACGCGGGCGTCGGCCTGGGGGCGTTCTTCGGCGTAGGCGATCAGGAGGGCGAGGTCGGCCAGGTGGTTTAGGCGGCGGGGGACGCCCAGGGCCGAGCGGTGAAGCTCCCGCAAGGCGTCCGGCGTGAACGGCTCGCTGGAACAGCCCGCGGCGGCGAGTCTCCCCCGGACGTAGTCGGCCGATTCCGATTCGGACAGGGGGGCGAGCAGGCTCCGAGCGGTCAACCGTTCCTGAAACCCGACCGGCAGTTGCAAAAGCGCCTCGGCGGTTCCGACGAGCATCAGGGCCAGGTCCGGCGCGCCGTGGGACTGGAAGTTGAGCAGGAGCCGAAGCGTCTCGAAGACCGAGGCGTCCTGGATCAACTGGGCCTCGTCGACGATCACCAGCGGGCGAACGCCCCGCGCGGCGTGATCGGCCAGAATCTCGCGAAGGCGTCGCAGGGCCGAGGCCATCGTCGGCGCCTCGATCGCCGCGCCGCCGATCTCCTCGGCGAGGTAGACCAACAGATCGACGGCCGGCATGTCGGGGAATGTTGGCTGGACCGTCGGGACGCCAAGGTCCACCGCCAGCCGACGCGCCAGCAACGTCTTGCCCGCGCCCGATTGACCGTAGAGCAAAACGGGTCCCAGGCCGTGCTCCAGACCGTAACGAACCCGGCGCAGGGCCGCGTCGCGACTCGGCAGCGCCACGTAGGCCGCGGGGCTGACGGTCTCGCCAAACGGCCGGCGGACGAGTCCGAAATGCTCTGCGTACACGGGGCCTCCAATTACCCGTAGCCTACCGGGTTGGCAATCATTCGCCGCTCTACGCGAACGTCTCGGCCAATCCCAACAGGGGGACGCCGCCGGCCTCCAGGACCTCGCGGGCCCGGTCGATGGCGCGCTGGCCGGTCACGCCGCGGCTGTGGACCAGGATCGCGGCGTCGACCGAGCGGTGCAGGGTCGCGGCGGTCAGGCCGGCGAACATGGGGCCGCCGTCGAGCAGCACCAGGTCGAAGTCGAGCCGCAGGCGCGCCAGGGCGCAGGCCCAGGCTGGGTTGGAGAGGAAGTCGCGGGGGCACGACACGGCCGACCGCATCGGCAGAAGCCAGAGCCGATCGGCGGGGGCCTCGATCAGGGCGTCGGCCAGGGCCCGGCCGTCCTCGACCACGTCGTCCAGCCCGACCTCCGGGCGAACGCCCAACGAACCGCCGAGCATCGGCCCGGAAAGGTCGGCGTCGACCAAAAGCGTCTTGATCGGGTGACGTGCCAGGGCGCGCGCCAGGGCCAGAATGAGCGTCGTGCGTCCCTCGGCCCGATGGCAGCTCGTGAACAGCAGGACCTTGAGGTTTCGCTCGGCCCGGGCGGCGAGCAGGCGGTCGGCCAGGGCGGCGAAGCGGTCTCCCCACTCGCGCTCCAGCACCATGACGACCTCGGGCCATCGCAGCGCGACGCCCCGATCGGCGGAGGAGGGGGGCGGCAAGGCGATCGGGGATTCGCCCGGCGGCTCGAAACGCGCCGGTTCGGATCTTCGCGAGGCCCAGTGGGGCGACGGAGGGACCCGGGACGCCGCGCCCGGCTGGTTCCGTTGGGCGTAGGCCCGGCGGAGAGCGTCGTCAACTTCCCTCATGGCTCGACTCCTCGCGGTGGTCGGGCGGCAAGAGATAGCCGGGGAAGACCACCGGCGTTTCGGGCTCGGCGTCAACGTTCGTCTCGACCGGCTCGAGGGAGAGCCACACCAGCGGCCGCGCCGGGGTCGGCTCGTTGACGGCCCGCGCGACCTCGGCCGCGCCCGCCCGCCGCGCCGTCGAATGGATGCTCCAGACGCCGGCCGCGATCACCAGGGGGAGCGTCGCCAAACAGGCGTAGGCCGTCACCCGGATCTCCCGGCGCAATCGACGGCGAGGGCGGGGACGGGGAGACGTTCGCCGAACCACGAACTCGCCGGACCACGACTCGGCCCGGATCGGCCGGGGATGGAACCGCGAAACGTCGGGCACCTGAATCAACGCGACGTCCAGAGGCCGGGGGCCGCTTTCCGCGAACCGCGGGATCGGTTCTTTGGGGGAACTGAAGTTTCGAGTCATGGCTGATGCCCCGCGTTTCTCGTCGGCCGCCAGGCGATGGAGGACATGCGTGGAGAACACAATCGAACCGGATCGGAGGCCCCGCGCCTCGTCTCGCGTTGTACTGTGAGGGATCGACCGGCCGTACGTGAAACTTGAGCGGCGGTGACGAAGATAACGAATTCGAAAAGACGGACGGCGGCGAAGCCGTCGCGGACGGAAAAACCGCGCGGGGCGATCCAATCCGGACGCGCCCGGCAACAAAAAAAGCCCGTCCGACCTCCGGTTCGATGGAACCGAGTGAGATCGGGCGGGCCATGGCGCCTCGGGGAAGGGGAGGGCGCCCGCCTCCCCGAGGGATCGCGCCGAAATTCTCAGCGGCCGAAGAGGCTTCGGAAGAAGCCGCCGCCACCGCTTCGGGGAGCTTCGCCGTAGGGGTTCGCGGCGCCGGCGAACATCGGCGGGGCGTTCTGACCCGGAGCCGTGTTGAAGTTGGGGGTCGGGAACGACGACCGACCGGCTTCATACTGGGCGACCGTCTTGAACTCGGGGGCCTTGCCGGCGAACCGGGGGTTGTTGGCGCCGCCGTTGGCCAGGTCGAGCGACCGGACGTTCGCCTCGGTCACGTAGGGGTTGTGGCCCGCCCAACGCGATTCGGCGATCTCCAGGACGTTCAGGGGGGTGTAGAGCGCCTCGCCGCCGACGGCGATCCAGTCGGCCGCGGCCGGGTTGGTCTCGTCGACCCGGCCGTCGAGGCCGTAGACCAGGCTGTACTCATAGTGGACCACCCGGTCCTTCTCGTCCTGGCCGTTGAGCGACGAGCCCGAGTTGGTGTGGACCTGAATGTTGATCAGGACCGCGCGGGGGCCCCGGCCGGGGAGCGCCTTGTACTCGGCCGTGTACTTGTAGATCGCCTGGTTCCAGACCTCGGCCGGCGTTCCCCGGGGGGGGAAGGCCCGCATGTTGGCCAACAGGGCGATCTTCCGGCCCCGGATGTGGGTCTCGAGCATCGCGTGGACGCGGGGGACCTTCCAGTCGCACTCGTCCGGGCCGGGCCGCGGCGGGCCGGGGGGAATGTCGTTGGCGTAGTCGCCGATCCGGTGATTCAGATGATTCTCGCCCAGTTCGGCGTACAGGGCCTTCAACTCGTCGGCGGTCATGCCCGAGCCGGGGGCCGGAACCGGGTCGTTGAACATGATCGACGCCACCGCGCCGCCAAGGCAGTGGCCCGGCCATCGGCTGATGTCGTGCGTCTGACTGTAGCTGGCCTCCCAGGCCCGGGCCGACGTGCCGAAGAGCTGGTCGTACTTCAAGAGCGGCGCGGGGGTCTCATACAGGGTGTTCTTTGGACCCATCCAGAACAGGTCGTCATAGAGGTTGGGAAACCAGGTCGCGTCGTCGCCGTCGGCCGGCTGCGACTCCAACATGCCGTTGGGACCGGCCATGATGATGTCCTGCCCCGGCGCGATGTAGCCGCCCGGCGCGGCGATCTGAATGTCGTCGCCCTTCACCTGGTACGTGTCGACCCGGCCGTTGCCCCCCGCCCAGGGCTCGTGCACCGAGTCGGCCTTCGTCGGCCAGTAATAGAAGTTCCACGGCTTCTTCGCGCTTTGCGCGCGCTGGACGAACGCGGTCTCGACCGTGTAGGGCTTCTTCGCCCCCGCGATCTTGAACGTATGCCAGCCGTGCTGATCCAGGCCAATCTCTTGCCCATTGGTCCGGACGACGCCGTTGGGCCCCTTGATCTCCTCGACCGTTCCATCGGTCGTTTTGACCGTCAATTCACCGCCGAAGCGGGTCGGCACGTAAACACCGAAGTATCGGTCGCCGGTCTGGCCCGCGAGCGAGCCTCCCAGCGGAACGGTTACGACGCTCTGAGCCGAATCCGCGAGGGCCACCGTCCCCGAAAGCAGGGCGACCACCAGGCCAAACATCGCGCCACCGAGCCGGTTGCCGGTTAGCATACTGTCTCCCCAGTACCGATGTAGAGTTGAGTCGAACGTTGTCCCTTGCATTAGCGCGAGGCCGACTGGAAAACCACCGTGTCTTCTCAAACGCCTCCGACTCGGAACGCCCCGCGAAAACCACGGGGAACTCCTTCGCACGCCAAAGCAAGTTCGGCATCGCGGAGAGCCGGAGACGACGCCATTTCGTCAAGCCAATGCCCATCCTACTTAAAACCCGGCAAAGACCCTAGATTCCCCCAAGCCAACATGCTCTCGATTTTCACAGGTTGAGTAAGCGCGAGGGGCGGTGTTGCCGATAACGTGCAGTGGCCACCCCTGGAGGCGGAGAACGAGAGTCGGCCAAGACGACCGGCTTGAGGCTTCCGCCGCCGTCGCGAGGTCTTTCGAGAAACCGGGCTCTCCATAACGGAATTCGGAGACGGGACTCTCCCCCCGACCCTTCCATTGGGAAAGCCGGGGGCGGAAAGGCGCGGTGGTGTTGGGACTCGGGCGTTGTTCATCATCGACCGTGACCATGCCGTCAGGGGACTATCAGCTTACAGCGTCGATCGAGACGTCGACCGACCACCTCAATCCACACAGAGGACATCGCGATGACCAGCGCGGTTCTAGCTGTTGCCCTGAGCCTCTCGGGTCAACTCTCTCCCCAGGCGCCCGTCAAGGTCGCTCCGGCCCCGCAGGCGCCCGTCAAGGTCGCCCCGGCTCCGCAGGCGCCCGTCAAGGTCGCCCCGGCTCCGCAGGCGCCCGTCAAGGTCGC
>Ga0180216_1004037_pt1 | contig 11286 bp, 10 predicted proteins | sample eDN3rd37CBELigMG_FD_128879 | JGI IMG/M metagenome (GOLD analysis project Ga0180216, IMG submission 128879) | Enriched Miracle-Growth compost microbial communities from Emeryville, California, USA - eDNA 3rd pass 37_C BE-Lig MG (version 2)... ...
CGCCTCTGGCCACTACGACCCGACGTGCCGGCCGTGCGCGAGCTGCAAACACGGCGCCTGCGAGGGCGGCCGAGATGGCCGGTGCGTCTGCGACGACGGCTGGGCGGGCGACACCTGCAGCGAGCCCGCGCCGCCGACCGCCGATTTTATCATCGGCGGCCACTTTCAGTACGCCGACGGCGTCGCCGCCAACAACGTTGCGCGCTGGAACGGCACGGCGTTCGAGCCTATGGGCGACGGCCTGCCTGCGGATGTGAACTCGCTCGTCCAGTTCAACGGCGTCATCGTCGCGGGCGGCGCCATGCACGTCCATCGGTGGGACGACGCCAGCGGCCAGTGGGTGCTGCTCGCCAACGTCGGCGTCGACAGCGTCGGCCTGGGCGTGATCCAGCTGATCGTCTTCAACAACACGCTGGTGGCCGGCGGCAGCTGGGAGGACGTCGAGGGCGTGCCCGCGCGCTGCATCGCCCGCTGGGACGGTGCTGCGTGGTCGCCGTTGGGGTCGGGGCAGGAGTTTGATCTGGAGGCCGAGGGAGCCGTGTTCGCCCTCGCGGTCTACCAGGACACGCTCATCGCCGGCGGCTCATTCAACGAGCCCGGCGCGTCCGTGGCGCAGTGGGACGGCACGATGTGGCGGACCATGGGCGGCGGCTTGGACGGCGACGTCCTCGCGCTCGCGACGTACAGCCCGGTGGAGGGCAACCAGCTGGTCTGCGCGGGTGGCTTCTTTGCCGCGACCAAGTTCACGACGGTGCAGGCGCGGCGTCTGGCCTGCTGGTTCGGTGCGGCCGTCGACTGGTTCGAGCTCCAAGGCGTCGGCGTCGACGGCGACGTGGTGTTTGGCCTCGCGGCATCGGGGCCGACGCTGTTCATCGGCGGCTTCTTCTAGCGGCTGACCAACAACCTCACCGCCAGCAATCTGGTCACGTTCTCGTACGAGGACGCCGAGTTTGTGCCCATCGCCGTCGACGGCGTCAATGGCGTGGACTACCAAGTGCTTTCGCTGGGTGTCCTGAGCGCCAACAGCATCGTCGTGGGCGGCTCGTTTACGGGGCAGCCGGCGCACTTTGCGCGGATCGCGGGCGTTTGGGGCCGGTCGAACCTGGGCCCCGTCTACTCGGACCCCGAAGGACCCGGCTGGGTCCGCACCATTCTGGCCGCGTGCGGCCCCGGCTTCACGGGGCCCGCCTGCGACGCCTGCCTACCAGGCTACTTTGGGCCGGCCTGCACGCCGTGCCCGCCCTGCGACCACGGCACCTGCAACGACGGCATCGCCGGCAACGGCACGTGCGCCTGCCAGCCCGAGTACGCCGGCGACCTCTGCGGCGACTGCGCGCCCGGCCGGTACGGCCCGGCGTGCTTGCCGTGCGCCGCGTGCGAAGCGCACGGCACGTGCTACCAAGGCGTGGCTGGCAACTGCACGTGCGCGAGCAACTGGGTCGGCGACACCTGCGACGAATGCGCGGCCAACTACTTTGGTCTCACGTGCTTGTCGTGCGCACTCTGCGCGCAATCGGGCCACACCTGCCACGACGGCGTGGCGGGCAACTGCACCTGCCTGACCGGCTGGGCTGGCGAGCTGTGCACGGACTGCGCGACGGGCCACTTTGGAGCGCTGTGCCAACCGTGCACGACGTGCGACCACGGCACGTGCGTCGAGGGCACTGGCGGCTATTGCGACTGCAGCGCAGGCTGGAACGGCACGCTGTGCGACCGGTGCAGTGCGGGCCACTTTGGGCCCACCTGCCAGTCATGCAGCCTCTGCGAGCACGGCACCTGCGTGGAAGGGTTGGGCGGCAGGTGTGCCTGCCACGGCGGATGGAACGGCACGCACTGCAACGAATGCGCCTTGGCGCACTATGGGCCGGAGTGTCAGCCGTGCACGGCCTGCGAGCACGGCACGTGCCTGGAGGGCGTGGGCGGCACCTGTGCTTGCTACGGCGGATGGAACGGCACGCTCTGCAACGAATGCGCTTCGGCACACTTTGGGCCAACGTGCCAGCCGTGCACAGCGTGCGAGCACGGCGACTGCGTTGAAGGTCGTTTCGGCTCGTGCGCTTGCGACGCAGGCTGGAACGGCACGCTCTGCAGCAACTGCGCCTCGGCGCACTTTGGGCCGCTTTGCGAGCCGTGCACGGCGTGCGAGCACGGCGACTGCGTTGAAGGCGCGGCGGGCTCGTGCGTCTGCCACCCGGGATGGAACGGCACGACTTGCACCGTCTGTGCGTCAGCGCATTTTGGGCCAACCTGCCTGCCGTGCACGGCCTGCGAGCACGGCGACTGCGTTGAAGGCATCGCGGGCTCCTGCGTTTGCAGCGATGGCTGGGACGGCCCGACCTGCAGCGAATGCGCGGCGGCGCACTTTGGCCCGGCGTGCCAGCCGTGCGCCACCAGGTGCGCACACGGCACGTGCAACCCCGGTGTGGCGGGCCGCTGCGCGTGCGACGACGGTTGGGACGGCCCCGCGTGCGACGCGTGCGCGGCGGACCGCTTTGGGCCGGCGTGCACGCCCTGCAGCAGCTGCGCGCACGGCCTGTGCTGCCACGGCCTGGACGGCAACTGCACCTGCGACGCGGGGTGGTCCGGCGCCGTGTGCGCCGAGCGGATCCGCTGCGCAGCGCTCGCCGAGGATGGCCACGCCGCGTGGCCCGAGGCGGACGCCGGCGCCGACGACGTCGCGGGCGAATGCGTGCCCGGCTTTGTCGGCGAACCCATCCGCACCTGCGGCCTGGACGGCGCGTGGAGCGAGATCGCCAACCCGTGCACTGCGGCCACGCCCGCGCCCACCACCGCCGCCCCGACGACACCCGCGCCCACCACCGCCGCGCCGACCACGCCGACGCCCACCACCGCCGCCCCGACGACGCCGACGCCCACCACCGCCGACCTGGTCGAGCCGGACCCGACGGCGCCCCCGCCGTGCACGCAGCCAGGATCGACCCTCAGCTGCAACTCGAGCACCTACGCCGAGACCGCTGGCATCACCACCGGCGTTGTCGGCGGCGTGGCTGCGGCAACGGGCGTGGCTGCCGCGACAGCGGGCGGCGGCGCCGCGGCGGCGACCGCGGTGCCGGTCGTCGGTGCCGGCACGCAGGCGGCGATCATCACGGCGGCGGCGGTGCTGCAGGACGTCCTGAACATGTTTTTGTCGCTGCTGAGCAGCATCCTCTTCATCGTGTGGCTCGTGCAGATCTGGGCGCAGCTCGGCCCGGTGAACGCGCCGGCGGTGCTCGGCTGCGCGGTCGCCCTCTACGTTATCTTCACGATCATCAAGGCCGTCCAGACGTACCGCCTGCACCGGTGGATTCGCAGCAACACCACGGTTGTGCTCATCCTCAAGGGCCCGCTGGACGCGCCCGTGTACACCACGTCGGGCAAGACCTCGTGCGAGTCGAACGAGCTGCGAACGTTGACGAGCACCGCCAGCAGCGTGGCCCTCGTTCCCAGCGCCAGCAGCGGTGCCTACCCGCGCAAGGAGGAGGTGCCCATTGTCGACCCGGCGTGCCCGGCGTGGCGGCGCCGGCTCGCATGGTACCTGACGCCGCTCGCCTACTTTTTGGCGGTGGCGTCGAGCCCCACGGCACTCAACTCGCTGCTCTTCCTCAAGGGCTACCGCTGCCGGCCGCGCAAGCTCCGCGCGGCCATCATGCTGGTCAACATCCTCCAGAGCCTCGGGCAGCTCATCCTCACCGCCTTTGCGCTGTCGCAGCTCCATCAGCAGCTCGAGGTTACCAGCATCCTATCCACCGTGGCCTCCATGGTCCTCATGGTGTACTCGACCGTTCAGGTAGCGCCGGGGCGGGGGTCATCCCGCGCGCGCGGCGCGGATCGCATACTAACGATCGGGCTGGATTGCGTTCCAAGCGTGGGCACGTGGGGCATAGGCGCTGCGAGAGCGGCGCGAAACGAAGCGGGACGAGCTGGAAGCCCAGTTCCTGGAGCAGCAGCTGCAGTGGATCTCGGTCAAGGACATCGAGGCCCGCGTGAGCCAGGAGTACAGCGGCGGCGGCGGCAGCGGGGGCGGCGGGGGCAGGCTGAATGGCACGCCGGTCGACGCGTCGCCCGTCGTGGAGACAATTCCAGTGGACCAAGCGGCGATCCAGCCGGCCGTCGTGGAGATGCTGTCGCCGCCGCCGCCGCCGCCGCTGCCCGCCTCGGCCGTTCAGCCGCTGTGGTAGATGACATTGTATAGCTCGACCAACCCGTGCCTTAAATGGACAGCTCAATCCATAATACTTGCTAGCATCAGGTCCGATACCTGTACGTCCGCACGCTGTAGGCCTCTCCCCGCACGTCCTCACCCTGTTCCGCGTTGGTGCACCGTGTACAGGGATCGGCTTGTCCCCCATCATCCGGACCGACCGCGTTGCCCGTAAAACCGGGCCGGTGCTTTAATGGGGATCCCCAATGTGGGGATCTGTTGTTGCGTTGGCGATCGCAAACAAACGCGCCGGCGCATACCCAAGTGGCCAGGCCGCCGCCTGCGCCGCCGCTTCCAGCACGCGCCGGAGGCACAGAGCAGCAGCGGCCGCCACCGCACCGGGACAAGCGACAGCGCCAACAACGGCAGCGGCAACGGCAGCGGCAACGGCAGCAGGCGAAGGACAACGCACGGCCGGAGAGCGCCCGCGGGCATCGGAGCCGTGGTGGCTGGGCAAACCACCACGGTGGAACGCCCCGCACTCGGCACGCTCGGGCACGCTACGCCCAACGTGGACGGCGGTGGGCCACCGCCGCTGGCGGCTGCGACCTGCGTGCGTGCGCGCGGCGGGGGGCTGCTGGAGAGGGCACCCAACAGGGCCACAGCTCAGCTGCGGCGACGCTGTCCCTGGCGCATTGCATTTCAGCTAGTGCGGCGGCGGCGCCCACCGTCGCGGCGCAGTCGAGCACGCTTTCTCCTGAAACGCCGCAAGCGCCGGGCACCGGAGGCTGGCGCCGCCGCGAGGGCTCGGATGCGGTGCCGAACTTTCACGCCGCCCAGCGTCGTCCGCTAAGGAAGACGTAGACGCAGTGCGCAGCGGTGGCTGCCGGGGCGCCGGGGCGCGCCTCGCTGGCGGCCGGCGGCCACCATGGGCAACTCTGCCAGCAAGAAGCGGAGGAAGCAAGAGAAGCTCCAGGCGCAGCAACAGCAGCGGCTGCAGCAGGAGCAGCAGCAGCATGGCTTGACGGTGGACCTACCTCCGGGCAGCCCGGTCGGGTCCCCGTCCAGTGACGTGGTGGCGTCCCAGTCCGGTGGTGTTGGCGGCGCCGGGTCGGTGCGCGACGTGCCGTCGCTCCGCGGCGACAAGTCGCTCCGCGGCCCGCCGACGCCGCTGAGCAGCGGCACGATGCGTGGAGCCCCGCCCGAGTCGCCGGCCACCAAGCCGCCGCCCGGGGGCACCGTGCGTCACAGCGAACCGTACGAATGCCCTTTGGTTGTTGCCTCCGGCCATCGGTCAGGGTGGACGCAATGCTCACCGCGGCCGGCGCCACGAGAGGGGGCTGCGAGACGGGGCGCACAGGTCCACGCCCGGCACCGCGCTGGACGATCCGGCGGACGCGCCAACCGAGGACTCCATTGCGGACGAGTTCAGCGCCCTCCTGGTAGACCGGCTGCACGATCTCACTGTGTGGATCGCTGCGGTGTCGCCTGACGCACGCACCGCGCCGCGTGCACGCCCGGGTCGCTCCCTGCCGGGGCAGGACGAGATCGGCTTGACGGGCACGAAGCGCGAGCAGATGATGGCCATGCCGCTGGACCGGAAGCTGAACCTCATCAAGCAGCAGCGCGTGTTCAAGGAGGAGAAGGTCCGTGCTCGGCCTCCGCGGCACCCTCGCGGCCACACCGCTAATGCGTGCGGGACGGGTGCGGTATTGCGTGCGTGCCGTCCAGGCCCACCGCAACGAGGCCGTGCCGGAGCACTCGATCCAGCGGCCCGCCGAGGCGGCCGCGGTGCTGAAGGCCGGCACGGAGACGACGGCCAACATGACGACCATTGAAGTCCTCCTGCGCTCCGAGGGCATGAGGTGCGATTCCGCGGCCGCCGCTGGCGGCTGAAGCGATTTGGCTGACGTGTGCTGCGGCTTGTCTGTCTGTCGCCGCCGCGCTCGGTTCAGCTGGGTCGTCGACTTTCTAAACGCGGGCGGCTTCACCGCCGTGGTGAGCCGGCTGGAGCAGCTGTGCATGCGGACCAACCTGTACGCGCGATGGTTTTGGAGCCTCCACGCTAGGCTGTCGCGTACTGACCACGGCGGCTGCATCCAGCCGCGTCTGGGACGCTCTGCCATGCAGGACGAGCGACGAGGAGGACTGGCAGCTCCGTGCCATCATGATCATCAAGGGTAGGCGCGCCGCGCATGTGTTCTGCCTGTGCACGTCAAGGGACATGGCCCACATCGTTTGGGTCCCCGCGATGGCGCGCATCCCGTCGCGCAGCGATCATGAACAACACGGCCGGCTTGCAGGCGGTGCTGGCCAACCCCCGGGCGGTGCCGACGCTGGCGCTGTGCTTGGCCTCGGGCGTGCTGAAGCTCAAGTTGATCGTCGTGGAGCTGCTCGGTGCCGTCTGGTAGGCACCCACGCGTTTGCAATCGTACCGGCGTAGTTGACGGGCGCAGTGACTGATTCTGCTGCGCATCTGCGCCGGCCGTGCGATTGGCCCGCCGCAGCTTTGTGCCGCCGAACGGGCTGAACCTCGTCCTGAACGCGATGGCGGAGCTGGCGGTCCACATGCGCCTGCACTCGCGCCTGCTTCCGTTGCTGAAGGAGCTGACGCTGAACCCCTCCGTCGAGTACCGCGTACGTCCGAGGCCCCGCGCATCGTTCACGGTATTCACCTCCGCATTGACGTCGTCAACCTCTTCGGGTTCCGTCCTTGTCCCCCTCAGACGGCGCTCATGGCGCTGGTCAACGCCATCGTCAACTCGCCGGACGACCTCGAGTTCCGCATGCACTTGCGGAACGAGCTCTTCCTGATGGGCATGGACGGCGTGACCGACGTACGGCGAACGACGTGGTGGCCCCCGCGGCGCACGCTGCCCGCACCTAATCCGTTTTCGGACGATCGCGTGGCGTTGGCTGCTTGCATCAGATGCTCCGCCAAGTCGCAGACGTCGACCTGGACACGCAGCTCAACGTCTTCGAGGACGAGGCGCTCGCCGACGAGGAGGCGCTGACAGACCAGCTCAACATTCCCGCGATCGATATGGAATATCCGCTTTGCATGGCGAAGCCACTGTGGGGGAAGGAAGGCGGGCGGGGGGGACACACCCGCGCAACATCGGGTTTCCTTAACCGCTCGGCCGTCGGTGACGTTGGCGTTTTGCGTGGCCGGCGGGATGCACCTCGCCCGAGGAGATCTACACCACGCTCCTGGCGCTCCTCAAGGACACCGAGTCCTACTACTACTTTACGCGCACGCTGCAAGACCTGATTCTCATCCCGGGGCCCCGGCGGCGAAGGCATGCATGCTAAAAGCAGGCACACGTCGGACGACGTTGGCCAGCTGCTCATCCTCGCTGACCCTTCTGTCTGGTTGGACCGACCCCACAGAAAGTACTACTGGATGCTCATTCAAGCGATCGTCGCGCAGGTGGTCCTGCACCGCCAGGGCCGCGACCCCGATGTGACCGACTTCAGCCTGGACATGGCCGAGATCTACAAGGCGTTCGGCAACCGGGAGGAGATGGACCACATGCAGCAGACCATCCGCGAGCTCAGCAGCCAAGTGGGCAGCCGTTTCGCCCCACACAAGCACGCACTGTGCACCGCGCTCACCGTCGCCCGTGCACCGCCTGGCAATCCGCGTCGTCCCCCCGGCAGGTCGCTTCACAAAAGGACTCGTTGGCCGCGGCGAACGAAGAGAACGCCAAGAAGACGGTGCGCATCAAGGAGCTGGAGAAGGAGGTCGCGGCGCTGCGGCAGGCGCAAAAGAACGCCGCGTTCGACGCGGCCGCCGCGGAGGCGCTGACGCCGGCGCCCACCGAGGAAGCCCCCGAGAGCGCCGGCCGGACGTCCAGCCCGCCGCCGGCGCCGCCGCCGCCGCTCGTGGACACCGGGCCGGGCGGGGCGCCGCCGCCGCCGCCGCCGCCGCCGCCGCTCATGATGGGCATGCCCGGTGTCCCGTTGCCGGTGGCCGGCCTGCCGCCCAAAGCCAAGATTATCCCGCTGGTCAAGATGAAGCAGCTGCACTGGGTGAAGGTGCCAGAGAACGTCGTCAAAGGTGCGGGCCCATTAGACATGTTGGAGCGTGGTTTGTGCCACGTCGCTCTGACGCTGGCGCCGAGGCATGCGTACGTGTGCGTTGCGCGTACGACCGGCAGAAACGGTGTGGTCGGCCGTGCCGGACGACGCCAACCTGCGCAACCTGCTGGACATGAAAGAGTTTGAGCAGCTCTTCCAGGCCAAAACCAAGACGACGGCGGCGGCGCAGACGGAAGCCTCCAACTCGCCGAGCGGCGAGCTGAAGCGGCGCGGCACCAAGGCCGAGCAGCTCAACATCCTCGAGCCGAAGCGGTCGTACAACATTGGCATCATCGTATCCCGCATGCGCATGAGCTTCCCGGCCATTCGCCAGTGTTTCCTGAACATGGACGACCACCGGCCGACCGACGAGGAGATCAAGGCGCTGCTGACGGTCATCCCCACCGCCGACGAGGTACGCCCACCTTCCTGGCTCGGGCGGCTGCGGGCGTGCCCGTCATCCCTAGTTAATGTGGGAGTGCGGCGTGCCGCCTGTCGTGCGCACCGGCGATAGTTTGATGCCATCTCCGTGTACGCCAACGACCCAAGCCCGCTCGGCTTGGCGGAGCAGTTTGTGTGCGAAGTACGACGCTGCTTTTGTTGCGGCTGGGAAAGGAAAGGCAAGCGTGTAATGTGCGCACCTTGCCGGCCCCCGCCGTTCATCGGCCGACACAGATGATGAAGCTGGAGCGCTTTGAGCAGCGTCTGCGGGCGATCTACTTCAAGCGCAAGTTCCCCGAGCGCGTGGAGGAGATTCAGCCAGTACGGCGGTGGTGCCCGGTTGCCTCGCGCTCTGCCAGCCGCCTTTGTTGACGCCAGCGGCGCGCGCTGCAGGAGACTTGGCGTGTGTCCCCCTCTCAGACCATCAACTCGGTGAACGCGGCCTGCACCGACCTGAACAACAACAAAAAGATCCTCCGTGTCTTGGCGGTGCGGCGCGAGCCTGCAGGCCCCGCGCGCTGGCTGTGACCACGGCTAAATTGACGCGCCTGCGCTCTCGCGAGTCTGGGTTCAGCTCGTGCTGGCGTTTGGCAACTACATGAATGCGGGCACTTTTCGCGGAGGTGCCTATGGCTTCCAGCTCGAGGTCCTGACCAAGGTAAGGCCGTCGGACCTACACCATGACCCGCACTAGGGGCCGTGCTGATCAGTACGTGCCACGGTTGGGCTTGTCTGCGAGGCACGTCAGCTTGGCGACACGAAGACGGCCGAGGGCAACATGTCGCTGCTGCACTACATTGCGCGTTCCCTGGAGAAGCGCTGGCCCGACCACGTCGGCGCGGTCCTGAAGGAGGAGCTCAAGTCGCTGGACCAGGCGCGCCAGGGTATGCGGTCGAGCGCCCGGAGCGATTGCAAAGGGTTTGGAGGCTCACTTTGCGCACGCCTCGCGCGGGGGAGGGCATTCGTGCGATGCGCTCCAGCCAACATGCAGGGCATCGACATCGAGATCGCCGACCTGCGCCGCGGCATCGCCTCGGTTGAGAAGGTCTGCCCAGGCGTACGGTCGTGCGGCCCAACAAGCCTTTTGCGCGCTCCTCACAGACCCCCCTCCGCTCCCCGTGGACGCCTGCGCCGTTCCCAGGAGCTGACGCACCACGCGCAGGCGCCACCGAACGACAAGTTCTTCCCGGTCATGGACGCGTTCTGCAAGCGCGGCAACGCGCTGCTGGAGACGCTGGACACGAACCTCGCGCAGGCGCAATCTGGTCCGCCTGCTGTAGCCGGCGGCCTGGCGCGCGGCGTGCGTACCTGGACCTAACGCGGCCGTGGTCCGTTTACGTCCGTTGGTCGACCGGGCCGCAGGCTTTGAGCAACTCGCCAAGTTTTTCGGCGAGGACCCCAAGACGTCCACGCCCAAGACGTTCTTCGGCACGCTCTGGGAGTTTTTGGAGGCGCTGGACCGCGCAGCGATCGAGCTCAAGCAGCGCGCGGAGCAGGAGAAGCTCGCCGCCCAGCGCGCGGCGCAGAGCGAAGCCATGAAGAAGCACATCCGGTCCAACCAGCGCGCCGGCTGGGGCCCGCCGCCGGAGCAGCGCGGCATGCCGGTGCCCGTGGTCGACGAGCTCATCGCCACGCTCAAGGGCGGCGTCACCTTTGTCGAGCGCGGCCGGCCGGCCGACGAGGAGCCCATCTCGCTGCCCGCGCCCCTGGAGAAGCGCGGCTCGATCGGATCGCGCCAGTGTACGCTTCGCGTCCCGGCGAGGTGGGCGCCGCGTGCGCCATAGTCCGCGAGCTAACGAGCGGTGTGAATGGGCCTCCGACGCGCGCGATGCGCAGTCCTCGACCGCGACCTGGGCGTGGGCCCCTCGCGCGCCCTGGCGCTGGCCGAGCGGCAGGGCCGCGCAACCGAGACCGGCGCGCGCAGCACTGACCGCGCGCGCCGCAGGAGCACGGAGCGGCGCCGGAGCACCGACCGCGACGCCACGATGGCCATGATGCGGTTCACCAAGAACGGCGAGCTGGTCATGCCCGGGCAGAGCACCACCGAGGCCGCGGCGCCGGCCGCGCCGGCCGCGCCGGCCACGCTGCCGCGCAGCGAAGAGGTGTTCGCCATGTTCCAGAACGTGCCCAGCGGCATGACCGTGCGCATGCCGGTCCGCGGCCGCCGCGAGAGCAGCCAGTACGTGGGAGACACCCGGCCCGTGCCGCATCAGCGCGAGAACGTTGAAGCACTAATGGTGCCTGGGTCGCGTCGTGCGGATGGCGTGCACTCTACAGCCCTGGCAGCAGCCAGGACCTCAGTGGCGCATGAGCGGCCGCCTGTAGCTAAGCTCAGATTTTTTCACGTCTGCACGGATGTCACTTGCATGCAGTAACCTAGTGTATGACCACCACGTGTAGGGCGCGGCGGGCGCCGGCGCCGCAGTTGTACAGGCTAACCTTATTGGGTTGAACTGGAAAAATTAATGTATTTCACGGGCAGTATGCTCCCGTGGATGCGGGCGGCGACCGTACGGCTGGAAATTATCCGCCACTAGCACGCACTAATCTCGGTTGTTCGAGCTTATCCTGTGTATGTGACTGCAGCGATGCCGCGTGTGTAATGTGGCGCCTATTGCTGAGTA
>Ga0180216_1004038_pt1 | contig 11286 bp, 9 predicted proteins | sample eDN3rd37CBELigMG_FD_128879 | JGI IMG/M metagenome (GOLD analysis project Ga0180216, IMG submission 128879) | Enriched Miracle-Growth compost microbial communities from Emeryville, California, USA - eDNA 3rd pass 37_C BE-Lig MG (version 2)... ...
CGCCTACGGCCTCGTCCGGCTGCGCTGGCGGGGAGCGAGCTTCCTCTCAACCGCCATCCTGTTCGCCTATCTGATGCCCACGGTGATGCTCTTCATCCCGCTCTACCGGATCTTCACCGAGCTGCACCTGGTCAACACGCTCGGGGCCCTGATGATCGCGTATCCGACCTTCGGGCTGCCGTTCGCGACCTGGCTCCTGATGGGGTACTACCGCTCACTGCCGCGCGAGCTCGAGGAGGCTGCCCTGATCGACGGCGCCAACTACTTCCAGGCCTTCTTCGGGGTCATCCTGCCGCTCATGAAGCCGGCGCTGATGGCGGTCGCGCTCTTCGCGATCACGGCGGCGTGGGACGAGTTCCTGTTCGCCTTCGTCTTCATCAACTCCGAATCGCGCTTCACCCTGTCGGTCGGCCTGCGCAACATGGTCACCGGTGACATCTTCCCGTGGGGACAGATGTTCGCGGCAAGCATCATGACGACCGTGCCCGTCGTCGTGATCTACATGCTGGCTCAGCGCTTCATGATCGCCGGCCTCTCCGCCGGCTCGGTCAAGGGGTAGGGCAGGTGCCACGACACGAGCCAGCCTGTCGCCGGCGAGACGACGCAGGATCGGTCAGGCTGTCTGCCGTCTCGCATCAATCGGTGAAGAGATGCCGTGAGTCTGCGGAACTGGCTCGCTACGAGGCCGCTTCGGCATCGACCTTCAGCACCGCCTTCATGACTGCGCCGGACGCCATGTCCGCCAGCGCCCGGTTCGCCTCGGCGAGCGTGTAGTACGTCACCAGCCTGGCCAGGTCGAATCGGGCGGCCAGCTGCGGCAGCGTGCGGACATACCGGCCGTACTGTGCCTCCGCGAACGCCCAGGAGCCGTAGAGCTTGAGCTGCTTGCGCGTGATGACGTGCGGATTGATCGGCGTCTCACCCCGGTCCGTGTACTGACCGAGCACCAGATACTGCCCGTTGCGGCGCACCATCTCCATCCCCTCGGCGACAGCACCGGGCACGCCGGTGCACTCGAGAACCACGTCCGCGCCGCGGCCCTGTGGCGTCAGGGCCAGCACGCGCCGCATCCGCTCCGCCTGGTCCGTGATGGCGAAGATGTCGAGATGGTGGTGGCCGACCCCGATCTCCCGGGCCAGCTCGAGCCGGTTGGCCGGACCGCCGACGATGATGACCTGCCCCGCGCCGGCAAGGTGGGCGTACATCGCCGCCGCGATCCCCACCGGGCCGCTTCCCTGGACGACCACCGTATCACCGACGCCGATCCGGACCGTCTCGAGAACGCCCTTCACCGTGGTCGGTCCGGCGCAGCCAAGGGCGATCGCCTGCTCGGGCGCGATCCCGTCCGGGAGCCTGAACACTGCCGAACCCGGCTGAAGGTAGATCGCTTCCGCCCAGCCGCCGGAGAGGCGGGGCTCCTCGTCGAACCGCTGGTTGATCCCGTAGACCTTTCGGTTCTCGCAGAGGGTTCGCTCCTGCTCGACCACACACCAGTGGCACGTCCCGCAGGGGATGTTCGAGGCCCAGATGATGCTGTCGCCCTCATGCAGCGGCTCGCCATTGAAGTCGGTCGTCACGCCCTTGCCGAGCTTCCAGACCCGACCGACCGCCTCGTGCCCGAGGATCACCGGCGTCGGGATCGGCAGGTTGCCATGGTGGAGGTGCACGTCGGTACCGCACACGCCTCCGAGCTCGATCCGTGCGACGAGCGCGCCTTCCCCTGGGTCGGGCACGGGCGCCTCCTCGAGTGTCAGCGCTTCGTTGAAGGCACGGAGCACGACCCCACGGGCGGTACTGGTCATGGTGACGTCCTTTCGCGTTCGAGCGATCCGGTATCAGGGGCGCTCGCCGAAGTACTCGGTGCCGGGACGAACATAGGTACGGGCTACCTCGTCGTTGACCTCGAGCCCGATGCCGGGCTTGTCCGTCAGAACCACGTGGCCATTCTGGATGACCGGCTGGTCCTGGATGGTCAGGTCCTCCCAACCGGGATAGTCGATCCAGTGCCACTCCATCACGAGGAAGTTGGGGATCGACGCGCACACGTGCGCGGACGCCATCGTTCCCAGCGGCCCGCAGACGTTGTGCGGCGCCAGGGGCACGTAGTAGACCTCGGCCATGTTCGCGATCTTGCGACACTCGGAGAGCCCGCCGCACTTGGGGATGTCCGGCATGATGTAGTCGACCGCCTGCTGCTCCAGCAGGTCACGGAACCCCCACCGCAGGTAGAGGTTCTCGCCCGAGCACAGCGGCACCCGCGACGCTCGCTTCACCTCGCGCAGCGCGGCGACGTTCTCGGGCGGCACCGGCTCCTCCAGCCAGAGGAGATTGAACGGCTCCATCGCACGGGCGACCGCGATGCCGCTGGCGATGTCGTACCGGCCATGCATGTCGATCGCGAGGTCGACGTCCGGGCCGATGGCGTCTCGGACGGCGGCGACCCGCTCGACCATCCAGGCGATCTCGGGCCCGGACGCGTGCCAGTTCCAGGCGTCGTTGCGGTACCCGGCGGTGGTCTCGTCGACATCGAACTTGATGGCGTCGAACCCGAGGGCGACGACCTCGCGGGCTCGCTCCGCATAGGACTCGGGGGAGAAGTCCCTGCCGGCGTGGCTGTCACAGTAGAGCCGGACCGTATCCCGGAACTTCCCGCCAAGCAGCTGGTAGACGGGCACCCCGAGGGCCTTGCCGGCGACGTCCCAGAGCGCGATCTCGATGCCCGTCATCGCGGTCACGGTCGCCCCGGCCATCGCGCCGTCGAAGAGGCGGGAGCGGCGCATCTTCTCGAAGAGGCGATCGACGTTGAGCGGATCCTCGCCGATCAGGTAGTGCTTCAGGGCGTGGACCATCGCCGGGCAGCCCTCGCCGCCGTGGATGCACTCACCGTTGCCGATGATGCCCTCGTCGGTGTAGACGCGGACGTAGGTCGAGTAGCCGTGCCCCTTGATCTCGGCGGTACGAATGTCCGTGATCTTCATGTGGAACCTCTCCCGATCATCCTTCCGCGTCACTCGCGCGAGATCGCGCTGCCTGCACGCCGGGCATCAATGGTCGTAGCGCTCGCCGGTCTCGCGCTCATACTCCGCCAGCTTCTCGGGACTCGGCGGGTAGTAGTCGTGGACCGATCCCCCCGCGACGATCTTGTCGCGAATCCACGCCTCGAGGCGCTCCTTGGATGGGCCGATCCTGGCCACCAGTTCCGCGAGATCGAGCGGCATGGCAAGCACACCCTCGTCGTCCGCGAGGATGATGTCGCCCGGACGGACCTGCACGCCGGCCATGTCGATCGGACGGTCGAAGTCGACCGGCTCGAGGTCGCGCCCGCTATGGGCGGGGTGGACTGTCGAGCAGAACACGGTGAACCCGAGCTCGGCGATGTAGGGGGAATCGCGGACGGCACCGTGGATGACGGCGGCAGGCACACCACGTGCCTTGAGGCGTGCGGAGAGGATGTCGCCGATGATGCCGGCGGTGGGAACGCCGAGCGCGTCGACACAGAAGATGTCGTCCTCCTCGATCGACTCGATCAGGGCGATTTCGGGCGAACGGCGACGGGCCTCGGGATCCGGTCCGCGATCGGGCGCACGCCTGATGAGGTAGCGACAGGTGCGCGCGCGCCCGACGATGCGCGTGCCGAGCCCAAGCGGGCGCAGCGGCAACAGGCCGCGCATGTAGGTGTTGCGCCAGCCCTCGGAGATGAGGAGCTGACAGGCGGAGGCGGTGCTCACACCGGCGAGGTCGTCCCGGATTGCCAGGTAACGGCGCTGATCGTCATCGGTCCAGGTGAATCCCGTCATCGCTGGTCATTCCTTCCCGAGATCCCTTGTGATGGTTGCCGGCATGATCCCGGTCAGCTCCCTCGGTGTCAACGGGGGTACCGCATCGACACCGGCACCCCAGGGGCGGTCGGCCCCGGGCCCGACCGCCCGCAAGCCGTTCAGCGGGTGTGCCGCCAGCCCGCTCGAGCAGTGCCCAACCCCTGCGACGTGTGTGGTGGTCGCAGCGGAACTGGACGGTGCGGTCGACGCAGTGACCAGGTACGGGGTCCTCGCGATCTTCGGACTGATCACGATCCACAACGCCATCCGGCAGGGTCTCCAGACGCGTGATGCGGTGTATTTCGCCGGCGACGGTCGCGGCATTCGGAGGCGTCCAGCCTGAGGTCGTGCCGGGCGGTCATGCAGTAGTCCCCTTGCGGCTTGCTGCCTCTTGCGACCCCAACACCAGAACTGGCTGGATCCGGCCAGTTGACATAGGGCGTATGATCGTGTGAGGCAGATCCCCTGGGTCCCAAAAGCCATCCTCCTGGAAGTGCACGAGCCGCTAGCACGGCCATCCTTGGTCTCGGTCGATGTCCACCATCTGTCGTTTCGCAGCGTTACTTTCGACCTTGTGTCGAGGAGGAACTGTCATGGACGGGCACCCGAAGTATTCCTATCCTGCTGGCAATGCTGATGTACCCCGGAAGGGACACCTCAGCCGTCGCGCCCTTCTCGCTCGCACTGCGGTCCTCGGCGCTGGGGCCGTGGGATGGCGCTTGCTTGGCGTCTCACAAGCAGCTGCCCAGACGGCCAGCCTGACCATCAGTCTCCACAGCATCAGGTGCCTCGAGGAAGTCAACGAAGCATCGGCTTCCGAGGAGATCTATGTCCTGGTAACCACCGTCAGTCTCCGGCCCCCGACGACTGTCATCGACGGTGTCCCGCCCCTTCCGAATTTCGAAGTGTTTCGATATGGCGTGTACGAGGACTTCGACGAAGGGGATGTCGTCACCGTCGATGGCATCCCGTTCTGGGGGCCGAGCTCGACCCCTGAGGATATCGAGAACCCTGACCACGCTGCCATGATCGTGTCGGTGATGGAGAACGACAATGGCACCCCGGAGCAGTATCAGGAGCTGCTCCGCGATTTTGTAGTGCCGGTGTGGCTCGGATCCACGGTGGGAGAACCGAATCCGGCCAACCGCGCGGCACGCTTGACCCGCCGAATCGGCGACGCGCTCAACGGCGTCGACCTGCCGATCCCCTTCACGCTGGACGACGATCACGTCGGCACGCAGCAACTGGTCCTGGATGCATCGGATCTCATCGTGAGCGGCACCAAGGACAAGGTGCTGCGGTTCGAGACCTCCGAGGGGAGATACGAGCTGGTGTTTCGTATCTCGTCCCACAACGCTGTACAGAGCCCCTGGTCGGGTGCCAACGACAACTGGATGTCGATCGGTGGGATCTTCCCACCCGGAGCACGCGTGGTTGCCACGACACGCAACGCTGACAACCTGGACGTCTTCATCACCGGCAACGATGGGCGCGTCTACACCTCATGGTGGTACGCCAACGCTCCCTGGTCGGGAGCGAACGATAACTGGTTGTCCATCGGCGGTGTCTTCCCGGCCGGGGCACCGGTCACCGCCATCGCGAAGTCAGCGGATAGCATTGATGTCTTCATCACCGGCAATGACGGGCGCGTGTACACCTCGTGGTGGTACGAGGGTGCCGCCTGGTCCGGAGCCAACGACAACTGGTTGCCCATCGGGGGATTCTTTCCCGCGGGAGCGCCTGTCACCGCGACATCCAGGAATGCCGGAAACCTGGACCTGTTCATCACGGGCAACGATGGCAGGGTCTACACCTCGTGGTGGTACGAGGGTGCCGCCTGGTCCGGAGCCAACGACAACTGGTTGCCCATCGGAGGGTACTTCCCCGGCGGGGCACCAGTCGCCGCCGTCGCCCGCACGCCAGACAACCTGGACCTGTTCATCACCGGGAACGACGGGCGTGTCTACACGTCCTGGTGGAGTAGCGGTGCAGCCTGGTCGGGAGCGAACGACAACTGGCGATCGATTGGCGGCTATTTCCCGGCGGGCGCGCCCGTGACGGCGATCTCGAAGTCGCCTGACAGCATTGATCTCTTCATCACGGGCAATGACGGAAGGGTCTACACGTCCTGGTGGTATGCGGGGTCCGATTGGTCAGGCGTCAACGACAACTGGCGACCGATCGGTGGCTACTTCCCCGCAGGTGCTCCGATCGCAGCCACGTCTCGCAACGCCGGCAATCTCGATCTGTTCATCTGTGGAAACGATGGCCGAGTCTACACGTCGTGGTGGTATGCCGGCGCTGACTGGTCTGGCGTCAACGACAACTGGGCCCCGATCGGGGGCTACTTCCCTGTGGGGGTATCCTTGGATGCCGTCGCACGCACGCCCAACAATCTCGACCTGTTCATCGCGGGCAACGACGGGAGGGTCTATACCTCATGGTGGAGCGGGTAACATCCGCCTTCACCAGCGACGTATTCGACGCCACCTCTCGCCTGAAATGATCGACGAAGTGGTCGCCGGCTACACGGCGGGCGAAGTGGTGCCACCAGTCTGCGTATTCCCCAATGCGCGCCGATCTTCGCGAGATCGAGCGTTCCCCCGGAGTTGCCGATGAGGATGAGACCATCTGCTCCAGAATTGGCGTCGGGTGTCATGGGCTCCCGAATGAACGTGGCGATTGCGAGCATCATGAATTTGCGCTGAGACAGGACCGTCTTGATGTTTCGGAGCATGCTCACGTCCTGCGCTTCGGCGTCCACACTGTGGACTGTTCAGGGTTTCGGGGGCCCATCGCATTGTTGAGCTATCCAGGGATGGGCACGTGCGCGGGCCACATTGTCAAGGCTTAGCGAGGCAAAGCAGTTGAAGCGACGACGGTGGTAGTGGTGATGATCGCGTTGAACGTGCGAGCGACCGCTTCGGCAGCTGCGCTCGCACCCCAGTTTTCGCGTTCGAGTTCCCGGGCGCGACTGATGACTCCTGAGTTCCAGGGAATGTCGGGGTCGAACTGAGGCAGCGTTCCGCTGCCCCCTATCAAGCCCACAAGCTCGGCGGTCCTCGGCGATGGCTCTACTCCGTCGACGAGGACGGCTTGGAGGTCTTGCAAGAGGTGGGGTCGTCTGCTGGTCCTGCCGTCGCCGAGGACGGTCGTAGCGAACAGCCCGAGCCGTTTGCGCTTTTCTTCATGGATGTCTCCGCGCGTTATGAGACGGATGAGGAGCGGCCGCCGGAGGCTCGGTCCGATCGCGGGGAGCACAGACTGAACCGCCTGGGGTTCTCCTGATAGATAGTCCCAAGGCAGCTCTCAGGATGTTGTCCTCGGGTGCATGTCCGTTGACGGCTTGCACACTCGTGACAGCCTGGCGCGTGACGGTGCTCGTCACGCGCTCGTCGAGCGTGAGCTCCGCGAGCATAGCTCCGGCCAGCGCGTAGCAGAGCGTGTTTTCACCGATGATCATGCCGGATTTGGGCTGAAACAGCAGGAGCAAGAGGTCCTCCGCCAGCGTTGGCTCGCCTCGCCTCTCCCCTTCGGCGGGCGGAATCATGCTCCTGGCGACAAGGCGGCTTTGGTATTGCTGGCTCACGGTCTGTTCTCTCCGATTGATTCGTCCGCCCCAGTTGCACCGGCGCGGGCCTCATCGCACATGCTGGCGATGTCGGAACGGGTCCGCTGGAGACGGTGGATGCTTGCGACGAGCTCCGCGTCCAGTTGACGCAGGGTTTCCTGGATGTTCTGCCCGGCGACGTCGTCGTCGCCGATCCGCGAAAGCGGCACGCAGTGGGCGCTCGGGCTGGCGGCCAGTTCGCGAGCACTGACCAGTACTGGTCATGCCGCCGAAGAAAGCTACAGGGAAGCGATCGAACGCCTCCAGCAAACACAGGTCACCGCCTACCTCGCCCGCGCGCATCTCGTCTACGGCGAATGGCTACGTCGGGAAGGCCGCCGTCAGGCAGCCCGGGAGTGCCTCCGCTCTGCCCACGAGATGCTGTCGGACATGGGCGCGGACGCGTTCGCGGCTCGTGCCGCCGTCGAGCTACGTGCGACCGGCGAGCGACCGCGCAAGCGCTCGTCCCCGTCGACCGACGAACTCACGGCGCAGGAAATGCACGTCGCGCGGTTGGTCGCCACCGGCGCGACCAACCGGGAGGTTGGGACGCAATTGTTCCTGAGCCCGAGGACGATCGAATCTCATCTACGGAACATCTATCCCAAACTCGGGATTACATCCCGCCGGCAGTTGAGAGAAGTCTCTCTCCCTTGACTCTCGAATCCAGACGATCTGTCAGGTCAGCTTCGTCGCTCCCTAGTGAGGGGTCGAGATCGGCAACGTGTGTCACCCGCCGAGACCTTGAGGTCGGCCAGCTCGTCGGCGATCCGGTCGAAGCGTGTCTACTCCGGTGATATGCGTTCCTCATCATTCCAGACGCTGGACGTGTTGGGTTTGGCACCTGCTGGACTGAATAGCCCAAGGGAAAGCGGCACCAAGCATGGGCTTGGTGCCGCTTTCGTCGATCACAGCCATTGTTTCCAGGGCCAGTGTTTGCGAAGGGCTGTCATGGTACCCAACTACTCCAATCGGGAGTGGTTGTCTCCATTGATATCCTCGCCCGATTGGCAGCTCGTTCACAGGCGCGTTGCAGTACCTCGCTGGTCACGGTCTTCTCCTGTGGTCATACGATTGGCCTCGCGAGTGAGGCGGACGCGTCTGGAGGAGGGAGGTGAGTCAGCTACCACGCTCATGAGCCGAGATCGCGATACGACAACATTGAGCCCGACTGGGTGTCGAAGCAGCCAGAATTCACGCATGAACCACAAACGGCAGGCATTCTGCCTGCCGTTCGCCGATTCTTCAATTATGGGTGCCGAATGCGGGACTCGAACCCACACGCCCTTGCGGGCACCAGCTCCTAAGGCTGGCGTGTCTGCCAATTCCACCAATTCGGCAAAAAGCCCGTAGTTTCCAGGATTCCTGGCCAAAGCCTCCTGCCAGGAACATCAGAACTGGTGGCCAAGTTCCAGGCATCGGCCGGCCACCCACCATGCAATTCTAGCACCCGTCACAGGATGGCCCCGCGCGGTGTGACGGGCGACGGATGAGCAACCTTGCCAGCTGTCCGACGCCACTCTGCACCGGAATCGACATGAAGCGTCCATGGTTCCTCGCCGAATGAATGGTTTGTCCGTAGAATCACCACGATTCCACAGATTCGGCGTCCACTGTCACACCAGCGACCAAAATCCAATTTCCTGGGCATCACCCCAAGCCGACAACAAACTGGGCTTCAGAGCAAGCTCGTTGCCGCTGCTCGACGACATCCGCGGTCAGACCCTTCACCCGCAGTGGATGCGTGAGCCACCGTGCAAGCAGTCCGCCCTATGGACCTCGTACCCCATACAGCAGCCACCCCGAAATCGCCCGGTACATCAGCACACGCTCAGGGAGCCCTTGCACTCCCACAAGAGGATGGGGCTGTCGTAGCCAGGCGGAGATCTCAGCCATCTCCTGGTACTGGGCGCCGGTTGGCTCGCCCTGCTCGTCGGCTGAATCGAGATGCCAGTTAGCGCTGGCAGTTCCTTCCCCGGCGTAGACACCGAACCCGACATCCACGTTGAGTTTGTAAAGGGAGTAGAGGAGCACGTAGTTGGCGTCGTTGGCGTCGTGGGGTTGACCGAAAGCTTTGCTTCGACCCAGCTCTGGAATCGTGGAGACGCCATAGGCTGGTGGCGCGCTCTGAGAGAGGGCTTTCTCCACGCCGGCATCGATGGCGGGTTGGAGGAAGCGGTTGCGGATGAGCTCGGCAAGTGGATTGGGCTTACAATGGGGCAGGGTTCCATAGACATTGCATCAAGAAGTGAGACCAGCCGATGGTAGATGTCCGTAAGGCACCGAGAAAGGGTATTGGCACCTGCGTCTATTGTGGCAGGACCAGGAAGCTGACCAAGGATCATCTCTTCCCACAGGCTCTGTTCATCACACTCGACAAAGAGATGGTCACTGTCCCTGCATGTCACCAATGCCAGAGGCGGAAGGAGGTGGGTGACCGTGAGCTCGAAATTTACCTGACCCTCGATATTTTGGGAAGCGGACATGCCGACGTTGTAATGCATCTGAAAAAGATTGCCGACCGCAACGAAGGGACAAAGCATCGACTCGATCGAATGATCAATGGGGCCGATTATGCAGCACTCACTACTGAGGATGGGTTCCAGCTCGCCGAAGGTCTGGTTGCAGAATTCGATACAGAGCCAGTCCTACAGATGCTTCGGATGGTGGCTCGAGGTCTTTATTGGTACAGTACGGGCGAGATACTTCCTCCAGATGTCCATACGCATGCCCAACGGATACCGTGGAATATTGGCGGAGAGCTACTTAGACGACTCAGTGCCCATCGATCTGGTAACCCAACTGTGAAAGGGAATCTGGTTGTATGGTGGACTGATCTTCGTATCCAAATGAATACTCCACATGATCGCCTTTGGGTGGTGTGCTTCAACGACGCAGTAGTGTTCCTCCTCGCGACAGCTGGTTGGGCCTTGAGCCTGGATCGCATCCGTGACAAGTTGGATTCATTGCCACCGAAGGATGAAGGTAAGGCGCGATTCTCGGCGGACTCGGGTCTCATAAACCATATTGAAGCGATCCTTCCCCCGAAATGATGATGGGGCATACATCTTGCCACCTTTGCCACAGGATCTTGAGTCGTGACATTCAGCACTTCACCACAAACGCTTCCTGCTTTTCCTATCGGTCCGGCAATGCCATCGCCACACTTCAGTGACTATCGCCATCGCGCTGAGAAAAACCGATAGCGTGCTGGTTGTTGTTGACCGCCAGCATCCGATACGTCTGCTGTGGGATAGTTCAGCAATCTCACGTGCCTGTGGGTGATGCAGGCTGAAAGTGTCCTTGCCATCGCGACCATCCGCTTCTTGGTAAAGACTATCCCCTCGATCTCATCCGACAGCTTGCTAGCAGCCTTCTAGGAGTTCACTCATCCGGTCGCTATCCTGGGCCAACTCTTCCCAAACCCGAATTGATGCAGATCCAAGTGGTACCTCACACACTATTGAGGTGCTTGTACCCACGGCCTCGCAGGAAGCGAAAGGAGTGGTCAAGCGCTCTGGTGGCCAATTGCGAGGATCCAAACCATTTGGTAGCGAATTGCCGACGCCTCACCGGCTCCCGCCCCCTGCCGTGCTCCGGTGGCTCATCACCCTGGGATGACTCTGCGCATCACCAGGCAATGCTCCACGCTGCCCGGCGCGCATGGCTCTGGCACGGAAAGGCCGGACAACGCGACGAGCCGACACAGCACCGCCGCTCCCTCCCCCATACTGGCACCACGATCGACACGAGCAACGTCTGGAGCCACGCATGACACGAAACGACCGATCGTGGACGACCCCCATCCTCCTCGCCCTCCTGGGCACCGTCGGCGTGATCGCCATCGTCGCCCTCACC
>Ga0180216_1004041_pt1 | contig 11276 bp, 9 predicted proteins | sample eDN3rd37CBELigMG_FD_128879 | JGI IMG/M metagenome (GOLD analysis project Ga0180216, IMG submission 128879) | Enriched Miracle-Growth compost microbial communities from Emeryville, California, USA - eDNA 3rd pass 37_C BE-Lig MG (version 2)... ...
ACTATCCCTTTGGGTAAGGGGGGCTTGAGATGGGTTGGGGGCTCGGTCTAGGGGTGGGTGATCTTTTGGTGGGTTTCATTGAAGTCGTCTACTGACCCTAACAAATTTTTGTTCCACAACCTCAATTGTTTTATGATCAGTATGAAAAATATAGTATTCTCGAGATCGATCTGCTAAATGGAGTTCTTGTATTCCTTCCAGGCAAGAGTTGAATCAGTAAAACTAGAAATTACAGCTACCTCTTCAATATGGCGAATTGAAACCTTCGATTTAGCAGAAATGGCTTCAACAAGTACCCACTGCTCAGGGTATCGTACTCGAACTTGCTCCCATTTCATATGGAACACCACCTTTCCAACAATAATGCTAAACTGGACTTAGGCAATCTATTTTCTAACAATTATAACTATTATTTTCCCTAAACTTAAAATACTCCTAAAAATATTCAGCGAAATTTTTATCATTATCTAATCGAAGAGCTGATTCAATATATCTTTTAATAGGAAACTAATGTTCAGAAGATGCATTAATTTGCCAAAGTACCAAAAGAAAAGCGTGATTCTATAACGAATCAACGCTCAAAATAACTGGTCATCCTCAATTTACTTCACAATCATCACCGGGCATGGGGCCTCCTGCAGCACGCGTTGGCTGACGCTCCCCAAAAACACCCCTGTAAATGTCCCAAGTCCCCTGCTCCCCATCACAATGAGGTCGTACCCGCAGTTTTTGCTCAGTTCCACGATCTCATAAGCCGGTTCCCCCCAGAGGACCTCCAACTGATAAGGCACTCCCTCCCGATCAAAAGCCTCGAGACTTGCCTGGATCACTTTGGAGGCTTTTTGGTCCAGCACACTCGTGACATCAAACCGGGATTCGAGCAGCTGTGACTTGGTTGGCCCCTCCTTGCTGACGTAGCAGATTGTAATGGTTGAATCGGCGAGCTCCTTCACCAGGTACAGTGCCCGCATCGCCGCGCGCGACGCATGTTCCGAACCATCGACGGCCAGTAAAATTTTTTGATACATCCCCCTCACCCTTTCCATGGATTCTATAAATATAGTATAGCCTTATTTTTACCAGATTGAACCTATCTGAGTCGGGGGGATAGTGGGCAAAAGGGGGAATGGAAGTATTACCATTACTAGAGGGAATCCCCCCAGCTAGCTTGGGGCGAGGGCTTACGCAAAATAGGGGGACGTTTTACTCTTATTGCAGTTAGCGTGGCACACCTAAGGTACAGGTGGGGGTATTTATTTGTAATCATTCCTCAAATGTCAGCAGGATTTCATTTCCCATGACCTGAATCCTATTTCCCGTGAAACCCCTGATTTTGTGACCTGGCCCTCTGGTTTTGCGAGCTGGAGTGATGTTTTCTGGGTGTAAAGGATGGGATGATCCGGATCATCGGGGATACCGAGGACCAAAACAACTCCAATCTCCACCAGATACCCCCTGAATTGGTAGATTGCAATCGCAATTGCCGCCTGCTCTATCTAACTTTTAGAAAAACGAGGGCGCTCAGCCCTTCTGAACAAAAGGGAGAGTGATCACAGGGATCAGATGAACAAGGTCACGCATTCCCTCTGAACCAGTGGGATAGTGGTCACAGGGACTGGAAGAGTAGGGTCACACGCATACGCATAAGCACACGGTCATGGCATATGGTGCTTTTTTCTGTGCGGTTTTTCTGAGCGGGGGGAGAGTGAACAGAGGGTCTAGAAGAAGGGACCAACCTATATGCTAGTTTCCAGAAGTGTACTGCAAGCGCGATCTTAAAGTTTTCTTTATGTTTCATAAATTGGCTAATCTACCATGATAAAATCCAAGGAGGAAAATCAATATCATATATCATATTTTAGGGGGACAAACGATGAGGAAAAAAATAGTCGGATTATTGATGGCGGTGCTACTGTGCTTTCATTTTTCCGTCAGCTTTGCAGCAGAAACAACGAAGACTTCAGCCGACTTTACGGACTTGAAGGATCTGGATGAAGCAACGAAAGCCAAGTTCGACACAATGATCTCTGCTGGTGTATTCGACGGTGTGGGCGAGGGCGTATTCGGTCTCAAGGATGAGATGAACCGGGCGCAATTCGCTAAGGTTGCAGCGTCGATTTTTAATTTGAAGGTGGATACGGAGTTAAAGACGTCTTCATTCAAAGACGTCGATGCCGACGACCCTGCAAATGGATATGCGTTGCCGTACATCGAGGCGGTGAAAGCGGCAGGGATCACGGATGGCTATGGCGATGGGGTTTACGATCCAGCAGGTAAAGTGACGAAAGAGCAGCTCGCGGCGTTCCTTGTTAAAGGACTCGGACTCAAAAAGGACGCGGAAGTAACGACAAGCTGGAATGATTCTACTGTATCTGACTGGGCGAAGGAGTATGTCGCCTTGGCGTTGAAACTAAAATTGGTGTCGGGCAAATCGGACGGAACGTTCGGCGGGCAAGACAATGCAACTCGCGAGCAGCTCGTTCTAAGCTCTTATGAATCCAATGTTCAATACGAAGAACAAAAGAAGAAAGATGAAGAAGAGAAAAAGAAAGAAGAAGAGAAAAAGAAGGAAGAAGAACTGAAGAAAGCGGAAGAAGAAAAGAAACAGCAGGAACAACAGTCTTCTTCATCCTCGTCTTCATCTTCATCTTCGTCTTCAAATTCGAAGGCTACCGTTAAGACTCCTACGGCACTTCCTGCAGGTGGTGCTGTGACATCGGGAACGCAAGTCACTTTGACTTCGGCGACCGCATCTGCGGTGGTGTACTATACGACGGATCTCAGCGAGCCGACCACGTCAAGCACGCCGTATACGGAACCGATCATCATTACGAGCGATACAACGATCAAGGCCATCGCCGTTAAGCCTGGCTCGAAGAATAGCTCGGTTGCAAGATTTGAATATACGGTCGCGATGCCTATCCTCTTACCAGACTCGATAGCGCCTTTGACTGAAGGACAACCCTATACCGGCAGCGTAGCAAAACTGTCTGGAGGAACGGGAGCCGTTACTTATGCAGTGACGAATGGAGCACTGCCTGCGGGACTGGCTTTAAGTCCAAGCACGGGAGAGATTTCCGGAACTCCAAGCGTGAGCGGTGATTATCACTTTACGATCAGTGCGACGGATTCGGCAACGCCTCCGACAACAGTAACCATGCAATATATGGGTATTATCACGCCTTTATTTTCAAAAACGCCACTCGATTTAATCAATGAAGCAGCAGCTTCGGGTGAGTGGGAAAATGTGGATGAAATGACTTTTGCCAATGCGGGGGTTACGGGAGTCACGGAGTTAAACTTAGCAGCTGTCAAAGCCGAACTAGACGGAAAGGCTCAATGGACGGTTCCAAAAATTCAAGACATCGTCGATACGATTATTAACGAGAATCAGAAGCAAACGGCTCTCCATCTAATCAATACTGCGGCGGCATCACGTGATTGGAATGGCGTTGATGCCAGCACATTTACTGCAGCAGGCGTTACTGGCGTTACAGAGTTGAATGTAGAAGTAGTCATCACTAAGTTATCATTGCTAACATCACATCCTTGGACCGTAGAAACACTGCAAGCCGAGATCAATCGCATTCTCGAAATTCCTAAGCTGGATCCTGACAGTCCGCTTGGACGAATCGATGCTGCAGCGCAATCGAATGATTGGACCGGCATTACGATAGGAACGTTTGATGAGATCGGTGTGACAGGCGTTACTGCTGATAACCTAGATCTGGTGTTTGATACGCTGCATGCCAGCAGAAATGAGACTTTGACAGTGGAAGCGATACAGTCAGCTGTCGATTTTACCAATCAACGGATCGCTCTTGATCTTTTCAACAGTGCAGCGTCGTCTAAAGATTGGAAGGACATCACGCTAGAAACATTTGAAACTTTCGGTGCGACAGACGTTACGGCGTCGAATCTGGAAGCGATCATTGCTGAACTGAAATCGTTCGATTCAGATTCACTTCCTTGGACGATAACAACAATGCAAGAGACTATCGATGCTGCACTCGAAATACTACCTTATCTTGAACAGATCGACATTGCATCACAATCCGGCGATTGGAGCGACATCACGCTAGAAACATTCGAAAATGCTGGAATGATCAACGTTACAGAAGAGAACTTGATTGGTATCATGACTGCACTTGAGTATGGTTACCTCTGGTATTACTCTTCTGGCGATCTTCAAAGAGCAATCGACGTAATCATATCTGCGATTGAGGTTGCACTTAGTGAAATCAATGAGGCAGCGCAATCTGGAAATTGGGAGTGGATTTCCGAGGACCAACTCAGTATGATGGGTGTGAGAGAAGTCAATGGATCAAATGTAGAGCAAATCATCACCGCTCTTCAATCGCACGAACAACGCGTTTGGACCGTAGCAGAGCTTCAAGTCGAGATCAATGGCATTCTTGAAGATCTAGGGTAAGAAGAATAGTAAGAAACAGAACTACACGAATCGGTGCTAATGTAAACCATCCCCAACAAAGCAGCGGCGTAAGGGAGATCTCCCTTACGCCGCTATTTATTAATAGATTCAATCTTTAGCAGAGCAGCAGTCGTGGTCAAACTACTCACCTTTACACTATGTTCTTGCTTGCAACACCGCACTTTTAGCAACCAGCATATATCCGGCCCCCCGAATCGTAACGATTCTCTCCGGATTGGCAGGATCAGCCTCGATTTTTTTACGTAAATTACTGATGTGTACAGCGACCGTTCTCGTATCCTCCAGACTCTCCATTCCCCAGACGAGCTGAAACAACGCATCGACACTGACGACACGATTCACGTTTTGAGCCATATAGGACAGGAGACTGAACTCTTTTTTCGATAAAAAGATGGTTTCACTACCCATGTTGACGGACTGTGCGTAGAAATCCAGCGTCAAACCCGGTAACTCCAGTAGTTGTTCCTTTCTGCCCGTTGACACTCTGCGAAGATGTGCCTTGATCTTGGCCACGAGGACTCCCGGACTGAACGGCTTGGTCACATAATCGTCGCCGCCATAGGATAATGCGCTAATTTTCACCTCGTCTTCCTCACGGCTGCTTAGAAACACGATCGGCGCATTTGTATAGGTACGTGCGTTGATGCACCAATCAATGCCGTTTTCATTAGCCAACAGGATATCCAGTACAATCAAATCCGGCTCAAAAGACGCTAGCAGCTTCATGGCTTCTATCCCGCTATGACTGTAGGAGGTTATGAAACCCTCCCTCTCGCAATACACCTGAACAATCTCGCATATATGGGGATCATCATCGACGATCAATATTTTGTAAGTGTCCACCACACCGTCACCTTCCTTCATTTCCAATACAAGGAAGCGATACATAAAATATCGCCCCCGTCTTGCCGTCGCTCTCCGCTCGAACCGTTCCTCCATGCGCTTGTACGATTTCCCTGCAAATCGCCAGCCCGAGCCCGCTGCCCTCTACTTCTTTCTCCACGCCCGGTCGATCATACCTGTAATTGCGATCGAAGATTTTTTCGAGCTGATCAGGAGGAATACCCGTGCCAGAATCTTGTACGCTAATGATCGCATAGCGGGTATGATTCACCCTGTCCACATCTAGCGCCATACGCACCAGCCCACCTTTCGGGGTGAACTTCATTGCGTTTGACACGAGATTGAACAACGCCCGCCCTACTATTTGCGTATCCATCTCGACAACAGGCAAGTCAGCTCGTTGATCTACCGCATCCCCGATATTCAGTATGAAATCCAACCCTGCGTCACGCACAACCAGCTCGTATTGTTCAAAGAAACCACGCAAGAAGTGAATTACATGAACCGGCTCCATTCGGTACGAGACTTGTCCTGTCTCCAAATGCGACAAGAAGGACAACTCCTCGATCATGCGGTTAATCCTTATCGTGTTATCCCGGATATATTTCAGGTACTGTTCATTCCGTTCCGGTTTGACCCTGTCCTGCACCGCTTCTACATAACCAAGCATGCTGGACAGCGGCATACGCAGATCATGCGTAATATAGGCAAGGAGCTTTTTCCTCCCTTGCTCGGAGAGAAGCAACCTGTCATACGAAGTGCGGAGATCATCATGTGCTGCGGATAAGGCCTTTGTGCGTTCCTGCACGGTTCGTTCCAAATTTAGATTCATTTCGATCAGCTTGTTGTTCGCGTCCTGCAGCTCACGTGCAAACTTCTCCTCGTTCGATGCCGCCCTCGTAAATCTAGAAGAAAGCAAAATAATCTGTGCGATCGTAAACACCAACAGACCAAGCGGGGATGTATTTCCAATTCGTGACCATTCATTGTAATACAAAAAGTCATTGACGACCGTAACAAGAGCAACCACCGACACGAGCAGGAAGATGAGCGCACCCTCCATCCGCCACACAGCCGCTTTGACCAACCCAACCATCAGATAAACCATATGCAGGACAACCATCACACCGATCATCGGTAACATTTTGGTATAGATCAGTGCAGGGGTCACCACAACAAGGATACAGAATGCGCCGGTTACGATCCGCGAGCCCAGCAGAAACCTACGCGACACAGAATTCGGAAAGATGCAATCCGCATACATCGTGATGATGTATGCCGTGCTGCAAAGAATCAGGTACTCGATCTTGAACTGCAAGCCCCATGGAAAAGCTGGCCACCATTGTGTGATCAAGTGCTCGCCGACCAGCAAGGATCGGATCCCTAACAACAGGGTGAACAGACCAAAATACCATGTAGCCCTGTCTTTGCGTCGCAGGATGAACAAAAGTAGATGATACACGCCAATTACTAGTAGGCTTGCGGTGATGAACATTTCAGCAGCGATTTTCAGATTGTTCCTGACCGTTAACACATCACTGCCGCCCAACTCGATATACTTGGTGATGCCGCCTCGCATATGATGGAAGTTGGCGACTTGCATCACGAGCTCCACCCTGTCCTTCTCGGGCTGGAAGAACACCAGCTTCGTTGCCAGCTGCGGTGTCACGTTGCTCTTTTCTTGACCAACCACACCGACTTCTGCCAGTAGCTCGCCATTGACCCATAATTTATACGCATGAAAGATAGTAGGCAGCTTCAGAGCAAGCCGCTCCTTCCGGTCCTGCTCGCTAAGCTGGATGACCACCCGAAAGGTTGCAAAGCCTGTACCGTTCAGCTGCTGACCATCTAACCGATAGCCTATCCAAGAGCCTGGGATGCTGATCCAACGGTCATGATTTCCGTCCCTTGTCGAACGAATCTGTATGTCCTCAGGCGACAGCAGCTCTTGCCAGTAGAACGCCCACTCCCCTTTTAACTTTAGCGGATTCTCACTGACAGGAACCTGTGTTAAATCCAGAATGCCTTTTTCACTTTGGATCTTAGGGGTGTCCGGTGAAGGGATGACGGCATAGCTTGCAACCAAACCAACAACAATGGCAGCAACTATATAAAGCAAGATCGTACGAGACCCGAATCGGAGAATACCCCTCATGATGAACCCAACCCCAATCTACAAGAGCGCAAAAAGTAATTAATTATCTAAAATCATATCATCAATAAAGGAAAATGTACCCAGAAAATATCTGCGAGGCGTTGAACACAAACACAAAAGCCCGAATAAAATTAAATACATTCGGGCTTGGTTTGATGAGGTCTAAAAAAAGAGGGACCCTGCGCTTGATACAGGGTCCCTTCACTTATCTATTATTGAGCTTTCTTTTCTTCCTTTTGAGCGAGGAATTTTTCTGGTGCAACGGATTGCCCATTTTCCTTCACTTCAAAATGCAGGTGAATGCCTAGGTCTTTTTCAAACAGGTTGCGTCCGGCTTTGGCCAGGATGTCGCCTTGTTTTACTTCGTCGTTTACGGCGACTTGAAGGTCTTCCACGCTTTGGTAGATGGATGTGATGCCATTGGCATGCTCGATTTCAAAGATGTAGCCTACCATTGGATCCTTTTCAACTTTCGTCACTTTCCCGTCGCCTGCGGCAAGAACATCAAATGCTGTTTTGCCATCTTCACTTCCCAGGTCGATTCCTGTGTGAGGATAGTAAGTATCCTCATACTGTACCATGGCTGACGCCTTGACGTCGTCTGCTGCCTCATCGTCATAGAACTTCGTGACCACTTTTACATTGGAGTTTTCTTGAATGGGCCAAGCCATCCACTCCAGGGTTTGGTTCACGGGTACTGCCTCTGGCTGTGTGGCAGCCAAATCTGCTGGTTCTGTCTGCTCTTGTTGTTGGTCCATGCTAACCTGCGGTACCGCATCTTCCTGTCCTGTCGATAGTTGACTGGAATCTTGGTACCACATGATTAAAGCAAGGATAAGTGCTGCTGCTCCCATATACATTACGGGAAATGTCCATTTTTTGGTGAAGATCCCTTTAGATTTTGGACCTTGAACCGGGTTTTTTTGTTCTTCTTTCATGATATTCATCACCTCATCAACAAGCATGTCCAGGTGAGGTGAGATTTAAACCTGAGGGTGTGCGCAATTTCGGAAAAATTATACTAATTTTTTTTAAAAAGTTTTTTGGCGGGCGACGAGGGCTTGTCTGACGAAATGGGATCATGATCAAAGGGGCCAGAACGTTACTCCCTAGCCCTCTTTCAACCACTGATGGTAGTCTTCGATCGTGATTCCCTGATAAAAATACTGGACGATCTCATCCGCTTTTTTTCCTTCCTGAGCCATCCCGTTGGCGCCCCACTGGCTCATCCCGACTCCGTGTCCGTAGCCGAAGGCGGTGATGTGGACTTTGCCGTTTTGAATCTGCCACTCAAAAGCCGACGACGGCAGTCCCAACTTTTCCCGAACCTCACGTCCGCTGAATTCTTTTTCGCCGATTTTAATTTTCCCTACCCGGTTCCCTGTGGTCTGATCGAGAATCTTCGACCAAGCGGTTGGCGCGGAGGCTGCTGAGGCGATGCGGGTGTTCAGTTTTTGCTCCAACTCTCTAATCGGAAACTCCAGCTTGGTTAGGTATTTCGGGGATTCCTTATCCCAGGGGACCTCGACACTGCGGAGGTAGGGGATTTTGTTCGCCCAGTATTCTTCTGAGTTTTCGGTATAGCCGTTGCTAGTGGAAAAAAACGTCGCATTAATTGGCTTCCCCTCATATGTAAGCACCTTTCCGGCGGTTTCCGCTACGGCTTGCTTGACTTTGTTGCTTTTCCAGGTGTATTCACGGCCCCAGACCGATTTTCGCTGCTCCTCATCGAGAAATACCTGATGCTTGATTGTATCTGTTACAAAGGCGTTCTCCGGCACATCCGAAAAGTCCTTCTCCGCGACCCGTCGAATAATATACGTCCGCGCCGCCAAAGCCTGTGCCTTCAAAGCCTCCACCTCAAAATCCGCGGGCATTTCCGCCGCCACTACTCCAGCGATGTACTCCTCGATCGGGTAGATTTCCACCTTCTTGGCTTCTGTGCGGTAGACGGAAATGGGTATTTGGTTTTTTAGTGTTTCGAGCGAGGGCGGGGTCCCTGTTGTGGGTGTTGTCAGGTTCGTCGACGGTTTGGTTTCCTCATCGGAAGAAAAAAAGGTGATCATCGCTGGAATCAATAAAGTAATGGCCAATAAGATGGCTAGTCCCATCCCTACTCTCTTCATGCGCGTACCTCCATCATCTGCTGTCAAAGTAGTTCATTGCGTTAAGCTCTGTGGTCATGATCCCGTCCGTTAAGGGAGGGGACTGTGGGTATGGGTCGCGGGTGTGCCGGGGGTCCGAGTCGTTGGCGAAGCCTACTCCGTCAATTGATGGTAGCAGTCCTCGCACAACTGTCCGGATCCCTCGACATAATACTGCCGCTGTGCGATTTGCTCACCGATCCGATAGCGGGTCTTCCGCTGACAAAGCACACAGGACTCCTGCTCCCCCATTTTCATCAGAAAACGGGTGTACTCTGGAACAAAACAGGAATCACAGGTCTGCTCTTGGCAAATCGCACAAAACATTTTTTTCATCATGGAAAGATGCTCCATGGTCCATGTCACCCCCACATCACTTGTCCTCATGGCTAATATATTCAGCAGGTGCGATGGTTAGAAGTGGGAAAATGGGCGAGGCGAACACTCGGGGTTAGTGGTCTGCGAATCTGTACCATCTAATCCGGCGATACATCTCGCGATCCTCCAGCCTGCGAAAAAGGGAGAGCATCGGGGAAAAGTTGGCTTCTATAATCCATATCTTTCCGTTTTGGTCCATTCCAATATCGTAGCCAATGGTTCGTTGGTTGGGGAAGCTTTTCATTAATTCTTCTGAAGTCTTGATAGAAATCTGGTCGATTTTCGTTACGAGACTATCAAGGGAGTAATCTTTTATGGAGGACATAGGAAATGCCTGTTCAACAGACAGAATCGCTTTTGCTAGGTTAGTGACGATGAAACCTCGATTGGCCACCTTCACTAGCTTTCCTGTTACCACCCATTCTAGGGAGCCTTTTTTGCGTTGAACCATCACTCTTAAATCTATCGGGCAACCATTTATGGTAGCTAAAGCAATCTTTTGCTGAACGATATATCTTTTTTTCTTAAAACACTGGCCTATCAGGTACTCATAGGTTTCCTTTCTACCTTTTATGGTCTTTTTGCTATTTTCCGCATGGATCTCATATTGATCATTTCCCAAAGAAGTCACCTGGATCACCCCAAACCCCCTGCTCCCTCGGCTAGGTTTGACGATGACCTGATTATATTTATCAAGAAATTGCCAGAGCATATCTTCCGTAAACAGCTGTGTTTCTGGCAAATGCGCGACTAGCTCTTTATCCTGAAGCATCAGATTATACTTACTCCATTTGCTTTTAGACTTTCTTCTCATCCATATCACCCCTCACCCTCTTTCTGGCAAAGCTTTCATTTATTCTATTCTCAAAAACTCCCTTTCTCTTGGATTCCTCCCTATAAGAATCCTAAATCGTTTACTTTCCGCCTTTGCATAGAGCAAAAATTAAACGATCGTCCCGATGCCTTTAAAAGAGAGAGTTAATAGGTTGTCGTGACGTGAATGCGGATATATCTACGTCGGCAAAACTTGGGCCCGAGGGGGCTCCATGGATATGTATTATTCCCTCACTCTTGTGATCACTCTCCCCATTAGTCAGGTTCGGGGCAATAGTGGGGCTTGGTTCTGGGGGCTTTCGCGGATGGTGGACTATTCTCTCACTCCTTGTGATCACTCTCCCCATTAGTCAGGTTCGGGACAATAGTGGGGCTTGGTTCTGGGAGGCTTTCGCGGATGGTGGACTATTCTCTCACTCCTTGTGATCACTCTCCCCATTAGTCAGGTTCGGGACAATAGTGGGGCTTG
>Ga0180216_1004043_pt1 | contig 11274 bp, 7 predicted proteins | sample eDN3rd37CBELigMG_FD_128879 | JGI IMG/M metagenome (GOLD analysis project Ga0180216, IMG submission 128879) | Enriched Miracle-Growth compost microbial communities from Emeryville, California, USA - eDNA 3rd pass 37_C BE-Lig MG (version 2)... ...
CCAGGCGAGGGAGAAGTCGACGTCGGTCAGCTGCTCTTCGTTCTTGCGCGTCAGATCACGGACGATCACCGTGCCGTTGTCGATGCGCATTTCGGAGAAGCCGGTGCTTTGCGTTTCGCCCGGTGTTTTGCCGCGCGCGAGCGCACCGATCAGGCCGGCCCAGTTGGTCTGCCCGTCGGCATCGATGTCGATGCGGATGGTCGGCTCTTCCAGCGACACGTCGGCGATCTCGACGCGGCCGAGGAGCAGGGGGAAGAAACGCAGGCGGGCGGTGAGCCGCTCGACGACGAGCGCCGGCCGGCTTTCGTCGCCCAACACCACGTCCTCGAAGCTGACGCTGCCGCTTGGAAAGAGGTCGACTTTGGTCGGGCCGCGCAGGACCGGCTCGAGGCCGGTGGCGGCGCGGATCTCCCGCAGGGCCTGGCTGCGCACGGCGTCGGCCGAAATCAGGTAGCCCGCTGCCATGAACAGCCCCGCCACGGCCACAAATGCGGCGAGCAGCGCAAGTCCCAGGCGTTTTAAGCCGGCGGCGGCGTTCAAGGGGAGGATTCCGGTTTGTGGTTCGGCGCCAAGCGCCGGCGGACTATATCATTGGGTCCGCTGCAGCCAACCTTGGGGGTGGTCTGTGACCCTTTTAGGGCCGACTTTCCCAAGGGTTAAGCTTACTTACCGCGCCTCGTCCGCGGCGTTCGGGCTGCCTTCGGCCAAGTGGACCATGCGCACAACCGGCAGCAGGCCGACCGCCACGATCAGGAGCGCGGCCAGCGCGCCGTCCTCGAAGCTGCCGCGGCTGGCGAACTGGTAGACGTAGGTCGACAGTGTCTCCGTATTCAGCGGGCGCAGAAGCAGCGTCATCGGCAGTTCTTTGAGGCAGTCGACGAAGACCAGCAGCGCCGCGCCCCACAGCGCCGGCCGCAGCAGCGGCAGGTGCAGATCGCCGACGAGCCTGACGGGACCGGCGCCGCAGGAGCGCGCCACTTCGTCGAACTCGTTGGGGATGCGGGCGAGGCCCGCCCGCATGAAGCCGATGGCGATGGCCAGAAAGCGGACGCTGTAGGCGATGACGAGCGCCGCGCTCGATCCGGCGACCATGAGGCCGACGCTCGTCCCCGTGAGGCGCAGGCTCAGCCAGTTGATGGCGTCATCGATCGCGACCAGCGGTCCGAGGAGGCCCAGGGCCAGCACGGCGCCGGGAACGGCATAGCCGAGCGTGGCGATGCTCACGCCGGCGGCGATCAGGCGGCCGGGCGCGAGCCGCCGCGCCAAGGTCGCGGCCAGGCCGAGCAGCAGGATGACGGCGGTGGCGCTCGCCGCCAGCGTGACGGTGGTCAGGCCGTGCCGCAGCAGTGCGGGATCGATGCCGCCGCTCAAGCTGCGCAGCACGGCTTCGCGCAGCAGAAAGCCGGCCGGGATGAGGAAGCCGAAGGCCACCGGCACGAGGCAGGCGAGGAGGGCCAGCAACGCGCGGCCGCCCTTGAGCGTCACCGGCGCGGTCACCCGGCCGTCCTGCACCGATTGATAGCGCTGATGCCGGCGGCCATAGGCCTCGAAGGCGATCAGCGCGGCGACGATCGCCAGCATCGCCAGCGCGATTTGCGCAGCGCCCGGCAGGCTGCCGCGATTGAGCCAGGTGGTGAAGACCGACAGCGTCAGCGTCTGCACGCCGAGATACTCGGTCGCGCCGATGTCGTTCAGCGTCTCGAGCAGCGCCAGCGCGACGCCCACCGCCAAGGCCGGCCGCGCCAGAGGCAGGGCGATGTCGCGCAAAGCGCGCGTGGGCCGCGCGCCGGCCGTGCGCGCCGCGTCGATGAAGATCGCGCACTGCGTCTGAAACATCGCGCGCGCCGCGAGATAGACGTAAGGATACAGCACGAAGCCGATGATCAGGATCGCGCCGGGCAACGAGCGCACCGGCGGAAACCAGTATTCGCTCGCGCTGTGCCAGCCGAACAGCGCGCGCAGCGCGCTCTGCACCGGGCCGGCGGCATCGAGCATGTCGCCATAGACATAGGCCGCGATGTAGGTCGGCAAAGCGAGCGGCAGCGGCAACAGCCACAACAAGCTATCGCGTCCGGCAAAGCGAAAGCTGGTCACCAGCCATGCGGCGCCCGCGCCGGCAATCGTGGTGACGGCGGCGACGCCGGCAAGCAGCAAAGCGGTCTGCACCGCCGCGTTCGGAATGACATAGGCGGCAAGATGCGGCCAGATCTCGGCGTCGCCGATGGCGGCGATGCGCAGGAGGCTGACGAGCGGCAGTGCCAGCAATGCCGCGAGCGCAAGCGCCACGGCCGTCGCGATGGCCGGCGTCCAATGCATGCGGCGAAACACGTCGGCCCCGCGCGCGGCGGGGCCGTTCAATGCGGACGGAAGTGCGCTCAATTGTCGAAGCCGACCTTATCCACCAGCGCGGCCGCCGCCTTCTTCGCGGCCGCCACCTTCGACAAGGGCAGCGTGTCGGGCGTGAGCGTGCCGTAACCGGCGATGATCGGATTGACCTGGACGCCGGCGCGCAGCGGATATTCGTAATTGACGTCGGCGTAGATGTGCTGCGCCTTTTCCCCGGCCAGCCATTCGATCAGCGTGACGGCATTGGCCTTGTTGGGCGCGTGTTTGGCGAGCACGACACCGGACACGTTCACATGCGTGCCGCCGCCTTCGAAGGTCGGCAGGATCACCTTGGTGGCGTCGGCCCAGGGCTTCTGCGCCTCGCTCGTCGCCATCAGCGCCCAGTAATAGGTGTTGCCGATGCCGAGGTCGCATTTGCCCGCGGCGACATCGCGCGCGGTCTCGCGGTCGCCGCCGGAGGGCTTCTGCGCCAGATTGGCTTTGAGCCCACGCAGCCATTGCTCGGCTTTGGCCTCTCCGTGCTTGGCGATGAAGGCGGCGATCAGCGCGTTGTTGTACATGTGCTGGCCGGAGCGGATGCAGATCTTGCCCTTCCACTTCGGATCGGCCAGCTCTTCATACGTGATGCTGTCCTGCTTCACGCGCTCTTTCGAAGCATAGACGACGCGCGCCCGCAGCGAGATGCCGGCCCAATGTCCTTCCGGATCGCGGTATTGCGCGCCGATCACCTTATCGAGCGTGGGAGAAGCGATCGGCTGGGTGATGCCGGCGTGCACGGCGTCTTCGAGACGGCCGATATCGACGGTGAGCAGGACGTCGGCCGGGCTGCGCTCGCCTTCCGATTTGATGCGCTGCTCGAGGCCGGAGCTCGCGGAAATGATGTTGACCTTGATGCCGGTGTCCTTGGTGAAGGCGTCGAACAGCGGCTGTACCAGCTTGGTCTCGCGATAGGTGTAGACGTTGACCTCGCCCGATTGGGCGAAGGCGCCGCCGCTCGCGCCGATGGCGCCGAGCGCGACGAGGGCCCGCGCGAAAGTCCTGGCCGCAGCGAACATGGCTTGATCTCCTGACACGATCTCTTGGCGGTTTCTTCTGAAGACTTCACCCGGCGACGCCTTTCGCCAAGCGGCGCGGCGCGCAAGATAGCGCGCCGATGTCAGGACGCCGCGCGTGCCCGGTCAATAGATTTTTGGTGACGGATCAATAGCTTAGAATAGTTCTAGTGTGTCAAAATCGTACGGTGCCGCGAATTGCTGCGCATCGTCATGGAGATAGCGCGACGCCTGCTTCGGACCGCGCGAGTGGCGCGTGATCTTGCGACAATGTGACCGCCTCAACGCGGCGGCAAGGCGGCTTGCCGCCTGGTGGGCGTCGCCTGCGCGATCTCGGCGATCATTTTCTTGATGATGGCTTCGCCGAAGGAATCGTAATCCTTCGCTTCCATGACGAAGGACCCGGGCCCGCCGGTGACGTTGTCCTCGTAATATTTGGCGAGGCCCCCGGGCGGGTTCGTGTGCTCGGGATTCCACGGCAGCGGGTGCTCGCTCAGAATGACGAGGCCGTTGATGGTGATGCCGAGCTTGAGCGCCTCGTCGCGCGCCATGGTCACGTCGCGGCCGGCATTGTTGGTGCCGTCGCCGGATACGTCGATCGTCTGGCGGTCCGCGGTGAACGGCGCGCGCGCCAGCTGCGCCACCGCCGCTTCGATGCCGCTGCCGATCGCGGTGCGGTCGGCGAAGGAGCGCGGCGTTTCGAGCAGCCGGTCGCCGAAGCTCTGGGCGGCCTTCGGCCCGTCAATGATGGTCCAGTCGATGACGACCTTCTGATTGGTGGAGCCGGACCACTCGATGAAGGTCAGGCCGATCCGCCCGTTGCGGCCGCCTCGGATCGCTTCGATCACGCGCCGGTCGGAGATCGCGGCGGCATAGCCTTCGCGCTGAAGCTGGAACTTCTCGGCATCGACGCTGCGCGAGACGTCCGCGGCGAGCACCAGCAGCAGGTCGACCTTCTCGGCCGCGCGTGCGGACGGGAGGGCAACGAAGACGGAGATGATGAGGCTCAGTACAAGGCGACGCATGACCACCTTTCCCCGTCATCCTGAGGTGCGAGCACCTCGAAGGACGATCGGCCGTCATCCTTCGAGGACCGCTGCGCGGCCATCTCAGGATGATGGGCATAGGCAGAGCTTATCCGAAAAGCGCTATTGCGCCAGCACCCGCGTGGCCGGGAACGCGACCTCGACCAAGGTACCGTCGTCGACATGGCTGACGATGCGGAAGCGCGCGTGATTGGCTTCGGCCAGGGCCTTGGTGATGGGCAGACCGAGGCCGGTGCCGCCGGAACCCCAGCGCGCCGACGTCGAGAGCTGCCGGAACGGCTCGAGCGCGGTCTGCAATTCCTTCTCGCTCATCCCGGTACCGGTATCGCGCACGCGCAACACGACTTCCTGCATGTCGGTCACCGCGGTCGAGACGATCACCTGTCCGCCGGCGCCGGTGAACTTGATCGAGTTCGACAAGAGGTTGAGCACGATCTGCCGCACCGAACGCGCATCGGCGATGATCTGCGGCAGGCTCGGCGGCAGCGAGGTGCGGATGATCACGCGCTCGCGGTTCGCTTCCTCCTGCATCAGCGCGACGCACTGCTGCACCACGTTGTTGAGATCGACGCTGACGAAGGACAGATCGAGCTTGCCGGCTTCGATCTTCGACAGGTCGAGCAGATCGTTGAGCAGCGAGATCAGGTGGCCGCCCGAGGAATGGATGTCCTTGAGGTACTGCTTGTAGCGCTCGTTGCCGATGGCGCCGAACCGCTCGTTCATCATCACGTCGGAGAAACCGATGATGGCGTTCAGCGGCGTGCGGATCTCGTGGCTGATCTTCGCGAGGAATTCCGATTTCGCCGTGGAGGCGCGTTCGGCTTCCTGGCGCGCCTTGATCAGTTCTTCCTCGGTGCGTTTCCAGGCGGTGACGTCGCGCAGCACGACGCACACTTTGTCGCCGCCTTCGATGCGCCCCATGGTGATGTAGAGCGGCACGAGGCCGCCTTTGGCGACGAGGCCGATCGCCTCGCGTCCGGCGTCCAGCATGCGCGCGCCGTTCTCGCGCGTCAGGCGGTCGAGATGTTCGAGCACGGCGCGGCGGCTCTCCGGCGCGAACAGATCGCCGAAGGAGAGCTCGCTGAATTGGGCGGCTTCGTAGCCGAACAGCGCCTGGGCGCTGCGGTTGCCCGACAGCACGCGGCCGGCGCGATCGAGCACCAGCACGCCGTCGGTCGCCGTATCGAGAACCGCCTTGAGCTGCTGGTTCTCTTCCTGGAGCTGGCGCACGGCCGCTTCCGCGGCCTTGCCGCGCTCGTCGGAAACGGCGGGCTGCGTGTTGATCATCAGCACCAGCGCGTTTTCGTCGTTCCAGGACACGGTGAACAGCCGCCCTTCGACGGGCTTCTGGTTGCCGTTGACCGTGGTGATGGACAGCGTCTTGCCGCCGTTGCCGTTCTTGCCCGGCGCCGGTGTTTCCCGCGTCTCGATGAACAGGCTGTCGAGCCCGCCCGCTTCGGTCAGCGCTTCGAGCGTGCCGTAGCCGGTCCAATCGAGGAAGGCGCGGTTGGCGTAGATGAGATTGTTGAGCCGATAGACCAGGATGCCGACCGGCAGCCGGTCGAGAATGGGGCGGCCTTCATGCGTGTCGCGCGCGGCGTTGCCGCCATTGCGCGCTGGCGGCAGCGCGGCAGGCGCCAAAGGCGCGACAGGCGGCGCCGGCTCGAGCGGCGCGGGCGCGACGAACGGCGCGACCTCGTCATCCTTCTTCGGCGTGCCGTTGCGCAGACGCTCGCTCAGCTCGCGGGCGAGCTCCTGGAACGCGCTGTGTTCGCTCGGGCTGAGCGAGGGCGCATCCACTGACGGCGGCTCGGGCGCGGGCTCCGGCGGTGGCGGCGGTGGCGGCTCGGGGGCGCGTGCGGCGGGCGCTGGCGCGGAGGGGAATTGCAGCACTTTGGCTTCGGGCGGCGGCGGTTCGGCCGCTGGAGCGGCAGCCGGGGGCGGCGGTGGCTCTGGCGTCGGCTCCGGCTGCGACCGCTGCCGCTGCAAGGCCTCGATCCGGTCGGTGTCGCGGCAGATGCCGAAGCCGCGGAAGCCCGCGAAGTGGCGGTCGCGATCGAACACCGGCAGGCCCGACATCTCGATCGGCAGGCGCTCGTCGCTGCCGTCGACCGGCCACATCACGACGAGGCCGCTCCAGGTCTCACGCCCATTGAGCGCCTGCGCCACCTGTCCGGAAGGATCGAGTTTGAGCGCGTCGGCGATGGCCGGCCACGGCTGGTCGAGCACCGAGGCCGTGTTCGGGCCGATCAGGCGCGCGAAGTCCTGTGTGCCGAGCGTGAAGGACATGTGTTCGTCCATCTGCCACACGAAGCGGAACGGCATGCGCCGGCCCGTTGCTTCGAGGCCGGCCGGATTGGGCACGGTCGGCGGCGAGGCGATGGACTGCGGTGCGACCGGCGCCTGCCGCGCGGCGGCTTCTTGCGGCGACGCGGCGGGTTTGCGCGCCGGGCCGGTGAAGAGCATCAGCAGCGTCACGGTCGGTCCCGCGCCGAGCTTGCGCAAGGTGACGGGGCCCTCGGCGATCTCGCCGTCGGCGCGGCCGTTGAGCGTTGCTTCGCGCGCCAGCTTCTCGGCGCCGAGCGCGATCAGATCGCGCTTGCCGGCCATGCGTTCGCGCGCGCGCGGCAGGCTTTCGATCAGTTCGCCATCGGCGGTGAAGACCGCCGCCGGTTCGTCGACATCCTTGAGCAGGCGATGCGCGCGTTCGGGCAGCGGCAGTTCTTTGCCGGCGCGTTCGGTGGAGACGATCAGGATGGCCTGGCGGTGGTCGGCGAGGGTGATGCGCGAGCACTGGCAGGTGAGCGTGCCGCCGAGCGCCGCGCCGAAGCCGCGCAGCCGCTCGAGCCGCGGCAGCCCTTGCGGCAGCGTGCCGACGAGCCGGGCGACCTGGGTGATGGCGGAGTGATGGGGATCGAATTCGAGCGTCGAAGCCGCGGCCGGCGAGGGCGCGTCGAAGATGGCGGCTGCGACGGGGTTGGCCCACAGGATACGCGGCTCGGTGGCGCTCCATAGCCATACCGGAACCGGGCTCAGGGCGTGCGCCGCGAGCCTCGGATCGTTCAGCCAGTCGACCTGGAATCTGGGCTCAAGCATGGCACGCGTCGCGGACTTTACGGCTAATAAAGCCTTAATAGGGCTCGGGCCCATCAAGGTCCACGGCACATCACGCGCCTGTCACAGGAAGGCGGTAATAACGTTAACGGCAGGGCGGGACCCTTCCGCCGCCGCGAATTCGTGTCATATTTAGCTTGCACGCCGGGTCCGGAGGAGAGGAGGACAGTTATGTCTGCCGCTTTCGATATCTCGAATGAAATGCGCGCATTCGCCGCAAAGAGCGTTGAACAGGCGCGTGCCGCCTTCGACAGCTTCGTGTCCGCCGCCCAGCAGGCGGTGAATACGGCGCAGAACCAAGCGATTTCCGCCCAGAGCGGGGCCCGCGAGGTCGGAGAGCTCGCGATGCGCTACGCCGAGAAGAACATCTCGACGTCTTTCCAGTTCGCGCAGCGCCTTTTCCAGGCCAAGGATCCGCAGGAAATCGCCCGTCTGCACACCGAATACGTGAACAGCCAGATGGCGGCCCTGGCCGAGCAGGCCAAGGAGCTGAGCCAGAAGGCGGCAGCGATGGCCAAGCCGCCGGGCCACTGAGCCGAGGCCGCCCGCGCGGCGGCCTCTTACCGAGTTACCGAAACTTGTCGGCATTTGCCGCCGGCCGCGTGCCGGCGACGGGGGGATGACGCACCCCCTTTGTGCGATGCAGTATTATTATTGCGCCGCATCAAAAATATGCTATAAACATTCCACGAGCGCCTGCCGACGCGCAATTTCATTACGCCGGTAGGACCATCTGAACAGGCGCGGACCGTATGCCGAGGGCGGGCGGTTCGTGGATGTGCCGGAAGCGCCCTCCGAGGACGTTTGTTATGGCCGATATCGCAGCTGCGGCGTCGACAACGAAACCCAGGAAGCCGGTCGCCTCCTTCATGCCGCCGTTCGAGATGCCCAAGTTCGAAATCCCCAATTTCGAGATGCCGAAGTTCGAAATGCCGAACTTCGATATGCCGTCGATGGAAATGCCCGCCGCCTTCCGCGAGATGGCGGAAAAGGGCATCGCCCAGGCGAAGGAAAACTACGACAAGGTGAAGGGCGCCGCCGAGCAGGCGACCGAGCTGCTCGAAGACACCTATTCCAGCGCCTCCAAGGGCTGCGCGGACTACGGCCTGAAGGTGATCGCCCACGCGAAAACCAACAGCAACGCTACCTTCGATTTCTACAGCGAGCTGTTCAGCGCCAAGTCCTTCGCGGAAGTGGTGGAGAAGTCGAGCGCCTTCGTGCGCAGCCAGTTCGAGACCATGACCGAGCAGGCCAAGGATCTCGCCGAATGCGCCCAGAAGGCCGCGAACGACACCGCCGAACCCCTGAAGGAAAGCTTCACCTCGTTCGGCAAGTCCTCCTGAGAGGGCGGCACGCCGTCCGATCAAGCGAAGCCCGGGGCAGCGTCCCGGGCTTTTGTTGTCTCAGAAGGTGAAATGGAAACTTGCCAAACCCGGAGGCGGCACTTAGTTTCCGCCTCGCCCGGCCAGGCCGGTCATTCGTTGTGCAGGTGTAGCTCAGTTGGTTAGAGCGCTGGTCTGTGGAACCAGAGGTCGGTGGTTCAAGTCCACCCACCTGTACCATCCGCATCATCCCGGCCATCATCAAGGTCCGTGACCGCATGAGCCCCTTCGCGCTCCCCGAGAAGCTCGACCGTGATCTGACCGCCGTCCAGTCCTACTGGGACGGTCTTCGCCGAGGCGGCAACGAGATGCCGTTCTGGGACGACGTCAAGCAGCCGGATCTGGAAGGGCTCGGCGCCGGAGTGCTGCTGGTCGACGCCTTCGCCCAACCGGAGCGCTTCCGTTTCAATTTCCTCTCGAGCGCGCTCAACCAGGGCGCCGCGGCGACACTGCGCGGCCGCTTCGCCGACGAGGGCGCGCTGCCGCATCCGTTCGAATTCCTGCGCGCGCAATGCAGCGCCACCGTCGAGGCGCGCAAGCCGACCTATTACCGGCACGAGGGCAACGGCGGCTACGCCCGCCTCCTGCTGCCAATGTGGGGCGATGGCCGCATCAGCATGCTGCTCGGGGCGATCGCGCCGCTTTAGGCCTGGCGCCTCGCCTTACAGAGCTCGACCTCAACGAAAAACGCCGGCGGTTTCCCGCCGGCGTTTTTGTTTTGCGTTCTGGCCCCGCTTGCGCGGGTAACGACTAAGTCCTTAGCGCCAGCTGCCGTAGTAGCGGTTGGAGTTCTCGGCGCGCGGACCGTAGGCGCCGCGCGGGCGCATTTCCTGCTGGCCGCCGCTGAACAGCCAGTCGAAGAAGTTCGGTCCGCTGTCGCGATAGCCGCCGCGGCCGTTGAGCATGCCGACCGGCACGCGCACCGGCTTGGACGACGTGTTCGGCGGACGATCGACGGCGATATCCGCCACCTTCATCTCGCTGCCCTTCATGATCGAGATCATCTTGGCGTCGCGGCCGTAGATGTCCTTGCGCAGCTGCAGCTTGCCGTCCTGATCGACGAAGGCGGTCTGATAGGTGAGGTGCACCCAGATCGGCTTCGGGAAGTTGATGTTGATCTCGTTGCTGCCGAGCATCTTCTCGATGCGCGCCTCGCTGTAGTTCTCGTTCGGCAGCGCCAGCGACAGCAGCTTCTCCGCGTAGGTGAACGGGTTCTGCACGCGCATGCAGCCGTGGCTGTAGGCGCGCTCGTTGCGGGCGAACAGGTGCTTGTCCGGCGTGTCGTGCTGATAGACCAGGAACTTGTTCGGGAAGTTGAAGCGGATGCGGCCGAGCGCGTTGGCGGCTCCCGGCGGCTGATAGACGCGGAGCGTGCCGTCCGGCCTCTGCTCGACCTTGAGGCCGATGCGGTCGAGCGCATCCGGATCCTCGCGCAGCGCCGGCAGATATTCGTTCTCGATGATCGACGGCGGCACGTTCCAGGTCGGGTTGACCGTGATGAACTTCATCTCGGCGCTGATCAGCGGCGTCGCCTTGTTCGGCTTACCGACGACGATCTTGGAGTGCCAGTAGACCTTGTCGTTGTTCCAGAGCGTCAGCGAATAGTCCGGAATGTTGACGACTACATGCGGATTGCCGAGATCGCGCGCATACCAGCGCCAGCGCTCCATGTTCACGACGATGGTGTCGATCGTGTTGTGCGAGGCGCGGCTTTCGCCGGCCGGCTGGCCGCCGTTCAGCGCGGCCACGGTGTTACGGCCGAGATTGCCATCGGTGTCGAGGTCGGCGGATTCCTGGAAGGCCTTCACGGCGTCGCGCACGTCTTCGTCGTAGACCTGGCTGTTCTTGTCGCCCGGAACGTCGAGGCGCTTGCGCAGCGCGATCACGCGGCTGTCCTTCATGCCGAGGCGCAGGACCTTGCCATCGGGCACGCGCACGTGCTCGACCTTCTTCTCTTCCGGATTGGCGACGGGCTGGCCGTTGTTCTTGCGCAGTTCGGCGAGCTTGGCCTTCAGCGCCTTGAACTCGGGCATCGGCGGGTTGAAGGCGTCGAGCGTCTGGGCCGCGTCATTCGAGGCGGCGAGCTTGTTCAGCACGTCGGCCGGATCGGGCGCGGACTGCGTGAAGGCAATGTCGGCCGACACGCGGGTGAAGTGGATGCGGCCGGCCTGGGCATGGCGCGCGAAGGTCAGCGCCGAGGCGGTGAGGCGCAGTTCGGCTTCGGCCTGCGCTTCGGGCGTCGTCGCGGCCTTGAGGTCCGGCGTCGGATAGTCGTTCGACTCGAGGCCCACGGCTTCGGCGTTGTTCAGATAACCGATCGCGGAGGCGGCGCGC
>Ga0180216_1004046_pt1 | contig 11271 bp, 12 predicted proteins | sample eDN3rd37CBELigMG_FD_128879 | JGI IMG/M metagenome (GOLD analysis project Ga0180216, IMG submission 128879) | Enriched Miracle-Growth compost microbial communities from Emeryville, California, USA - eDNA 3rd pass 37_C BE-Lig MG (version 2)... ...
GTGCTGTCGATGAACCTCAGGTCAGTCAAGGTGTTTGGCGAACTGGAATTCTGGTTCAGTCTCGTCAAGGTCATCGCACTCGTGACGTTTCTGGTGGTCGGCATTTACTTCGTCGTGACCGGAACGCCGATTGACGGTCATCCGGCAGGTTTCAGTATCATCCCGAATAGCGGAGGCCTGTTCCCGAACGGCATATTGCCGGCCTTCATCATCATACAGGGCGTCGTTTTCGCCTATGCGTCCATCGAGTTGCTGGGCACTACGGCTGGAGAAACCGAAGACCCGCGCAAGGTCATGCCCCGCGCAATCCGCACCGTCGTGTTCCGCCTGCTGGTCTTTTATGTGGGTTCGGTCCTGCTGCTGTCGCTGCTTCTCCCCTATACGGCCTATTCCGCAGGCGAGAGCCCCTTCGTCACCTTCTTTAGCAAGATCGGCGTTGAGGGAGCGGATATCATCATGAACCTCGTGGTCCTGACAGCGGTTCTGTCGTCGCTGAATGCCGGTCTCTATTCCACGGGCCGCATCCTGCATTCCATGGCGATATCCGGCTCTGCACCGGCGTCTTTGGCCAGAATGAACAAGAACGGCGTTCCCTATATGGGCATTGCCGTCACCGCCGTCGTCACCGTCATCGGCGTCATTCTCAATGCGGTCGTGCCTGCGGAAGCGTTTGAAATCGCGCTCAATCTTTCCGCGCTCGGCATCATCACGGCATGGGGCGTCATCGTCCTCTGCCAGCTCAAGCTTTGGCATCTCGCGCGCCGTGGTGAAATCGCACGTCCGGATTTCCGCATGTTCGGAGCGCCCTACACCGGCATCCTCACGCTGGCATTTCTGCTCGGCGTGCTCGTCCTGATGGCGCTCGATTATCCGGTCGGCACCTGGACGATTGCTTCGCTGGCGGTTATCGGCCCGGCCCTCATCGTCGGCTGGTATATGATGCGTGAGCGCATCCATCGACTTGCCGCCGAACGTGCTGTAGACGCCAGCGTTCCTGATAAGTAAGAGGATTCGGAAATATGTCGCTTGCAACGCCGTCCATAGCGCTGATCACCACTGGCGGGACCATCGCCAGCAAGCGTGGGGAAAATGGAGCAAGCACCCCGGTCCTGTCGGGTGGAGACCTGATGGGACTGGTGCCGGGCCCCGAAGCAAAACTTCGCGCGGTCAACCTGATGGCCAAGGATTCCGCGAGCCTCACCCTTTCCGACATGCAGCGCATCAGCAGTGCCGTCCAAGCCGAACTCGAGGATGGCGCGGTCGATGGCATCATCGTCCTGCACGGAACCGACGCGATGGAAGAAACCGCGCTGCTGGTGCAGTTGCAGTGTCGCATCGGCAAGCCGGTGATTTTCACCGGCGCGCAATTTACCGCCGACCACCCAGACGCGGACGGCCCTGAAAACATCGCCGCCGCCATTCGCCTTGCCAGCGATCCGGCCAATGCGGAAAAAGGCGTCCAGATCGCCTTCGGCGGACGCATCATCCCGGCGTGGGGAGCCTATAAATTCAGCAGCGACAATGCCGATGCCTTCCGCTCCGCTCGTCCGCTCCTTGTTCAGAGCCCGGTGTTCCCTGCCCCGGTCGGTGATCGCCGCGTGGACCTGATTGCCATCTATCCTGGCTGCGACGCCCTCCATATTGAAGCGAGCATCGCAGCCGGTGCAAGCGGCATCGTGCTTGCGGCGCTCGGTTCGGGCAACGCCACGCCTTGTATTGTCGAAGCCGTCCGCGAGTGTACCCGCCGCAATATCCCGGTGGTGGTTTCAAGCCGCGTGCCGGAAGGCCTGCTGGTTCCCGGCTATGGCGGCGGCGGTGGCGGATACGACCTCGGCGAAGCGGGCGCCATCCATGCGAGCACGCTTCGTCCCGGTCAGGCCCGCATCCTGCTTGCCGCGCTGATCGCCAGCGGCAGCACCAGAGAGGCGATGGTGCAGGCTTTCAGCGACTATCGATAAAGGCGGTTCAGCTCGGAAACTGGCGATAGCATTCTTCCCCCACCTGCCGCAGCCGGTCCCGCGATATCTCGCCGCTCACCGCATAACCGAGATCTTTGTCGATCCAGTAGAAGGTTTCGACGCCGTCGCTCGAAGCGAAGCGAAAACTCGTGTCGCGGTTATCCGGGTTGCGCCCGACGATCACCGAAAGCCGCTTTCCCGTCTCGTCTTCATACAGGAAGAAAGCGCCAGCCTTGCCCCCGACCGGCAAGAGGCGTCCGCCGACAAGCTGAAAGCCGAGCGAGCGGAGATCGGGTAGCCGAAGGTCGGCTATGTCGAGCCTTTTGCCAAGCCATGCCGCCAGATGTGCTTCTTCGTTGGAAAAGACCTCGACCGGATGCCGCACTTCGCTGGCATAGATGAGATAGGCCGCCTGAGCCTGCTCCGGCAGGGTCTGCACGCTGGCGAGTTGCGGCCCCTTTTCCGAAAGCAGGCGCGAGCCTGCAAAGCCGCCCGCACCGCCGATCAGCAAGGCGGCCAGAACGCCAGCAGCAGTGGCTCCGCGATAGGTTCGCGACTGGCGCGTTTCCGCGTGCCGGATCATTCCGGCGTCTTCGTTCCGGGGCTCGGCATAGCGGAAAATAAGTGCCTGATCCCTTCGTTCTGCCTGCGCCATTCGTCGGCCAGCGCCGCCTGTTCGGGGTTTTCATCAAGAAGCCCGGCAATGCGCATATGCTCTTCTTCGGACAATTGTCCGTCGACAAAGGCAAGCAGTTCCGCTTCGGTTATGGGAGAATTGGAGGCTGTCATCGGTTTCTCCGAAGCGTTACGATATTTGAGCCGTTCATATGTTCGGCAATGCGATTGCGCGCTCGCGACAGCCGGGACATGACGGTTCCTACAGGTATGCCCAGCATTTCCGCCGCCTCGCCATAGCTGTAGCCTTCGACGACGATGAGCATCAGCACCGCGCGGTTATCTTCCGGCAGGGTGTTTATCGCCTCTTCCAACTGCTGCAACTGGAACGGATCGGTTTCGGAGGCCGCAATGCTGACATTCTCGGCGGCGTCCAGCGTTTCGTGCCGGCTGCGCGCGCGGCTTTTATATCCGTTGCGATAGAGGTTGGTCATCATCGTGAGTATCCAACCACGCAGGTTGAGGCCGCGCCACTGGCCGCGACGGGCCAGCGCCTTGGCCACACAGTCCTGCAGCAGGTCCTCGCCTTCGGCATCGGACTTTGCAAGGCTGCGCGAATAGCGCCGCATGACCGGCAGGAGGGCCAGAAGCTGGCCCTCGAAAGTTTCCGGGGCGGGATGGCTCACATCAGCCTCATGGCTTTGCGACGTGCCAGACCCCATTAACGCCGTCTCCGGTCACATCGCCGGGCTTCTTGTCCTTCACCCAGTAATAGAGCGGCATTCCATCCTTTGCCCATTGCTCGCTGCCATCCTTGCGCTTGACCAGCGTATATGCGCCGGAAGCCTTCGCCCCCTTCATCGCCTTGAAGGGCGGCCAGTTTTTCGCACAGGTATCATAGCAGCTGGATTCGCCCTTGCTATCCTTGTCGAAAGTATAAAGCGTCATGTCCTTGGCGCCTGCCAGGACCTGTCCCTTCGAGCTTTCCATCGTCTTGACGGATGGCGCTGCGACAGCAGCGGACGCCGCGACTGCTGCAATTGCCAGTACGGACATAAAACCAAACGTTTTCATGATTTGCCTCACAGGGTTCCAATCGCGACATGCGATATGGAGGTAAGACAATCGGCAACCGCGATTTATTCCCGCAGGCGCAGATTTTTTTCGGTTCCGTGCTTTGCAGGGCCACACACGGCATTGATTAGCAGGCAATAAATTATTATGTATAGCTACACATATAATAGATAGCTATACAATGTCTCAATCAAAACTCGATCTCGAAGCGGCCTTCACCATGGAGCTGTCCACGGCCGCGCGCAAAATGCGCAACCTGTTCGATTCCCGTGTTCGCGAACGCGGGCTGACGCTGGCGCGCGCCCGCGTGCTTCTGCTTCTGGCCCAGGAGCGCGACTGGAACCAGCGCGAGCTGGCGGATGCGCTGGAAATCGAGCACCCATCGGTGGTGCGCCTTCTGGATGGCCTTGAAAAGCAGGGTTTGATCTATCGTGCCGCAGTCGAAGGCGACCGCCGCGCGAAACGGATCGAACTGACCGACGAAGCGCAGGCACAGGTGCGCGAGTTGCAGGAAATCACCCGCAGCATCCGGTCGGAGCTTTTGCAGCGCATCGACAGGCCCACGCTGGAAGCGGCGTTATCGGTGCTTCAGGAAATCAGCCAGACGGTAGAGACGACGCTCGCGGACAAAGACCGCTAGAACCATGTCGGAAGAAAACAAAGCCAATCAATCAGACCAGACACCCCCGGCAGCGCAACCGGCTGCGGCACCGCCCGCTCCGCATATGCCGATTTACATGTCGGCCATCTATATTGCAGCGTCCATCCTCATGTGGTCGACGCGCGGTCTCAGCATGTACTTCATCTCTGCCAATACGCAGCAGATACAGGGGTCACTTGGCGCAACGCTGACGGAAACTTCATGGCTGATCGCGGCCTATATGGCTCCCTATGCCAGCCTGACGATCCTGCTCGTCAAGATCCGCACCCAGTTCGGACTGCGCCGCTTCGCGGAAATCGCCATCGCCGTCTTTCTGGTATCCTCGCTGTTGCATCTGCTCGTCTACGACATCTGGTCGGCGATCCCGATCCGCTTCATTGCGGGGGCGGCTGCGGCACCGGTTTCGACGATCGGCTTTCTCTATATGCTCGAAGCCTTTCCTCCGCCCAAGAAGATGACATGGGGCCTCAGCCTCGCGCTCACCTGTTCGGCTGCGGCAGGCCCGCTGGCGCGCGTCATCTCGCCGTTGCTGTTCGACATCGGGCAATGGCAGCAGCTCTACATGGTCGAGATCGGCCTGTCGCTCGCCGCCTTCGCCGTGGTCTATATTCTGCCGATGACACAGGCCCCGCGCGCCAAGGTGCTGCACTGGCTGGATTTCGTCGCCTATGGGCTGATTGCCATCGGCTTCGGCCTTCTCGCGGTGGTTCTGGTTCAGGGAAAGAATTACTGGTGGTTTGAAGCGCCGTGGATCGGCATATGCCTTGCGATCTCGATAGCGGCGCTGGCCTGCGCCGCCGCGCTCGAGCTCAACCGCGAGCAGCCGCTGATGAACCTGCACTGGCTGTTCTCGCCGGAAATCCTGCGCTTCACGCTGATCCTCTTCATCTTTCGCATCGTGCTTGCCGAGCAGACGACGGGCGCGGTCGGTCTTTTTCAGGCATTCGGCCTGCAGGACGGCCAGAGCCGCGGACTTTATCTCGTCATTCTCGTCGCTTCGCTGGCGGGCGGCATTGCCTGCGGCATGTGGATGAAGCTGGAACGTGTATCGTTCATCTTCGGGCTGGCATTGGTTTTCATCGCGGTCGGCGCCTTTCTGGACAGCCATGCGACCAACCTTACCCGCCCGCACAACGCCTATCTCAGCCAGGGCCTGATCGCCTTCGGCGGCGCCCTGTTCCTGCCTCCGGCCATGCTTGCGGGCATTACCAAGGCTCTCAAACAGGGACCGACCTACATGACGAGTTTCATCGTCATCTTCCTTTTCACGCAGAATATCGGCGGGCTTATCGGTTCTGCCGTATTCAGCACGTTCATCACGATCCGGGAGAAATACCATTCCGCCTATCTGGTGGAGCAACTGGTCATGTCCAACCCGATAGTCGCCCAGCGCGTTCAGGCGCTATCCGGCACCTATGCGAAGGTTCTGGCCGATCAGGGACTGACCAGGGCCGAAGGGCTGGCGCTTCTCGGGCAACAGGTCACCAAGGAGGCGACGGTGCTGTCCTATAACGATGCCTTTCTCGCGATCTCCGTCATTGCGGTCCTCTCGCTCGCATGCCTGATCGCCTATCGCCTCTATGAAAACATGCAGGCCCGCCGCCATAGTGCGACGATGGCTGGTTAAATCGAAGAGTAATGAAGATGTTAGTTGGAAAACAGTATATTCGCGGCGGTCTCGCCCTCATCATCGGCCTTGCAGGTGTCCTGATGGTACTGTGGGCGTGGCAGTTGCCGCCGTTCAAGCATAGCGTCGAGACGACCGACAATGCCTATGTCCGCGGTCAGGTGACCGTTATCAGCCCGCAGGTCGCGGGTTACGTCACCAAGGTCAATGTGAACGACTATCAGTCCGTGAAGCAGGGCGACCTCCTTTTCGAGATCGACAGCCGCAGCTATCAGCAGAAGCTGGATCAGGCGCTGGCCGCGCTCAACAGCAAGAAGGCAGCGCTCGCCAATTCGGAACAGAGCCAGCGCTCGGCGGAAGCGACGATCCAGTCGCGGCAGGCGCAGATTTCAGGCGCCAAGGCAGCACTTGAAGTTGCCGAAGCCAATGCCAAGCGCGTCGAGGCCTTGCTGCCGCGCGGCGTGACCACGCAAAGCTCCGCCGATACGGCGCATGGCAGTCTGCTTCAGGCGCAGGCCGCAGTGGAGGAAGCGGAGGCCGCGCTGGCCGTCGCGCAACAGGACCTTCAATCCATCATCGTCAATCGCGACAGCCTCAATGCCGATATCGCCAATGCGGAAGCAACTGTCGAGCTGGCGCGGATCGACCTTCAGAACACTCATATCATCGCCCCGCGTGACGGCACGCTCGGCGAAGTGGGCGTGCGGCTTGGGCAATATGTGACAGCGGGAACGCAGCTCGTCTCCGTCGTGCCGAAGTCCAAATGGGTGATGGCCAATTTCAAGGAAACACAGCTCTACGGCATGAAGGTCGGCCAGCCGGTCACCTTCACCGTCGATGCGCTGCGCCATGCGAAGCTGACCGGGCGTATCGAAGCCTTCGCGCCTGCCGCCGGTTCAGAGTTCAGCGTGATCAAATCCGATAACGCCACCGGCAACTTCACAAAGATCACGCAACGCCTTTCCGTTCGCATCGCCATCGACGAAGATCAGCCGGATGCAGCACGTCTGGCGCCGGGCATGTCGGTGGTCGTCCGTGTCGACACCAATGCGGAGCCGATTGCAAACTAGAACAACCGCAGCTTTCTGGCATGAAAAGCCTCGGCATAAGTCTCGGGCGCACGGCATTCCATGCCGCGCAGCCGCGCCAGACCGCGAAATGTTTCGGAGTCGAACCAATCCTTGGAGCGCTGGGTGCCGAAGTGCTTCATCAACAGTTCGATCTTGCGATCCATGATTGCGGCCGGTAGCGCCGAATAGGCGTTGGGCTGGCCCAGATCGCCATCCCATTTCGGAATTTCATATTCGAGGATCACCTGATCCCGAAACAGGTTCCATGTCAGTTCATTGACCGTCCGGTGATCCTGATGAGCGTCGCCGTGGCGATGGGTGAACACCATGTCCGGCACCCCTCGCCCGCGCTGTTCGATCAGCCATTGCTTGATTTCGCGGCCCTGCGCCGGAAAGTAGCTATCCTCGAAAGAGGCGAGATGAATATTGAAACTGTCTATCCCACGCAGAAAATCGCGGGCTGAAGCTTCCGCCTCCGCCCGCCTTTCCTCATTTCCCGAAAGCACGCACCATTCCACATGCAGCGGCGCGCCGCTCTCGATCAGGTTGAGAAGCGTGCCGCCGCAGCCGATCTCGATATCGTCCGAATGCGCGCCCAGACAAAGCAATTGCAGCGGACGGCTATGATTTGCGAGCGAACGCAGGTCGATCATAGCGCTATCGCGACATTGGTGGCGCGGCGTCTGGCCTCTTCCGCCTTGTGCCTCTTCCAGGGCATGTCGCCCTTCTCCACCATATCCTCAAGCGTCTGCCAGTCGCGCAGCGTATCCATGGAGCGCCAGAAGCCCTCATATTTATAGGCCATCAGCTGGTTTTCCGCGATCAGGCGGCCAAACGGCTCCAGCACCAGTTCCTCACCCTCGCGCATATAGTCGAAGATCTCCTTGCGGAAGAGGAAGTAGCCGCCATTGATCCAGATGTCCGAAGTGTTCGACGTCCGGAAAGCACGCACGTCGCCGCCTTCGGCAATATCGGCAAGGTGATAGGTCAGCGGCGGACGGACGGCGAGAAAACAGGCGATCTTGCCGCTGGCACGGAAGCGTTCCGTCATGTCGTCGAGGTCTACATCGCTGAGACCATCGCTGTAATTGGCGAGGAACATGTCCTCGTTCGCCACATGCGACCGGGCGCTCCACAGTCTTTCGCCGATATTGCGCCATATGCCCGTATCGAGCAGCGTGACACTCCAGTCGCGATCCACTTCCTCAAGCAGTTGCACATTGCGCCCGCCATCGGAAACCACACAGTCCGCAAAGGTCTGTGGGCGGATGGTCAGGAAGAAATCCTTCACGACATTGGCCTTGTAGCCGAGGCACAGAACGAATTCGTTGTGCCCATAATCGCTGTAATATTCCATGACGTGATGCAGGATCGGCTGATGGCCGAGCGGGATCATCGGCTTCGGTATATTCTCCGAATATTCGCGAATTCTGGTTCCAAGACCGCCGCAGAACAGAACGACTTTCATGATTACCGCTCCTCAGTGAGTAGTGCCGGGTCAATCAACGTGACGTGCGGAATGGGAATGATGAACTTGGCCCCCCATTCGACCACGTGCTGCATCTGCCGGATGATCTCATCCTTGAAGTTCCACGGCAGGATGAGGATGTAATCGGGCCGGTACTTGTCGATTGCCGATACATCGTAGATCGGGATGTGCATGCCCGGCGTGAAACGGCCATGCTTGTACGGGTTGCGATCCACCGTGAAATCCAGGAAATCCGTGCCGATGCCGCAATAGTTCAACAGCGTATTGCCCTTGCCGGGCGCGCCATAGCCGCAGATGCGCTTGCCCGCATTCTTGGCGGCGATCAGGAAGGACAGGAGATCGCGCTTGGTACGCCGGGTCTTTTCGGCGAACTGCTCATAGGTCGAAATCTCGTTGAGGCCGAAACTCTCTTCGCGCTTCAGGAGTGCGGCGACACGCGGCCCCGCCTTCCGCTTGCTGCTGTTATGCGCAAGATACACCCGCAGCGACCCGCCATGGGTCGGCAGTTCCTCCACGTCGATGACCTTGAGGTGATGGCGATGCGCCATGAAGCGGATTGTCAGCAGCGAGAAATACGAGAAATGCTCGTGATAGATGGTGTCGAACTGGTTCTGCTCGATCAGGTTGGCGAGATGCGGAAACTCCAGCGTAATGACGCCCTCCGGCTTCAACAGCAGTTGCAGGCCACGAACAAAGTCATTGAGATCAGGCACTTGCGCCAGAACATTGTTACCGATCAGGAGGTCGGCCTTGCGTCCTGCGCCGACCAGTTCGGCGGCAAGCGTCGAACCGAAGAAATCCACGCGCGTCGGCACGCCCTTGGCGATTGCCGTTTCGGCCACATTGGCCGCCGGTTCGATGCCAAGGATCGGGATGCCCTTCGGAAGAAAATGCTGCAGCAGATAGCCGTCATTGCTGGCGATCTCGACCACGAAGCTGTTTTCATTCAACCCCAGCCGCTCGGTGATCTCGTCGCAATAGGTCTTCGCATGGCTGACCCAGCTGGTGGCGAAGGATGAGAAATAGGCATATTCGGTGAATATCTCGGCAGGCGAGAAATACTCCTTCAGCTGCACCAGATAGCAATGGTCGCAGACGAGCGCATAGAGCGGGTAGTAGGGCTCCATACGGTCGAGGCGATCCGCGGTAATGAAGCTTTCGCAAGGCGGCGACATACCGAGGTCGACAAAGCTGTGCTTAAGTAGTTTACCGCACAGCCGACAGCCGGTCTGCTCTTGCGCCATGCTCGTGCTCCGCGAAATATCCGGCGTCTGGATGGTCATACGTCATTCCTCGCCTTTTAAACCTATATGGCCGGGTCTTCTGTAGGGTTGAATTCCGATCCGCGTCGGATAGCCAAAACTACTAAGCGGTCTAAAAATTGCCGAGACTGTCATCAGGGGCGAGCCGTACATACGATCGGGCGCAACATTCACCGGATGGACTATGAAGCGTAGATACCCGATCTTCACCCAATGGCGATGGGGGCGTAGGCGCGTACCTCTTTCGGACAGGGCCGGCTCATCCGCAAGCCTGCCGGATGCGTCGAAGAAGGTCCTATCGCCCGAAAAACCCGCTGGCAGAATGACGCTTGCACAAATCGGGGCACGACATGCGTTTCACTTCGCTCAATATTGACGGCGCCTGGTCCATCGAGCCTGAAAGGCTTGAGGACGAGCGCGGCTGGTTTGCACGCGTCTTTTGCGAAGGCGCCTTCGCCGAGCGCCAGATGGAAACGCATTTTCCGCAGCACAGCCTCTCCTTTTCCCGCGAGGAAGGAACGTTGCGCGGCCTTCATTACCAGAGCGAGCCGCACTCGGAGACGAAACTCGTCACCTGCCTGCAAGGCGTGATCTGGGACGTTCTTGTCGATCTGCGCCCGCATTCGCCAACCTATCGGCGCTGGACCGGCGTGGAGCTTTCAGCGGAAAACGGCGTGCAGCTCTATATTCCGGAAGGCTGCGCGCACGGTTTCCAGACCCTGACGCCTGATGTGCTCGTGCGATACATGATCTCGAAGCCCTATGCGCCTGATTATGCAACAGGTTTGCGCTATGATGATCCTTCATTGGGCATTCCCTGGCCGAACAGGCCAAGCGTCATTTCCGACAAGGATCTGGCGTGGCCGCTGCTTTAGGTCGCCGCCAGCAAACCCGCATCGCGGAGCCGGTCAGCCGCATCGGCAAGGGTTGCGAAGGGCAATTTCGCCCGCTCTGCCATATCGAGGATGGAATGCTCGCCATCCGCCAGATTGAGCACCCATAACAGCGCCATTGCGTTTTGTGCGGCACGGCTGTCGCCGCCCGTGCTTCCATAAAGCCCGCGCCTTCCAAGCTGCGGTTCTCCCTTTGGAGAAAGGTTTACTGGACGCCAGTTTCGTTCAGCAATTTCAATGGCCTGCATGACCAAGTTGAAAGATTGATCGAGATATTCGGGTTTGATGAAATCGAGATTGTCGGCCGATGTGTGGTATTCGGGAAAAGTGCCATAAAGGCTGCGCTGGAACATGCCGACCGGCAGGTTGAATCCCGGCGAACAGAACTGGCGCTCGTCATAGCCATAAGGCCAGAAATCGTGCATCGCAGCATTGGCCTGCCCCGCCAGCACATGGCCCATGATGCGGTCAATCTCCGCATCGCCGCGACGGCTGCGCTTGTAATTCGGTCCGCCCGCATCACCGACACAGGAAAGAACCAGCCCATGGCGGACAAGGTCCAGTTGCACCTCATTCTGCTTGAGCCATGCGAGCGCGCCGAAAGTCGCCGGACCGAAAAGCA
>Ga0180216_1004048_pt1 | contig 11270 bp, 7 predicted proteins | sample eDN3rd37CBELigMG_FD_128879 | JGI IMG/M metagenome (GOLD analysis project Ga0180216, IMG submission 128879) | Enriched Miracle-Growth compost microbial communities from Emeryville, California, USA - eDNA 3rd pass 37_C BE-Lig MG (version 2)... ...
CCCTGCCCCGACGACCGAGACGGAGAACTCGCCGCGCGGCAGGCGGGGGATCGTCGCCTCGCCGTTGGCATCGAGCGCCAGGTTTTGCGTGCTGCCATCCGCGGCCTTGACGACGATCGACTTGCCGAGCGGTGTCCCGAAGAGCGCATCGCGCGCCTGGAACGTAACTCCGTAGAAGAGGAGCGAAACCGTCCAATGCCGCGACGTCTCGAAGGTGCTCCGTTGCTGGGCGCGATTCACCACGTTCGAGCCACCGATGATGACCTGGTCGACCATGTACTCGGTCGACTTGGTCGCCAGCCCTTTCGGGGAATTGATGACCGTGGTCGTGGGAAGGGTCGCGCCCGCAAGCTGGGAGCCGGAGAGCGTCACGATATCGCCGGCCTTGCTCTTGAGCACCAGCGTATCGATCAGGGTGGGATCGACCGCCACGCCGGCCATGTCCACGAACGAGAACGACACCGGCTCGCTGATGCGGAACGTAGCGTAGACCTCGACTGAATGCGCATCCTTCCAGCGCTGCCAATTGGTGAAGGATGCGACGGAGCCATCGGGCTGATGGTCGTCATGAACCACGATGCGACTTCGCAGGTCCGTCGACCACCGATCGACCACGATCGTGGCCACCCCATGCTCGTTGGTTACGAACCGCTTGCCATCGAGCTCAAAGACGATGCCGCCCCAGTTCGGCAGTGCGTGGGCGACGAGCACGCCCGGCACCGGATCGGCGGATCGATCCGAGGAAATGAACGACGTATCCACAGCGACATCGTCGTAGGCGATATCCGAATGCTGGCTGGACGAGTTGTCGCCAAGATCGATGACATGGATCTTGTCATGCCCCAGCCAGGCGTTCTGGCGCAGCGTCGTCAGCTCCGCCTGATCGAGCCACAGCCGGATGTTCCCCGTATCGCTCGTCGTATCGACGAGCACCTGCAATTCATGCCAGGCGCCGGGAGCCGCCACGACCGTGCTGGTCGCCGTGATGCCCGTCGCCCCGGTGATATAGGAGAGGTGGCCGGCGGCGTCGACCCGGATCGCGACGACCGACCGCGTCGGCGAAGGGCGGAACTGCATGAGGGTCACGGGCCGGTTCCCGAGCGAGATGACCTGGAAGCGGATGCGCATGAAGAGGCGCGTGTAACTCCCATCGAGTGTCTTGCGCCCATAGACCGGTGCGCCGCCATCGTTCTTGAGCTCGGCCGCGAACGATCCGTTCGCGACGACCTTCGATTGCACCGGGAAGTCCGGAGCCGAGTTCCAGAGCGAACTGTCGCCATATGCCTCGAAGTCGTCGCTGAAGACCATCCGCGGGAGAGCCGGCATCATCGCCGCAGCCGCATTGGAGGCAGCGCCCGGCGTGGCCTCACCCGCGCTTGTCACGCCCTGCGCGGCGACACGGGCAGCAGGCAGCAACCCCGCGCTGCTCGCGACAAGAATCATCAGTAACGCCGCGGACAGCCAGCGACCGGGGCGAGCGTGCATCCTCATGAGCGCCGCCCCTTTCTCCCGATCTTCCGGGCAACGCGGCGACCGTGCCGCGAGAAGAAGGAGGTCGCGATGATGAGCCCCGCCGAGAGAATGGCGATGCTGTAGGAGATATGGATTCCCGTGCGGTTCGGGATCGCCAGCGATGTCGTGTCGCGACTCATGCTCAGCAACTGCGGCGCGCGGGGTGCCTGGTTGAAATCAAGGGCCGTCGCGATGCTCGTCGCGTTCTGGTCCCGGGTCGCGAGCGACGGCACCGACCAGTTGTCCTCGATGAAGCGCAGGATGGAGGTGAAGTCGTGCGTCTCCGCATCGATATACCCCTGCCGCGCATAGGGACTGACGAGTTGGGCGGCGGTCCGGAACCCATAGCCATACTCATCGACCTGCGGCGGCGGCACGTGATCATACCAGCCGCCCCAGTCATCGTAGGCCCACTGGATGACCGAGGTGTCCCACGCCGGGCTCATCATCAGCGAACTGACCATATCCTTGAGCATGCGTTCGCTCGCAAGCAGGCTGCTGGGCGGGTGACCGCTGGAGCCGATCGTCACGACGTAGGAGACGGCGGGCAGCTGGTTGTTCTCGACATCGACGAAGTACTGGTCGAGATTGACGATATGTTGCGCCAGTTCGGGATTGTCCACGAACCGGCTGAACGTGAGGAGCGGCGCCCAGTTCACCTGCGCGTAGGTACCGCCGACACCACGATTGCGGAAATTGATGGCAGGATCGTAGTTCTCGACGTAGAGCTTCCAGGAGACCCCCTTCTTCTGCAGCTCATCGAAGATCGTCGGCAGGTCGCCCCAGCCGTCTTTCGGGATCGTGGCGTGCTCGAAGCTGGTGATGCCCGGCGTCCCCGTCATCCAGTACATCCGGTTCGGCACGCTGCCGGCGCTGGCCGAGGTGAAAAAGCGGTCGAAGAGCACATACTGATCGGCGACGTTGTAGGAGAAGGGAATATCCGATTCCGTATAGTGCCCCATCGCCAGGGTTCCATCCTCGCCACGGCGGCGAAATGAATAGATGAACCCATCGTTACGCCCATCGCGATACTGGTTCACGAAGGTGTTGTGCGAGTGGTCGAAGTCTGCGCCGTTGTTCTCCAGCACAAAGGGAGCGACACAATCGTTCTTGGACGGCATATCCGGATCCGGCGAGAGGCAGACGCCGCTCGGCACGCCATCGCCACCGGGATACGCGCCGAAGAGCGAATCGTAGGTGTGGTTGGATTGCATGATGGTCACGAGGTGCTTGACCGGTGTCGTCGTCTCGATGGAGAGCGCGGTATCGACCTGCGTGGGCGGCTGGAGACTTTCGGCCATCGCCGGATTCGGACCGAGGACGACAAGCAACATGGCAAGCAGGAGCAGCCGGGAGCGCCGGCGCAACCGCATCAGGGAACGATTCGTCATCGCGGGCTCACCTCATAAATAATTATGATCTTCTGCATGCTCACGGCCCCATCGTTCGGCGATTTCACGGAAACACTGAAGGAATAGACTTCACGTGCGTTGTATTTCTTGATGTATTTCTCCAACGAAGCGGTAAAGAACTGGGTGCGACTTGCAGTAAACGAATCCCAGACCAGGTATTGCACATCGCCATACCGGATTTGCGCGTCCGGATTCACCAACGGCAGGTAGGAGGGGTTCCGGTTCAGCGGGTTCGTGCTTACCGAGAGCCCGTATGCCTGGCGGTGCCCGTAGAACTGGATCAGGTTCGCCATCGACGGGCCGATCGTGGCAAAGACGGCATCTTCGGGAACGTTCTCCTCAATCCAGGCGCCCGTTTCCCGCACGCCGGGGATGCCACCCTGACCCGCCATCCTCGACGTGGCATGCTGGTTGGCCGTCGTCGTCCAGGAAGGAACCAGCAGCGTCAGCGCGACCACGATGACGGCGATCACGTTGAACCAGGGGCGCGTCATGCGGGGCAACGCCAGCCACCGTGGCCGCCAGAGAACAAGGGTGCGCGCGGCAAGCACCGCGACCGCGGGCGCGATCGGCAGCAGGTACTGGAACCCCTTGACCGGCCAGATCTGGAACATCACCACCGGCACCACGATCCACGACAGCAACGCGGTCTCCCGCCAGGTGCGCTGGGAGCGCAGGGCGACGAGGCCGACGAGCGCTGCGATCACCACCAGCCACCCTATCGCCGGCGGCACGACCGTCGGAAAGAAGTCCCAGCTGTGATTCGCGGGCCGCAGCAACTGCCAGACGAGATAACTGCGCGCGGTATCCGTGCGACCGGCCAGCTCAAGCGAGACGGGGTACATGAACATCGGGATGAAGAGCGAGATCCCGGCGGCGAGCAGGGTCGTGAACCGTACCTTGATCTGCGGCGAGAGGGCCAGGAAGGCGAAGACGGCGCCGGCGAGCACGAAGCCCGTCTCCTTGGTCAGAAAGGTGAGCCCGAGCGCGGAGCCCACCCCCATCAGGTAGGGCGTGCGCCCGGTGAGGGCGAAGCGCACCAGCAGCAGCAGGGTCAGCGTCGTGCAGAACGTGAGCGGCCCATCGAGGAGCACCTGCCGGGTCACCACGACGTGATAGGGCATGAATGCCAGCAGCGCGGCGGCGACCAGCCCAACCCATTGCCCGTAGAGGTCCGCGCCGAGGCGATAGACGAGCAGCACCGTGACCAGGCCGACGATGGCCGCCAGCGAGCGCCCGAGGATGTCATGGACGCCAAAGACGGAATAGACGACCGAGAGGATGTACTGGAAGACCATCGGGTGGGCGCGGATGATCGGAAAGTATTGGCTGAGTGCCGGGTCCCCGGCGAGGGAGGCGGCCTGTCCGCTGTAGACCGCCTCATCGCTGTTGTAGCCGAGCGTCACGATATCCCAGAACCGGAGCAGACCGCCGATCCCGACGATCGCGACGAGCACCGCTGGAACGGTCAAGGTGAGGGCGCGTGCCCGCACCCGCTCAAGGGGGGAACCGGCGACCTGCGCACCGATATCGGGCGGGGCAACCTCTTGGGTGGATGGGGATATGCTCTCAATCACGGCAGGTCCTTGTTCAACGCTCGCTCAAATACCATCAGCCCCACGGCCTCTACCCGCCGCCTTATCCCCTCACCTGCGGTCGAGCCTGTGCCCCCTCGGCTCGACCGCGGTCGCTGGGAGGGAGGACCCAACGCCTGACGACGCAGGCGAACGGGTCCTCCCGCGCATCGTGCCCCCTCCTAGTCGCTGGCCGCCTCGAGTGCGACCGGTGCCGGCGCCCACGTCCGCGGCCGCAGCGCTTCCGCAATGAAGCCCGGGATCTGCTGGAACCAGTTCCGGCTCTCGCTGCGCATCACGATGGCGGGGCAGGATGCCAGCGCCTCGGAGACGATGCGCCGCTCCTCAAGCCGCAGATCGCGATCGCCCACCCGGTAGAGGACCTCCTTGATGTCGGCGTAGGGCGGGAATCCGTAGGAGTCCTCGCAGTTCGCCAGCAGCGTTGAGACCGCCTCCAGGTGATCGAGCCGGATCTCGCGAGATTCGCCCCGCTCGATCACCACCAGGCCGTTCAGCATGGCGCTCGGTGCCACGCGGGCGTGGGGCACCAGCCGCTGGATCGGATACTTCGGCGGCGGCACGAGGAGCTGCACCACGGCATTCACCGATGCCATCGGCAAATGCATCCGCGTCAGCCACAAGCCGAACGACCGGCCCGATTTGGAGTGCAGGCGACTCTGGAACGCGAGGAAGAACCGCTCGCGCGCGGTCAGCAGCGGGGTGTTGACCGCGCTCAACGTATGACGGCTGATCGTGAGCGGCTTCGGATAGGGCAGCACCGTGCCATCGTCCCGGAGCAGCGTCAGATCGTCCGACAGGAAGACGTATTCGGGATGCGCATCGAGCGTCTTGAGCACGGTCGTCGTCTTGCCGGTATCGGTGCGGGCCGTGATCAGGAAGGCTCGCCCGTCCGTTGCCAGGCACGCGCCGTGCACGAGGGCGTAGCCTCGTTCGACGAACGCCCAGCGCAGCACGGGCTCGACGGCGTTCGTGTAGAGCACATGCGGCGAGTGCCCGAGGAAGGGCGAGGCCAGGATCTCGGCGCGTGCGCCGAGCTCGAGCCGGATTGCGAAGCCATGCCGGCCGGTGCTCTCCTCGTAGGTGACGGTCCGCACATGAGGATTGGCCGGGTGCTTCGCGGCCGCGTCGACATTTCCGAGCCGCACCCGTACCGATGGATCGCGCAGCGGCGTCTCGACCCTGAAGGCCTCGAGCTCCGGCAACGCCACGTCCGACGAGACGGTGAGAATGTGGTGGATGTCATAGGCAACGGGCTTCGTGGTCATGCTGCAACCTCCTGATCCTGGGCAATACCCGGAAGCGGTGCCTGCGGCACCGCGGGCTGGGTCGATGGCGACCGCCAGATCACCGAATCGGCGATGGCGAAGCGGAGAACGAGAAGAACAACCATGGAGATCACGTTCGAGATGAGGTAGTTCACCCCGAGCATGGACGTGAGCACGTAGACAATCGGTGCACGTGCCAGCAGCGCCACGTTGTTCATCAGCAGGAAGAACGCACCGCGGTAGAGGCGGGTGCGGGTCAGCTCTGACCGCCGGAAGACCCAGTATTCGGAGAGGTAGAAGTTCCAGAGCGACGAGCCCTGGGTGGCGAGCAGCAAACTAATCAGGTAGTAGATGCCGAACGTCTCGGTGAAGAGCGCCAGCAGCAACGAGTTCACCACAAGCCCGGAGACACCCACGAGGCCGAACTGACCGAACCGGGTGATACTTGGCCCCAACCGCAACATGCAGAGCAGTTGCAGATAGCGGAATCCCTCCCGCAATGAGGCCTTGCTTCGCCCGGCATACCGTTCGCCGAAGCTGAACGGCACCGAGCCGATCCGCAATCCCGGCGTTCGGGCGACGATCTCCAGCAGGATCTTGAAGCCATTTGGCCGCAACGTTTCGAGATTGAGCGCCCCACGCCGCACCAGGAAGAACCCGCTCATGGGATCGTTCACGTGGCGCAGGCGGATCGGAAAGAGCGTCTTCGCGGCCAGGGTCGATCCCTGCGAGACAAACGACCGGATCCGGTTGAAGCTGGAGGCGCTGCCATCGGCGCAATAGCGGCTGGCAACCACCAGGTCGCATGGCCCCTGCTCGGCCTGCCGGAGCAGGTCGGGAATAAGCTCGGGCGGATGTTGGAGGTCGCCATCCATCACGACCATCCATGTCCCCTCGGCGGCGCGCATGCCTTCCAGCACAGCACCCCCGAGACCACCAACACGGTGCTCCGGCGAGCGGTGAATGAGCCGAATGGGCCAGCGATACGCATCACGCGCGAGCTGGATCACCTCCGGCGTATCGTCTGTGCTGTCGTCGACAAAGATCACTTCAAACGGCTGGAGTTGGGGGTGCCCAGCGGCAACCGGTTCGATCCGGCGCAGGAGCTGGGCGATATTTCCCGCTTCGTTGCGGGTGGGAATGATGACAGAGAGTACAGGCGAAACATGCCTGGGCTTGATATGTTCTCGTCGAATCCGCCGGCGCACCTCGGATGAGGAGGCGCCTCCCTCACCATGACCGGAACGGGGCTGGCGAGTTCCGGGTCTGGAGCCGATATCCGTCATGGTCTTGCCGTCCTTCTGCGTTTGCAGGAAAGAGGGCCGACCGACTCGATGAATGGTGGGATTACCGCTGCGCTATTGATACAATCAAGGCGCTGGTACGGCCATCGAGTCTGCCAGCAACTGCGAGACGGGTGGGTACTCCGTGCCAACGATGTTACCCATCCGTCTTCTCCGTTTTCGTAAAATCCCCCCTTTCACCCCGGCGAAACCGCGTGGTCACCGCACTTCGCTCATGAGACAAGACCCCGAATGCTCCGTCCTGGCTTCTGCCAAAACGGAGTGCTCGTTTGCGATAATTGGTTGAGCTTGAGACAGTTCGTCAGCGTCGGCGAAGCGGGACAAGACTCGGCCAAGAACCTGAAACGGGCAAGCGCCAGTGATCTTGCGAAGACGTCAAGATCGTCCTTCTAGGATGTTTAACAAAATATTGACCCACGCAGATAATATTCAGCGCCCACCCTCATGTCAATCCCCGTTCGACCTATTATTCGGGACAATTTGTGCTTCTAATAAAAGGTTTCGGATAATAGATCGATAAATCGAAAACAATTACTATCCATCCGACTGCGGTTGACTGATCCCTGAAACCCCATCAAACAAGCCACGCCTCGCCTATACGGCCCCTGCAAGAACTCAAAATACGTCAAAAAGTTCGCCCACCCGGATCGGCAGTGTGCCGATCCGGGTGGGCGAACTTTTTGACGACCCCTCACCGCTCTGGGAAAAAATCAGGCGTTATGCGCCCCATCCGCGCGCAATTCGCGCAACCGATGCCAGACAAACCACGCGACGACCAGCACGATGATCGCCGCGATCGGATAGTCGGCGAAGCGTGCCCGCTCCCGGAACGTCTCCCAGTTCGGCCCCCACTTGTAGCCAACTGCCGTCAGCGGGATGCACCACAGAAACGAGCCCACGAACGAGAAAACGCAAAAGCGCAGGAAGTTCATGCGCGCGATTCCGGCCGGGATTGAGATGAACGTCCGCACGACCGGCAACAGGCGCGAGAAGAAGACCGCAGCCTCGCCCCAGCGCGTAAAGAAGGCATGGGCCCGATCGATATCCTTTGGCGTGATCAGCACCCATTTGCCCCAGCGCTCCAACACGGGACGCCCCGCCAGCGCCCCGACCCAGTAGGCAAGCACCGAGCCCGCCAGGTTTCCAACCGCGCCCCAGAAACTGGCCAGCAGCACCCCTTGCCACCCCAGGCTGTGCTCCGCGACCAGCAACCAGCCGGCGAGGGGCATCACGATCTCGCTTGGCAGTGGGATGCAGGCGCTCTCGATCGCCATCGCGATCACCACGCCAAACCATCCCAACGCGTCGAACCAGGAGCGAATGAGATCGATCAGCTGCGTTTCCAACCCATGCATATCTAGCGCCTCTCTCGTCAAGGACTGCGTGCGATATCTGCGCCATCGTCAGCATGCGCTGCGTCCCGGCTGCCTGTCATGATATGCGCTCGGCCCCTGCCCCTGACAGGCAAGAAGCCGTCTGCATGGCCTCCACCAGCCCGCGAACATGGCCGATCCGGGCCGACTACATCGGCTCGCCGCGCGCATCCAATCCGGATGTACTAGGCCAACACGCTTGCGTTCTCGCTTTCTGGGTGTATAGTGGCTCCGGGTCCCAGCAACATGAACATCAAGCCGCTCCGTCGGAGTCCTGACATGCGCCGTCTTCTTCCCGCCCTGCTCGTGGCTGTGCTTGCACTCGCATCGCTGCCCGTGCGCGCGCAGGAGGATGTGCCGCCGGAGCCGGCGACACAGGCAACCGGCAGCGACGAAGCCGGCCCGCCACTGGATACCACCCCGCCGACGCTCATCATGCCGGAGAACATGATTGTGGCCGCGGTGGACGCATCCGGCGCGGTCGTGTGGTACGTCATGCCGAGCGCCACCGACGAGACCGACGGCGAGGTCAGCGTGACGTGCGATCTCCCGCCCGACACCCTCTTCCCGCTGGGGGCGAATCTCGTCACCTGCTGGGGGCAGGATGCATCCGGAAACCAGGCCAGCGCGACGTTCACGATCACCGTGCTTGACCAGACACCGCCGGTCATCTCGGTGCCTGCCGAAATCGTGCTCGATGCCGCCGATGCCAGCGGCGCGGCGGTCGGTTTCTCGCTGCCCGTCGCCAGCGACAACGTCGATGGCTGGGTCGACGTCAGCTGCGACAACGTTCCGGGCACCTTCTTTCCGGTTGGCACGAGCATGGTCACCTGCTGGGCACAGGACTCGTCCGGGAACCAGGCGATCCCGGTCTCCTTCGCCGTGACGGTACTCCAGCCCCCCCCGCCTCCGCCGCCCCCGACAGAAGTGCCACCTCCGACATTCGCACCACCACCCACCGACGAACCACTCCCCACGGACGAACCACTCCCCACCGAGGTGCCGCCAACCGCCGCCCCGACGCTCGCGCCGACCCTGACTCCCACGACTCCGCCTTATCACCCGCCAACACCCACGCCGACCCTGACGCCAACGACCCGGCCCTATCACCCGCCGACACCCACACCGCCCAGGATTCCCACCGCGACGTTCGCGCCGACCCTCGCCCCTGCTCCCACCCAGCCACCGCGCGTGGACCCGACGACTATCGTGCCGGTGCCCACACAAGCACCGTCTCTGCCGAACCCCACCTTCACCCCCGCGCCGACCGCGCCGTCGGAGCCGCCACCCGCGTCCTTCCCGGACGCGCTGCCATTGCCGCTCGTGCCACAAGAGCCCATCACTCTCTCCAGCGGCGGCCCATTGGGCGGGCTCTCCGAGATCTGGAACTACCTCGACTTCCCGATCTCCCAGGAGTTCGGGCGCACCGATTTCTCGGTCTCCCACGCGAGCTGGTATTCCTTCGGGCTCGATTACGGGCTCGACGGCGCCGCCCACTCCGGGCTTGATATCGCCATGCCCGCCGGCACCCTGCTCTACTCGCCCATCGATGGCACCGTTGTCATCTCCGGCGACACGCCCTACTACACGTTCTACGGCAACGGGGAACCGAACGTGGGCGAGCTGCTGCTGCAGACCGAGGATGGCAACCAGGTGATCCTCGGGCACATGAGCCGGATCGCCGTCAACACCGGCGATCGCGTGCACATCGGCCAGTTCGTCGGTCTCTCCGGCGGCTTTAACGGCGATCACGTCCACCTGGAAACGCGCGAAGTCCAGTCGGGGGGTGGCTACCGGATCGTCGACCCGCGCACCAGTTTTCTGGTGGGCATCGTCAATGGTCACAGTCCCGCTGGCCCCAACGTGAAGCGTCCGGAGGCGCCGATTCTCGTCGGCCCCACCGGCACCACCCACCGCCCGCTCCTTGAGGGCGGCCGCCAGCTCGTGCGTGGAAGCAAGACGAGCGCGACGACCGGTTTTCAGCACACGCTGCCCCACCGGGTGCCACACGCCGGACACGATCGCCAGGTTCGCCTGGAATCTCGCTCGCCCTGACATGCCGTGACGCTCCAGTCCCTCAAAAACCGCTCGTGTCACTTATATCGGTGCCGGGCAACAGCAGAACCGGGGCATGGTGCATGCATAGGAGGGAGACGACGGAGCACGAGGTTAGACACAGGGACACCAATGCAGACCTTTAACCACCGCCCTTCCGACCCCCAGAACTCCCATTCCGAGGTGAGGGAGTCTGCATTGCGTGACCTGCGCGATGCCGTGACCGTGATCCGGCTCTACTCGCAGCTCCTGCAGCGGCGATCGCATCAACGCGGATCCCTCGATCCCGCGTCGACCCTGAACGCACTGCTGGCGGTCGAGCGAGCGTCCGTCACCGCCGAGCGATCCCTCAACGCCTTGCAGGATCTCTCCTGACGACACAGGCGCGGGCGCTCCGTGAAGGTCATGCGCTCGCGCCGAGCCAGGTCCCTCACGTTTTGTCGCTGCCGGCGTTTTATCAGGACATCCATTCGCGCAATGCCCACACCAGCGGCCATTGCGAGCACGAAAGGCATCGTCCGATGAACCGCTCCTCACCCATCTCCCGACGTGGATTTGCTGGAACCGTCCTCGCTGCGCTCGCCGCCACCGCGCTCGTTCCCGGACCTGGCCGCACGGTCGCCCAATCGATGTGCGGGCCCGACAAACCGGCGAGTCCGGGCCTCATCTCGGATACCGAATACGAGAGCCCGACCTACGGCATCGTTGTCACCTGGGATGATATATGGGAGGTCGGCGACGACCGAAATCCCGC
>Ga0180216_1004049_pt1 | contig 11268 bp, 10 predicted proteins | sample eDN3rd37CBELigMG_FD_128879 | JGI IMG/M metagenome (GOLD analysis project Ga0180216, IMG submission 128879) | Enriched Miracle-Growth compost microbial communities from Emeryville, California, USA - eDNA 3rd pass 37_C BE-Lig MG (version 2)... ...
ACCTCGACGCCGAGCCGGCGACGCTGCTCTACCTGATCAGCCTCTCGGCCGGCCTGATGGACGGCGACGCCCATCTCTACGAGATCGACGCCCGCGCCGGGACCCGAGTGGTCGTCACCGGCCAATCGGCCACCCGGATCCACCCGGCGCTCGCGAGCCACGGCACCCACCAGTGGCGGGTGAACGTCGAGGACTACGCCTTTTTGGTCGTCCTGCCCGGCCCGATGATCCCGTTCAAAGGGAGCCGCTACCACCAGCGGGCGCGGGCCGATCTCGCGCCGACCGCCCGCCTGATCTGGGGAGACATCTGGCTCCCCGGTCGCTACGAGCGGGGCGAGTTGTCGGAGTGGTTCGTCTTCGACCGGATCGTGCAGGACTTCCAGGCCCGCCGCGACGGCCGGTTGATCTACCACGATCGTTTCCGGTGGGACGGACCCTGGACTGCCGAGGACGCCCACTGGCGGTTCGGCGGCCAGGTGGCCGCGGCCAGCCTCTTGATCGCCGGCGAGCCGCCCGATCCCAAGAGTCTCCCCCCCGCGCCGCCGGGGGTGCTGCGGTCGTACTTCCCGCTCGACGACGACGCCTGCTGCCTGCGGTGGTGCGGCCCGTCGGAGGACGTCACGGCCGACCTGGCGCGGCTCGCCCTCTTGATCGCCGGCCGCTGGACCGGCGGCCCCGACGCCCGCGCCTGGCTGATCGACTCCGGCGCGCTGGCGGCCAACCACTGGTTCTCCCCCCCTGGGGAGTGACGGCGCGCGCTATCCCCATTCTGAGAGAACGCCCGTCGTAGGGGCCGCTCCTACGACGGGCGTTGTTGATGGCCGCGACGGCGCAACCGACGGACAAAACCCCACCCAGCCGCTTAAACCCGGCAGATTTCGACGGCTTCGGCGAGGCTCGTCAGAGGGTCGCGGACGGGGATGAACTCGTGGGCGAAGAAGCCCTCGAAGCCGACGTCGGCGATGGCCTTGGCGATGGCCTTGTAGTTCAGTTCCTGGGACTCGTCGATCTCGTGGCGGCCGGGGTTGCCGCCGGTGTGGTAGTGGCCGAACGCCTCGTGGTTCTTCTCGATGGTCCGGATCACGTCCCCCTCCATGATCTGCATGTGGTAAATGTCATAGAGGATCTTGAAGTTGTCCGAGCCGACGCGCTTGACCAGCTCAAGGCCCCACTTGGTGTTGTCGCCCATGTAGTCGATGTGGTCGACCTTGCTGTTGAGCAGCTCCATGTGCAGGGTGACGCCGGACTTCTCGGCCGTGGGGATGATCTCCTTCAAGATCTTGACGCAGTTGTTCAGCCCCGTCTTGTCGTCGATCCCCCGACGATTGCCCGAGAGGCAGATGACGTTGGGCCAGCCCTCCTTCGCCGCGGCCTCGACCGCCTCGTGCATCATCTTCAGGCAGTTGTCGTGAAACTTCGGGTCGCACAGGCCGTCGGTCAGCGGGTGCGACGTGACCATCGTGCAGATCAGCCCGTGCTTCTTGAGCGTCGGGAAGTCGGCCGGGCCGAGCAGGTCGATCCCGACCAGGCCCAACCGCGCGGCGGCCGAGCACAGCTCGTCGAGCGGAATCCCGCCGTAGCACCAGCGGCAGACCGACTGCTTCAGCCGACCCGTTTCGGCCGGTTTGCCCTCTTCGCCCTCGGCCTTCGCCAGAGCCGCGCCCCCAGGCAGGGAGGCGGCGGCCAGCGCGGCGGTCGTCGATTTCAGCAAGTCGCGACGAGATGACGTCATGGCGCGTTCCTTATTGAATATGTAAAATTATTAAACAGACGCCTCGGCCGGGTGAATCCAGGGGCCGCGATAGGGGCGGGCGAGAAGCTTGTTGGCCTCGTCGTCGCCGGCGATCCGGTGGTTCTCGGCGTCCCAGGCGAGCGACCGGCCGAGCTTCGCCGACATGTTGGCCAGGATGCAGGCGGAGGTCGAGATGTAGCCCTGCTCGATGTCGGCGACGGGCTTGTCGCGCTTGGCGATCGCCGCCAGGAAGTCGAGCATGTGATACCGAACCGCCGGGGCGACCTGGCGCTCCAGGTCCTTCTCGGTCTTGTCGACGGGGTATTGCTCCAGCTCCATCGTCACGTCGCGATGGACGGGCGAGCCCTCGTTGGGGATGAAGTCGTAGCCGTTGATGCTGAACTTCAGCGTCCCCTTGTCGCCGTAGATGGTTCCCCCCCACGGGTACGCGGGGTCGGGGTTCGCCCCCCAGGTCCGATGCTCCCAGGTGACGGGCAGGCCGTCGAAATCAAAGGTGGCCATCAGGGTGTCCGAGACGTTGCTCGATCCCCCTTTCCCCATGATGATCCCCCCGGTGGCCGTGACCGACTTGGGCGCCCCCAGGTCGAGCATCCAGCGCGCCGCGTCGATCATGTGGATGCCCATGTCGCCGATGATCCCGTTGCCATACTCCTTGTACCCGCGCCAGCCTCGGGGATGGATGCTCGCGTTGAACGGACGCATCGGAGCGGGGCCCGTCCACATCTCCCAATCCAGGTTCTCCGGCGGCGCCGAGTCGGGGGGCGACCCGTTGTTCCTCATGTGATAGTAGCAATACGTGTCGACATAACCAACCTTGCCGAGCTTCCCCGCCCGGACGACCTGGTCGCGGGCCTCGACCAGGTGAGGGGTGCTCCGCCGCTGGGTGCCCACCTGAACGACCCGGTTGTGCTTTCTCGCCGCGGCGAGCATGGCGCGGCCCTCGGCGATGTCGACGCTGATCGGCTTTTGGACGTAGACGTCGGCGCCGGCCTCAACCGCGGCGATCATCGCCAGGGGGTGCCAGTGGTCGGGGGTGGCGACCAGGACGATGTCCAGATCCTTCTCCTTGAGCATCTCGCGGTAATCGCCGTAAGTCCTCGGCGTCTTGCCGGACGACTGGCGGCCGGCGACGATCTCGGCGGCCTCGGCGAGCATCGTCTTGTCGACGTCGCAGAGCGAGACGACCTCAACCGGGGCCACCTGGATCAGCCGCAGCAGGTCGACCTTGCCGTACCAGCCCGTCCCGATCAACCCCACGCGCTTCACCGGCTGGTCGGCGACCTCCTCGGCCATCGCCCGCCAGGCCGGCAGGGTCAAACCGAGCGCCCCCGCCTTGAGAAAATCGCGACGATCCATGACCCGCCCCTTTCCTCGTTCGTCTCGACAAAGAACCGTCGAACCGTGTTTTCGAGCTTTTACTGTAGCGCATCGGCGAGCCGAAAACCACGGGCGAGCGCCCCGCCGGCTTGCCGCCGAATCCGGGGGGTGGGAAACTGAGGGATGCCTCCTCCAACCGCGCTTTCCTGGAAGCCGCCCCGTGGCGCCTCCCCCCAGATGGTGCGTCGGCGCTCCGCTTGACACACCCTACGGCTACTGGAAACATGATCATGAGAACAATGTTAATCATGCTCCTCGCGCTCTCCGCGACCTCCGCGTCGGGGGGCGAAGGGCGGTGGGCATGGGAAACGGCCTCGCCCGAGAGCCAGGGGATGCACCCGAAGGCCCTGGAGTCCGCATGGAGCGAGTTGAAGGAGCGCCAGACAACCGCCCTGCTGGTGATTCGCCATGACCGGATCGTCTTCGAGCGCTACGCCGACGGCTTCGAGCGCCACAAGCCGCATTACACCGCCTCGATGGCCAAGGCGCTCGTCGGCGGACTCGGCCTGATGCTGGCGATGGACGACGAGAAGATCGGGCCCGACGACCCGGCCGCCAAGTACGTCCCGCAATGGCGCGACGACCCGAAGCGCGGGGCGATCACCATCCGGCATCTGGCCACCCATACGTCGGGGCTCGAGGACGCCGAGGAGGGAGACATTCCCCACGGTCGCCTGACCGGCTGGAAGGGAGATTTCTGGAAGCGGCTGGACCCGCCCCGCGACCCGTTCACCCTCGCCCGGGACGAGGCGCCCGTTTTGGACGAACCGGGCGAGCGCGAGCGATACAGCAACCCCGGCATGGCGATGCTCGGCTACTGCCTCGCGTCGAGCCTTCGGGGCGCGGACGATCCGGACCTCCGCTCGCTCTTGAAGCGCCGGGTCATGGAGCCGCTGGGCGTTGCCAAGTCGGAGTGGTCTATCGGCTACGGCGCGACGACCGTCGTCGACGGGCTCCCGCTGGCGGCGACCTGGGGCGGCGGCGCCTACAGTCCCGACGCCCTGGCGCGGGTTGGGCGGCTCCTGCTCCGGAAGGGAGATTGGGAGGGCCAGCGGCTCATTGACCCGGCCGTCGTCGCGGTCGCGCTCAAACCGAGCGGCTTGCCGGGGCATTCGGGGCTCGGCTGGTGGGTGAACGCGGGGCCGGGCGGCTCGAAGCTCTGGGAGTCGGCCCCCGCGGACGCCTTCGGCGGCGCCGGGGCGGGGCAGCAACTCCTTTTGGTTGTTCCGAGCCTCGACCTGATCGTCGTCCGCAACGGCGAACGGGTTGATCCCGACCTCGACTTCGACGCGGGGATGGATCGGCATGTGGTCGCTCCGATCCTCCGAGCGGTTACGGCGGACCGCGCTGCGCCGTATTCGCCCAGCCCGGTCATCAAGGGAGCGCGCTGGGCTCCCCCGGAGTCGATCATCCGCCGGGCCGAGGGGAGCGACAACTGGCCGATGACCTGGGGCGACGACGACGCCCTTTACACCGCCTACGGCGACGGCCGGGGCTTTGAGCCGTTCGCTCCGCGGAAGCTGAGCCTGGGATTCGCCAGGGTCGTCGGCCCGCCCGACGACTTCCGCGGGGTCAACATCCCTTCGGAGAGCGGCGAACGGCTCGGCGACGGCGCGAAGGGCGAGAAGGCGAGCGGAATCCTGATGGTCGACGGCGTCCTTTACCTCTGGGCGAGGAACGCCGGCAACGCGCGACTGGCCTGGTCCGCCGACCACGGGAAAACGTGGACCTGGAGCGACTGGCGGTTCGAGACCAGCTTCGGCTGCCCGACCTTCCTCAACTTCGGCAAGGATTACGCCGGGGCGCGGGACGAGTACGTTTACATCTACTCTCCCGATTCCCCCAGCGCCTATGAGGCGGCCGATGGGATGGTGCTGGCGCGGGTTCCGAAGGCTCGGATCGCCGAGCGGGGCGCCTACGAGTTCTTCCGAGGGACAAGCCCCGATGGAGCGCCGCTCTGGACCGCCGACATCGACCGGCGGGAGGCGGTCTTCCGCCATCCGGGGGGCTGTGGCCGATCGACGATCAGCCACAACGCCGGGCTGGGCCGCTACCTTTGGTGCCAGACCCTACCGGGCGGCGACGCCCGATTTCGGGGCGGGTTCGGGATCTACGACGCCCCGGAGCCGTGGGGGCCGTGGACGACGGTCGACTTCGCCGAGGTCTGGGACGTGGGCCCCGGCGAGACGTGCGGCCTGCCGACGAAGTGGATGAGCGCCGACGGCGAGACGGTCCACCTCGTCTTCTCGGGAGACGACGGCTTCTCGGTCCGTCGGGCCGATCTCATCGTCGTGGAGGATTAGCCGGGCGGACGATGTCCCAACCTCGTTCGATCGCGAGCTTAAGCAGCTTGGAGCGGGGATGGACCACCACGGCGCGGCCGACCCGTTCCAGAAGGGCCCGGTCGCTCCAGTTGTCGGCGTAGGCGGCGGCCTCGCTCATCTCCAGGCCGTGCCGCGCGGCCCATTCCTCGGCCCAGAAGAGTTTGCCCTCGCCGTAGCAGGGGGGGCCCGCGCCCATGCCGACCATCCGGCCCCGACTGATGACCACCTTGGTCGTCACCGTATCGGCGCAGCCGAGGTAGATGCTCAAGGGCTCGATCACCAGCCCCGGCGACGATGAGACGAGGACCAGGGGCGTCCCCATCGCGCGGAGGGCGTTGAAGTGGTCGACGACCCCCGGATAGAGCCGGGGCTTGACGTGCTCGACGAAGTTCTCGTAGGCGATCCGCTCCAGGTCGACGACCGGGATCGACGCGATGCTCTTGAGCCCGTAGGCGATCAGCGCGCCGTAATCGAGGCGGCCGAAGCGGTGTTGCAGGCCGTAGTACAACGCGCGGAGCATCGCCGATCGGCGGATCAGGCCGCGCCGGAGCATGATCCGGGCGAAGAGGAACGTGGTGGTCTCGGCCAGCAGCGTGCCGTCGACGTCGATGAAGGCGACCGACGGGGGGCGCTCGTAAGTGGGCCAGACGCTCGCGTCGTCGGTCGTGGTCGTGGTCATGATGAACGATCGTCCCCGGTCTCGGTCATCCAGCGGCCAACCTCATCAGCCAGGGCCCGCGCTTCGTCTCGCGAGCGGGCCTCGGCGATCACCCGGGCGATCGGCTCGGTGTTGCTGGCTCGGACGTGAACCCAGCGGTCGTCCCAGGCGAGCCGGAGCCCGTCGCGGCGGTCGGCCTCGGCGCCGGGATGCGCCGCGGCGATCCGGTCCCAGAGCCTGGCCAATCCGTCCGGACCCGCCGCGCCGGCGGCCAGGGGGTACTGGTCCTTGATCATCGCGTGGGAGGGAATCTCGGCGACCCAGCTTGAGAGCGGCCGATCGGCGCTGGCCAGCAGGTCGAGCACGAGCGCCATGCCCATGAAGCTGTCGCGGACCAGGCCCACGCGCGGGTCGATCACCCCGCCGTTGCCCTCGCCGCCGATCAGCGCCTTGTGGGCGAGGATCGCCTCGACGACGTTGATCTCGCCCACCGGAGTCCGGATGACCGGGCAACCACGGGTCTTGGCGAGATCCTCGGTCGCGCGCGAGGTCGAGAGGTTCAGCGCCACGGGTCCGCGCTCCTGGTCCAGCCGCCGCAGCGCGGCCAGGGCCAGCGTCAGCTCCTCGCCGATGTAGGTCCCCCGCTCGTCGATGATCGCCAGGCGGTCGGCGTCGGGGTCCTGGGCGAAGCCGACGGCCGCCTCCATCGCGGGGACCATCCGGGCGAAGCCCCCCAGGTTCCGCTCGGTCGGCTCGGGAGGATGATCGTACCGGCCGTCGGGTTCGGCCCCCAGAACGATCGGCCGGCAGCCGAGACGGTACAGCAGTTCGCGTCCCATCCGGCCCCCCGCGCCGTGGCAGGCGTCGAGGGCGACGACGAACTTCCGGGCGCGGATCGCGGCGACGTCGACCAACTCCAGCACGCGCTTCAGATGGCCCTCGAACGGCTCGGCGAGTTGGGAGATCCGGCCCAGGCCGTCGAAGGGCGCCCAGGCGAACTCCTTGCGCTTCCAGCGGTCGAGCACCGCGCGGCCGTCGGCGGCGCCGAGAACCATCCCGCCGGGCTGGAAGAACTTCAACCCGTTGTACTCGGGCGGATTGTGCGAGGCCGAAATCTGCACGCCTCCCGCCGCCCCCAGTTCGCGAACCAGGAAGCCGACCGTCGGCGTGGCCGCCGCGCCGGCGATCAGGGCGTCGCGGCCCGTTCCAGCGATCGCGGCCGTCACCGCCGCCTCGAACACCGGCGCGGAGACCCGTCCGTCATGGCCGACGACGATTGGCCCCGGCTCGCGGCCGCTGGCGTAGGCCGCGGCGAATTCCGCGGCCGTCACTGGATCAATGCCGTCTCCCACCCATCCCCGCAGTCCGGAGATGCTCGCGATTCGGGTTCCCTTCACGTCCAATCGCCCCCCGCGTCCTCGACCCCTTCGACCGTCTCCAAATCGGACCATCGGCGCGGCGCCGAGCGCCCCGCCGCCGCCCAGTTTAACCGCCGGGCGGCCTGGACGCACGGTCAACGCGCGAGAGGGGGATTTTCCGCAACGCGCCGTCCGCTCAGGCCGAGTGGAGCGACACGCCCAGGACCAAAAACCGCAGCGCCTCGCGCTGTTCGGCCGTGATCCGCTCGGAGCTTCGCAAGGCGTCGATGTCCTCCAGGCACTGGCTCAAGACCTGATCAATGCCGGGAGCGGAGGCTTGGGCGATCCGTCGAATCGAGGCGACCAGACGATCAAAACGCGAAAGGCAATTCGTCATGGCTTCTCCTCCTTGAGAAATCGACAACTCTGGATCAGCAGGATGCCCTGGGGAGCATCGCCCGTCAAGGCGATTTTTCACGACTCCGTCGAAAAGCCTCAAGTTCACGAGCCTAATCAGCCGAAGGGCTCGGTTTCAAGTCCTCTCTCATCCTCCCGGCCCCGTTGCCAGGGAGATTTCGGAAACCCCTCAACCCCCATCCGGCCGCGCTCGTCAACGCTACCGATCCGCCCTCATCTCCGGCGGAACGACGGCGGGGTGGCGGAAGACGTAGCGGTCGCCGAGCAGCACGCGCGTCATGTAAAGGATCTCTTGCGCGTGGCCGTGCAGGTGGGCAATCGTCATAAGGGCGAGCCCCAGAACCGACCTGTCCTCGAAGCCGGTGGCCCGCTCGGTTCGCCTGGTTTCGAGAAGCTGAGCGGGCGCGAGCGCGGCCAGGACCTCGTCGGCCAGTCCGGCGGCCTCTTCGAATCCGGCTTGCAGGTCGGCCTTGGGGATCGACCGGCGCTCGGTGAATTCCAGGGGCCGGTCGCGCGCGTCGGGCTCGCCGGCGATCTCGGCCCGGAACCGCTGGCGGAGGTTGCCCGAGAGGTGCAGAAGCAGGTTCGCGATGCTGTTGAGCTTCCCGCCGGCCCGACTCCAAACCTGCTCGTCGTCTAGCTGGTCCAGGCAATGCCGAATGACGAAGACGGCCGCCTCCAACTGCTCGCGGGCCTGAATCACGAATTCGCCGCCGATCGCGTCGTCGCTGGTCGCCATGTTCGGATGCTCCCTCCATTTGGTGGATTCGATTCGACGCGGAGCGTCAGTCCATCGTTCGCATTCTGAGTCTCACGAGCAGATCGTTCAAGGCCGGGCGCGCTCGCGCCTCTCGCAAACAAGCGAGACGATCCGGTTGACCGGCCGCGATCTCCGCTTTTACCCTTCGGTGCTCGTTGCTTTTGGGATTGGTTGATTGCGAAATTCTAATCTTTCAGTTTTTCTGTTGTGGCGTGTTGACTTCTTTCAAGGGGGAGGTATCTTCGCGTCAATCTCACTTCCATAGATGTTTTGGGCCATGCTCTCACTTTTTGGGGAACCCGGGTATGCCCGCTCGTAATAACATGGGCTCGCCTGAAGCCACGCCGTCGAGCGCTCGACACAGGCGCGCCCTCTGGGGCTCGCTCGCGATTTCGCTGATCGCGATCGCGGTGTTTCTAGCGCTCCGGGGAACGCGCCGGTCGTCTTCGATCGTTTCCCCTCCGACTTCGCCCTCCTCTTCAAGGGAGGAGTTAAAGCCTCAAAACAGGCCCGGGTCGCGCGGCGCTGGCCGAGCGCCGGCCGAGGTCGGGGTGGTTCTGGTCCAACCCACGCCGAACGCGCGGTACAAGCTTGGCGAGCCGATCCCGGTGGAGGGTTATCTGGAAGTTCCCGCCGGCGCCTCGTTGTTTGAGCGCGAGGTGTATCTATCCAACAGCATCATCCTCTCCAGGGGCAGGGGTCCCGCACTCGAGTTTTCGCGCCTCGTTCCCTGGAAGGAGATCGACGGGCGCGTTCATTTCGAGGCGACCATCGATCCTCCGAAACGGACTGGAACCTACGAGTTGAGCGTCAATCCCCCGAGCCTCGGTGACACCGGCTCACCCGAGGCGGATTCGGCCACTGATGAAAGATCCGCGAGACGCCCCCTTAAGTCTCCGTCCGTGCGCTACCGAGTCGAGGAGGCGAAGAAATGACGCTCCCGACGCCTCACGATCGGCGACGGCGAAACTCGATCGCCGGGTTCACTTTGATCGAGATCCTCGTTGCCGTCGCCGTCATCGGCATGCTTGTGGCCCTATTGATTGCCGCGGTCCAATCAGCCCGCGAGGCCGCGCGCCGGGCTTCGTGCTCGAACAACCTCCGCCAAATTGGAATCGCGATCCATTCCTATAGCGCCACGATCAATTTGTTTCCCAGCGGAAACAACGGCCGGGGCTTCTCGCTTCACGCGATGTTGCTGCCGTATCTCGAACACGTCGGGCTTTACAACGCGCTCAACTTCCAGATGTCTGCGAGAACGGGGCGAGGAAATTACTCGTTCCAGTCGCTGTCCTTGTCGAACTTCCTCTGTCCCTCCGATTCGAGGGGGGGGCTGGGAGGCAACAACTACGCGGGAAATCGAGGTACGGGGGTTCAAAAATTCGGCTACAACGGAGCGTTTCCACTCGAAATCAAGGGCCAGATCAACTGGAGCGACTTTACGGACGGAACGGCCACGACGGCCCTGATGGCCGAGTGGATCACCGGAATCTCATCGGGAGGCTCGCAATCTCCCCGCCGGCTCACATTCGAGACGGAGCATGCTTTGGCGGAACATAACGAGTTCGATCAATTCGCCCGGTTGTGCAGCGAGGCCCGCGCCGATCGCAACAAGGTCTCCGGGTTGGTGAAGGGCGAAACCTGGATGATCGGCGAACTCTCCTTCACTCTGTACACGCACGTCCTGGGGATCAATGGCAACTCCTGCACCAACGGAACCCTCGTTCAGCAGGGCGCGTGGACGTCCGGGTCCTTCCACGGCGCCGGCGCCAATCTCATGTATGTGGACGGCCATGTCGGGTACGTCCGCGAGTCGATCAATCTCGACACATGGAGGGCCCTCGGGAGCCGGAATGGCGGTGAGGTAGTCGCGGAGTCGTTGTGACGGTGCCTGGTCGCTTGGTCAAGCGGGAGGCTTCCCACTTGACTTTCTTCATCAAGAGGAGAGCTTCGATACGTTCAGCCCATCAGTCGTCGGTCAAAATCGTGTGGTTCCCGGCCGCGCTTTTGTCGCTCGCGTTGTGCGCGACATGCTTCGCGATCGCGCCTGGGATCATCATCAAGAATCCAAGCAGCGGCAACCTTGTGGCGGGGAACTCCGTGACTTTCTCGGGGGAGATGATTGGCGCGCGCAGCCGCAACGCCGATCAATCCTGGAATGTGAAGTTTCCAAACGTCGCTCTCGAATTTTACTACAATGGGTATTCGATGGAATATCTGATTACATCAACCCAAGTCGGCATGGCGTTTCCCGACCCCAACTCGGCGCGAGGCGCGTGGATCGGCGCGTTGACCATCCAACAAATCGGCGGCATGGTCTTTCCTTACGAGTTGTATGCTGTTCCCTTGGACCCTTTCAATGACAAGGACCACTCCAAGTCCGACAGCTGGTACTACGCGGTTGTCGCCCCCGATAATCCATAATTGCGACGAGCCGCGAGAATTCGCTTTCAAACAAATTTAACCGAAAGAGGAGAATTTTTCGTGTGACGGACTGTCGCTTTCGGCCTGAAGTATCGGATTTTCGGTCCTGGGACGGCTGAGACGCTCGCCCGTCCCGATCATAACCGGGGGGTGGATTACCACTACCGCCGCTGGTTCCACGATTCCCGGCAATACAC
>Ga0180216_1004050_pt1 | contig 11267 bp, 9 predicted proteins | sample eDN3rd37CBELigMG_FD_128879 | JGI IMG/M metagenome (GOLD analysis project Ga0180216, IMG submission 128879) | Enriched Miracle-Growth compost microbial communities from Emeryville, California, USA - eDNA 3rd pass 37_C BE-Lig MG (version 2)... ...
GCCGCAACGCCCGGCACCGCTTCCGCAATGCGGTGCTTCGGAACATCGCGGACGATGCCTTGACAGTGGTGGAGACCCTGGTGCGCCACGACGGCGTGGCGCCGCTGCCGCCCGACGCCCACCGGTCCGCCTTCGCCGCCGATCTCGAGACTGCGTATCGCCGAGAGGTGCTGGCCGGCCGTGAGCGGGTCAACACGTGGTTCATTTCGGTGATCGTGCACCCCCGGGCGCCCGTGACGCGCGGCCTCAATGCACTTCGGTCGCGCCTCGGCCGCAGGAACGAAGCCGCCGCCAGCACGGCCAGTGACGCGCTGATCCGCACCCTGGACGACCGGATGCTGGTGCTGGCGAAAGCCTATGCGGAGATGCAGCCGGTACGGCTGGGGCTCCGCGAGTCCGGCGGCGTGCTGTTCTCCGAGATTGCCGAGGCCCTGCGCCTGTTCCTCACCGCGCGCTTCCTGCCGGTGCCGATGGTGAGCGGCTCCCTGGGCGGGTCGATCTACACGGACCGGGTGATCTGCGGCCGACGCGGGTTCGAGGTGCGCAGCCCCGGTCGGCCCTCCTTTGGCGCCATCCTGGGCTTCAAGGAGTATCCCGACCGCACCCGGCCGGGGATGCTCAACGACCTCCTGGCCGCCGACTGCCGGGTGGTGCTGACCAACTCCTTCCGCTTCCATTCGCGCGCCGCGGCGACCGGCAGCCTGGCTCGCAAGCAGGCGCAGATGGCCAATGCCGGCGATCGGGCGCTCAGCCAGATGGACGCGCTGCACGAGGCCATGGACGACGTCGCCTCCAACCAGGCCACCATGGGCTCGCACCACGTCTCGATCGCGCTGCACGCCGACACCCTGCGCGAGCTGGAACGCCGCACCGGCGAGGTCCGGGCCAACCTGACCAATGCCGGCGTCAGCGTCGCGGTCGAGGATCTGGGCACCGAGGCTGCCTACTGGGCACAGCTGCCGGGCAACACCGCCTGGCGGACCCGCCCGGGCGACATCTCCTCGCGCAACTTCGCCGGCTTCTCGTCTCTCGACGGCTATCCGCAGGGCGGCCCCTCCCCGGAATGGGGCGTGCCGCTGTTGCGGCTGCTGACCTCGGCCAACACGGGCTTTGACCTGTCGCTGCACGTCGGCGGCCTGCCGCATATGGCGATCTTCGGGCCCTCCGGCTCCGGCAAGACCGTGTTTCTCGGCATGCTGGTGGCCGCCCTGGAGCGGGTCACCGGACCGGGCGGGACCGTGGTGCTGTTCGACAAGGACAATGCCAACGAGATTCTGGTCCGCGCCATGGGCGGGCGCTATCTCACCCTGCGGGCCGGCGAGGCGAGCGGCCTGGCGCCGCTGCGGACCTTGCCCAACACGGCGGAGGCCCGGGTCTGGCTGCTGCGCTTCGTGGTGGGCCTGATCCGCGCCGATGACGGGCCGCAGCCCGACGCCGTCGAGCTACGCCGACTGGCCAAGGCCATCGCCTTCCAGATGCGGATGCCGGCCGCCCTGCGCTCCATCGCCGGGCTGTGCACCTGGTTGGTGGGCGAGGGCGCCGCGAGTGCCGGCAAGCGCCTGGAGCGCTGGGGCCGCGACGGCGATCTGGGCTGGGCCTTCGACGGCGAGATTGACGCCTTCGATCCCGATGCCGGCCTGGTGGGTGTCGACTTCTCGGCGCTGATGGAGGACGAGGCGGTGCGCGGCCCGGCCGCCGCCTACCTCCTGCAGCGGGTCCGCTCGGTGATCGACGGTCGGCGCTTTGTGCTGGCCGCGGACGAGTTCTGGGCCTACCTGCCGGATGAGCGCTTCGCCCGGGCGTTCGAGGACTTCGCCCTGACGCTGCGCAAGGGCAACGGAGCCCTGGTGATCGCGACGCAGCAGCCGCAGCAGGTGCTCCGCCACCCGATCGGCGCCACCCTGGTCAGCAACATGCCGACCAAGATCCTCTTTCCCAACCCGTCGGCCAGCCGGTCTGCCTATTGCGACGGGGGCAATGGCGCCGAGACCCTGCACTGCACACCGGGCGAGTATCGCGCCGTCACCGAGGACATGGCCGTCGGGCCGCGTTCCATGCTGGTCAAGCGCGACGCGGGGTCCGTGATCTGCCGGGTGGAGCTTCCCCCCAGCATGGCGCCGCAGCTGGCGGTGCTGAGCGGCAAGGTTGGCACCGTCCGCCTGCTGCGGACGATCCGGCGCGAGCTAGGCACCGACGATCCGTCGGTGCTGCTGCCCGAGTTCCAGCGTCGCCTGCCAGAGGCGGCCACCTGATGGAGATCCCCCGCATGAAGCGCCTCCTCTTAGCTGGGGCTGCAGCTCTTGGTCTGGGCATGGCAGCCCCGGACGTGGCCCAGGCGCAGATCCCGGTCACCGATGCGCTGGCCAACTCGCAGCTCGCGCAGCAGGTGGCGCATGCTCTCGGCACCCTGCGGCAGATGGAGATGCAGTACCGGCAGCTGCAGGCCACCTACAATGTGCTGGCGCACACCACCAGCGTGTCCACCCTGGCCGGCCGGCTCGGCGCCACGGCCAACGGGCTCGGCGCCGGCGAGATGGGCGCCGCCCTGTCCGGCACCGGTGGCCTCGCGGGCAGCGCCCAGCAGATGGCCAACATGCGGGCCTTCTCGTCCAGTGGCGACGATTGGAGCGCGCGGGAGATGACCCGCAAGGCACAGCGTCTGAGCAATATCCAGGCGGTCGCCCTGCAGCAGATGCGCGTGTCGGAGCAGCGGATCGCCGGCCTGCGCGAGCTGATGAGCGAGGCAGACACCCAGCCCGACATCCAGGCCTCGGCGGCGCTGAACAATCGCATCCAGGCCGAGCACGCCCTGCTGACGGCGCAGCAGCAGCAGCTCGCGCAGCTGCAGATGATCGCCCGCACCGAGGAACAGGCCGACCGGCTGCGCGCTGAGGAAATGCAACGGCAGAGCGCCGAGCAGTGGCGCGACACCCTGCAGCCGCTGGGGGACGAGTGATGCGGCGTTCGATGCTCGCGCTGGCCTTGGTGGCCTTGGGCACCACGCCCGTCCTGGCACAACGGCCGCGCGAGAACCGCGACGTACCCTGGTTCCAGGCGCATCCGCAGATCCTCGATGAGACGCTGCGACGTTGTCAGCGCGACGCCCGTCTGGCTGCCAGCTGGGAATGCCAGAACGCAGAAGCGGCCGGCGCGTCGCGCATGGGCCGGCCGCTATCAAGGAACTCGCCGCCGCTGGAGCAGAAGCACCCCGCGCCGCCTGTAGACGAGAGCGGACTTCCCGAGCCGGATTACAATCCGCGAACGAACCCATTCGGCTTTCAGTCCCTCAAAAGGGCCTGCAAGGAGAAGGGGCCGGGAAGTTCAATGTTCCTGCCCTACTGCCATCAGCTGGACCGCTATCCTGAGGAACGCGACCGTGGAAGGTGAGTTCTTCCAGAACGTTTCTTTAGCCTTCGACGGAAACCTACTCGATGCCATCAACGGCGTCATTAATAGCGGTCTTGCCTGGGTGCGGCCGCAGGTGCGGGCTGCGGCCACGCTGTTCATCCTGATCTCCGGCTGGCTCGTGCTGACCGGCCGGATGGACAAGAACGTGCTGGCCGGTCGCGTGCTGCGCATCATGGCTGTCGCGGCCCTGCTCACATCGGCTGACACCTTCAACACCTACGTCCGCGACCTGTTCCTGGAAGACATCCCGTCGACCGTCGGCGCCGCGCTGACCGGCGGTACGGTCTACGCGCCGGCCGCGCAGTTCGACGCGTTGTGGAGCGCAACGCAGCGCATGGCGGCCACCATGCTCGCGGAAGCCACCGGCTACACGCAGTTCGGCGAACGCCTCGTCATCCGCCTGCTGATGGCAATCTCCTTCATCGCCCTGGTGGTGATCTTCCTGATCTGGGTGATCGTCCGCGTCGTCATGGGCATGGTGATCGCGCTCGGCCCGTTCCTGATCGGCCTCTATTTGTTCGACGCGACCCGTGGCTATGTCGAGCGCTGGGTGGGCAAGCTGGTGTCGCTGACGCTCGTGCAGGTCTGCGTCAGCGTCATGCTGCAGATGTTGATGACCGGCTTCAACAACTACGTCCGCATGGCGCAGGCCAATCCCGGCGGCAGCCTGGATGAGAAGATCGGTGCCCTGCTGCAGGTCGGCGCCTGGTATTGGTGCGGCCTGCTGCTGATCAAAGCCCTGGCGATCGTGGCCTACTCCATTGGCGGCGGCCTCGCCGGCTCTTACGCCCCGCACGTCCAGCTGGCGCAGGGCGCCGTGCGCCTGGCGGCCTTCAAGCTGACCGGCGGCGCCAGTGCTGTTCTGCGCAGCGGCCGCGGCGCCGAGAGCAGCTTCGCCGTCCGCAACAACGCCAACAACCGGGCGGGCTGAGCGCGTGCCCTGCCCCTCCTCCCGCCCTGGAGGCTCTCCCCGATGAAATTCGCCCTGATCCTGCTGCCGGTGCTGGCGCTGGCCGCCTGCGCCGGGGCGGCCGAGCCGCCCTCCTGTCGTGGTGCCGTGTTTCCGCTCAACCCTTCCCGCGTCGCTGCGCCCGAGGCGGCGCCATGAACACGGTCCCGCGCGTCGGCGCTCCGCCGCTGACGGACGACGGGGATGCTCCAGATGCGGTCAAGGCCGCGGCGGTGGTCATCCCGCGCTCTGAGCTGAACCGCCTCTACGCCGAGACTCAGGCCCGCCAGGTGCGCGAGGCCCGCCGTGCCCGGCGCATCGGCACCGGCAAGACGGTGGCCATCATCGGCCTACTCGGCGTAGTGGGGGCACAGGCGCTCGCCGCCCTGCAGCTGTTTCCCCTGGTCCGCGTGGTGCCCGTGGTCGCCGTGCCGCAGCCGGATGGCAGCATGGCCACCGTGGTGCATGGCGACGCCTTGCCGGCGGCGGTGCAGGAGCGCGCGGTGCGCGCCACCCTGTTCCAGTACGTGCGCCTGCGCGAAGGCTGGTCCTCCGGCGAGGCGCGCTACGCCTATGACGTGGTGAGCCGCATGTCGGCGCCGCAGGTGCGGAGCGCCTTCCAGGAATGGTTCAACCTCGACGAGTCGCCCGGCCCGCAGGCCGTGTGGGGCACCCGCGCGACCGTTACCGTGGAACAGCTGAGCGGGGCCCTCCTGCCCAATGACACCGCCCAGGCCGACGAGATCTACCAGCTGCGCTTTCGCCGCACCGAGCGCGCCCATGGCCGCCCGCTGGTGGTGTCCACCTGGGTGGTGACGCTGCGCTACCGCGCCGGCCAGAACATTGCCCTCACGGACGGAACCACGATCAACCCCTTGGGCGTCTTGGTCACGGAATATCGCCCGCCCGAGCGCGAGGGCGTGCCGATCCTGGGGAATGCCCCATGAGGCGCGCCCTGCGGCTGATCCTGGCTGCCACGGTCGCCCTGCCGCTGGCCTGGGCCATGCCGGCCGGCGCGGACGAAGCTCCGGCGCCGGCCGGTGCCGATCCCCGCGTGCGGGTCATCGCCTATGACCCGCAGCAGGTGGTCAAGCTCTACGCCGTGCCCGGCGCAACCCTGACCATCCAACTCGCCCCGGGTGAGGCGGTCGCCGGTCTGCCGGTGTCGGATCAATCCCTGCTGGACCAGCTCGATGCCACCGACCCGCTGGCCCTGGCCGGCGGCCCCGTGGCGCCCTCCGAGCGGGCCGGTTCCGGTCGCGGTGCCTCCACCGACCGCAACCTGCTCACCGCCGTGCGCGGCAATTTCGTGATGATCAAGCCGCTGCGGGATCTGGACCCGCAGCCCTTGTTCATCATCGGCCGCAGCACCGACCCGGTCACCGGGCGTGAGGTCCTGCGCGCCTATACTTTCGAGCTGTCCACCCACGAGGGGCCGCTGACGGCGGACGCGCCGAACACCTACTACCTCGTACGCTTCACCTACCCGGCCGAGGAGCGTGCGGCCGCTGCCGCCGCGGCCAAGGCCCGGCGTCAGGCCAACACCGCAGCCGCAGCGGCGCGTCGCAAGAAACGCGACGAGCGCCGGGCGCGCGAGCGGCTACAGCTCGCCGGCATTCATACCGCCACGCCAGGGGTGATGAACTGGCACTACGACGGCCAGGGCGACCGCGTGCTGGCCCCGGCCGAAGTGTGGGATGACGGACAATCTACCTTCCTGCGCTTCCCCGGCAATCGCCGCGTGCCGGCCATCTTCTCGGTCCTGGCCGATGGACGCGAGGCGGCGGTGAACTATTCGGCCGACACCACCGGTCTCATCACCCTCCATCAGACCGGCAGCGCCTTTCGCCTGCGGGACGGCGGCCTAGTGCTCTGCATCCTCAACCGGGCTTTCGATGCCACGGGCCGCAATCCCGGCACCGGCACCACCAGCCTGGACGTCGTGCGGGAGGTTCGCCGGTGAGCGACGCGGCGGTCTCCGGGGGCGGCGACGCCTCCAACGATCCCGTCTCCCCGGTCGCCGGCGGCCGGCGCCTGCTGACGGGGCGGGAAAAGGTGATGATCGGCGTGGCCGTCTTTGCCGCCTGCGGCATGGTCGCGCTGTGGCCCTCGGGCAAGCCGACCCCGGAGCGCGAACAGGGACAACCGGTGACGGCGGCGGGCCGGTCCCTGCCCTACCGGCCGATGCCCGAGCCGGCGCCCGCCCCGTCCGCGCCGGCCGCAGCACTGCCGACGGTGCCCACCCCGGCCATGATGCCGATGCCCATGCCGGTTCCCGGCAGTGCGGTCGCCTTTGGCGGCGGGCGCCAGCTCCCCAACCCCACCCCAATCATGAGCTACGGGGACCGCGCCCCGCCGCAGGCCGCGCAGCCGGTGCAGGATGGCAGGCTGGGCATGGTTCCGGCCCACCCCAGAGCGACTGCTGGCGCCTACCCCGCCGGCGTGCCGGATGGCGGCGCCGCGGAGCTCGACGACCACCTGTCCTCCCGGCTGCGGCCCTCCCGCATGACTGCGGCCCGCGCGACGGTGCTGCAGAACCCCGAGCTGACGGTGCCAGTGGGCACGCGCATCCCCTGCATTCCCGAGATGCCGATCGACAGCACCGTGGCCGGTTTCTTCTCCTGCATCACGCCGGTGGACGTGCGCGGCTCCACCGGAACCGTCGTGCTGATGGAGCGTGGCACCCGCATCGTGGGCGAGGTCCGCTCCAGCCTGGCGCGCGGCGCGCGCCGCCTGTTCGTGGTGATGACCCAGGCCCTGACGCCGGGCGGGGTGCAGATGGAGCTGAACAGCCCCGGTGCCGACGTGATGGGCCAAGCCGGGCTGGACGGCGAGATCGACAGCCACTTCTTCGAGCGATTCCGCGGCGCCATGCTGCTGGCCTTCCTCGACACCGGCCTGCAGGCCGCGGCAACCGTCGCCAGCAACGCGCTGAACGACGGCAATGGCGTCACCTTCAACCAGTTCCAGTCAGGCGGGCAGCGCGCCACCAGCCAGGCGCTGGACGCTGACATCAATATCCCCTCCACCCTGCGGCGGAATCAAGCCGAGCCTATGACCGTGTTCGTGGCGCGCAACCTGGACTTCTCCGACGTGTACCGGCTGGTCAGCCGGTGAGGGAGCGGATTGTCGATCGGGCGATGCACCCACCCGCCCTGGCCTCGGACGTCACACCATGATGCACGCCGCCGCGCAGCTGGACTTCGCCCTTGCCCCCCTGGCGGGCGCCCTGGCCGATCCCTGCACCGAGGAGCTGTGCATCAACCGGCCCGGCGAGTTCTGGCTCCGCCAGGGCGGGCGCTTCGCGCGGCACCTGGCCCCCGAGCTCGACTTCGACCGGCTGGAAGGCGTGGCGATCCTGGCCGGGGCGCTGAGGGCCCAGAACGTCGGCGCTGAGCACCCGCTCTGCTCCACCGACCTACCGACCGGCCATCGCCTACAGGTCGTGCTGCCGCCGGCCGTGTCACCGGGCACGGTCAGCCTCACCTTCCGTCGGCCGAGCGACGCCGTCGCGGCCCTGTCCGACCTCACCGGCCGCTACGACACCTCACGCTGGAACCGCTGGGACAGACGACGCGAGCAACGCCAGGCGGACAGCGCCAGCCTGCTGCAGCTGTTCGATGCAGGTGACGCGGAGGGGTTCTTTCGCGGGCTGGTACGCGCCCGGCGCAACATCCTGTTCTGCGGCGCCACGGGCGGTGGCAAGACCACGCTGAGCAAGACCCTCACCGCCGAGATCCCCCTTCACGAGCGCATCCTGACCATCGAGGACGCGCTGGAGCTGGTGGTTCCACACGGCAATTGCGTCCGCCTGCTCTACTCCAAGGGCGGGCTGACCCTTGGCGGCGTCACCGCCGACGCCCTGCTGCAGGCCACGCTGCGGATGCGGCCCGACCGCGTGCTGTTGCAGGAGCTGCGCGACGATGCCGCCTGGGTCTACCTCAACGAGGTGATGACCGGGCACCCTGGCAGCCTGACCACCATCCACGGCGCCGACGCGCCGCAGGCCCTGCGCCGGCTGTTCAACCTGGTGAAGGGCACGCCCCAGGGCGCCGCCTATGGCGACGACACCCTGGCCGCGATGATCGGCACCGCCGTGGATGCCATCGTGCCCCTGCACAACGACGCCGGCACCTATGCCATCCGCGAGGTCTGGTTCGCCGACGCCGCCGCGCGCCGCGGCGAGGTCGCCGCCGACCTGCTGCGCGTTGCCTGAGGCGGCGCTCCCTCCCGCCAGGAATCGCCCGATGACCCGTCGCCGCTTGCCCTCCCCCGGCCGCCTGGTGGCGCTCGGGGTTCTCCTGGTCCTCGGGGCGCTGCTCTGGACCGCGGCGGCCTCGGCCGTGTTCTTGTGGGGCACCGGCCTGGTCCGCTACTTCCCGTTTCAGAGCACCGCCTGGCTTGGCCAGTGGTGGAGCTACGCGCTCTATGCTCCTTCCAACCCCATCGTCAGCCGCTGGCTAATGATCGGCGCCGGGGTACCGTCCGTCTTCCTCGGCCTGGTGATCTACCGCCTGGTGCAACTCCGTAGCGGGCGCGTCACCCGCCCCGGCGAGGTGGTGCGCGGCAGCACCGACAACCATGGGCACGCCGCGTGGATGAGCATGCGGGAGGCGCGCGACCGCTTTCCCGGCCCGCATCCCGACTTCGGCGGGGTAGTCGTAGGCGAAGCCTACCGGGTCGATCAGGACAAGACCGCCAGGCTCGCCTTTAATCCGGAGAAGCGCCAGACCTGGGGTCAGGGTGGCCAGGCACCGCTGTTGATCGACCCGTGCAAGACCGGGCCGACGCACAGCCTGGTGTTCGCCGGCTCCGGCGGCTTCAAGACGGTGTCCGCCGCCTCGACCTTGGTGCACTGGACCGGCGCGGCCGTGGTGCTGGATCCCTCGCGCGAGTTGGGGCCGATGCTAACCGCCCACCGCGAGACCCTGGGGCACAAGGTCGTTTCCCTGGAACCGGGCACGCCGGGCGGGATCAACGTCCTCGACTGGATCGACTTCACCCACCCGCTAGCGGAGACCAATGTCCACGCCGTTGTCGGCTGGATCTTCGGGGAGGCGGAGGGCGGTGGCTCTGAGGCCGACAAGTTCTTTCGCAACTGGGGCAAGCAGCTCGTCGCCTGCCTGCTGGCGCACATGCTCTGGGACGAGACGCTCCCGCCGGAGACGAAGACACTGCGAACCCTGCGAGCCGGCATCGTCACCCCGGAAGACCAGATGCGCGACGTGCTGGAGGGCATCCACGCCAACTCGCGCAGCCCCATGGCCCGTGACCTGGCCGGCACCCTCAAAAAGATTGTGCCCGAGACCTTCTCGGGCATCTACGGCAATGCCACCGGCGACACCGCCTGGCTGTCGGTCGCGGCCTATGCCGATCTCGTCTCGGGCGGTGCGGTAGGGACGGAGCCCTCCTGCGGCACCGTGGAGCTGACGCGCGGCGGACTGACGGTGTTCCTGCAGATCCCACTCAAGGTGCTGCGCGACACCCCGGCGGTCGGGCGCGTGCTGGTCGGCGCGCTGCTGAACGCACTTTACGAGGCGGACGGCGCCGTGCAGGGCCGGGTGCTGTTCATGCTCGATGAGGTCAGCCGGCTCGGGCCGATGAAGATCCTGGAGGTGGCCCGTGATGCCGGGCGCAAATACGGCATCACCTTGCAGCTGCTCTACCAGAGCGAGGACCAGCTCGCGCAGCAATGGGGCCGGCAGGGGCGCAACGCCTGGTTCGACAGCGTGAGCTGGCGCTCCTACGCCGCGATCCAGAACCTCGAAACCGCCAAATCCGTCTCCGACATGGCCGGCGGGCATTCGGTCATGGCCGAGAGCGAGGGCCGCAACAGCGGTAGCCAGGGCAAGCCGCTGGAAGCCGGTTCGCGCTCGAGGGGCACCAGCACCAACCGGCACGAGATGTCCCGCGCGCTGATCCGCCCCGATGAGCTGACGCAGGACGTGCGGGGCGACGAGGCCTTCGTCTTCGCGCGGGGTGCCAGGCCGCTGCGCTGTGGACGTGCGATCTACTTCCGCCGACCTGAGCTGCGGGCGGCGGTTGAGGCCAGCCGCTTCCACAAGCAGGCGGCGGAATAGGAGAGAGGGCATGTCCGATAGCAAGGATCACAACGCATTACGCGAGGCATCGCCGCGCCGGCTAAAAGCACCCGCCACGGCTAGTGCAGACACCCAGCAAGCGGCGCAGAGGTGCAGCCCCGCGGCGATAGAACACTGGCAGGGCGTAGCGGCTGCCGGTCGGGCCGCAGCATTACCAGGGGCAAAGGCCACAACAGAAAACGTTTCTCTTTGTGCAGCGTCGCTGAGGCCGGCCGCAAAGCCGGCCATTTAGTCGGCCATGATCTGGTAATTCTGTCGTCGGATCAGTACGATAGGCGGAACCATCAGCCGGCCATTTCTCATGCCTCACGCAGGTCCCGCCTCACTGACTCTACTGCCTGGAAACGAGCAGCCCGCTTGGCCTGCTCTTCGAGACCTCGCCTTCATGTTGGCCTCAGAAGCAGGCGGGCTGGCGGGGCGCCTTTCCCCAGGTACGGCGGCGGCCGTGGGCGATCTCGTGCGAGGGATGAACTGCTACTATTCCAACCTTATTGAGGGCCACGACACGCGCCCGGTGGATATCGAGCGTGCCCTGCGCGCCGATCTTGCCACAGAACCCCGCCGACGCGATCTCCAGATGGAGGCAGCCGCCCACATCGCCGTGCAGGCTGCGATCGATACCGGCGAACTGGATGAGTTTGGTACGCCCTCGGCCCTGATGGTGGAGATTCACCGGCGCTTTTATGAGCAACTGCCGGCCTCACTGCGTTTCGTGGAGGAACGCGAGACCGGACGGCGTGTGGAAGTACGGCCGGGCGAGTTGAGAACCGGCCATGTCCAAGTGGGACACCATATCGCACCCTCACCCA
>Ga0180216_1004052_pt1 | contig 11264 bp, 12 predicted proteins | sample eDN3rd37CBELigMG_FD_128879 | JGI IMG/M metagenome (GOLD analysis project Ga0180216, IMG submission 128879) | Enriched Miracle-Growth compost microbial communities from Emeryville, California, USA - eDNA 3rd pass 37_C BE-Lig MG (version 2)... ...
CCGCCATGCGAGGTAGATACGGGAATCACTTTCTCGATGTCGAGCGCATTCAACACTCCGATGACGTCCTCAGCCTGTTCCTTGACACCGAAGTCGCCAGGCAACTGCTGCGGGTACGAATGGCCGCGCCAGTTCAAACGCAGGACCTTATGCCGCTGAGCCAACGGCGGGACGATATAGTCGAACAGCCTGTGATCTTGACACCAGCCGGTGAGCAACAGCAACACCGGGCCATCGCCTTCACCGTGGATGTCGTAGGTAAACTCGTGACCATTGATGACAATCGAGCTGAGTTGGCTATTTTCTTGCTTATTCATGGAATCATCCCCATTTCTCATGTGTTTGTTCAAATGAGCTGACACACGCAACACCCTCCTATCAACAGATCCCCCCTTTTTTGGAACATGCAAAAAAGGGCAAACCACAACTTATAAAACTAATCGAAATTAGTTTTGATAAGCCATGGTCTGCCCTTGATTGAACGAGTCAAGAGGCCCTTCCACTGCTCTTACAGAAACAAAGGTTCCTCACCCTTGCTTTCGGATAATATTGAATTTTCTGTTATTAATCATTATACGGACCTCATCCAAAAAATCAACCCTATTTCGTTACATTTGCAATACTTTTCTTTCAAAGACCAGTACGCCGATCGCCGAGTCATTCTCGAGATCCCATGACTCATAATTTTGCAGAACCTTCGCCCCTACGGTCTTCTCAAAAAATTTCATGTACTCTTCATTGGTGCTTTCCACAAAGAGTTGTCTGGACTTTAATACCACACTCTTCCCTTCAGGGGTTTTTAAAATGTATTTTTCCATCGGGGTGAGAATCCCTTTTATAAAAAATATCAACACGTTATCGACGATTTTGATTTCCGTATCTCTTGGTCCTCTTCCTAACGTATCCTTGATATAGGCACCGATAAAATTGGATACTTCTCTTTCAATGGAGCTGCGAGTCCTGTTCATGTCCACTCTCCCCACCTTACCGTTATGGTATGCAACATGCTTTGCGAATCCTCACTTCAGATCTTCACCTCCTCTATGAAAAAGTATACCGGAAGTTGTCCAGACGAAAAGCTCCCAGTGTGCTGAGAGCTTTTCGTTCTTCCACAAAACCCTATAGAAATCCATGCCGTTTTGCATAATTCCCCCAATGCGGCCTTCTTCCATCTACATCACAAAAATCATATTCATCGGAAAGAGACCAGCTTGACAGCGCCTGCCCTGTTTTTTGCAGCATGTGAGGGTCTGCCGCCAACGCCGCGATCGCTCTGCCAATAAAAAACGGCGTCTCGGACTCTCCGAAATGCTCCGCGTGCTGCACATCGCTTTTTACAGCGTCCTGCCAATTCTCCTCCTTCACCCCAAAGTAATCCAGCATTTCCTCAGAGCGCAAAAAGCCTGGCGTCACAGAAACAGCCGCAACCTGATGCGGACGCAGCTCTTCTGCCATCGCAGCCGCCATGTGGATCGGCGCTATTTTGGCCAGACTGTAGTAGAGATTACCCCGATACCTGTAATCCGTACCGTCCGTCACTTCGATGATGAGACCTGATTTGCGGGCAATCATCAAGGGGGCGCCGTAATAGTTCGTTATCAAATGCGTTTTCAGTACGCGCTCCTGCATGAGCAGCCCATCTGGCAAGGAATGTTCCCAAAAAGGCGTATCCCACTTGGTCAGCTTCTCCCCGCCCCAGATGTCGTTTACTAAAATATCGAGGACCCCATTCTGTTCTGCCTTGATCCGCTCAAACAGCATCCTTACTTGTTCCGCGTCGGTATGATCTACCTGCACGGAAATTCCGATGCCGCCCCGGGCGCACACCATCTCTGCCGTTTCTTCGATGGTCTCGGACCGATTCAGATCAGACGGATTGCCGCGCACGCTTCGCCCCGTGCAGTAAACCGTTGCGCCTGCCTCCCCAAGCATGACGGCAATTCCTCTGCCCGCGCCCCGCGTAGCTCCCGCGACCACTGCTACCTTTCCCTCCAAAGGCTTTTTCATCGCTTGCAACTCCTCCTTCAATGATGATCCTCTTTATTGTAAAGGGGGATAGATGACACCCTTTGTCATATTTGTGTGGTACTATTTTTACAAGTAGACTTCGCTGGAGGTGCAGACCGCTGAGAGCCGACCGCATGCTTTCGATTTTATTGCTTTTGCAAAATGAGGGAAAAAAGACCACAAAAGAATTGGCGGAAAGACTGGAGGTATCGGAAAGGACGATTCTGCGCGACATGGAGGCATTGAGCATGTCCGGAGTACCCGTCTATTCCGAACGCGGAAGCGGCGGAGGCTGGCTTCTCGCAGACGGCTATCGAACGAGTTTGACGGGGATCAAGGTGGAGGAATTTCTCTCCCTGATCGTGTCGGCGCATCCTGGGTTATTGGCGGATCTGGGCATCAAGAAGCATTTTGATGCCACTTATCAGAAATTGCTCGCTTCTTCCCCCGCTTCGATCAAGAACAACATCGAGCTGATCCAGAAAAAGTTCCATATTGACGGCGCCGGCTGGCATCAAGCAAAAGAAAGCTATCCATACTTGTCCACTGTTCAAGAAGCGGTATGGGCGAACCTCAAGCTATGCATCCACTATAAACGCGACCAAGAAACCGTGGTCCGAACTGTCTGTCCCCTTGGGCTGGTGGCAAAACGCTCGGTATGGTACTTCGTTGCCGATTGCGATGGAGCGCTTCGGACCTATCGCGTCTCGCGGATCGCCTACGCAGAGGTGCTGCAGGAATCATTTCCCTACCCGCAGGAATTTCATTTGGCGAACTACTGGGAGGCATCAACAGCCGAATTCAAGCAAAGGCTCCCTCGCTTTCCGGCCAAACTGAAAGTCAGCGAGCAGCTACTTGGACGCTTGGAGCAGGAGAATTACATCACCGTATTGGAAAAAGCACCTGGAGAAAACGGATGGTTGGAAGCGACCATCCAATTTGCCACGCTGGAGCATGCTTGTGAAATGATTCTCGGCTTTGGATCGTTGGCACAGGTCTTGTCCCCGGAGGAGCTTCGCATCAAGGTGCTCGCTGAAATACACGCGATGCTTGCGGGATACGAGAATCACCCGCCGCTCTCTTCGGGGACGTAACCTGCGAGATGCTTAGACAGACACGTTAATTTGCGCCATCTTTTGCTTTCAATATCCCTAAATAGGCTTTCCAAGGCCCAACGTCCGTACTGTATCGCTTCGCCATGACCCGAACGATTTGAGCAATATGCGTGAGATCATGAACCACCCACGTAGAGATCAATTCTCTTGCCTTTACCGAGCCGAATTCAGGATGCAAGCCCGTAGACTCAAGATGCCGTTCTGGATCAATCAGCTCTTTTAGCCTGGTTATACTCTCTGTTCGGATCTTGTTCAATTCATGCAGCTTCTCTTCGATGGAGCTCTCATGCTTTTTCTGCAAGTGTGAATAGCGGTCAAAAGGGGGAAAGGGTTTCGTATCGCCTTCTTGGAGAATCCATGTCAATCTGGGAATCCAATTCTGCCTTTCTCCCTCTATGAGGTGCTCAATCACTTCTGAGACAGTCCAGGTTCCTTCGCCTTCCCTGTAATGCAACCATTCGTCCGAAATGCCGGATAAAAAATGCTCCAGCGTCTTCGGTGTGCGCTCCAGAACCTCAATGGCTTCTTTCATCGTGAAGTTCATGTACCCGCTCCTCTCTGGGGCTGTCCCCATTTCCCAATTCTTTGAAAGCCTTCTGATTCCTGCATGTTTCGATCCATGCAAAGACTGCGGCGACAGTTCCGTCCTATTCGGGCAATCACCACTTGGCCGCCCAGGCTTCGATCTCCACCTTTAAAGTAGAGACCGCTAATGCCGGGACATAAGCCATGGTCATGGCAGGGGGAGTCCCGCCGTGAAACTCCTGCCACACTTGATTGAAATAGTGCCAATCCATCCCCTCCGTCGCCCAGATGTTGATTTTGATGATTTGATCTACGGATACCGATTCTTCAGCCAAAATATGCTTGATATTTTGCAATGCGTTGTATAGCTGCTGATTCAGCTCGACCGGCATTTCTCCATTTTCATCATTTCCGACCTGCCCGGAAAGCACGAGCAAACCAGCTCCATTTGGTACCGTGGTCAGATGCGTATAGGAGCCGATTGGAGGAGCAATGCTGCCCGGATTTTTCCGCTGAACCTTTTTCGTGGCAGCCTTTCCTGTCCAGTCGTCCTTAATCATCGCCAACGTCTGATGATCTTCCCAATGTCCGTTGATCTTCACGTTTTTTCGGGCAATGCCTTCCTTCGTAAAGCCGGCTTTCAACAGCACTTTCATCGAGCCCGTATTATGCGGCATGACTCCCGCCTCGATCCGGTGGAGCTCCAATTCCGTAAACGCATAGCCGACGACCAGATTCACTGCCTCGGTCATGTACCCTTTGCCATTGAAGTCCTTATCCAAAAAGTACCCAATCCAGCAGCTTTGCAGATTGTAACGGACTACCTCGGATAGGATTACCTCGCCAATCAATTGCCCCGTACTGCGTAAAAAGATGAAAAAGAGGTATCCCCTGTCTTCCTGCTGCAGCTTCAAAGCGTCTTGGATACGATCCAGCTGCCCTTCGTAGGTATAGAAGGCTTCGTCTCTTCGTCCTGTGAACTGCTGAAAAAAGTCCCTGTTTTTCACTTCCAGAGCCAAAAGGGATTGAGCATCCGACTCCTCCGCCAGTTTGACGACAATGTTTTCACCAGTGATCTGCATCTGTATCTCTCCTTTTTTAGGTATAAAAAAACACCACAGGAAAGCAAACCTGTGGCGCACCTTGAAAAGAAGAAACCACAGGCGAGCGACCTGTGGTGATTTTTCCACGGTATATCCTTTACTGCCCGCTAACGAAAGGATAAAAGTCGCTGACATCCAATTTTGGACATACTTCTCCCGTCGTTAGCAAAAACAAAGAAAACAGCCGTCGAGTATCCAACTCCAGCAGACAACGATTTCAAGGATGCTTTTTTCATCTGGATACCCTCCCTTGGCATTTTTTCACAGTCTAACATAGAGCATACAATTTTTCGAAAAAGCAGTCAATATCACATGGCTCCTTCTCCTGTACCTGTTCCCTTGGGTACCAAAGAAAGTTGGTACTTTTTGTTTTTTCCATGTTCACTTTTACTATACTTATATCCTTACGCTCGAGGTGAATGACATGATTAGAGTAAAACCTCTTCTCGTCTACTATTGCATCCTTTCGCTCGTCTTTTTTAGCGGCCGACTGTATATCATGAATACCTATCATATGACAGAAGGTCCAGTCCCCCAAGAAGCGTTTCAAGCATTATTCAACTGGGTCAGCCTGTTGGCTTATTTTTATATCGTACCGCTGTTACTCGCGGGATTGCTCGGGTTTATCCGCTTTTTCAGACGGAAAGGACTTTCTTGGTTTCTCAGCATCCTATTAAGCGTGATGTACATCTTATTCGCAGCAGTGATTGGATACGTCTTACTGTTCGTCTTTGTGCTCATGTTCTATGGTTTTGCTCCATGAGTAGAGGGTTCAATCATTGCCCTAGCAAAGTATACATTCTTGGATGCAACATAACCGTCCGTACGCCCTTGAAAATAGCGGCTTTGGATCTCAGCGGGGCTGAGGTTCTCCATGAGGCGCAATCCCAAATGAGAAAGTTGTGTTGCCAGCTCCGAAGGGTCGAAATACGTTTTTATCGGTTCCCCGATCTTTTGTAAATTTTCTCGCGTCTCTTGGGAATGTGAAGCATTTTCGTCTGGTCCAAAATAATCGAAAAGAACCGTGCTACCCGCAGGGGCTACCTCGGTGATGGAACGTAGCGTCTCGAACACCTCGTCTTGTGTCAGATACATAGTGACACCGAGCCAGCTAAAAAAGCTTTTCGCCTGAGGATCGAAGCGGTATCCCATGAGTGCTTTTGACAAGCTTTCTCTCGAGAAGTCCACCGGAACGAAAGACAGATTTGCAGGTATCTCCCATCCCAACTCAGCCAGACGCTCACGTTTAAAGGCTTGTGTAGCTGGGTGGTCGATCTCGAACACCCGAAGCTTCTCCAGCAATTCCGGTCGACGAAAGGCAATGGTGTCCATCCCGGCTCCGAGTATCACATACTGCTGCACCCCTTGCTGGTAAGCCACTTCAAGATGATCTTCCGCATATCTTGAACGGCTAATTACTTGAGGCAGCCCCATGGATTGCAAGAAGAATCGCCAGGAATTCTCTTGGTCAGTATTCGGCTTCAACTGAAGCGCACCAGCCAAACCCTGTTCAATGAGTGTACGTCTTTCTTGCGGGATCATGTCGTAGGCCAGAAAGTCATCAAAGATTTTTGGGGTATCATTCCTGGAGTGATAGGCCCGGATATAAGCCGTCATGATTGAGGTTAGACTAACCTGGTTTTCCTTCAAGCGCGCAGCCTCCTTTTTCGAACGTTTTGTTCTAAAAGGTAGTATACCAGCCGCGCAATAATAATAAATATAAAATATTTAATCATAACACATAATTTATTTTTAGTCAAGAGTCTATTTCCCTATTCTTTTTCGTATTTTACTATCGGAAAAGCTATTTCCCCCTGCTAAAGGTCGATATCAACTCTTTCAACTCCTCTGCCATGTTAGCAAGGGATCTGGCCGATGCGGAGATCTCTTCCATGGAAGCGAGCTGTTCTTCCGTAGATGCCGCTACTTCTTCTGACGTTGCGGCATTTTCTTTCGCAAAGAGGGCAAGCTGATCCGCTGCGGCTGAAACCTCTTGGACCTCGTCGGACATCTGATGGGCCGTCACTGAAATCGCCTCGATTTGGGGAGAGATTTCCCTCATGCTCGTTACAATCGTCTGGAATTTCTCGATTGCCTCCTCCGACACGTTGATGCCGTTTTGGACCTCGTCGGTAACCTGTTCCATGATTTGTACCGTGTATCATGTTGAATCCCTTTCAGGATTTCAAAAATTTGCTTCGCCGATGTTTGGGATTGTTCGGCTAGCTTCCCTATTTTAATTCCCGAATTGGTTTCATGATTGCTTTGGTCACAAAGTAAATGACCACAGCTCCAGCCAGGAGTGCTCCAAGCAAAACAAACAAGGTTGCGTGAAGGATCTTGGAGGCAGCATCATCTACCTCAGATGAAAACATTACGCCAACAATCTTCCAACCGGTCAATTCATTGGAGGCAAAGGTCATTTCCTTGCTTTCACCATTCAGTTCATAGGGAAAATGACCAACCTCCACTTGATAGATCAAATCGATGATGCTCTCTGTAGCCTTTGAACCGCTCTCCGCAGTCGGGTGAACAATGTAGTTCCTGTCTTTATCAAGAAGAGCAGCGTACCCCTTTTTCCCGATTTTGACTTGTTCCGTAAGTTTTTGAATATCACTTATGTATAAATCTGCAGCCACCACTCCGGAACCATCCTTTAGTTTCTTGGCGACGGTAAGAATCACTTTTTTCGTAGCCTGATCCACATAAGGGGTGGTAATCACGACATCCCCGTTGCGTTCATCCGCGTCTTTATACCAGTTCCGTTGCCGCGGATCAAAATCTATTTTTCTAGGGGTAGTACCAGCGAAGCTGACACCACCCGCAAAGTGAATGTAATTAAATAGGAAATTTATTGATAACCTCGTTGTACTCTTGTTGGGCATCTGTGATTGCAAGCTTAGAATAGACTTCCAACGACTTGCGGCTTTCGTGGCCGGAGTACGGTTGTATGAGCGCGTCATCGATGCCCTGCTTTTTGAGCCAAGTCAACAGGAAATGTCGTAGCTTGTGCGGCGACAGATTTTGCACAAGGCAGGCTTCCTCCGAATATTTGGCCAGAATCTTTCGTATCCCCCGATCCGTATATTTTTTCTTCCAAGATGATTCGAACAGGTAAACCCCCTGCTTCTTTTTCATCGAATCGGCGTGCATAGCCAGCATTTCTTTGAACGATTGAGGGAAGGGGACAATGCGATCTTTGCTGCCTTTGCCTTTGTTAATCCGGATTTGGCAGTAGTGGAAATCAACATCGGACAACTTGATATTGATCAGCTCGCTTACTCGAACGCCGGTATATAGAAGCGTCTTGACGATCATCATATCTTGAAAGTTCTTCGCTTTCCAAACCACGTCGTAGTAGCGTTTAAGCTCCTCTTCTGTAGGTACATAAGGAAGCTTCTTTGCTACTTTTGGAACCTCAATCTCCAGTTCCGCTCTAAGATGCTGGAACAAGCTTTTGAGATAGGTATAATCTGGCCTTTCTCCACGAAGATATTTGGACAGTTCCTTCGCTTTACGTTTCGGCGATTTCATCTCTCACTCACGCGATAACACCTTCTTCCAACGGAAGGCGTTCGTTCATGTTCAGTCTGAATGTACCATAAGGGTTTACATGCGTGTATATCAGCGGGGTAAGCGCCCGTAAGTCTTCCGGAGTCATCATATCGTACCATTTACGGTCGGATAGGACGCTTTGCAACATAATGGTATTAATGTACACCAGACAGTTTTGCAGAAGGTGAAGTGATAATACGGCCATCTCTTGATCCTCTAACCGGTTGGTGGAAATTTCTCCGTCTTTGCCGTAAAAAATAAAGCTGTTGGCCGAATTCCAGTTTTCCACAACATTCAAACCTTCATTGATCTCGCGACGCAGCTCTTCAGAGTGAAGGTAGTCGCACAGGAATATCGTCTTGACCGCTTTGCCGAGTTCCCCCAATGCTTGATAGGTCGGATGCTTTAGGTTATTGCGGGTAAATCGTTTCAGGATTGCTTCCGTTTCGGCGGTTCCAAGGCGCAGGGCCGTTGCGTACTTCATCATTTGATCGTACTGCTGCCGAATCAGTTCCCAATTGATTGGACGGGTCAGTACCGGTTGTAAATTAGGATAGGCATCCGTCATGCCTGGCTCGGGCCTGTACAACTTTTGCGAATGAATCGCCTTGAGTCGAGGCATGAGCTGATAACCCAAAAGATAACAAAATGCAAACGCAACCTCGCTCTGGCCGTGCGAGTCCACATAATTCTTCTCGACTTTCATTTCGGTACAGTGAGGAAGCAATCCTTCCATCATGGCTGCAACTTCGGAGGAGGAGCACGATTTGAGCTGCGAGTAGATGCATGTCGAGTTCTTCTCAACGTGCCAATAAATCATAACGCCACGGCCGCGGTAACGAATATGCCATTCCGTCATAAGGTTTTGATCCCATGCGCCAAACTTTTTCGAATCCGAGGCACAGGATGTCGTGGCATCGCCCCAAATCTCTTGCATCCAAACACGGAAAATCGCGTTCACCACTTCGGATATCGCGTTTCGAAGATTGTCCTTATGAATGAATTTCCTCCGGACGTACAACAAATCCTTGTAGCTTTCTCCATGCTCACCGGCACTCACACGTTTTAGGCCGGTGTTCGTTCCGAGGCCATATAGGGATAGGATAAGTCTTTTTTGCAGCGTATCCCGTCCTAACGCTTCACGAACAGCAACGGTCTTGAATTTTTCCGTAAATCCAACTCGAAGATCGGCTTCTTTCAAAATATCCAATAGGCTCGTCATCGGCCAACGCCGAAGCATCTCTGCTTTTATACGTGATAAATTGACCGGTTCTGCTTGTGGTTCTAACGGAGACAAGCTGATCCATCCATTCCCTTTCTCCGTGATCCGAACCTTGGGGTTCTTCTGGAGTCCGGTATCGAGTTTTTCCAATCCTTCTTTCATGGCTTGCTATCAACGTTGCAATGAATGCTTCCGCGTCCAACGGCTGCTTTAGAGCTTTGTAATTTTCTTCTCGCCGATCTTCGAAGTCTGTTGGCAAGTCATCGTCCGGATTACGGTACCGCTTCGCTCCGACCACCCATATCTCCTTGCAACGAAGCTTTTCCCGTAAAGCTTGCAGGACGCTTATCTCATAATTCATCCGATTAATCCGCTCTTGTCCTTTCTCGTCCTTCTCAACAATGATTTCTTTATTAACAGTACGGATCACACCATCTACCGGAATTTCTTCGGACATTGGCAAATAATGATGACCAGTATCCGAATATTTCTTGACCAGCTCCAACGCACGAATCACCGGACGATGTACTTCATTGTTTGATCGAAATTCCAGGATGCCTAATATTTCGGGAACCATACGGCGGTAGTGACTCCCATAGGAAGCCCGAATAATGGTATGAATTTTCTCTCGGTAGGCCGGTCCGGTGTGTTTGAATTCTTTTATCAAATCCCGTAATGTTTGTTCATTAACAACCGGGAAAATGACATCACGAATTACTCCATCTGGATTATTGATTGCGGACTGCGCCATGTTGAATAAAATTCCATACTTATTGCTTACCTTGCGTAAGTCATTCAGAATTTCCTTTTCGACTTTACGTTCTGCTCTTACTCCTATCCGATGGACGATCTGAATAAGCAGCTCGATCAAATTGTCCGTTATTTCCATACTTCTTAGCCGGAAGAAGGCGGCCAACAGTGTATAACGGATCGGATCAGGATGCCGGCGAAGTTCCCTGAGATCCTCTGTTGCGGTCCGCTGTCGGTACTTGGTCAATACTTTAAGAGGGATATCACGAAACAGATCATCCGGAAGTTCCAGATTTCGAATCGTTCGTAGCTTGCTTACTTCTCTTAACACACTTTCAACACCTGGTTTGCCTGGATCGGACTTCAGCTCTTGAAAAGAAAGAAGTCCCCCGTCGCTGCTTGAACCGCCCTGTTCTTCATCCAGAAATGCGATGCGCTCTACAAGTGAATCCAATTTAGACAAAGACGACGTGGGCATCTTGCCCAGTGTGGCTTGGAAAAATTGCTCTTCATATGTACAGATTGCCGCTCTAATAAGTCGCTCGATGCGATCGGGCGTAGGCGGTACAACTTTTATCTCCCGAAATCGCCGGTATACAATCTCAACCAAATGTTCGAAGTCGTGATCCTGGAATAACACATTTTTGCATAGCCAATCGATTACCTCTTCAGCATCTTGGATGGTATCCTCACGAAAGGGGGTAGTACCAGCGAAGCTGTCACCAAGGGCAAAGTAGATGTAAATTAAATGGGAAATTTATTGATAACCTCGTTATATTCCTGCTGGGCATCGGTGATTGCAAGCTTCGAATAGATTTCCAATGACTTCCGGCTTTCATGACCGGAATACGGCTGTATGAGTGCGTCATCGATGCCCTGTTTATTGAGCCAGGTCAACAGAAAATGACGCAGCTTGTGTGGCGACAGGTTTTGAGCAAGTTTAGCTTCCTCCAAATATTTGGCCAAAATCTTCCGTATTCCCCGATC
>Ga0180216_1004055_pt1 | contig 11259 bp, 7 predicted proteins | sample eDN3rd37CBELigMG_FD_128879 | JGI IMG/M metagenome (GOLD analysis project Ga0180216, IMG submission 128879) | Enriched Miracle-Growth compost microbial communities from Emeryville, California, USA - eDNA 3rd pass 37_C BE-Lig MG (version 2)... ...
ACTTCTCGACATGCGTCGCCGATTGCGTGCGCAGGTAGTAGGTCGTCTTCAATCCGCGCTCCCACGCCAGCCGATAAAGCGCATCGAGCCGCCGGCCATTGGGAGCCGCGAGGTAAAGGTTCAGCGACTGCGCCTGATCGATCCACTTCTGCCGGCGCGAGGCAGCATCCACGAGCCAATGCGCGTCGATCTCGAACGCTGTCGCATAGAGCTCCTTCAGGTCTTCTGGTACGCGATCGATCGGTCCGAGCGAGCCGTCAAAATACTTGAGGTCCGAGATCATCACCTCGTCCCAGAGCCCGCGCGCCTTGAGATCGTGCACGAGATAGGGATTCACGACCGTGAAGTCGCCCGACATATTGGCCTTGACATAGAGGTTGCGGAACGCCGGCTCGATCGACTGCGCCACACCGACGATATTGGAGATGGTTGCCGTCGGCGCGATCGCCATGCAGTTGGAATTGCGCATGCCGATCGTCGCGACGCGTTCGCGTAATGCGCTCCAATCGAGCGTTATCGAGCGATCCATGCGCAGGTCGGCGCCACGCGCCTCGTCCATCCGCGCAATGGAATCGATCGGGAGAACGCCTTGCGACCAGAGCGAGCCGTCAAAGGAGGGATAGCGGCCGCGTTCAGCAGCGAGGTCGACCGAGGCCGAAATTGCCTCGTAGCTGATCGCCTCCATGCTCTCGTCGGCAAAGGTGACGGCCTCCTCCGAGCAAACCGGCAGGCGCAGAATATGCAACGCGTCCTGATAGCCCATGAGCCCCAGTCCGACAGGGCGATGCCGAAGATTTGAGCGTCGCGTCTCGGGGATTGTGTAGAAGTTGATGTCGATCACGTTGTCAAGCATGCGCATGGCCGTCTGCACGGTGCGCGCCAACCGTTCACGATCGAGCCCATTCGGCGTTACGTGGGCTGCAAGGTTGATTGAGCCGAGATTGCAGACCGCCACTTCGCTATCCGACGAGTTGAGTGTAATTTCGGTGCACAAATTCGAGGAATGCACCACGCCGCAATGGCGCTGGGGAGAGCGAATGTTGCACGGATCCTTGAATGTGATCCATGGGTGACCGGTTTCGAACAGCATGGTCAGCATGCGACGCCACAGGTCGACGGCGCGTACGCGCTTGGCAACGCGCATCTCCATTCGCTCCGCCTTTTGCTCGTAGTGCCGATAGCGTTCGGCAAAGGCGCTTCCGTAAAGATCGTGCAGATCGGGCACTTCATCGGGCGAGAAGAGTGTCCAATGCGCATCCTCGGCGACGCGCTGCATGAAAAGATCCGGCACCCAGTTGGCCGTGTTCATGTCGTGCGTGCGGCGGCGGTCGTCGCCGGTATTCTTGCGTAGATCGAGAAACTCCTCGATGTCGATGTGCCACGTCTCAAGATAGGCGCAGACCGCGCCCTTACGCTTTCCGCCCTGGTTCACTGCGATTGCGGTGTCGTTGGCAACCTTCAGGAACGGCACCACGCCCTGGCTTTCGCCATTGGTGCCCTTGATGTGCGCGCCAAGCCCGCGTACGCGCGTCCAGTCATTGCCGAGGCCGCCAGCGTACTTCGAGAGCAGAGCGTTGTCCTTGATCGATTTGAAAATGCCGTCGAGATCGTCCGGCACGGTCGTCAGGAAGCAAGACGACAACTGAGGGCGCTGCGTTCCCGCGTTGAATAACGTCGGTGTGGAGCACATGAAGTCGAACGAAGACATGAGATCGTAGAACTCGATTGCGCGTGCCTCGCGATCGATCTCGCGCAATGCGAGGCCCATGGCGACCCGCATGAAAAAGGCTTGCGGCAGCTCGAAGCGCACGCCGCGAGCCTGAAGGAAATACCGATCGTAAAGCGTTTGCAATCCGAGGAACTGGAATTGCAGATCGCGCTCGGGCTTCAGCGCTGCGGAGAGCGTCGCCAGGTCGAAGCGCGCCAGCTCGGGGTCAAGAAGCTCGGCCTTGATGCCGCGGGCAACGTATTCGGGGAAATACTCCGCATAGCGTTCGCCCATCTCGGTCTGGGTCGCCTGCTCGGGGCGGCCGAAGACGAACGACAATGCTTCGGCCCTGAGTTTGTCGAGCAGCAGCCGCGCGCTGGCGTAGCTATAGTTGGGCTCCTTCTCGATCAGTGTGCGTGCAGCCAGGATTGGCGCGAGCGCCAGTTCGTCGGTCGTGATGCCGTCGTAAAGATTGCGGCGCGTCTCGGCGAGAATGGGCGTTGCAGAAACGTCGGCGAGATCGGCGCAAGCCTCCTCGACGACGCGCGCCAGGCGGACGTCATCAAGCGCCACAAGCGTTCCATCCGGCTGCTTGACGTGCAGTTTCGGGCCTGCGGCGGGCGCCGTTTCGGCAGTCGGCTCGGATGCGCGCTCCTTTGCCCGTGCCTCGCGATAAAGGACGTAGGCGCGCGCCACCTTATGGTGCTCGCCCCGCATCAGCGCGAGCTCGACCTGATCCTGGATCTCCTCGATGTGGAAGGTGCGGCCTGTCTCTCCGCGACGCGTCAGCGCCGCGACGATTTGATGGGTTAGCTCCTCGACGGCTTCATGCACGCGCCGTGACGCGGCGGCCCGCCCGCCTTCGACGGCCAGAAACGCCTTGGTGAGCGCGACGCTGATTTTGGAGGCATCGAACGACGTCACCGAGCCGTTGCGGCGGATCACTTGGTAAGCCGGCGCCGATTTGACTGTTGGAGACGCTGACCGAGCGCTGCGGCCTGGAGTGGTATCGGTTGATTTGGCTTCGAGAGTAGTAGGCACCAGCTTGACCCCTATCGATCAGGGAGCAAGGGCCGAAAGGGCGCGAGCGCATACGCCGCATGTGCGTGCGAGGGGATGCCAGCCAGCGACCATCGAGACACCCCGCCCGAGGACGTTCATCAACTGTCGTGGCAGGTCTCCTGGCTCACGGGTCTCTGCTCTCGTCCGGCCTTCCCGAGATCTCGCGATCCCAGTGACACGAATTGGACAAGCGCTCGCCGCTCACAGTTGCGGGGGCAGCTCCGGCCTTGCCCTACGAAGGAAAGGGCTCACCGGCTTCCCTCTTAGCTCGAGGCAGAACGCGCCTCGAGAACCACGACGCCTATATCTAGTTGGTGATTCTTATTTTAGCCGCAAGAGATCGTGCGATGTGTGTCTGAGATGCACATCGCACCCACGGCTTTTCTACAACACACCGGAACGGATGCTGACGCTGGCCGAGGCCTCTCAGGCGATCCATTGTGCATGGACTCGATACGGCCACCGGCGGCGTACATGTTCGTTCCGCCCTATGCGGGGAAATGGCGCAACGGGCGCCGAGTAAACGGATTGGAATGACGGCCACGCTCAACGGGTCCAAGACCCGGCGAATGTCGCAAATCCTGTGCTCGTTCGCCATATGGCGTCGCGAGGCGAATTCAATCTTTTCTATGACTGCATCTGCGAGAAATTGTTTCTTGAACTGATGCAGTTCGCACAAAATATCAGCTAGAAGAAACGGAGCGTATTCCGCGAGATTTATTGCGATATTTTCGCGGGCGGCCTGTTTAATCAACTCACACGTTATGGGGCGTAGACTGCATGTTGGCGAGCGAGCTCGGTGCGAGTATAAAAAGCACTCGGATTTTTCGGCGCGCTTGGATAGTCTGCGGTCGCGGCAGTCCGCCAAACGCGCGAGCAGCTCGATATTAGTCTCTAGCTGATCCGCCGGCGAAACCCGTGCGGTCTGGGAGAGACCGGGCAGCCGTGATGATCGCAAGCATCCTGGGACACCGATGTCGGGAGCCCTCGTTGCCCACACGAGATGATTTGACCAAACGGAAGGGAGATAGGCTATGAGCCTTCGCATCAATGATACCGCTCCAGATTTCACCGCCGATACCACCGCCGGCTCGATCAGCTTCCATGAATGGATCGGCGATGGCTGGGCCGTTCTGTTCAGTCATCCGAAGAACTTTACGCCGGTTTGCACGACGGAGCTCGGCACCATGGCGGGTCTCGAAGGCGATTTCAAAAAGCGCAATGTCAAGATCATCGGCATTTCGGTCGATCCGGTGGAAAGCCATAAGAAGTGGAAGGACGACATCAAGACGGCGACCGGCCACGCGGTGGACTATCCGCTGATTGGTGACAAAGACCTCAAGGTGGCCAAGCTTTACGACATGCTGCCGGCTGGCGCGGGGGACACTTCCGAGGGCCGCACGCCGGCAGATAATGCCACGGTGCGCTCGGTCTACGTGATCGGGCCGGACAAGAAGATCAAGCTGGTGCTGACCTACCCGATGACGACGGGGCGCAACTTCGACGAGATTCTTCGCGCAGTCGATTCCCTGCAGCTCACGGCCAAGCATCAGGTTGCGACTCCGGCCAATTGGAAGCAGGGCGACGACGTGATCATCACCGGCGCCGTCTCGAACGAGGATGCGGTAAAGCGCTTCGGTTCGTACGAGACGGTGTTGCCTTATCTGCGCACAACCAAGCAGCCCTCTGCCTGATTGCGGTTTGGCTGGACGAAATACTTCTCCGGCGGATCGGGCAGGAAGATCCCGCTCGATCCGTCCGGGCCGAATGTCTTACTTTATACTGTACCGGGCCGATACAACATCGCCGTGATCGTCTTTCCCGGAGATGACGACGATCGCTCCTTTAGCGAGGGGCGCTGGCAGCTTCCCGACGAGCTTCTCGCCACCGGCATCGACCAGTTCGATGGTCGTGCTTTTGCCGGCCGATTGAACGATCGCCCGCAGCTTTGTGCCTTCGGTGCCGTGCGCCTTGCCGTCGGCAACGATGTAGACCGTAATTTCCGAAGGGGCGACGACCAATTCGATCTCGTGTCCGCCCTTGCCTGAAAGCAAGCCGCCGTGCGGGCCGGCTTTCTGAGCTTGGGCTGTCGTTGCCGCAAGCAACATGAATAGCACGAAGGTAAAGCGTTTCATGTGGCACTCCTTTCGCTGATGAACGTGGGTGAAGTTGCTGGTTCGGTGTGTGCGTGCGCAGTCAGAACGCTTCGGTCGGCTGGGCTCTGTCCTGTGTCGGGGCCCGGTTCGAAATCGCGTCTGCACCGCGGGCGGCAAGAATCCGCTGCAGCGGTTTTTCGCCGAAACGCAGGAACATGAGCGGCGTGAGCACCGTATCGATGAGCGTCGCGCTGACGAGGCCGCCGAAGATCGTGACGGCAACAGGATGCAGGATCTCGCGCCCTGGCTCGCCTGCCCCGGAGAGCAGAGGAATAAGCGCCAGACCCGCCGCAAGGGCCGTCATGAGCACGGGAGACAGCCGCTCGAGACTCCCTCGCACAACCAGACCGGGACCGAACCGTTCGCCCTCGAAAAGCGCGAGGTTGACGTAGTGGCTGATCTTGAGGATGCCGTTTCGTGCACTGATGCCCGCCAGCGTGATGAAGCCGATCATGGACGCGACGGAAAGTGGTTGGTTCGCGATCCAGAGCGCAATCACGCTGCCGATCAGTCCCAATGGAATATTGGCGAGGATAATGCCTGCCAGGATCGGCGACTGGTAGCGCTGGTAGAGCACCATGAAGATCAATGCCAGCGACACGAGTGACAGAATGCCGATCACCATCGCGGCTTCCTCTTGCGCCTTGAAGGTGCCTTCTAGCGAGGTGACGTAGCCGCCGGGCAGATCGGTTCCTGCAACGATCTGCCGGACGTCGGCAATGATGGCCGCCATGTCGCGCACGCCATCGCTGTTCGCCGACACGACGATGCGGCGCTGGCCGTTCTCTCGAAGGATTTGATTTGGTCCGTCGCTCTCCTCGATCTTGGCGAGCATGCGCAACGGCACGAAGCCGGACGGCGTCGAGACGAGCAGGTCCTCAAGTCCGCTCGTCGAACGGTTCGCATCGGAGATCCGCATCACCACATCGAACCGTCGGTTGCCTTCGACGATCTGGGACAGTTCGCGGCCGTTCGACAGGCCTTCCAAGGCCTCCGTAAGGGCGGCCGGCGTGATGCCGTAGAGTGCCGCTCGTTCGTAGTCTGGTGTCACGGTCAATTGCGGGATGAGAACTTGTTTCTCAACCTGCAGGTCAACCAATCCCGAAACCGATTGCAGGCGCGTCTGCAGCAGTGCAGCCAGCGTGCGCAGCGTATCGAGATTGTCCCCGTAGATCTTGATCGCGATCTGGGCGCGTACGCCCGACAGCATATGATCGAGGCGGTGCGCGATCGGCTGGCCGATGGAAACGGAGGCCGGGAGCACTTGCAGCTTGCTGCGAATGTCGCTGTAGACGACCTCCCTGGGGCGCTCCGACTTCCGGAGATCGACGTCGATCTCGCTGTTGTGGACGCCCTCGGCATGCTCGTCGAGCTCCGCGCGCCCCGTCCGGCGGCCGACCGTCGTGACCTCGGGAACCTCGAGAATGAGCCGTTCTGCGATCTGGGCCAGCCGGCTCGACTCGGCGAGCGAGATGCCGGGATTGAATTGCAGATTGACGAGAAGCGTTCCCTCGTTGAAGGGCGGCAGAAATGCCCGCGGCAACAGCCACGCGCCTACGCCGGCAAGCGCGACGCCGGTTGCGATGATTGCGATGACTATTCGGCCATGGGCGAAGGTCCAGCCGAGCAACCTTCTGTTCGCCGCCTTCAATTTGCGCACGACATAGGCATCTCTTTCGTGCGCGGCGGAAGAGGATGTCAGAAAATAGTACGCGAGCACGGGCGTCAGCGTCACCGATGTCACCAGCGAGGCCAGAATGGAGACGATGTAGGCGATGCCGAGCGGCGTGAAGAGACGCCCCTCGATGCCCGACAGCGCGAACAGCGGGACGAACACCAGGACGATAATCAGCGTTGCGTAGAAGATGCCCGATCGGACCTCATGGCTCGCGGCGGCGACGACTTCGAGCACCGGTCGCGGATGGGGCTGCTGCCGGTTCTCTCGCAGCCGGCGAAGAATGTTTTCGACGCCGACGACGGCATCGTCGACCAGTTCGCCGATCGCAATCGCCAAACCGCCGAGTGTCATCGTGTTGATGGAGAGGCTGAAATACTCGAAGACCAGAATGGTGATCAGGATCGAAACCGGGATGGCGGTAAGCGAAATCAGCGTCGCGCGGACGTTCATCAGAAAAAGCATCAGGATGACCGCGACGACGATGCCGGCCTCCAGAAGCACGCTTTTCACATTGCCTATCGATGTTTCGATGAACGTGGCCTGGCGAAACTGAATCTGATCGGCCTTGATGCCCGCCGGCAACGTTTTCTGGATGGCCTCCAGACGCGTCTCGAGCCGTTTGGTGATGGCCACCGTGTCGCCGTCCGGTTGCTTCTGGACGCCGACGATAACCGCTGGGTTACCCATGTACCCGGCGTCGCCGCGCTTCGGACGCGCGCCGAACGAAACTTCGGCGACTTGTTTCAAGATGATATTCTTGCCGTTGCGGGAGACCACGACGACATTGCGCAAGTCCTCGAGCCGGTTCGTGATGCCGATATTTCGAATGAGGTACTCGCGCGCGTACTGATCGACGAAGCCACCGCCGGTGTTGACGCCGAATTGCCGTACGGCATCCTCGATTTGTTTCGGCGTGATCGCTAGCTCGTTCATCATCTGCACGTTCGGAGCGATCCGGTACTGGCGCACCTCGCCGCCGATCGGGATGATCTGCGCAATGCCGGGAATTGTCAGAAGCTGTGGTCGGATGGTGAAATCCGCGATCTCGCGCAGCTCCATCGGCGTCACGGATTTGTCGCCGGTGACCGCGATCAGCATGATCTCGCCCATGACGGACGAGATCGGACCCATTTGCGGCTGAACGCCCGACGGCAGTCTGCTCTGGACGATCGAGAGCCGCTCGGCGACCTGCTGGCGCGCCCGATAGATCTCCGTCTCCCAACCGAACTCGATATAGACGATCGACAAGCCGACGCCGGAAACCGAGCGGACGCGCAACGCGCCCGGCATTCCGTTCATGGCTGTCTCGATGGGGTAGGTGACGAGCTGCTCGACCTCCTGGGGGGCAAGGCCATGCGCCTCCGTCATCAGCACGACGGTCGGACGGTTGAGGTCGGGGAATACATCGACCGGCAGGCGCTGCAGGACGAGGCTGCCGTAAACGACGAGAATCAGCGATGCGGCCAGGACGAAAAGGCGATTCTTGAGGCTTTGTGTGACGATCAGATTGAACATGGCATCCGCCTCAGCGCACCTGGTTCAGGAGAGGGGCGCCCTGGACGACGATCTTGTCTCCGGGCTCGACACCGGCCGTGATCCGGACGGAGTCGGCGCCGAACGGCTCGAAGCGAACCGGCATGGGCTCGAACAGCTCGGGCTCGGCGTGGCGGAAAACGACCATCTGTCCGTTCGGCGCCTGTGCGATGGCGGCACGAGGAAGGACAATTCCGGTTACGGGCTCGCCGGCGTGTCCGGTGACCGTGACGGGCGACCCGATATCAAGACCGGGGCTTGGATCGAGCACTTCGAACCGGAGCACCGAGTACTGCTGCTGCAGCGCGCGGTTGCGCCCGACAAAGCGAAGAGCCGAGCGGACGTTGTCGGTGGTCGAGGAGACGGCATCGACAATCTTGTCGGTGCGCGCGTGATCGAAAGCGAGCGCTTCGACGATCAGGCTTCGGGGATCAACAATCTCGAACAACACGTCCGACTGCGACACGACCTGGCCGGCCACAACGCGCACGGCCGTGATGACGCCGTCGACCGGGGCTTTCAGCTCTTCCGGCTCGACCTTTGCCGACAGAAGCTCCTTGCGGCGGCCGACCAGCCCCTCGAGCTGAATACGGGTTTCCTCGACAGCGGCTTCGGCGACGACCTTTTTCCCGAGCAGGTTCTCCTGGCGCGAGAGTTTCGAGCGTGCGAGCGCGATCTGCTGCTCCAGCTCGCCCAAGGTTTGCGCCATATCCGACGCGTCCTTCGAGATGAAGGACGGCGCCACGCTTCCCATCACGTCGCCGGCTTTCACCGTTGCCCCGATCAGGGCGACACCCTTGGAGGGCGGCAGATAGCGGCCTGCGATTGTGCTTTGCACGACGCCGCTGCGGTTCGGATTCGGAATGATGCGACCGACGAAGCGTACGGCTTGGCGCAGGCTTTCGGTTTGCAGAATGCGGGTTCGGATTTCGAGCAGCCGTTGCGAGGGCTTTGGGAGGAAGATCTGGCCACTGGGCAGGCGTTGCGGTGCGTTGCCGCTGACGCTCGCGCTCGATTCATGATCGTGCCCCGAGTGAGCGAATGCCGCCGTGGATCCGAAGACGGCGATGGAGAGGAGGAGGAAAAGCGTCGCGAGACCACGTCGGCGGCGGGCGAACAGCAGTCCGATCCCAGCGATGCCAAGACCGGCTCCACCGGCCCAGAGCGCTTTCCGTCCCGGCTCGGTGTACTGGTGTCCGAGTTCGCTGATGTGGGTCCAAATGCTGTGATCGAGCCCGTGACTGTGCCTGTCGGCGGCAGGAATGGTTACCGCGCTGATAAGCAAGTCCTCAACGCTGCCGTCTGCAACGTTGATCAGGACCTCGTGGCTTCCCGGAGTCTTCAGCAGCGGCAACGTAATCTCGTACGTGCCGTCTTTCTGCAGCTCTGCAGCGGTGGTCGCCCCGTCGACGGTCACCTCGAGCTTGGCCGTTGTCACGGGCTGATTGTCGGCGAAGCGATCGAGGTAGATGACCATCTCCTCACCGTCGACAATTCCGACGAACTGGTAGTTTTCCGACACAGCCGTGACGCGCGGGGAAGCCGGTGCCGACGCCGCCGGAGCTGCCGGCCCGTGATCATCGTGAGCGGCGGCGTAGGGGCAGAGCACGATCAGTAGCCAAGCGAGCGCGAGCGCAAATCGCCGAATCTTGTACGCCGTGTCGCGCACAGGAGAGCACGTCATCATGGATAGGAATCCGTTCTGGCAAACGATACCGGGGCGACCCCGGACGATCGATCAGGAACGGATGGGCAATGGAGGACGGTCCAGCGGTGCTGGCCGCCTGCCAACCAGCGCGAACTCGGTCAGCGCCGTCAAGATGGCCGAGACCGGTGGGAGCGAAAGGTCGTCGATCGTGGGTAAGACCGCCAAGCCGCCATGGCAGACGAAGTCCAGGCAATCGCCGCAGTGATGGTTGGCGGGGGCCTTTCCGTCTTGGTCTGTGTGCTCATGGTGAGCGTCTTGCGACGCTACGCGTGAGGCATCAGTGAGGGCATGGTTGTGCTGATGTAACCCGTGATGGGCATGCGCCTCCATGCCGACGATGCCAGCGAGGACCAGGGCACACATCAGGATCACGCCGATAAAGCGTCGAACGATCGGTATGTCCTGCCGCAAGCGCATGCGCGTCCTGTTTGGCCCTCGGAAATTGCTATGTGAGAGAGTTTTCTCTCTGGTTCAAGTCTTCCTTATGAAGCAACGATCTATCTGACCGGTTCATGAACGGTCCGGCGATCGGTTGTCCAGCCACAAATCTACTTGGCATCATGCTGCATCAAGTTGTCGGCACCGTGGCAGGCCTGGAGCGTGGCTGATGCGTCATTTCAGCCGCAGCGGCAGGCCGGCGACGACGAATTCAACTTTGCTGGCGCAGGCCGCAATCTGCTGGTTGAGATGGCCGGCGGCACGGAGAAACTCCCTAGCGAGGGCATTGTCCGGCACGATGCCGAGGCCGACCTCATTGGAAACGAGAATCACCGGCGCCGTCTGCCGCGACAACGCGCTCGTGAGCGCCGAGACGTCCACCGCCCAATCGCGACCGTGATACATGAGGTTCGAAAGCCAGACCGTCAGGCATTCGACGAGCCGCGGTCCGCGGCCATCCGTTCGAGCGAGCGTTGCCTCCAAATCAAGCGGGGTCTCCCAAAGCTCCCAATCCTCGCCCCGACGCTGGCGATGGGCGGCAATCCGTCCCGCCATCTCGTCGTCCGTGATCTCCGCCGTTGCGATATAGATCGGCCGTCCCGGGTAGGATCGCGTGACGGTTTCAGCGCGGACGCTCTTGCCCGAACTCGCGCCTCCGGTGACCAGGATGATCTCTGCCATGGACCTCTCGCGACTGCAGTTTGCCGACGGGCGCGCTCGGAACGGAACGCAGGCGCTCCAGCGAAGCGTGACCAGCCGAGATCGCGCATCGGAGGCGAAATGAGCTGTGCCGCGGCCATGCTCATCGCCATGCTGCTCGATGCCGCCGTTGGCTGGCCGGCCTGGTTGTTCGAGAGGATTGGCCATCCCGTCACGTGGATTGGCAAGCTTATTCTTGTGCTCGACCGCCGCCTCAATCGCGAAGAGTTCCCGTCAGTGAAGCGCCGCGTTTTGGGAAGTGTCGCATCGCTGCTGG
>Ga0180216_1004057_pt1 | contig 11259 bp, 9 predicted proteins | sample eDN3rd37CBELigMG_FD_128879 | JGI IMG/M metagenome (GOLD analysis project Ga0180216, IMG submission 128879) | Enriched Miracle-Growth compost microbial communities from Emeryville, California, USA - eDNA 3rd pass 37_C BE-Lig MG (version 2)... ...
GGGCGGCGGCCAGCACCAGGGCGGGCATCAGTTCCTCATCGCCCACCCCCGTTTCGCGCACCGCCTCCAGGCGCCAGGTGTCGGTGGCCTCGTCACGGAAATAGCCGACGCTGGGGCAGACGGTCTGCAGCGCGGATTCGAAGGCCGGCACCGCCTGCTCCGGCAGACCGTCGATGCTAAGGGTTTCCAGCGTCTGGGGGTGGCGACGGTTCACGGTCAGGCCTTTTCCACGAAGGTGTCGAGCACGCGCTTGCGGCCCGCCTTGTCGAACTCGACATCGAGCTTGTTGTCATCGGCGGCCACCACGCGGCCATAGCCGAACTTGCTGTGGAAGACCCGTGTGCCGACCGGGACGCCCTCCGTCCGCGCCGGGCGCTCGGCAACCTCCCAGGCCCCGGCCTCGATCACCCGTGGCCTGCGCGCCACCAGCGGAAACTGGTCGGGGAAGGCGGAGGAGGTGGCCATCCGCGCACGGGCGGCGCCGGCGCCGCCTTCCGCCTCGATATGCTCGGGCGGCAGTTCCTCCAGGAAGCGGCTGGGAATGGCGCTGGTCCAGTTGGCGTAGATGCGCCGGTTGGCGGCATGGCTGATGATGCAGTGCTTGCGTGCCCGGGTGATGCCGACATAGGCGAGGCGCCGCTCCTCTTCGAGCCCCTTCTCGCCCCCCTCGTCCAGCGCGCGCTGGTGCGGGAAGAGCCCCTCCTCCCAGCCCGGCAGGAAGACGGTGTCGAATTCCAGCCCCTTGGCCGCGTGCAGCGTCATCAGGCTGACCCGGTCGCCCTCGGCGTTCTCGTCATTCTCCATGACGAGCGCGACATGCTCCAGGAAGCCGGCCAGGGTCTCGAACTCGCCAAGGGCGCGCAGCAGCTCCTTGAGGTTCTCCAGCCGGCCCGGCGCCTCGGGCGACTTGTCCTGCTTCCACATCGCCGTGTAGCCGCTCTCGTCGAGCAGCGTGCCGGCGACGACGACATGGCCCTCGCGCGGCAGCATCTCGCGCCAACGAGCAAAACCTTCCAGCAGCTCACGCAGCGCCTGGCGCGGCTTGGGGCGCAGCGCGCCGGTTTCGATCAGCCGCCAGGCCGCGACGATCAGCGGCTTGCCCTCGCTGCGGGCCATGTCGTGCATGGCACGCAGCGCGGTGTCGCCCAGGCCGCGCTTCGGCGTGTTGACGATGCGCTCGAAGGCGAGGTCGTCGGCCGGCTGGTTGAGTATCCGCAGATAGGCCATGGCGTCGCGGATCTCGGCGCGCTCGTAGAACTTCAGCCCGCCGATGACGCGATAAGGCACGCCCAGGGTGATCAGCCGCTCCTCGAAGGCGCGGGTCTGGAAGCCGGCGCGCACCAGGATGGCCATCTCGGAGAGATTGTGCCCTGTGCGGCGCGCCGCCTCGATGCGGCTGCCGACCATGCGGGCCTCCTCCTCGGAGTCCCAGAGCGAGACGACCCGCACCTTCTCGCCCTTGGCATCGTTGCGCCCGGGGCGCAGCGTCTTGCCGAGGCGGCCGTTGTTCTTCGCGATCAACCCGGAGGCAGCGGCGAGAATGGGCGCCGTGGAGCGGTAATTGGATTCCAGGCGCACGATGGTGGCGCCCGGGAAATCCTTCTCGAAGCGCAGGATGTTCTCGATCTCGGCCCCGCGCCAGGAATAGATCGACTGGTCATCGTCGCCGACGCAGCAGATGTTGCGCTCGGCCGGATTGGGCCGCTGCGCCAGCAGCCGCAGCCAGAGATACTGCACCAGGTTGGTGTCCTGGTACTCGTCCACCAGGATGTAGCGGAACATGCGGTGGTACTGCGCCAGAACCGCCTCCTGCGTGCGCAGGATTTCCGTCACGTGCAGCAGCAGATCGCCGAAATCGCAGGCGTTCAGCGCCTTCAGCCGCTCCTGATAGGCGGCGTAGAGCGCGCGGGCGCGGTTGTTGGCGTAGTCGGAATCCTCCGCGGGCGTGACGCGCGCCGGCGTCAAGCCGCGGTCCTTCCAGCGCTGGATCAGCGCCATCATCCCTTGCGGCGGCCAGCGCTTCAGATCGATGCCGGCGGCCTCCATCACCTGCTTCAGCAGGCGCATCTGGTCGTCGGTGTCGAGGATCGAGAAATTGCTGGAAAGGCCGACATACTCGGCATGCCGCCGCAGCATCCGCGCGCAGAGCGCATGGAAGGTGCCGAGCCACAGCCCCTCCGCCGGCTGGCCGAGAATGCCGGAGACGCGCTCGCGCATCTCGCGCGCCGCCTTGTTGGTGAAGGTGACGGCCAGCACCTGGTTGGGATAGGCGCGGCGGGTCATCAGGATATGCGCGAAGCGGGTGGTCAGCACCCGCGTCTTGCCGGTGCCGGCGCCGGCCAGCACCAGCAGCGGCCCGTCCAGTGTCTCGACGGCGGCGCGCTGCTCCGGGTTGAGGCGGGCAAGGTAGTCCAGCGGGCGGGGCGCGGTCGGAAGGTTCGTCATTGGCAGGTTCCCACGGAGCCGGCGGCGCAGCGCCGTTCGCCATCCACCCAGCGCGCGCCATCCAGCGTGGCGGCGGCGAAATCGGCGCCGGCGATCTCGGCGCCGGTCAGGTCGGCATCGGTCAGGTCAGCCCGGAAGAAGCGGGCGCGGCGCAGGTCGGCCCGGCCCAGTTTCGCGCCGACCAGCTTGGTCCGCGTGAAGTCGGCGTTGCGCAGAATGGCCTTGGAAAGGTCGGCGCCGGAGAGGTCGGCCGAGGTGAAGCGGGCATCGGGCGCCTCGGCACCGGCGAGATTGGCCTTCTCCATGCGGGTGCGGCCGAAGCTGGCATCGCTCAGCACCGCGCCCGACAGGTCGGCCTGCCGCAGGTCCCGCCCGTCCTGAAGGCAGCGGCGCCAGTTCACCTTGGGCGCGGGCGCGTCCGTGCAGGCGGCGGCGGCCGGGGCGGCGCCCAGCAACGGCAGCAGGAAAAGGGTGAGGAGAGGCAGGATTGGCGAGTGCACCCGGCGGATATAGAACGGGAGGCGAACGCGGCCAACCTCCGGCCGCCCCGCCTTGAGGACCTCCCGATTCGACGCCTGCCGCTTCGCCTGCTCGAATGGTGCGCCCGCCAGGGCAGCGCGTTGCTGGCGATCGGCATCTTCGCCGGACTGGCGCTGCCGCCCCTTGCGGCGATGCTGCGCGACGTGGTGACGCCCGTCGTCGCCCTGCTGATGACCCTGGTTCTGCTGCGGGTCGATCCGGCGCAGGTGGTGGGCTATCTGCGCCGGCCGCTGATGGTGGCGGCGCTGCTGGTGTGGCTGCTGCTGGCCTGTCCCCTGCTCACCTTCGGCGCCGTCTGGCTGACCGGGCTGACCCAGGGCGACTCCGCGGCCCTCGGCGCCGCCCTGGTCCTTATGGCGACCGGATGCGCGGCCACCTCCTCCCCCGCCTTCGCCCGGCTGGTCGGACTGGATGGCGAGATCGCCCTGGTCGCCGCCCTGCTTTCTACCCTGCTGGTGCCCTTCACCGCGCCGCCCCTGGCGCTCGGGCTGCTGGGGGTGGACCTCTCGCTTTCCATCGGCGGGCTGATGGGTCGGCTCGCGCTGGTCGTTGGGCTGCCGCTGCTGCTGTCGCTGGTGATCCGCCGGCTGGCCGGAGCGGAGCGCCTGCACCGCTGGGGCAGCGCGGTGGATGGGGCGGTGGTGCTCTCAGTGGTGCTCTACGGCTTCGGCGTGATGGACGGGGTGCTGGCGAAGCTGCTGGCCGACCCTGGCCTCGTGCTGGGCGGCGTGCTGCTGGCCTTCGCTGGCAGCTTCGCGCTGAACCTGCTGACGGCGGTAGCCTTCCTGCCGGCGGGCTATGGGCTGGCGCTTTCGGCCGGGCTGCTCTCCGGCAACCGCAACATGGCGCTCTATCTGGCCGTGCTGCCGGCGGCGACCGATGCGCGCATCCTGCTGTTCTTCGCGCTCTGCCAGTTCCCGCTCTTCCTCAGCCCCTTTCTGCTGAAGCCGCTCTATGGACGGCTGCTGCGGGTGCGTTGAGCGCCCGCTCGCTCAGGGCACAGCCGCCGGGCGTGGCCGCACGCCGAGAATATGCGCGATCGCATAGGTCAGGTCGGCGCGGTTCAGGGTGTAGAAGTGGAACTCGTCCACCCCATTGGCCTGCAGCAGCCGCACCTGCTCGGCCGCCAGCGCCGCCGCCACCATGCGGCGGGTCTCCGGATCGTCGTCCAGCCCCTCGAAGAGGCGCCCCATCCAGGCCGGCACGGCGGTGCCGCACATGGCCGAGAACTTGCGCACCTGATTGAAGTTGGAGACCGGCAGGATGCCCGGCACGATCGGCACGGTGATGCCGGCGGCATGAGCGCGGTCCAGGAAGCGCAGGAAGACCTCGGTATCGAAGAAGTACTGGGTGATGGCGCGGGTGGCGCCCGCATCGATCTTGCGCTTGAGGTTGTCGAGATCTGCTCCGGGGGAAGCGGCCGCCGGATGGGTTTCCGGATAGGCGGCGACGGAGATCTCGAAATCGGCGATGCGGCGCAGCCCGGCTACCAGGTCGGCCGCATAGGCATAGCCTTCCGGGTGCGGCACATAGCTGCCCTCGCCGGCCGGCGCATCGCCGCGCAAGGCCACGATGTGGCGCACGCCGGCCTCCCAGTAGCGGCGGGCGACCTCATCCACCTCGCCCCGGCTGGCGCCGATGCAGGTGAGGTGGGCGGCGGGGGTGAGACTCGTCTCGCGCACCAGCCGCGCCACAGTGGCATGGGTGCGCTCCTGCGTTGAGCCGCCGGCGCCGTAGGTGACCGAGACGAAGCGCGGCGCCAGCGGCTCCAGCCGGCGCACACAGGCCCAGAGCTGCTGCTCCAGCGCCTCGGTACGCGGCGGGAAGAATTCGAAGGAAAGCGCTGGCGGCGGCAGTTCGGTCGGTACCGGCAGGCCAGCCACGCGCGGCCCGGTCAGCCAGCGTTGCAGGGTGCCGGGGGCGGCATGGTCGGCAAGGTGGTTCATGCGGCTTCACATAGCCCAGGCAATGACCGATTTGAACCGCCACAGAAAAAGTGAACCACGACGCACGGATGAATCGCGCAACGCAACCTTGCCGCAAGAGCATATGGCTATTTCGAACATTCATTCCAGAATGTATGTACTCTTCTGCCACTCTCCCGGCAGCGCTGCTCAGGAAGCCCCCTCCGATGTCCTCACTCCGCCGCCCGACCCTGCTGCTGCTCGGCCTGCTGGCCCTCTCCGCCTGCGCCACCCGGCCGCCCGCCAGCGAGCCGGAGGCCCTCGCGGAGTACGAGCAGGCGAATGATCCGCTGGAGCCGTTCAACCGCACCATGTACACGGTGCACAACGGCATCGACACGTTGCTGCTGCGGCCGGCGGCCGAGTTCTACCGGTTCTTCCTGCCGCAGCCGGTGCGCACCGGCGTGCGCAATGCGCTGGCCAACCTGCGCAGCCCGGTGATCCTGCTGAACGACGCCCTGCAGGGCGAGACGGAGCGGGGCGCCACCACCCTCGCCCGCTTCCTGATGAACAGCAGCTTCGGCATCGGCGGCCTGTTCGACGTGGCGAAGGAAGTGGGCCTGCCCGGCCATTCGGAGGATTTCGGCCAGACCCTGGCGGTCTGGGGTCTCGGCGAAGGGCCTTTCCTGTTCGTGCCGGTCATCGGCCCGAGCAACCCACGCGACCTTGCTGGGTTTGGGGTGGATATCGCCGCGGATCCGCTGACCTGGGTGATCAATGATGGGGACAGCACGGCCGAGGCGCTGGGCTGGACTCGCTACGGGCTCACCCTGGTGGACACGCGAGAAGGGCTGATCGAAACCCTTGACACGGTGAATGAGACCAGTCTCGACCCCTATGCCACGCTGCGCAGCGGCTATCGCCAGCACCGGCAGCAGGAAATCCGCAACGGTCGCATTCAGGGAGCGCCTTCCGCGCCGCCCGAGGCGCTGGGCACCGGCCTGGGTGCGCAGAGCCCCGCGCCCGGCGCGCCGTGAATCCAGGCGCCATCCGGCGCCGCCAGAAACAAGAATGAGACGGAACAGGATGCATCGCCGTTCGCTGCTGGCCGCTGTGCTGGCCACTCCTATTGCCCTGCCGCTGCTGTCTGCCTCCCCCGCGCGGGCGGAGATGGACATCAACCAGGCGGCCTCCTTCATCGAGTCCACCGGCCGCGAGTTGGTGGCAACGCTGAACAGCAACCAGCCGATCGCGGCACGGCGGCAGCGGGTGGCGCAGATCCTGCGGACCGCGGTGGATGTGGACGGCGTCGGCCGCTTCATCCTTGGCCGCTGGTGGCGCGTCGCCACCCCGGCGGAGCAGCAGGAATACATGAAGCTGTTCGAGGAGACGCTGATCCGCAACCTTTCGGCCCGCTTCGGCGAGTACCAGGGGGTGCGCTTTAGCCTGGGCCGCGCACAGCAGCGGACCGAGGACGACGTGCTGGTGAATACCATCATCGAGCGCCCGAATACCGCGCCCTTCAGCCTGGACTGGCGGGTCAGCGACATCGGCGGCCGGCCACAGGTGGTGGATGTGATCGCCGAGGGCACCTCGCTGCGGCTCACTCAGCGCAGCGAGTATTCCTCGGTGATCAGCCGCAACGGCGGCCAGGTGAGCGCCCTGCTCGATGCCATGCGCCGGCAGATCGCCGCGCTCGCGGCCCGCGAGAACCGCTAGGACAACCCTTCCCCGGGGGCGGAGGCACGGCTTCGCGCCTTCGTCCCCGGCGCCGTGCGCACCTGCCGGCAAGTTGCCGATCGCCGCGCGGAGGTTCGTCGGTACCGCGCTGTTCAGCTTTGCGCTTTCTGACACTGCGTTCGCCTGAACGCTGCTGACCGCGGGCAGCCGCAAATTCCCCACCGCTGAAATCCAGGACATGGCAACACCGGCGCTCTATGCCCCAGGCACTGTCTCCGGGGTGATTCAGGGCGTGTAGTCTTCTGGCGGAGGCGTGGCGCCTGACGGCCAGCGCTGCTCAGAACACCAGACGCAGCGTCGCCAAGCCGAGCATCGGACGGGGCGTTGCGGGCTCAGGCTCCACGACACCGGCTGAAACATAGGCGTTCAGGGAGAGCGCGCCAGGACCGACCCGACCGAGGTCCAGCCGGCCATTCAGCACGACCTGCGGGCGCGCTTCGAAGACAGGCGCCGCCATGGGGGAAAGAGGGAGGCTGCTGGCAACGGAAAGCTGCCCATCCTTGGCCGGCCCGGTGAGATTGGCGACGATGAAGGATTCCCTCTGCGCATAAGGCACTGCACCGCCGACTGCGGCGCGCAGCGAGAATACGTCCTTGCCCTGCGCCAGAGCAGCGGGAGAGGCGGCCAAGCTTCCGAGGAGCAATGCCGCGAGGGCCAGGGGGCGGGTCGAAATCATCAGGCGGAACTCCAGTAAAACTTTCGTTTGCTCCCGCCCTTTTTATGCGGCGCAGCATGCCACAATTCAACCGCAAATATGGCAGCCATGCCTTATTTCGCTGGCTTTTTGCCCCTCATGCCGCATCGCAACAGAATCGAAATGACCTTTTCAGACAATGTGTTGATCGAGGTTGTTCGGGAGACATGGAAAGGCCAATAGCGGCAAAAATGTGGCAGCTTTAGCACAACCTTTGCACCCATAACGGATCACGCCCTCGCCCAATCTCTCCGTAGAGATCAGGCAGAGGAGGGCGAAGCCTTCCGACGAGGGGTGGCTGTGCAGGCTTTCAAGATGGCCGGGAAGTCGGCCGCAGGAGGCTACGCACCGGATGGAGCGGGCTCGCCCGTGAGAATCAGCGCTTCAGCCATGGGGAGGGGCCGCTGGCTGGCCGGCGGAAGCCGAGGCTTTGCCGGCCCTGCCGCGTCAGCCGGCGGCGCGTGCCTCTTGCGCGGGCAACGGGCGCAGGCTTTCGAACACCAGCATCTGGTGCCCCTGGTGCTCGAAACTGCCGCAGGGCTGCAGCCCGAGATCGCCCAGCACCGCGCGCGAGGCGAGGTTGCTCTCCCGCGCCACGGCGATGATGCGCGTCAGTCCGTTCGCATGGCCGAAGGCCAGCGCCGCCCGCGCCGCCTCCCGCGCATAGCCCTTACCGCGCATCTGCGGCCAGAGCGAGAAGCGCAGCGCCACGCCGCGCCCATCGGGCCGCTCCATCAGCCCGACAATGCCCAGGAAGCTGTCATCCTCGGTAAGATGCACCGCCCAGGTGCCATAGCCCCGCACCTGCCAGAAGACGACGTCGTCACGCAGTTCCTCGGCGGTGCGCTCCGGCGTGCGGACGCCGTGCAGCATCAGCCCGAAGGCGGCCTCGTCCCCCTTCAGGGCGACGAGATCCGCCAGATGCTCGGGGCCGACGGGGCGCAGCGTCAGCCGCGACGTGCGGACCGTGTGCGGGGTTTCCACCCGCGCCAGAGTCTCCACCGGCTTACCGGGTGAGCGGCCGGTACTTGATCCGGTGCGGCTGGTCCGCCGCCGCGCCAAGACGTCGGCGTCGGTCGGCCTCATAGGCCTGGTAGTTGCCCTCGAACCACTCGACGTGGCTGTCACCCTCGAAGGACATGATGTGCGTCGCCAGGCGGTCGAGGAACCAGCGGTCGTGCGAGATGATCACGGCGCAGCCGGCGAAGTCCTGCAGCGCCTCTTCCAGGGCGCGCAGCGTGTCCACGTCGAGATCGTTGGTCGGCTCGTCGAGCAGGATGACGTTGTGCGGCTTGCGCAGCATCTTGGCGAGGTGCACGCGGTTACGCTCACCGCCTGACAGCACGCCGACCGGCTTCTGCTGGTCCGAGCCCTTGAAGTTGAAGGCGGCGGCATAGGCGCGCGAGGGCACGGCGCGCTTGCCCATCATGATCAGGTCCTCGCCGTCCGAGATTTCCTGCCAGACGGTGCGCCTGTCATCCAGCGTGTCGCGCGACTGGTCCACATAGCCGAGCTCGACGGTCTCGCCGATCTTCAGCGTGCCGCCATCCGGCGTCTCCTGGCCGGTGATCATCTTGAACAGGGTGGACTTGCCGGCGCCGTTCGGGCCGATGACGCCAACGATGCCGCCCGGCGGCAGCTTGAAGGAGAGATCGTCGATCAGCAGGTTGTTGCCGAAGCCCTTGCGCAGGTTCTCGGCCTCGATGACCAGGTTGCCGAGGCGTGGCGCGGGCGGGATCTGGATCTCGGTCGGGTCGGGCGCGCGCTCCTGGCTGCGGGCCAGCAGCTCCTCATAGGCCTGGATGCGGGCCTTGCTCTTGGCCTGCCGGGCGGCGGGGGAGCGGCCGATCCACTCCTGCTCCTCGGCCAGCTGGCGCTGACGGGAGCTTTCCTCCTTCTCCTCCTGCTGCAGGCGCTTGCGCTTGGACTCCAGATAGGCGGAATAGTTGCCCTCGTAGGGAATGCCGCGGCCGCGATCGACTTCCAGGATCCAGTTGGTGACATTGTCCAGGAAGTAGCGGTCATGGGTGACGATCAGCACCGCGCCTTCATAGTCGCGCAGCGTCCTCTCCAGCCAGCTCACGCTCTCGGCGTCGAGGTGGTTGGTCGGCTCGTCGAGCAGCAGCAGGTCGGGCTTCTCAAGCAGCAGCTTGCAGAGCGCCACGCGGCGCCGCTCGCCGCCCGAGAGATTGGTCACCGGACTGTCCGCCGGCGGACAGCGCAGGGCATCGAGCGCAATGTCGACGGTGCGGTCCAGATCCCAGCCATTGGCGGCGTCGATGCGCTCTTGCAGTTCCGCCTGCTCGGCGAGGAGGGCGTTCATCTCGTCCTCGCTCATTTCCTCGGCGAACTTCATCGAGATCTCGTTGAAGCGCTCCAGGTCGGCGGTCAGCGTGCCGAAAGCGTCACGCACGTTCTCGCCCACCGTCTTGTTCGGGTCGAGATGCGGCTCCTGCGGCAGATAGCCGACCTTGACACCCTCGGCCGCCCAGGCCTCGCCGCCGAACTCCTTGTCCTGCCCGGCCATGATGCGCATCAGCGTGGACTTGCCGGCGCCGTTCGGGCCGAGCACGCCGATCTTGGCCGTGGGCAGGAACGACAGGGTGATGCCTTTGAAGATCTCTCGCCCGCCCGGGTAGGACTTGGTGAGATCCTTCATCACATAGACGTATTGGTAAGCGGCCATGACTACAGTATCCCGGGGCAGAGGTTCGGCCCCGGTTCTAGCCACCCGGGCGCCTCACGCCAAGCGTAAGGGTTCCGCGCTCGCGGCTAGCGGCATGGCGTGGGAAAGGGCCGGAGCGGCGGCGCCTCTCATCCGGCGATGCGCACCTGGTCACGCCCCGCGCGCTTCGCCGCATAGAGCGCCGCGTCGGCCCGGCGCAGCAGATCCTCCAGCCGGTGCTCCCCTGCCCGCGCGAGAGCGAGGCCGAAGCTGCCGGAAAGATGCTCCCCCGGCACACCCAGCGGCAGGCGGATCCCGGTCAGGACGCCCCGCAGGCGCTCGGCCATGCCCTGAGCCGCCGCGAGGTCGGTGGCCGGCAGGGCGATGGCGAATTCCTCGCCGCCCAGGCGCCCCAGCAGGTCCTGCCGCCGCAGTCGCGCCGAGCAGCATTCGGCCACCAAGCGTAGCACCAGGTCGCCGCCCGCATGGCCGGCGCCGTCGTTGATGGCCTTGAAGTGATCGAGGTCGAAGGTGATCAGCGCGAAGGGCCGCCCGGCCGCGGCATCCTGCCGCAGGGCCGCCTCGGCCGCCGCCAGGAAGCAGCGGCGATTGGCGACGCCGGTCAGCGCGTCGGTATCCGCCAGCCGGCGGAGTTCCGCGGTGCGCTCTGCCACCCGTTGCTCCAGCATGCGGTTCGCATCGGCGAGGGCCAGCTCCGCCTCTCGCCGCTCGCTCACCAGGGCCAGCAGGGTCAGGATGTTCATCCCGCAGAGCACGATCAGCAGGCCGACCGACTGCATGGGATTGGCGGTTGCCTCACCCTGGAAGGGCCCATGCCCCGCTACCGTGCCAGCCGAGGCGATGACGCAGAGCAGGGTCAGCAGCGAATAGGCGGCCCGCAGGGAGATTCGCAGCGCGATCCAGGAGAGCGGCACGGCCAGCAGGAAGACGAGCTGGGCTGAAGGCAGCCGCGGCGGCAGGTCCAGATGGAACACGAGCAGGGCCAGCGCCGCCGTGCCCAGCCAGACCGTGCCATCCAGCGTGCTGAGGCCGCGCCCCCGCAGCATCGCCGGCGTGCGCTCCACCCCCAGCCAGAGCGCCAGGGAGGGCGCGAAGTAGAAGGTGCCACCAGCGTCGCAGAGCAGCCAGCCGGACCAGATGCCCGGCAGCGCCTCCGGCGATGCATCGCCCAGCAGCCACATCGAGAGCGTGCCGCCGAGCGCCGAAAGGCTGGCATGCAGCAGCACCGCGCCGGCCAGGAAGGCGACCAC
>Ga0180216_1004059_pt1 | contig 11257 bp, 11 predicted proteins | sample eDN3rd37CBELigMG_FD_128879 | JGI IMG/M metagenome (GOLD analysis project Ga0180216, IMG submission 128879) | Enriched Miracle-Growth compost microbial communities from Emeryville, California, USA - eDNA 3rd pass 37_C BE-Lig MG (version 2)... ...
AACCGCGCCGGGTCGCATACTTGCGCAAGCCCGCACCCGAGCACCCTTTCGCGCTTCCTGCCGAAGTGGGCACGCGGATGGCGCAGACACGGTTGCAACGCCGCAGATGCCCTTGACTTGGAAAGCCCGCACCGCGCCGTGCGCGGTCGGATGCCGCCCAACCAATTCAGGACGCGCCCACGCCGCCCTCGGTGGGCGGGTCCGGAAGCAGGTAGGCGCGCAGCACGCCCACGTCGCGAAAGCCCAGCCGCCGGTACACGCCCGCGCCGGCGGCGGTCGCCTGCAGCGTGGCCGTCCGCAGCGGCCCACCGGCCGTCGCAGCGTCCCGGAGAATTCGGCTGAGCAGCGCCGTCGCGAGGCCGTGGCGCCGCGCCGCCGCCGCGGTGGCGACGTAGTGGAGGCCGACGTCGTCGTCCTGCTGCAGCGTAATGGCCACGCACAGGAACGGCGCGCCGGGCCCGCCGGCGCGCAGGCCGTGCAGCTTCAGGCGGCCGTCCGCGGCGAGGCCGCGCTCCATCGCCCGCATGACGCGGCCGAGCAGGCCGCCGGTGTGCCCCACGTACGCGAGCTCGTTCAGGTCGGCCACGTCGCCGGGCGTGGGCGTCGCGTACGCGAGCGCCGCGTCGTCCGGGTGCGTCGTGCCGCGCTGCACCAGCTCGGCCCAGTGCCGCTGCAGCGCGGGCTCGCCCAGCAGGAGGCCCATGCACGGCATCGCGTACGCCGGCTGCTCCGCGCGGCCCGGCACGGGCGCCTCGGCGCTCCACACGCAGTACGGCCGCTTCGCCGCGGCGTCGTCGTCCGGCGTCTCGCCCATGGGCACGACGCAGCAGCCGAGCCAGGCGTTGCGGCTCGCCGGGATGTGCGCGCCGAGCAGGCCGCGCTGCCGCACCTCGGCGTGGGGCCCGACGCCGTAGCGGCCCACGGCGGCCATGAGCTCGCCGTAGTTGCGGACGCTGCGCCGCAGCAGCGCCGCGTCGTCGACGTCGTCGTCGTCGGACGCCATCGCCAACACACACGACGTATGAAGAACGACTGATTCAGAGACATGCCCGATGCATGTGGGCACTTGCGCAGGCCCTGCAGACACCTCTTCCTACCTGTTTCCGCACAGGCCTAGTGTACATGAATACAGCTGTACAGGATTGCTCGCGTATCTGCTTCTTTTACAGGGAGGTTACATGGGTATCGGCCGCTTCGGCTGTGTCAGGCGGCCCAGCGGCTCGGCCAGGTGCGCGGGCAGGGCGTCCAGGAGGGCGGCCGCGGTCGGCCGCGGATCGCTGTGTAGCAGGGCACAGGCGGTGTCGGCGGCGTCCGGCGCGGCCGCCGCGTCGTCGGCCGCGGCATGCCTGGGGCCGTCGCTGCGCGCCGGCGACGACGACGTTGCTGGTGGCCGCGGCATGGCGGCAGGGCTTGATTGGAGTGCCCAGAGACGGATGCCGTGCTCGACGGCCGCCTCGAGCGGCGGGAGCAGCTGGTCCGCCGCCTGGGCCACGGCGCTTGCGGCGGCGGCCACCGCGCCCGGCGCCTCCAGGGCATACCAAAAGACACACACCAGCTGACGCGAAGCATCCAAATGGAGAGGGATTATGAACGTGAGTGCCACAGGGGCGCACGGCCAAGCAAGCGCGTCAGTGCTGGTGTACCTCATCGCGTAACCGGCCCTTGTAGCGGTAGTCGGCAAAAGCTGTGCTGTCGTCCGGTTCGTCCAAGCGCGCCAGCGATCGCAGCACGTCCAGCGCCACCGCCGTCGGCCCGGGGCGCTGCGAGCTTGGGTCCAAGACAAATCTCTCTCCGTCGTCAGCGGAGGGCTAGCCGACCACCCACGTCTGCGACGGTGAGGTCCCCTACCGCGCGTTCCAGCAGAGGCAGCGGCCACGCGAGGATGGCACGTAGGGCGTGGATCCGGACTTTGAAGTTGTCAGTCACCGGCGACGCGCACCGCAGCAACGCGGCGAGCAGGCGATCGCCAGCGCCCGGAACGGCCGCCTCCAGCCACGCCGCATGCTCCAGCGCCGTGACCGTCGCCGTCGCGGCGTTCCATTGGGTCTGGCAGAACTCAGCCGAAGCCGAGCCGTTTGCATCACACCGTTAGTGCTGGCGCCCACCAGTCGCGCACAATCGTTGCGTGGTGACGCACCTTGGCAGATCCGCCGAGGAGCGCGTCTTGCAAGCTGTCCAGCAGGCTGCGGGGTGCCGTTGGATGCACCCGTGTGCGATCGCATACTACTGTTCGTTTATGTAGCTCTGCCAGCAGCATCCCGCGCGGCTGGTGGCCGCACCGCTGCATGGACGCCGGCGGGGCTCCGCGCAGGTCGATGGAGTGGAACCACACCAGGACGCCGACCGCGCGCACGGCGTGGCACCGGACCTTGGCGATACCAGGGTTCGGACATGCATCACTTCGACACTACCTAAGCGATCGCTGCACCACGGCAGCAGCGCGTGGCACGGCTGCTGGCGCACCTTGTCGTCCGTGTCGTCGGTGAGCGTGCAGGCGAGGGCCACAGCGGCGTCGGCGCGCTGCGTTACGAGCGATCGGACCGCATCGCCCTCGGGCCCCGTTGCCGCCTGCCGCAAACCGTCAAAGATTGTCCCCAGCGCCCACGCCAGCCGTGGACGCAGTGCCGCGCTCGACGCTGCCGCGGCCGCGCCCGCTAGTGCCGTGTCCAGCGCAAACGTCAGGTACGCCGGCTGCACGCCGGCAAGCGATAGAAAGATAGGTGGCCGACTAAGCGACCAAGGCGAGCCAACCCACGACCAAACGTAGCGCACCGTACTTGCTCCAGGAACGTGGGGATGAGCGTCCAAAGCGCGCACGTTCGCCACGCCGCAGAGCGAACGGCCGTCGCGCTGTCGCGCACCCATGCCGCCAGCAGGTCGCGCAGGGTTTGGGCGGTAGGCTGCGGTGCGCATGCAGCTCTGGACGCACCCGGACGCGCCTCAGCCAGTGTCACGCATCCGAGACGCTGCGCGCTGCCGCATCGTACCGCGCCGTGGAGGTGGCGCGCGACGTCGTCGGTCAGCTGGCTGAGCAAGTCGGCGCCCGCCGCCCGGACAGCGCCGTTGGCGTCGGCGACGAGTCGCGGCGCGAGCTGCTGGCCCACGAGCGAGTGCCACAGCTGTTCAAAACTGAACGACGTGCGGTTCAACGGTGGTTGAGCGGGCGTCGCAACGCGAGCGGCACACCGCGCTTGAGCCCGCTACCTGTGCCTGAACCTCGGCGGAGGCGCCGCTCACGCGCAGGCCAACAACGTATGCAGCGCAGAACTGCGGACCGAACACGTTACGTGCAGGGATCACTGGTGAGCCGCATGTCATTTCCGTTTGCCGCACGTATGCCATGCTCGCGCACTTGAACGGCGGCTGCGCGGGCGGGGCCATCAGCAGATTGCAGCGTGGCGAGGACGGCCGGCTGCCATGCGTGCCAAGCGGGGGACTGGCGGTGCAGGGCCCCCGTCCTCGCACCCGCGGCCAACAGGGTCCAGCCCAGCGCGATCCACGAGGGGGGCGTCGACGCAGCCACGGCCTTGGTGGCGGCCCGAACGAGCGACTGGGGCGGCCGTCACCACCGCCGACCCACCCCACACAGGCGGCCGACATCGTTAGTCGGCAGAAACCTGGCCCACCTGGCGCTGCTGCCCAGCGCCCACCTCCGGATGGTCCGCGGCCCACAGCGGCGCAAGCTCGGGTAGGGCGCCGCCAGTGGCGCCAGCGGTCACCGCTGCGCATGCGGCTAAGACCTCGAGGGCGGCGGCTCCAGCGGTGGCATCTATGCGCTCCGTTCGGTCGGTCGCACCAAGACCGCATGGTCGTAAGCCGCAGCGCTTGCTGCCAGTCGTTGGCCAGCTGGTGGCGTACCGGTGGAGCGGTGCAACACGCGCTGCGCCGCGGAAACCACGGCGGTGGGCAGGCCCGGCCGCAGGCGGTCGTAGGTCGTCTGCCGCACAAGGAGCGTAAGCAGCTTGAGCCGGGCGGCGAGATCTGCCTGTCCAGCGGGTGCTGCGGCCTCTGCCTCCACTGCCGCGATCACGGCCGTGTGCAGGGCGCGCACGGTGCCAGCCACGCGGAGCGACAGCGGCACGAACGCCGTCTTGGTCGGTCCACTGGCAGGCAACCCCGTACGCCAAGGCCAATCCACTCTCTCCTGTCCATGTGTCAGCGAGGCGACACCACACGCTAGCACCCCTAGCCGCCCGCGGCGGGCCGTGCCTGTCGGCGGCGAGGGCGAGGTGCGGCTTGGATCCTTCCAGGAGGGCGGCCACCGCGGCCGCGGCCGCCGCACGTACTGCGCCGGGCGGACTTTTGGCCAGCAGCCGCAGCAAGGGTGGCGCGTCTGCCGCGTCGACGTCCGGCGTCTCCGGCAGCAGCAAGGGCCAGTGCGGCGCCAGCGCCTTGGGCCCGAACACCTGCGAGTGCCGATCGCCGGCATGGGGACCTAGGCACACGCACGTGAGCCGTCGTCGCCCAGCCAGCCGCCGCTGCCGCCCCGTCAACCCGCCTTGGCGACGGCCGGAAGGCAGCCCAGCACGGCGGCCACGCGCCCCGCGTCGCCCTCGGCGGCCGCCCGGTGGAGGTCCGCCGCCACGGCGGCCACGACGGCGCCCGCGCTCGGCCGCGGATCCTGCGCGACCTGCCGGCGCCCACCCGCCGATTCGGCGCCGCCTCCCTCTTCCCCACCCTCTCCTGCGTCAGTGAGCGAGGCGGCGAGGCACCAAACCGTCCACGAGGCGCCCGCGGCCGCACCGTCGCGCAGGCGCCGCCGGCCGCCGCCAGCGCCGCCGCCAGCGCCATCTCGGATGACGTCATCGGGTTCTGCTGCGCGGTGCTGGAGGTCGGCGATGGCCTGGCGGACTCCGCGCCGAACATGGAGAAGGCGGTGGGGTGCCCTGGCATGCATGGTGAGGGTTGCCGTGGCGTGGGCGGGAGAACATGTTGGACGAACAACCAGAGCGCTGACAAAGAGGCGATTCGATCGTGCGCAAAGGATGGCGAGCTTCCGCCCAGTGCTTCTATTCAACGGTACAAGACAGGTTCAGCGCAACGTCGGTGGGCATGGCATAGCAGTACGCCTGAGCTCGTTGGGGTGGCCGCATCGTCTCGGCGAGGCCAACACTCAGCACCCACGATCCTGTCCAGCCGGAGGGTCGAGCGATGATATGACAGCGCTCGTCACGCCGGCCGGCCTCTGCGAGTGGCGCCGCGATATCTTCGCGGGGCACGACCACCACGAGCCGGTGGCTGCGAGGACGGGTGCGACCCAAGGGGCACCTACGTCCGCCACAGCATGGCCGATCCCGCAAGGCTCCGAACCAGCAAAAGGGGCGCGCGCGGCACTAGCCGTCGCTCAGCGATTGACGCGCTCCTTCCCAGGCGTGCCGCCGCTGGCGGAGCTGCCAGAGGAGGCTGCCCGGCGCGCTGCCGCGGTGGGCGTCGGCATCGGCTGCTGCTGCTGCTGCTGCAGCTGCAGCAGCGTGGCGAGCGCGAGCGGAAAGACGGTCGTCTCCAGCTGGTGCAGTTCGTCGCTGGAGAACGGCGCGAGCACGTAGGCCGCCACGTCGCCGTGCGCGGGTCGCCCGATGCCGATGCGCAGCCGGCGGAACGCCGGCGTCTGTAGCGACGCGATGGTCGACCGGACGCCGTTGTGCCCGCCCGCGCTGCCGCCTTCCTTGACGGCGACCTTGCCAAACTCGCGTTCCAGGTCGTCGTGGACGACGACGATGGCGTCCGGCGCGAGCTGCAGCTGCTTCAGGGCGATGCTGATAGGCCGGCCGCTGTCGTTCATGAACCCGCGCGGCTTGATCAGCAGACCGGCAGTGGGTCTGTGCCAGGCCGCAGCAACCAAGTGACACGCATGGCGGCTTAGCCATGGAGCCGCGCCGACGGCGTGTCCTCAAAGAGGGCCCGTACCGGACGGCGTAGTCGTAGGCGCGCTGCTTGGTCCAGGCGAGGGCTTCCTGGCGGGCCACGTAGTCGAGGAAGAGCGCGCCGACGCTGTGCCGCGTCTTGGGGAAGGGCGTGTTCCCCAGGCCGATCCACTACACGAAGCAGCAGACGAACAAGCAAGGCACAACATGTTAGCCGAGGGCGTCGCACGACAAGTGGCCAGCAGTGCACGCCGTACCGCCGTTTTGGCCGCCATGGTTGCTCGGCCAGCCAGTCAGTCGCAGAACGTCCGTCAGTGCAGGTCGCGCCGGGGATGGGCTTGCGTGCCCTCTCCAGATGCTTCCCCTGCTAGTGGCGTCGTCGCTCCCTCCTGCTTGGCTCGGGGCTCCCTGCGTGGCCTGGTCCTACGTCCGGTCGTAGTCCTCGTCGTCCTTGTGCTCATCCTCTTTGTCGGGTGGTCCTCAACATTGTCCTCCTCTCGTCTGCGACTCCTGGCGGAGGCGGGCTCCTTCTCTACTTCCTCTTCTTTCTCTTTCTCTTTCTCTTCCTCTTCCTCTTCTTCTTCCTCTTCCTCGTCTTCCTCGTCTTCCTCTGCTTCCTCTTCTTCCTCTTCCTCTTCTTCCTCTGCTTCGTCTTCCTCTTCCTCTTCTTCCTCTTCTTCCTCTGCTTCGTCTTCCTCGTTGCCTATAGGGTTTGGTGTATGGCAGAAGGCGCGGCGCTCGAGACGAAGCGGCGACGGCGGCCGGCCGACGGTGAAGGACGCTGGAGGACGCTGGAAGTAGGCGCACCGGCCACGCTCGGAGGACCGTTTTAGCACCCCACGGAGCGACGTTGGAGGACGCTGCAGGACCCCACGCGGCACGCTGGACACGCGCGGGCGCGGCGGGACAAGATGGCGGCGGCGGCGGCGGCGGCGGCGGCGGCCACGGCGGCCCGGTGGACGTGCCGCACGAGCGGCCTCGTCGTGGCAGGCCCGCGGACGGCAGCCACCACGGCGTACGGCGCGAGCCTGCGGCCCGTTCGGACGCTGCGGACGTCGGCGGCGCGCCGGCAGGCGACCGAGGGCGGCAGCAAGCCGGCGAGCGGCGCCGCCGCGGCCGAGGGCGCGGCGGCCGGCAAGGGCGGCAGCGGGCTCACCGTGTCCACCGGCCGCGAGGGCAACACCGCCGTCTCCACCAACGTCAAGAAGGGTAGGGACCGACATGGACTCTGCCCTGGGCACAGGACGACGGGCCGCTCACCTCGAGGGTCCTCGGCATGCCTGGCTCCATGCGGCGAGCAGTGATTGAGGCGACGGAAAAGACCTTTTACGGCGGCGTCGTCATTGCCGGTGTCGTTGTGCTCGGTACATCCCCGCGCTCGCCCTGCGTTGCGCCGCCAGCTCGGGGCTGACTCGCGTGCTGCGCCCGCTAGTCCGATGCGCCCGGCGTCTCAGGCGTCATCGGCTACGCCATGTTCTCGCAGCTGCTCCAGTCGGACGGCCCCTACCGGCTGTTCAACAAGACGGCAGACCTGCTGCAGCGCAACACGCAGGTGCTGGACCTGCTGGGCGCGCCCGTCAAGGTGTCGAGCGGGCCGGCGCGCATGGTCCAGTACGTGCGGCCGCCGCCACCGCCCTTGGCAGCGTTTCGGGCGGCTGACCAGCGGCCGCCCCCATCTGCCGCGGTGCTGCTTCGCCCTCGCAGGTACAAGAAGACGCAGATCGACGGCAAGCCCGGCCTGGCCATGCAACTGCACCTGCAGGGCGCGCGCGGGGAGGGCCTCGCCACGGTGGCGTTCAAGGAGAACGACGCGGGCCGCCTGGTCTGCCACGAGCTCTACGTGGACGCCGTCATCCAGGGCCGCGCCCGGCGGCTCATCCTCGTTACCGCCGGCCAGACGCTCGGGCAGATCGGCCGCGCGTGACGCGCCTAGATAGCACTGTACAGAAACTATTGGGAGCCATCGCTGCGCCACGCATGCCGTTCACGGCCCCTGCGCTCAGCCACAGCCGTGCATGGTTCCCGGGATCGTCTTGGCGGCCACCGCCATGCACGCTGAGCACGCACTCGGCTGCATCGCTGGCTGGTGTGCCGATAATGGTATGCCTCTCCCAGGATCGCGTCGCGGCAGGTCCTCCACACGTAGGACGCTCCGTCCGTCGCTCCGTCCGGTCTTGTCGTCCGCACCGCTCCCGGCTCTCGCCCATCTCCATCCGCTCTCGCTCCCTCCCGCTCCTTTCCGCTCCCGCCATCCGCCCCACCTCGCCCCACCGCGTTCTCTCCATCCGCTGCCGCCCCTCCACATGCACCGTGCCCGCGCGGCCCTCGCGCGCACTGACGTGACGGCCGCCGGCCGCCGCGTCGTCACGTCATTCACCACGTGGCCACCGATTTCTCCCGTTTTTCGCGCCAAAACTGCGCAGCCGCCGCCGCCCGCGCGCGTTGCGGGCCCTTCACCGCTCGACCGCGCCCCCGCCGCCGCCCGTGGGCCCCACCACCAGCTGCAGCACGGCACGAGGAATCGAGCGAGCTGTCCAAGTCGCGCCGACGCCGCATCCGGTGCCCACCAGCGACTGGATTGGCCGCGCCGGGGGGCGAGCCACGAGGTGGCACCACCACCGACAAGCGGCGTCGCGCGCGCGTGCCAGCGCCGCTTTCTCCCCTCGCGCAGGCCGCCGCCGCCGCCGCCACGGCGCTGGCCGGAGGGGCGACTGCGGCGAGCCCAGCAGCCCGCATGATTGGGGGCCGCGCCGCCGCGGCCGCCGCTGCCGTCGTCCTCGCACCGGCGCTGCGCCGCACCGCCGGCCGGCGCCTGGTGCACGCGCTCCAGGTCGCGCACCCGCCGCGCGTCTTCGTCCCGCCACCAGTGCCGCCCGCACGGCTGCCGCCGGTGGCGCGGCGCTTTCCGCCTGCCATGGCGTCCGAGACCGGCGGCGCCATCTCCAACACCGCGGCCGCCCGCACGGCCGCGCCGGCGCCCGCGGCCGCGCCGGCGGCGACGCCGGCGCTCGACCCGCTGGCCGAGGTCGTGAGCGAGACCGTGCGGCCGCCGCGGCCCGAGTCGCCGACCGCCGCCGTCGAGCGGTCCACGGAGGGCCAGACCTTCTACCGGCGGCCGCTGCCGGACATTCTCGTGCCCTTTGCCTCCGACAAGGGCAAGGTGCTCTTCAAGCGCGCCCTGCAGGTGCGCCCCGCGTAAGGCGGACGACAATGAAGGCGCTGTGTGGCGACCTAACGCCCTCCGCGGCTGGCTGATGAGCGCGAGCGCGCGCCCCAGGGCCCGTACATGGAGGGCTACTTTGGCCTTGCCGGCAACTTTATGACCCAGGCCGAGCCAGCCTGTACGTAGCCGCCCGAGGGAGCGTGCGGAGGAGGACGCTGTGCCTCACGGTGCGCCGTTTGCCACGGGGGCGGCGGGCTGGGCCGCACAGACTGCGGCCTGTCGTGCCTGGCCATGGTGCTCAACACGCTCGAGGTCGACCCCGGCCGGCGCTGGAAGGGCGTCTGGCGCTGGTCCGTCCAGCGGAGTGTTGGGTGCCGCGAGGCGAAGGGGACGCGGCATGCTCAATCGTGCTATCGCGCGCTGTTTGTCGGCTGCCGGGCTCAGGTACTCGGAGGACATGCTCGACTGCTGCGCGCCGCTGGACGTATGTTGCTCGAGCGGGCTGGGCCTGCGCTGCGCGCCGCGGCCATCAGGGGAGCTAACCTGGCCGTGCCGGGGTCGTTTGGTGGGTGATGCCGCTCTCCAGCGCGTCAAGGAGCAGGGCATCACCTTTGAAGAGTTTGCCTGCCTCGGCCGCTGCAACGGCCTGCAGATCTCGTCGTACCACGCCGACACAGTGTAGGTGACCGTGAACGTGCACAACGCGTCGCCGTGTGCTTCTGTCAGCGCTCATGCGCACGCGCGCGCACACACCTGGCTGGGTCGCGACCCGCGCACTCAGCACCAAGGACCAGTTCATGGAGGCGCTGAAGAGCACGTGCGCATCGACGGACCGCATCCTCGTCGTGTCGTACTCGCGCAAGACGCTGCGGCAGACCGGCGACGGCCACTTCTCGCCCATCGGCGGCTACGACCCGGAGACGAACAGCGTGCTCGTCCTGGACGTCGCGCGGTTCAAGGTACGCCACGGGCGCGCCGCGTGCACGGGGGACGCGCGATGGCGGTGCCAAGTCCGATCGGCGGAACGGGCATGCGCGGCGTGGGCCGGCTGTGCAGTACCCGTCGTACTGGGTCTCGGCGGACCTGTTGTGGTACGTGCGCGCCGACCTTGCCGCCGAGGGCCCCGTCGCTGTGTCACTCATGGCGCGTCGTACTTCTCGCCTCTCGCCTGGCACGCCGCAGGGAGAGCCTGCACCCGGTCGACAAGGTGACCGGCCGCTCGCGCGGCTACTTTGTCGTGTCCAAGGGCGTCGCGGCGGCGCCGTCCATCTCGCTGCTCCGGCTGCGGCTCGACCAGCTGCGCTGGGCGCCGCTCGTGTCGGAGCTGTGCGCCAAGACCGTCGCGGCCAAGTCGGCGACGGAGCTCGTGCGCATCGTCCTCCAGACGTTGCGGGACAACGGCGGCATTCCGGTCGAGTTCCGCCACGTACGGGCCGGGGCGCTTGCCTCTGAGCCGGTGCGAGCCGTCGGCTGACCACGGGAGGAGATCGGCCCCTTTTCGGTGCGCCTGCAGGCGGGCCGCGACTTGGCGGGGCCGGGCCTCGAGCGCGAGGTCGCGCAGGAGGCCCTGCAGCTCTGCATCGACATCTCGTCGCACCCGCTCTACCGGATCGTCTACGACACGCTCCTGAGCCGTACGGCCGACGCCGGGTGCCACCCGCCGCGTTCGGGCGCCGCGCTAACCGCCCGGCTGACTCTTTATGCTTGCCTGGGCGCGCCGCAGTGGAGGCGTCGCCGCCGCGCGAGGGCACCGGCGAGATGGATGTGCAGGCGTCCGTGGCGACCGCCTTCTTCCTCGCGCTGCCCACCTGGGTGTACCCGCTCACGGTGGCCCAGCACCTGGCAGTACGTTGTCGTGGCAAGGCAGCGTATCGTCCCTGCGGCGTCGCTAAAGGCCTGTGGCCGAGCATTGCTCGGGCCGTTCTCGCGTTTTGCAGGTGTACCAGAAGGAGGAGGCGCTCCCGTCGGCACGGCTGCGCGACGAGATTGGCCGCATGCGGCACCAGATGGCCAGCCTGGAGACCTATGTACAGTGTGCGTGCAACCGGCCGGGGTCCCAGTGCACCTCCCGGCGCGGCAGTTTCTCTGGACAGTGAGCCTGCGCTGTATGCTACTGGATCACATAGTCTTTTTCCTGACAGAATTATGACAGAGGAGGACCCTTTTCCAGTGTGTCAGAAGGAGAAGTAGTACGCCTCCGCTCCTTCGCCTGCCATCGCGGCCGCAGCTT